>Ga0073934_10002860_pt1 | contig 33817 bp, 35 predicted proteins | sample LarsenN4metaG_FD_76834 | JGI IMG/M metagenome (GOLD analysis project Ga0073934, IMG submission 76834) | Hot spring sediment bacterial and archeal communities from British Columbia, Canada, to study Microbial Dark Matter (Phase II) - Larsen... ...
CGACAAGAACGACAAGGTCGCGCGGATCGCCAACTACGGCCTTCAGGACGGCAAGGTGTTCGACTTCGTGACGCGCACCACCCCGACCGGTGGCGCCGATCTCGGCTTCCTCCAGTCGGTTCTGAGCGCCGGCCCGGGGGGCCTGACGCGTTAGCCTCGGCCCGGCCTGGCGTCAGTGCGCCAGCACGGCCAGCAGCAGCAACGCGACGATATTGGTTATCTTGATCATCGGGTTCACGGCCGGACCGGCGGTGTCCTTGTAGGGATCGCCGACCGTATCGCCCGTGACGGCCGCCTTGTGCGCCTCCGAGCCCTTGCCGCCGTAGTTGCCGTCCTCGATGTACTTCTTCGCGTTGTCCCAGGCACCGCCGCCCGCAGTCATCGAAATCGCGACGAAGAGCCCCGTGACGATGACGCCGAGCAACATCGCGCCGACCGCCGAGAATGCGGCGCCCTTGCCGCCGATCCAGTTGATGACGATGAACACGACGATCGGCGAGAGCACCGGCAACAGCGACGGCACGACCATCTCCCGAATCGCTGCCCGCGTGAGCAGGTCGACGGCCTTGCCGTAGTCAGGCCGCTCGGTGCCGGCCATGATGCCCGGCTTCTCGCGGAATTGGCGGCGCACCTCTTCAACGATTGAGCTTGCCGCGCGGCCAACCGCCGTCATCGTGATGCCGCCGAACAGATAGGGCAGCAGGCCGCCGAACAGCAGCCCAACGACGACATACGGATTGGAGAGCGAGAAATCGAGCGTGACCCCGCTGAAATAGGGGAAGTTCACTGCGTCGGAAATGAAGTGGTTGAGGTCCGATGTGTACGCGGCGAACAGCACCAGCGCGCCAAGACCGGCCGAGCCGATGGCATAGCCCTTGGTGATCGCCTTTGTGGTGTTGCCTACCGCATCGAGCGCGTCTGTCGTCTTGCGCACCTCGGCAGGCAGGTCGGCCATTTCCGCGATGCCTCCCGCATTGTCGGTCACCGGGCCGAATGCGTCGAGCGCCACGACCACGCCGGCAAGCGACAGCATCGTCGTCACCGCAATCGCGATGCCGAACAGACCGCCCAGGTGATAGGTCACCAGAATGCCGGCGACGATCACGATGGCCGGCAGCGCCGTCGATTCGAGCGACACCGCGAGACCCTGGATCACGTTGGTGCCGTGCCCCGTCACCGAGGCCTTGGCAATGGACTGCACCGGGCGATGTTTGGTGCCCGTATAGTACTCCGTGATCCAGATGATCAGGCCGGTGACGATCAACCCGACCACGCCGCAGAGATAGAGGTCGATGCCGCGGAACGATGCGCCGCCGATCGGCTCGTACATGTTGCCGAACACCCACCACGTGACCGGATAGAGCACGATCAGGGAAAGGATAGCCGTGGCAACGAAGCCCTTGTAGAGCGCCCCCATGATCGAGTTGTTCGAGCCGAGGCGCACGAAGAACGTGCCCGCGATCGAGGTCAACACGCACGCCGCGCCGATTGCCAGCGGATAGAGCATCGCCTGCCCGACCAGCGCCGACCCCGCGAAGAAGATCGCGGCGAGCACCATCGTCGCGACGACCGTCACCGCATAGGTCTCGAAGAGGTCGGCGGCCATGCCGGCGCAATCGCCGACATTGTCGCCGACATTGTCCGCGATGGTGGCGGGATTGCGTGGATCGTCCTCCGGAATGCCGGCCTCCACCTTGCCGACGAGATCGCCGCCGACATCCGCGCCCTTGGTGAAAATGCCGCCGCCGAGACGCGCGAAGATCGAGATGAGCGATGCGCCGAAACCGAGCGCGACGATCGCGTCGATCACAGTGCGGTCGGTTCCCGCATATCCGGCGAAATGCGTCAGGATGAGGAAGTAGACCGAAACGCCGAGCAGCGCGAGGCCCGCCACGAGCAGGCCGGTGATCGCGCCGGAGCGGAAGGCGATCGCGAGCGCCGCGGCGAGGCTGCGGCTCGCGGCCTGCGCCGTGCGCACATTCGCGCGAACCGACACCATCATGCCGATGAAGCCCGCGGCACCGGACAGAATGGCCCCGATCGCAAATCCGATCGCGACCGGCAGCGACAGCAGCCACGCCACGATGATGAAGATGACAACGCCGACGGCGCCGATCGTGGTGTATTGGCGGATGAGATATGCCATCGCGCCTTCCTGCACCGCGCCCGCGATTTCCTGCATCCGCGGGTTACCCGCATCGGAAGCAAGCACCGACTGCGCCGCCCAGGCGGCATAGACGATGGAGATCAATCCGCACAGAACGATGAGATAGAGCAATGTCGCCACCCTCAATGCGTCGCCGATCCTTCTCCCTCGTTCGAGGGCAGGCGGACTCGGCTACAGGACCATGAAATAAGGCGTTTCCACCCCGGACGCGGGCAACGGTATGACCCGGCGTCATACTCCCGTCAAGATGTGGGCCGCGGCGGAGTGGCAGCCGCTTGCTTCTTCCGGTTCGCAAGCGCGAGCCATCCGAGCCCGATCAGACAGATGGCCACGACAGGGAAAACGACGGCGTTGACTATGGTCCAGCCGGCCGCCGTCAGCAGCGTTCCGGAGGCCAGCGACGCAACCGCCACGAAGCCGAAAACAAGGAGATCGTTGAGCCCTTGCACACGCCCACGCTCCGCCGGGAAATAGGTCGTGGTGAGCATCGCCGTCGCGCCGATGAAACCGAAGTTCCAGCCAAGGCCGAGGATGATCAGCCCGATCCAGAAATTCATGAGTTCGAACCCGGCGATGCCCACCAGCCCGGCCGCGGTGAGGAGCACCATGCCCACTGCGATGATCGTCCCCGCCCCGAACCGCGCGATCAGATGTCCGGTGACGAAACTCGGTGCGAACATGGCGATCACGTGCCACTGAATGCCAAGCGCCGCGTCGTGCTGGCTGTGCCCATGTCCCACCATCGCAAGCGGCGCCGCCGTCATCAGGAGGCTCATCAGCCCGAACGACGCAATGGCGGAAATCACGGCCACGATGAATCGCGGCTGTCGCGCAATCTCCCCGATCGGGCGGCCGGGACCGTGCGCGAGGTCGGGCTTCGGCGGGAACCGCGCCTCCCCGCCTAGACCGGAAAGGATTGCCAAACCGATTGCGCAAAGGACGGCTGCACCTACAAATGCGCCCGCGTAGGGGACCGGAAGGATGTCGCCCGCGAAAATCACCGTCTGTGGCCCGATGATCGCAGTCGCAATGCCGCCCAGCATCACCCAGGAAATCGCCTTGGCCTTGAACGCATCGCTGCCGGTATCTGCAGCCGCGAACCGGTATTGCTGGACGAAAGCGAGCGCGATCCCGAGCGACAGCGTGCCTGCCACGAACAGCCAGAACGCATGGATACCGATGCCGCCGGCAGCGATGAGCGCTCCGGCGCCCCCGACCAACGCGCCGGCCATTAGACCGTACCGTCGTCCCACCCGACGCATCAGCCCCGCCGCAGGCAGCGCGCCGAGCGCGAGCCCGATGTTCATCCCTGCGACAGGTGCGGTCGCCAGCGACTTGTCCGGGCCGAGGAGATGCGCGCCCACGATCCCGCCCAGAATGATGGTGACCGGGGCGATGGAACCGTTGAGCGCGCTCGCCGCGGCCAGAATAACCGCATTGACCGTGGCCTGCCGGGTTCCGGAATCGGGTTGGGACGAGGCGATCGACATGGGGCCAAACGGCTTAGGCAGTCCACCGCCGCGTGTCTATCATTTTTCCCGCCCGGTCTGGAAATGATCGTAGGACAGCCAGGGAAAACGCAGCGGATTTCCCGATTTGTCGACAGCGATCGGCGGTCCGCTGCCCGCCGTGACCCGGCCGATCCGGGAGACGCGCACCCCGGCCCGGGCCGCATCTCGCTCGAAAGCGTGTGCCGAGGCTTCCGGAACCGTCGCCAGAATCTCGTAGTCGTCACCGCCGGTAAGGACGGAACGGAGTGCGTCCGGCTGGCTCTCGACCAGGCGTTGTGCCGGCGGCGACAGCGGCACGAGGGCGACCTCGACAGTCCCCGTTACCCCGGATTCGCGGCAGATATGGGCGAAGTCGCCGAGCAGGCCGTCCGACACATCGAGCGCCGCGCTGGCATGTTGGCGCAGCACCGGCGCCAGCGCCACCCGCGGCTCGGGCAACACATAGCGCCGCAGCAGGTGCTCCGCCCCCGGCACGCGCTGGTCGAACTCGCTTCGCCGCACCCGCAGCCCAAGCGCGGCGTCGCCGATCGTGCCGGAAACGAAAACGACGTCGCCCGGTCGCGCGCCCGCACGCCGCACGAGTCTGCCCTTCGGCACCCCGCCGACCGCAGTGACTGAGACAGTCGTACCGCCCGCCGCCCGCGTGGTATCGCCCCCGAGCAGGGAAAGACCGTATGTCTTCTGGTCGGAGGCCAGGCCGCGCACGAATCCCGCCACCCACGCCTCCGTCCAGTCGGCCCGCAGCGAAAGCGCGAGCAGATAGCCGCGCGGCTCCGCGCCCTTTCCCGCAAGATCGGAGAGATTGACGCGCAGCGCCTTGGCCGCCACGCCCTCTGGCAGATCTTCGGGAAAGAAATGCACGCCTTCCGCGAGTGTATCCACCTTCAGCACAAGCTCTTCGCCTGGCCGCGCCTCGACAAGCGCAACGTCGTCGGTCAGATCGAAGGCGCCTGGATCCGATGCAAGCGGCCGGAAGTACCGCGCAATCAGCTCAAACTCGCCCGGACGTTCCCCCTCCGCCATCGTCAGGAGCCGGCCGGAGCCCGATCCCCGGTGGAGAATTCCGCCGGACGCATTTCGCGCGCGAGGACGTCGAGCACACCGTTGACGACCCGCGGCTCGTCGCCGTCGAAGAAAGCCTTCGCCACATCGACATATTCGTCGATGACCACGCGGGCCGGCACGTCGGGCCGGTTCTTCAACTCGTGCGCCGCCGATCGGAGAATCGCCCGGAGCGTCACGTCGAGGCGCGCAAGCGGCCATCCCTGCGCCAGCACAGCGTGGATCCGCGGATCGAGGACGCGCTGATCGCGCACCACGCCGGACACGATGTCGCGGAAGAAGGACTGATCGGCCTCGCGGTAGCGCACGCCCTCGGTCTCGCGCCCGAGCCGCCAGGTCTCGAACTCGGCCAGCACCTCGTCCGTCGACGCGCCGCCGATGTCCATCTGGTAAAGCGCCTGCACGGCCGCAAGCCGCGCTGCGCCGCGTGGGCTCGCAACCTTGGAACGGCGGTCTCCTGCGGCCTTGATTGCGACCTTCATGGCCATTTGACCTTCATGGCCATTTATAGCTCAAAACGCTTGCGTACGGCGATCATCGCGAGCGCCGCCCGTGCCGCCTGCCCGCCCTTGTCCCCCTGGTCGACCCGCGCCCGTACCCAGGCCTGCTCCGGGTTCTCGACGGTCAATATGCCGTTGCCGACCGCCAGCGCGTCGTGAACGGCAAGGTCCATGATCGCCCGTGCCGATTCCCCTGCAACGACATCGTAATGCGTCGTCTCCCCCCGGATCACGCAGCCGAGCAGCACGAAGCCGTCATATTCCGTGCCCCCGTCGTCCATTGCCTCGAGCACCATCGCCAGGGCCGCCGGCACTTCGAAGGCACCCGGTACCGAGATGCGATCGTATGTCGCCCGCGCCTCCTCGAGCGCGGCCACGGCACCGCGCACCAGCTCGTCGGAGATTTCCTCGTAGTATCGCGCGTCGATGATGAGAAGATGCGGCATCGGATTCCGTCTCATGAAGGTGGCGGAGAGCATCATGCGTTGGCGTGCTTGTCCAGCGAAACCTCGCCTCACGTTCGCCGGCGCGGGATAGGCGCGCGCCTAATCCCCCTCCCGCAATCGCGCTACGTAGCGCGCAAGAATATCGACCTCGATATTGACCCCATCGCCGGGTTTCCGCTCCGCCCATGTCGTAACCGCGAGCGTGTGCGGTATCAGGAGGCACTCGAAGCGAATACCGCTGACGCGGTTGACCGTCAGCGACGTCCCGTCGAGTGCGACCGATCCCTTGGCCGCGATGAACCGGCTGAGACCCGGCGGCGACTCGAAGACGAGACGCACGGTCGCCACGGAGTCTTCGCGTTCTTCGATGATTGCGACGCCGTCGACATGGCCGCTCACCAGATGCCCGCCAAGCTCGTCGCCCACCCTGAGCGAGCGCTCGAGGTTGATCCGCGTGCCCTCGGCCCAGTCGGCGGCGGTCGTGACTGCGAGCGTCTCCGGCGCGGCCTCGACCGCAAAGCGACAGCCGCTGTTGGCGGCATGGCACTCCACCACCGTGAAGCATATCCCGGCGCACGCGATTGACGCGCCGATCGCGATCGTTTCCGGATCGTAGGAGGATTCGATCGTGATCCGGCGGATCTCGTTTTGCCGCACCACCTCGGTGACGCGGCCGACATCGGTGACGATTCCGGTGAACATCAGCCTGTCCGCAGATACCGGCGCATGCGATCCTCGCCGACACGCGCTTCCTCGACGAGGCGGTAACGCGGACTGCGCTCCACGGCGGAAAGCGCATGCCCGGCGAACGCGCGCACGCCGTCCGGCCCGACCACAACGGACGCGCGGAAGAGCACGATCTCGTCGGCACATCCCGCGGAGACCACCGACGAGGCCACGTGCGATCCACCCTCGACCAGGACGCGGGTGATGCCGCGCTCCGCCAGCGTGGCCAGTACGGCATTGAGATCGAGGCCGCCCGGCCCCTCCTTGACCTCGATGATCTCGACCCCCGTTTTGGCGAGCGCCTCGCGCCTTTCCGCGGGCGCCTCTGGCCCGACCGTCAGCCAGACCGGAACCTCCCGCGCCGTGGCGGCCAGATGCGAGTCCACCGGCAGTCGCGCGGTACGGTCGAGGATCACCCGGATCGGCGACCGTTCCTCCAGTCCCGGATGGCGCACCGTCAGGCGCGGATTGTCGACAAGGACAGTGCCGATGCCAATCATGACTGCATCAGACTCCGCCCGGATCGCCTGCACCCGGTCGAACGCGGCACGGCCCGTGATGATCATGCGCCCGCCTTCACGCCGGCCGATCATGCCGTCCGCCGAGACGGCAAGCTTCAGCGTCACCATCGGCCGCCCGCCTGTCACCCGCAGCACATGGCCGCGATGCGCACGCGCGGCCTCCTCGGCGAGCACACCTGTGATGACCTCGATGCCCGCCTCGCGCAGTGCCTTATGGCCCGTGCCCGCCACCCGGGGATCGGGGTCCTCCATCGGTGTGATGACCCGCGCCACGCCGGCGCCAATCAGCGCGTGGGCGCAGGGCGTGCCGCGCCCGGCATGGCTGCACGGCTCCAGCGTCACATACGCCGTGGCCCCGCGCGCTGCTTCGCCGGCCGCTTCCAGGGCCACCGCCTCGCCGTGCGGCCGTCCCCCCGCGCCGGTCCACCCGCGACCGACAATGCGCGGCTCGGATCCGTCGAAGCGCACGATCAGGGCACCGACGGCCGGATTGGGAAATGTTCTGCCCATATTGCGCCGCCCAAGACGAAGCGCGGCGCCCATGATGCGCCGGTCGAGCTCCCCGCCGCCCCGCTCTGCGCGCACCCTAGCCATTCGCCTTGACCGGTGGCTTGTCCTTGTCGGCAACGCCGGAGAGCTCCCCGATAACGGTCTCGAAGTCCTTCGGCTCCCGGAAATTCCGATAGACCGAGGCGAAGCGTACATAGGCCACGTCGTCCAGACCCTTGAGCCCCTCCATCACCAGCCGCCCGATTTCCTCCGAGGTCACATCGCTCTCCCCGCTCGACTCAAGCTGACGGACGACGCCGTTGACCATGCGTTCGATCCGCTCAGGCTCGACCGCCCGTTTCCGGAGCGCCACCTGCACCGATCGCATCAGCTTGTCGCGGTCGAAAGGAACCCGCCGCCCGTTCCGTTTGATGACGGTCAGTTCGCGAAGCTGGACCCGCTCGAAGGTGGTGAATCGCCCGCCGCAGTCCGGACAGGCGCGCCGGCGCCGGATCGCCGTGTGGTCCTCGGACGGACGCGAATCCTTCACCTGCGTGTTTTCGCCGCCGCAATAGGGGCACCTCATCTGCCCTCGTCCGCCTCCGCTCAGAGCCCGTAGATGGGGAACCGCCGCGTGAGCGTCCGCACGCGCTCCTTGACCGACGCTTCGACGAGGGGCGCCGCGCCGTCGGGCGATTGTGCAACCGCATCAAGCACCTCCGCGATCAGTTGCCCGACCTGACGAAACTCGGCCACACCGAATCCGCGCGTGGTGCACGCAGGCGTGCCGAGCCGGATACCCGACGTCACGAACGGCTTCTCCGGATCGTAGGGAATGCCGTTCTTGTTGCAGGTAAGCCCCGCGCGCACGAGTGCTTTCTCGGACACGTTTCCCTTGAGGCCCTTTGGCCGCAGGTCGACCAGCATCAGGTGATTGTCCGTGCCGCCCGACACGATCTCCAGCCCGTTGCTCTTCAGCGTCTCCGCCAGCGCACGCGCGTTCTCAACCACCGCTCGTGCATACGCCTTGAATTCCGGCTGAAGTGCCTCGCCGAACGCCACCGCCTTCGCGGCGATGACATGCATCAGCGGCCCCCCTTGCAATCCAGGGAACACCGCCATGTTGATCTTCCGCGCGATCTCCTCGTCGTTCATGAGGACTACGCCGCCGCGCGGCCCGCGGAGCGACTTGTGCGTGGTTGTGGTCACGACATGCGCATGCGGTATCGGAGAGGGATGGGCGCCGCCGGCGACCAGGCCGGCAAAGTGCGCCATATCCACCATCAGATAGGCGCCGACCGAATCCGCGATCTCGCGGAAGCGCTTGAAGTCCCACACGCGCGAATAGGCAGTACCGCCCGCGATAATGAGCTTCGGCCGCGACTGCTCTGCGATCCGCGCAACCTCGTCCATGTCGATCGTCTGGGTGTCGCGGCGCACGCCGTAAGGCGCCACCTTGAACCACTTCCCCGACATGTTGACCGGCGATCCGTGTGTGAGATGCCCGCCTGCCGAAAGATCGAGCCCCATGAACGTGTCGCCCGGCGTCAGCAATGCCAGAAACACCGCCTGGTTCATCTGGCTGCCGGAGTTCGGCTGCACGTTCGCGAACCGGCAGCCGAAGAGCTTCTTCGCCCGCTCGATCGCCAGGGTTTCCACGATATCGACGAACTCGCATCCGCCGTAATAGCGTTTCCCCGGATAACCCTCCGCGTATTTGTTCGTCAGCACCGAACCCTGCGCCTCGAGTACGGCTCGTGAGACGATGTTCTCGGATGCGATCAGTTCGATGTCGTCGTTCTGGCGCCGGAGCTCCTTGCCGATGGCGTCGGCAACCTCCGGATCGGCCTCGGCAAGGCTCCGCGTGAAAAAGCCGGAAGTGGAAGCGCGTGCAGCGCTCTCGGTCATGGCCATCGCTCGTGTTCCCGGTGGTGCGGCCCGCTTATCACAGTCGGCCGGACACGCCAAGAAAGGCCGGTTTCCCGGTCCTACCGGGCCTTCAACCGCGCCCTGAGCTTCGCGAGCGCCAGTCGTTCGAGGTCGGCCGCCGCCGCGTGGGCCGGCCCGAATACCACAACCTCCACGCCGGTATCGGCATCGACCGCGGTGACCTTCACCTGTGCGCCGATCGCGATGAACTCGAAGTAAACCTCGCCCGATTGTGCCGGTTTTGTGCCCATCGTCGCGCCGATTCGCCGCCGGCGCGATGGTAGCCGATTCCTAGCTCTCCGGATGACCGGCGAAGAGCCGCCAGCGCGTCGGCTTGAGCGTAATGCGTCCGCCGGCCGGCCGGTCCGCGCCCACCGGAACGTCGATCTCCACGCGATGCCGCGCGATGCCCACCTCCGTTTCGAGCCGCCGCGACGCCCCGTGTCGCCGCTCCGCGACAACACGCGCCGCGATGGTCCCGCTCGCCGTGGGCGCCAGCACCGCATCGTGCGGCCGGAAAACAAGCGTGGCCTTCCCTTCGGGGAAACCCGTCGGGAAGAGATCGAGCGGACGGTCGTCGAGATAAATGCGGCCGTCCTGAACCGTCACCGCCAGCATGTTCGCCTCGCCGATGAAGCCGGCCACAAAGGGCGAGGCCGGCTCGTCGTAGATGGAATCCGGCGTGCCGATCTGCTCGATCCTGCCCTCGCGCATCACGACGACGCGATCGGAAAGTTCCAGCGCCTCCTCCTGATCGTGCGTGACGAACACCGTCGTGTGTCCCGTCCGGTCGTGCAATTCGCGCAGCCACCGGCGAAGGTCCTTGCGCACCTTGGCGTCGAGCGCGCCGAACGGCTCGTCGAGAAGCAGGAGCCGCGGCTCCGCCGCGAGCGCCCGGGCCAGCGCCACGCGCTGCCGCTGCCCTCCCGAAAGCTGGGAGGGATACCTCTTCTCGTATCCCTCCAGCTGCACGAGGCTGAGGAGATCGGCGACGCGCTCGCGAATGCGCTTTCGGCTCGGCCGCTTGCGAAACGGCTGCACGGCGAGCCCGAACGCAATGTTGTTGTACACGTTCATGTTGCGAAACAGCGCGTATTGCTGGAACACGAACCCGATGTGCCGTTTCTGGACCGGCAAGCTGAGCGCATCCTCGCCGCCGAAGAGTACGCGGCCGGAGTCCGGGAAATCGAGACCCGCGAGAATCCGAAGCAGCGTCGTCTTTCCGGACCCGGAAGGTCCGAGGAGTGCGACGAGCTCGCCCGCTGCGATAGTCAGCGATACGCCATTGAGCGCGGGAGTATCCTGAAAGCGCCGTGTGACGTCTTCCACGGCGACATCGATCGGTACGCCCCAGATGCCGAGCGGCGCGGCAGCCTTTTCGGTGCCTTCGCTCTCCACCGGCCTCAGGGCAGCGACTTCCGCCGTCATGGGTGCGCCTCCTCGCACATTCTACCGTCGATTGCCCGCGCCCGCGAGCGAGTCCGCGAAGCGCCACTCGAGCGCCGTTTTGACCGCAAGTGTCAGCAACGCGAGCAGCGCGAGCAGCGACGCAATCGCAAACGCCGCGACGTACATGTATTCGTTGTAGAGAATCTCGACCTGCAGCGGCATTGTGTTCGTCTGTCCGCGGATCTTCCCGGACACGACCGAGACCGCCCCGAACTCGCCCATTGCCCGCGCGTTGCAGAGCAACACACCGTAGAGCAGTGCCCATTTGACGTTTGGCAACGTCACCCGGAAGAACGTCTTGAATCCCGTCGCGCCGAGTGACAGCGCGGCTTCCTCGTCCCGCGTTCCCTGTTCCTGCATCAGCGGGATCAGCTCGCGTGCCACGAACGGAAACGTGACGAAGATCGTGGCAAGCACGATTCCCGGAACGGCGAAGATGACCTGGATCCCCGCATCCTGCACCCACGGTCCGAAGAATCCGTGCGCTCCGAAGAGCAGCACGTAGATGAGGCCTGCTGTCACCGGCGACACCGAGAATGGCAGGTCGATCAGCGTGACGAGGAAGCTCTTTCCCTTGAACTCGAACTTCGCGATGGCCCATGCCGCGGCAAGACCGAATATGAGGTTTGCCGGCACCGAAATCGCCGCCACCAGCAATGTCAGCCGTATCGCCGCCAGCGCATCGCTGTCCATGAGCGCCGTGACATATGCGCCGATCCCGCCCCTGAGCGCCTCGATGAACACAGTCACCAGCGGCAGCAGCAGGAAGAACGCCAGGAAGACCACTGCAATTCCGGTGAGCGCCCGGCGGATATAGATCGGCTCGGTCGTGACCTCGCGCCGCGCATACCTGGCGGTCGCGACGGCCGTGGCTCCCGCATCAGACATAGCCGAGCCTCCGTCGGCTCCACGCCTGGAGCAGGTTGATGCACAGAAGCAGCAGGAACGAAATGATCAGCATGATGGTCGCGATTGCCGTCGCGCCCGCATAATTGAATTCCGTCAGCCGGATGACGATGAGAAGCGGAGCGATCTCCGACACATACGGAATGTTGCCAGCAATGAAGATCACGGACCCGTATTCGCCGACCGCACGCGCCAGCGCGAGCGCGAAGCCGGTAAGCAATGGCGGCACGATGCAGGGCAGCACCACGCGGAATACGATCTGTCGCCGCTGCGCCCCGAGCGTCGCCGCCGCCTCCTCCGCCTCGCGATCCAGGTCCTCCAGCACAGGCTGAATGGTGCGCACGATGAACGGCAGGCCAATGAATATCAGGGCTATGAGAATCCCCAGCGGCGTGTAGGCGACCTGTATTCCGAGCGGCTCCAGCAGCCGCCCGATCGGGCCGTTCGGTGCATAGATCGCCGTCAGCGAAATGCCGGCAACAGCCGTCGGCAGCGCGAACGGCAAGTCGATGAACGCGTCCAGCAGCTTGCGTCCTGGAAACTCATAGCGCACCAGCACCCACGCCACGATCAGCCCGAAGAACGCGTTGATCGTCGCCGCCAGCAGCGAGAGGCCGAAGCTGACCCGAAGCGCCGCTACCGTTCGCGGATCGGTCGCGATCCGCCAGAACTCCTCCAGGCCGAGCGACGCGGTCTTGAATACCAGCCCCGCAAGCGGGATCAGCACGATCAGGCTGAGATATGTGAGTGTGAATCCGAGCGCCAGTCCGAAGCCCGGAATGACGCTCGGCTTCTTCAGAACGTATGTCGGCGCGTCCGCAGTCATGAACCTCGCTACCTGCCGGGCGTGTAGATGGTATCGAAGATTGCGCCTTCCGCGAAGAACTTCGGCGTGACGTGAACCCACCCGCCGAAGATCGGATCGTCGATCGACACAAGTTTCACATCGGAGAACCGCCTCAAGTCTTCCGGATCGGCCGCTGCCGGATTGATCGGACGATAGAAGTGCCTGGCGACGATCCTCTGCCCGGCATCGCTGTAGAGATACTGCAGATATGCCTCCGCGACAGCGCGCGTGCCTTTCCGGTCGACGACAGCATCCACCACCGCGACCGGCGGGTCCGCCCTTATCGAGAGCGGCGGCACGATGATGTCGAACTTGTCCTCACCGAGCTCGTTGACCGCCAGGAACGCCTCGTTCTCCCAGGCAAGCAACACATCGCCGATGTTGCGCTGGACGAATGTCGTTGTCGAACCGCGTGCCCCCGAATCCAGCACCGGAACATGGCGATAGAGATCCGCCACGAATGCCTTGCACTTCTCCTCGTCGCCGCCGAACTGCGCATGTGCCCACGCCCAGGCCGCGAGGAAATTCCATTGGGCACCGCCGGACGTCTTCGGGTTCGGCGTCACGACCCTGACGCCGTTCTTCACCAGATCGCTCCAGTCGCGAATCCCCTTCGGATTGCCCTTGCGGACCAGGAACACGATCGTCGACGTGTAGGGCGTGGAGTTGTTCGGCAGGCGGCTCCGCCAGTCCCTTGCCAGACGGCCGGCCTCGGCGATCCTGTCGATGTCGCCCTGAAGGGCCAGCGTGACGACATCGGCCTGAAGTCCGTCGATCACGGCGCGCGCCTGAGCGCCGGAGCCCCCGTGCGATTGCTCTACGCGGACGCTCTCGCCCGTCTTTTCCTTCCAATAGGCAGCGAAAGCAGCGTCATACTCCTTGTAGAACTCCCTTGTCGGGTCGTACGACACGTTCAGAATGCGCGTCTCCGCCGACGCCGGAAACGCCAGCAAGCCGCCCGTCGCAACCAGCAAGAGCACTGCGGCCAGTCGGAGTGGGACCATAGGCGCGAGCCTCCCCGTGATGCCCCTCAATCTCGACACGTTTGGTAGAGAATAACACGCACCCGGATTTCATATTGAAGCTGCGCGGGAGAAATTCTGTTCCCTGCCCCTTTCACCGAGCGGCTGCATTTTCCAGACCGGCGAATGTCACTTGCACCCTGCCGGGAAGGACATCGGCCAGGGTCGCCGCGTCCATCGCGGCCAGCATCGCCGAATAGCTCCGCGAGAAGAGCCGCCGGACCGAGCAGTTCGTCTCGTCCTGGCAATCGCGGCATCGTTGGTATGCCGTCCGTGAGAGACAGGCGAGCGGCGCAATCGGCCCGTCGATGATCCGCAGCACCTGTCCGATCGTGATCTGGCTGGCCGGGCGCACAAGATGATACCCGCCCGCACGGCCGCGCCGGCTGGCGATCAGACCGCTATGCTTCAGCTCAAGGAGTATTTGCTCGAGGAACTTGCGCGGCACGCCCTCGGAGCGCGCAATCTCCTCGATCTGCACGGTTTCGCCCGGCGCCCGCTCCGCCAGATAGAGCAGCGCCTTGAAGGCGTACTTGGCCTTTTGCGAGATCATCCCGTCATTATTAGCGGATTACATCCCCGCCGGACAGGCGAGTCTGGACTGTCCGGTTTCGGGACGTTCCGCCTACTGCAACGCGAGCTGGTCCAGGCCGTCGCCGTTGTAGATGTCGTCGCGGAAATTCACGACTCCGTCCGGCGTAGCCCAGGCCGTGATATAGGCAAAAAAGACCGGCACCTGTACTTCGAGCTTGGCATCGAGCCGCTCGCCCGATCGGAACATGTAGTCCACCTGCTCCCTGCCCCATCCCGGCGTGTCGCGCAGGAGCCAGATTATCAGCTCGCGGATGTTCTCCACGCGCACGCAGCCGGAGGAATCGAACCGGTAGTCTTCGACGAACAGGCCCTTGTTGGGCGTGTCGTGCATGTACACGCCATCCGGGCTGTGGAAGTTGATCTTCACCGATCCCATCGAGTTTATCTCTCCGGGATCCTGCCGGTAGAGATAATTGACCGCCTCGTCCGTGTTCCAGTCAATCGCGCTGGGCGGAACTTCGTTGCCCTTCTTGTCGTATATGCGGATCTTCTGGTTGGTGAGGTATTGCGGGTTCTTTTGCATGTACGGGATCAGGTCCTTCTTGATGATGCTCGCCGGCACCGTCCAGAAGGGATTGAAATTGATCTCGTAGATTTTCGAATTTACGATCGGCGACGGACGGTCGACGCGCCCGACCACCGCGTTATGCCGCGATACCACGCGGCCCCCCTCGACGGCTTCGACACGCGCGGCCGGTATGTTGACCATCACGAACCGGTCGACGGGTTTTGCCGTGAGTTCTTTCAGCCGGTCGAGATTCTTCGACAGCTGCCCGAGCCGCACCGACGCGGGAATGTTGAGCGCTGCGAAGGTCGACGCGCCGACCATGCCGTCCGGTGGAATCCCGTGCCGGCTTTGGAACCGCTTCACCGCGGCTTCGACATAAGTGTCGAACGCCCCGGATGCGCCCACACTGTAGGCCAGATCGCCGGAAACGATGAGCCGCTGACGCAGCACCTCGACATTCGGATCGCGCATGCCGAGCCGAAGCACCTTGTCGGCCGGGACCACCGGCCATCCGCCGCGTGCGACGATGTCGGCATAAGCCTGGATCGCATACTGTACGGCCACGACGGTGTCGGTCGACATGATTGGCACTGCCGTCCGGACTTCGGCAGCGGCGACGGAGCCTGTGTCGAAGCCGTCCTGCCACTCGGATGCCCGTCCTTGCAGGACCTTGGCAATCGGGTCGTCGGGCGCCGCCCGGGCCGGGAGGGCCGAAATCGCCGAGGCCGCAATAGCCGCGGCCGCAAGCAAAATGGGCAGAAAAAGGATAGTGGCGCGACCGCTCATGCGAAGGGTCTCGATTGCAGGTTTCAGATCACGCACCGGACACAGCCCCGGGACATCGTCCACAGCAGGCAACATGGCGCTCCGGGTCGATTCCGACAACGGGATTCACCGCCATGTGATCTGCACCGCCTGCGACTCACCGGCAGCGCAGGTCGCAGGAAACATCGGTTTTCAATATGGCGCTTTGATGTTGCATCGGCGCCAAAGCTGATGCAAATCCGTCACTTGGACGTAAAAAGGGGCCCGGCCGAAGCCGGGCCCATGCCCCAGTTCACCTGCCTGCGGCACCCTCAGAGCCGGTACAGAATCTGATCGGTCCAGAAGCGCTCCAGCCGCTGGAGCGAACGGTTGAGCTGCTTGAAGTCGTCGGGGCCGATTCCGCCCACCTGGTCGATCGACCGCATGTGCCGGTCATAGAGACGGGCGACGACGTCGGCGACCTCCCGGCCCTTCTCCGTCAGACTGACCCGGACCGACCGGCGGTCCATCCGCGAACGCTGGTGATGGATATAGCCCATCTCGACCAGCTTCTTGAGATTGTAGGACACGTTGGAGCCGAGATAGTAGCCGCGTGTGCGCAGCTCGCCCGCGGTCAGCTCCGCGTCGCCGATGTTGAACAGAAGCAGAGCCTGGACGCTGTTCACGTCGGACCTGCCCGCGCGATCGAACTCATCCTTGATGACGTCGAGCAGTCTTCGATGAAGACGTTCGACGAGCGTCAGAGCTTCAAGGTAAAGAGCCTTGCTGTCTGACTTCTCCGAAACATTCTCGGAGACCTCTACAGGTCTCTTGGCGGTAATCATCGTTGTCGCCTCTCTGTAATACCGGCAGGTTAGGTCCCACCCTTGAGAGACGATTTAGAGAGTTCGATTGAAAATCCGCTTAAACGAGAGGATTAATTGGGTATTACCGGAACACGGTAATTTAAAACTGAATCGATAGAGAAATCCGGGATTACCGCCGCGACGCTGCCCTGCGTAACGCCACCTGCAGCCCGGCATAGATCCCGAGCGTAACGAAATGGAAACCGACAATCAGCGGATTGAAACCGAACAGCCGGGTTAAGCCGACGTGAATGACGATCTCGAACAACGCGGCGGCGATCCAGATGACGACACCCCAGGCGACGCGCATCCAGAGCCCTACGCCAGCTACAGGATTGGCGACGGCGAGCACGATCGTGGCCGCTTGCCACGCCGTCGGCATCGTTTCGAAGCGCCACGCAGGATTGACGAAGACGCCGAGGACGATCGTCCAATGCATCAATCCAAGCAGCAGGAGCACTACAGCAAGGCTGCGAAGATAGAGATGGATGACGCCCTGTATGCGGGCCACGCGCGGGCTCGCAACGGGCCGAAGATCGTCCATCATCATGATAAGGTGCGCTCGCCTTGTTTTCCTCGGAACAGGCCGCGCACAATACGACGATCCGCCGGCGTGCCGCCACGCCGCTTTGTCGCGTCCCCGCCGCGGTTTTGCGGCGCTGGCCCGGAATGATAAGGTCGACCGTCCCGAGAGGAGCCAGCCATGACCGAGGAGCGGAAGCGCATCTCCGCCGATCCCGCGACGACGCCGGACATGAACGAGATCCTGCACGGCCGCCGCATGCGCCGGAACCGAAAGGCCGAATGGTCCCGGCGGCTCACCCGCGAAAACCGGCTTTCGGTCGACGATCTGATCTGGCCGATATTCCTGGTCGAGGGAAAGGGCGTGCGGCAGGACATAGCCTCCATGCCGGGCGTTCAGCGTTATTCCGTGGACGAGGCGGTACGCGAAGCCGAACGTGCTGTCGGACTCGGCATTCCGGCGATCGCGCTGTTTCCTTTCACGCCGCCGGCGCTGCGCGACGAAAGCGGGTCGGAGGCGCTCAATCCCGCGAACCTCGTGTGCCGCGCGTGCCGCGCCATCAAGGCCGCGGTGCCGGAACTTGGCCTGATAACCGATGTCGCGCTCGATCCATACACGAGCCACGGCCATGACGGCCTGATGTCCCCGACGGGCGAGATCGTCAACGACGCGACCGTGAAGCAGTTGGTGCTCCAGTCGCTGATCCAGGCCGAGGCCGGTGCCGACGTCATCGCACCGTCCGACATGATGGATGGCCGCGTTGGCGCGATCCGGCAGGCACTCGACCGCGCCGGCTTCGTCGACACGCAGATTCTCGCCTACGCGGCGAAATACGCCTCCGCCTTCTACGGCCCCTATCGGGATGCAATCGGCACGTCACAGACCCTCAAGGGCGACAAACGCACCTATCAGATGGACCCGGCCAACGCCGACGAAGCGATCCGCGAGGTCGAACTCGACATCGCCGAGGGCGCCGACATGATCATGGTGAAACCGGGCATGCCATACCTCGATATCGTCCGGCAGATCCGCGACGCGTTCGGCATGCCCACCTTCGCCTATCAGGTGTCCGGCGAGTATGCGATGATCCGCGCCGCCGCCGCCAACGGCTGGATCGACGGCGACCGGGCGATGATGGAGAGCCTCACCGCGTTCAAGCGGGCCGGCGCAACCGGCGTGCTCACCTATTTTGCGCCGTTCGTCGCGGAACGACTGAAGGCCTGAGCCCGCCCGCCCTCGCCCAACTCCACCGGAGATCCGACATGAGCGATGCGAACGGCCGCCTGGCCGCCGGCGGTGCCCGCGGGCCCGCCCTCTTCGATCCCGCCGAACGTCCGGAGCTCTACGAAGGTGTCCTCGCGAAGCGTGTGGTCGCCTTCTTCATCGACGCGATCGTCGTCTTCCTTCTGATGATTCCGGCAGCGCTCATCGTCGCGTTCCTGGGCATAGTGACGCTCGGTATCGGTTGGCTGCTCTTTGCTCCATTGTTCGCGATCGTCGCTCTCGGCTATGTCGCGCTTACGCTGGGTGGGCCGAACGCCGCCACCGTCGGCATGCGGACGCTCGGAATCGAGATGCGTACCCTCGACGGCGGCCGGCCCTATCCGCTCCTCGCCGCCGTGCACGCGCTGATCTTCTGGCTCTCGGTGTCGATCCTCACGCCCCTGATCCTGATTGTCGGCCTTGTGACCGAGAGGTCGCGCCTCCTGCACGACCTCATCCTCAATACCGTGCTCCTCAACTCGGCCCACCTCCGCCCCGGCGAATAGCCATGCCGGATTTGCCCACCGCCGGTGGGCGCCGCTGCTGCGACACGCCGCTCCCGCCGGCGCGCCGTTTCGCTTGACGACGAAAAGGTGCTGACGCAGGGTTTTTCAACTGCCGTGGGCCCGTTGCGCGCGATTGGCCCCGGCCGCAGTGCAGGGGAGGAGATCGAATGTCCGTTGCCGAAGCCACCAAAGTCCGGGTCAAGGGCCCGTTTCGGGCCGACCATGTCGGCAGCTTGTTGCGACCGGAGAGGTTGAAGCAGGCGCGCTACCAGCATTTCCGCAAGAACATCACCTCGGAGCGTTTGCGCGAGATCGAGGACGATTGCATCCGCGAGGTCGTGAAGCTTCAGGAGGACGTCGGGTTGGAAGGCATCACCGACGGCGAGCTGCGCCGGGATGTCTGGCACCTCGACTTCCTTACCCAGATCGGCGGCGTGGAGTTCGTCGAAGGCCACAACCCGCTGAAATGGCACCGGGAGGATGGCGTCCAGCTTGAATGGGTACCGCCGGAAGTCATGGTCCGGGCGCGCCTGTCGCACCCCAGACACATTCAGCTTGAGGATTTCAAGTTCCTGAAATCCGTGACGAGCCGCACTCCCAAGGTATGCATCCCCTCGCCGTCCATGATGATCGTCCAGGGCGGTGAGAAGATCATCGACAGGAAGGTCTATCCGGACCCGGATCAGTTCTTCGCCGACCTCTCCCGCGTCTATGCCGAGGAGATCGCCGATCTCGCCAATGCGGGCTGCAAATACCTCCAGCTCGACGACACCTTCCTCGCCTTCCTCTGCGACGAGAAAATCGGCGCAGCTTTCGGGCGCACCGGCGAGGACACGAAGAAGATGGCCAAGCTCTCCGCGCGGCTCATCAACGATGCGATCAGGAACCGGCCGAAAGACATGGCCGTCTGCCTCCATCTTTGCCGCGGCAACTACCAGAGCTCATGGCTCAGCGAGGGCGGGTACGATCCGATCGCCGAGATTCTGCTCGGCGAGATCGGCGTCGACGGCTACTTCCTGGAGTACGACGACGAGCGTTCCGGCACCTTCGCCCCGCTGCGCTTCCTGCCCAAGGGAAAGAAGGTCGTGCTCGGCCTCGTGACCTCGAAGCACGAGAAGCTGGAACCCAAGGACATGCTGAAGCGCCGCATCGACGAGGCCGCCAGGGTAGTGCCGCTCGAGCAGCTTGCCATCAGCCCGCAATGCGGCTTTGGCTCCACTGCTGAAGGGAACGTGATCTCGGTCGAAGGCGAGAAGGCCAAGCTGCGCCTCTGCGTCGAGGTCGCTCAGGAGGTCTGGGGCGGCGTCGTCGCCTGAACGGCAACCGCAGCCGGCGCGGGCGTTCCCATTTCAACGCCCGCGCGTTGCCCTGCGTCGGCATTCGCGCGACAGGAGTATCTTTCCCCATGCGGCCCATTGACGGTATGCTGGGGCGCAAGGAGGGCCCACCCCACTGCCGCCGCCATGACCAGGCACACTGAAGCTCCGCAATTCTATCTCACCGCCCCTTCGCCCTGCCCCTACCTGCCCGGCCAGGCAGAACGCAAGGTTTTCACGCACCTTGTGGGCGAGCGCGCGGCAGCGCTCAACGATCTGCTGACGCAGGGCGGTTTCCGGCGCAGCCAGAACATTGCCTACCGGCCCGCCTGCGAAGGATGCCGCGCTTGCGTCTCGATCCGTGTCATCGTCGATGAGTTCAATCCCACCGGCAGCTTCAATCGGGTCCTCAAACACAATGCGGACGTGATTGGCAACGAGATTCCCGCAAGCCCCACCTCGGAGCAGTACGGGATGTTCCGCCGCTACCTCGATGCTCGGCACGCCGAGGGTGGCATGGCCGACATGTCGGTGCTCGACTACGCGATGATGGTCGAGGACACGCACGTCGACACGACGATGGTTGAATACCGCTTTCACGGCCCCGACACCGCGATCCACGGCCGCGGCGACGGTCCGCTGGTGGCCACCGCACTTACCGACATCCTCTCCGACGGTCTGTCCATGGTGTACTCCTTCTTCGATCCGGACTATTCCGACCGAAGTCTCGGCACGTTCATCATCCTCGACCACATCCGCCGCGCCCGGAAGAAGGGCCTTCCCTACGTGTACCTCGGCTACTGGGTCAGCGGATCGCGGAAGATGGACTACAAGGCCCGCTTCCGCCCGCAGGAGCATCTCGGCCCGCGCGGCTGGGAACGCGTCGGTTAGATTTTCCCCGGCACGCGCCGGAACTGCTCGCGGCCGCCCGCGCCGTTCACCGGCCAACGTCGCCGGTCGCCCGTCACGCCACTGTGATACGACCAGGCTACATTGACGCGGTTGGCGCCAGGCCAACGCGGTCGCGCTGCCGATTGCAGTGGGACTACCGAATGCCCAGGAGAGGGGTCGTCGCTACGGCGATGACCCCGTTTTTCTCGACGTCCCAATTCTTCAGGGCTGGATCCCTGCCTTCCCGAATCGGTTGGAACGCGGAAATCCCTGCGGCGCTATCCGTCCGGCCTGCGCGCGCTCCCCGACCCAGTCGCGAAGCTCCGCCATGCTGCGTTCGTGCGTGCGCCCGGACGAGTCTTGCCAGGTGAGACCGTCCCTCGCCGCAAAAACGCGCACGTCCGACAACCCGCCGTCCTTGTAGCGTTGCAGCCGCACGCCCTTGCCGCGCGTCATCTCCGGCACCTGATCGAGCGGGAAAATCAGCATCTTCCGGTTCTCGCCGACGACCGCGACCCGATCGCCTTCGGCCGCGACACAGACCTTCGCCTCCTCTCCGGCGTCCAGGTTCAGCACCTGCTTGCCCTTGCGTGTATTGGCGACGACTTCCGCCTCCGGCACGAGAAAGCCGCGGGCGATCGTCGAAGCGACAAGCAGCTTCCTCTCCGGCCGGTTGACGAAGGCTGCGACGATGTCCTCGCCCTCGTCCATGTCGACCATCAGCCGGATCGGCTCGCCCTGTCCCCGCCCGCCCGGCAGCCTGTCGCCCGCGAGCGTGTAGAAACGCCCCCTGGTCGAGAAGACGAGAATCCTGTCGGTCGTCTCCGCCGGGAACGCCGTGAGCAGCCGGTCGCCTGCCTTGAATTCGAGCTTCGCGACGTCGACCGAGTGGCCTTTCAGCGCCCGCAACCACCCGCGCTCCGAAACCACGACGGTGATCGGCTCGCGCTCGACCATCGCCTCCTGGATCTCCTCGACATCGTGAGTCGGTGCATCGGCGAAATCCGACCGCCGCCGCCCGAGCGGTGTGTTCGGGCCGAATGTCTTCCGCACCTCCCTGATCTCGTCCGCGATCCGCGCCCACTGCTTGTCTTCCGATTTCAGCAGCGCCGCGAGCTCCTTGCGTTCCTTCGTCAGCTCGTCGTGCTCCGTGCGGATCTCGAACTCCTCGAGCTTCCGCAGCGAACGGAGCCGCATGTTTAGTATCGCCTCGGCCTGCACATCGGTGAGCCTGAAGGTCTTCATCAGTACCGGCTTCGGCTCGTCCTCGGTGCGAATGATCCTGATGACCTTGTCGATGTTCAGATACGCAATGAGATAGCCGCCCAGCACCTCCAGCCTGTGGTCGATCGCATTGAGGCGGAACTGCGAGCGCCGCAGCAGCACCTCGCGCCGGTGCGCCAGCCACTCCTTCAGCACCTCGCCGAGGCCCATCACTTTCGGCACGATGCCGCGCGACAGCACATTCATGTTGAGCGGGATGCGGACTTCGAGGTCCGTCGTGCGAAAAAGCGATTCCATCAGCAGCGCCGCATCGACCGTCCGCGAGCGCGGCTCCAGTACGATCCGCACATCCTCCGCCGACTCGTCGCGTATGTCGGCAAGCAGCGGCAGCTTCTTGTTTTGCAGAAGCTCCGCCATCCGCTCGATCAGCCGCGCCTTCTGCACCTGATATGGAATCTCGGTGACCACCACGACATAGGTGCCGCGCCCCGTCTCCTCGATCTTCCACCGCGCGCGCACGCGGAACGATCCGCGGCCGGTCCTGTAAGCCTCGACGATCGACTCGCGCGGCTCGACCACGATGCCTCCGGTCGGAAAATCCGGACCCTTGACGATGTCGACCAGCGTATCGACCCGCGCGTTCGGGGCCTTGATCAGATGCAGCGCCGCGTCGCAGAGCTCCGCCGCGTTGTGGGGCGGAATGCTCGTAGCCATGCCGACCGCGATCCCGGAAGAACCGTTCGCGAGCAGGTTGGGGAACGCACCGGGCAGCACCACCGGCTCGCGGTCCTCGCCGTCATAGGTGTCGCGGAAATCGACCGCGTCCTCATCGAGCCCGTCGAGCAGGAGCCGGGCGACCTCCGTCAGCCGCGCCTCGGTGTAGCGCATGGCCGCGGCGTTATCGCCGTCGATGTTGCCGAAATTTCCCTGCCCCTCGACCAGCGGATAGCGGACCGCGAACTCCTGTGCGAGCCGCACCAGCGCGTCGTAGACCGCAACGTCGCCGTGCGGATGATATTTGCCGATCACATCGCCGACCACGCGCGCGCACTTCTTGAAACCCGCTCCGGGATCGAGCCGGAGCTGCCGCATCGCGTAGAGGAGCCGCCGGTGCACCGGTTTCAGCCCGTCCCGCACATCGGGCAACGCCCGGTGCATGATGGTTGAGAGCGCGTAGGCGAGATAGCGCTCCTCGAGCGCGTCCTTGAGGTTGACCGGCTCGATCGCGCCGCCGGCGGGCGGAATCAACGCTTTTCCCATAAGCGGGGCTTATTGTCGGGTGCCGCCGGACACAAGGCCTCGGCGCAAAATCACGCAAATCTCAAAGCGGTCTCAGGGCCCTCTCACAGCGGGCCGCGGCGGCCTTTGGCACCCTCTTCTCCGATGGCACCGGATCCCCGGCGCCCCGGAAACGGAGAAACGACCATGCAAGACCGCGCCGACTGGCTGTACTACCAGAACCTCATGGCCCCGCCCCACCGCGCCGCCGGCAAGGTGCACCCGATCGCCGCCGCCTGCCTTCGCCTTGTCCGGCGCCGGTCGGTACCGACCTCATCCACCTCCCCGGTACGCGGCTGAGCCGGTCAGAGGGAGCCCAGCACCACATTGTCGATCAGCCGAACCGAACCCAGAAAGCCCGCAACCGCCAAAACGGCCGGACGGTCCACCAGAGGGCCGACCGGCCGCAGCGTCTCGGCGTCGACCAGCTCCAGATATTGCACGCTGTCCGCCTCCCCCATCTGCGCACGGGCCAGCGCAACCAGCCGCTCCACATTTCGCTCGCCCGTATCGTAGGCCGCCTTCGCCGCGAACAGTCCGCGGCTAAGGCACGCCGCCCGCCGGCGGGCGTCCACATCGAGCCGCGCGTTGCGGCTCGACATGGCCAGCCCGTCCGGCTCGCGCACCGTCGGCAGCGTGACGACCTCCATCGGCATGTTCAGGTCGAGCACCATGCGCCGGATGATCGCCGACTGCTGGTAGTCTTTCTGGCCGAAGAAGGCGGCGTCCGGCCGGACCATGTTGAACAGCTTTGCCACCACCGTCGCCACGCCGCGGAAATGGCCGGGCCGATGAGGTCCGCACAGCACATCTGCGAGCGGGCCCGGTTGCACCGTTGTCTGGAAACCCTCCGGATAGACCTCGGCGGCATCCGGCGCGAACACGAGATCCACGCCCGCCGCCTCGCACATGCCCAGATCGCGATCGAGATCGCGCGGATACGAGGAAAAATCCTCGGTCGGACCGAACTGCGTGGGGTTGACGAAAATGGAAACGACCGTGGCGCCGCAGCGCTCGACGCTCGCCCGGATCAGCGCGACATGGCCCTCATGCAGCCAACCCATCGTCGGCACGAAGCCGATCGACCTGCCCCGGCCGCGAAACGCGCCGATTTGCCCGCGGAGCTCCGCGACCGTGCGGCAGGTCAGCATGATTGCGTGGCGGATCAGGAGGCCTTGTCGCCGGCGGCCGCCAGCTTCGTCACGGACGCAGGTTCCTTGGGCGCCGTATACGACTCTGCCTCGCTGGGGAAAGTCCCGTTGCGCACATCCTCGGCCCAGCGCGACAGCGCGCTCTGCAGCACGTCGAACCCGTCGACATAGCTCCGGACGAATTTCGGCTTCGGCCCCTTCAGAAGACCGACGATGTCGTGGAAGACAAGAACCTGGCCTGAGCAATGCGGCCCGGCACCGATCCCGATCGTCGGGATTGTCACTGCCTCGGTAACGCGCGCGGCAAGCTCAGCCGGGATCCCCTCGAGCACGATGGCGAAGCAGCCGGCGTCCTGAAGCCGACGCGCATCGTCCACGATCGCGCGCGCGTCGGCGGCCGTGCGGCCCTGCACGCGGTACCCGCCCGTGACGTTTATGCTCTGCGGCGTCAGCCCAAGATGCCCCATCACGGGGATCTCCGCATTGATCAGCCCGCGCACGACCTCCAGCCGCTTCGTGCCCCCTTCGAGCTTCACCGCTGCCGCCCCACGCTGGATGAAGCCGCCGGCATTGCGCAGCGTGTCCGTCAGTCCGAGATTGTAGGAGAGGAACGGCAGGTCCGCGACGAGCAGCGCCTTGGGCTGCGTGCGGGCAACGGCTTCCAGATGATGGTTCATCATCGCCATCGTCACCGGCAGCGTGTTCTCGAACCCGAGCACCACATTGCCGAGACTGTCGCCGACGAGGATCACATCGACGACCGGATCGGCAATCGCGGCTGTGACCGCATCGTAGGCGGTCGTGACGACGATTTTCCGCCCTTCCTCCCGCCACTTCCTGAGCATCGGAACGGTGACGCGGTACCGGGTGGTCTGGTCTCTCTCGCTCATGGATCGAGCTTCCTGTGCGCCGCCCTGGATGGGGGCTCCGTCTGTGGCCGATTAGCACATATTCGCACGTGCGGCATGCAATTGTGCCATGCGAAAAGGCAGAGATACAACTAACTGAAAAACCTTAAGAATTGGCGGAAGCCAGCCGCCCAGCCCGCTCGATGAGCCCGATCAGCCCGGCCCGGGCGGGCGGCGGCTCGACTCCGCGCGCCTCGTAGACATGCCGGTAGAGGAAATATCCCGTGAGGGCAAACCCGGTGCCGAGGTCGGCGGCCGAAGGCGGCGCGTGGGGTTGCCGGGCGACGAGAAACCCGGGCAACGCGAGCAGCTTGTCCGCATAGGGCGCGCTCGCCGCACGGCTCACCGCGCGACCCGTTCTCGGAGAGACGAATGCCAGGTCCTGCGTCGCACCCGTCGCCGCGCAGCGCGAAAGGTCGAGTCCGACCCCCAGCTCGTTCAGGAGTTCCAGCTCGAAGCGCACCAGCAGCTCGCCCGCCGCAAGCGGATCCGCCAGATCGTCGAGGATCGCAGCAAGCGCAGTGTAGAGACGGGGATGCGGATCGCGTTCGGGCAACAGCCGCAGATGCGCCGACAGGAGCTGCACGCCGTAAAGTCCGACGGGATTGCCGATCAGTCGTGCCGCCCTCGAGGAAACCGGCTCCAGTGTCCAGTTGCCGAGATGCTCGGAGAGCCGCGCGCGCCAGGTGGCGCGTACGCCGTTCCCCGGCTGCAGCACGGCCTGGTGCCGCGGCGACCGCCCACCCTTGACGAGACCGAGATGACGCCCGTGCCCAGCCGTCATCAGCTCGACGATAAGGCTCGTCTCGCCGTGACGGCGCGTGCCCAGAATGATGCCCTCGTCGGTCCACTGCATTGGAAATCGCGGTTGATGGGCCTGGTCTTACTCCTTCGGGAACTCGATTCCCATCTCCCGATACCGCTCCGGATCGTCCTTCCATTTCTCGTGAACCTTGACGAACAGGAACAGATGGATCGGCTTGTCCGCAGCCTCGGCGATCTCCTTGCGCGCCGCCATCGAGATCGCCTTTATCGTCTCACCGCCCTTGCCGATCACGATCTTCTTCTGGCTCTCGCGCTCGACATGGATCGCCTGCTCGACGCGCGCCGATCCGTCCGGCCGATCCTCCCACCGCTCCGTTTCGACCGTGAGCGAGTAGGGCAGCTCGTCGTGAAGACGCATGAAGAGCTTCTCGCGCGTGATCTCCGCCGCGAGTTGCCGGAGCGGCAGATCGGTGACCTGATCCTCCGGATAGAGCCAGGGTCCCGGGGGCACCGCCGCCGCCAGCCAGTCGAGCAGATCCCCGCATCCGTCGCCGGTCAGCGCCGAGATCATGAATGTGCGTTCGAACGGCACCCGCTCGTTGGCCGCCGCTGCGAGCACCAGCAGGCTCTCTTTCTTCACCGCGTCGATCTTGTTCAGCACCAGGATCTTCGGCTGGCGCAAACCACGCACCCGTGCCAGCAAATCCTCCACCGCGCCATCGAGCCCCCGCGCTGAATCGATCAGCACCGCAATGAGGTCGGCCTCCCGCGCGCCGCCCCAGGCTGTCTCCACCAGCGCGCGCTCGAGCCGGCGCTTCGGCTCGAATACGCCCGGCGTGTCGACGAACACGATCTGCGATTTTCCGCGCAGCGCGATGCCGCGGATGATCGACCGCGTCGTCTGCACCTTGTGCGTGACGATCGACACCTTGGTGCCGACGAGCTGATTGACGAGCGTCGATTTCCCCGCATTCGGCGCGCCGATCAGGGCGACGAAGCCGCAACGCGTATCGCCCGGCCCGCCGGCCATCATGCCTCCTCGTTCTTCCAGATGCCTTCGCGCACGAGCAGCGCGCCGGCCGCCTTCTGCTCGGCTTCCCGCCGCGAACCGCCTTCGCCCGTGGCCGGCTTCAGTCCCTCGACCTTCACCTCGCAGACGAACCGCGGCGCATGCTCCGGCCCGCTCCGCCGCACGATCGCGTAGCCCGGGGTCGAAAGCCCGCGACCCTGTGCCCATTCCTGGAGCGCCGTTTTCGCGTCGGGCCGGGCCGCGCCGCCATCCAGCATTCGGGCGCGCCAGTGGCGCTCGATGAACTCGCGGGCGGGCTTCAGCCCCCCGTCGAGATAGAGCGCCCCGATCAGCGCCTCGCACACATCGCCAAGTATTGCAGCCTTCGTTCGCCCGCCGGATTGCGCCTCGCCGCCGCCGAGATGCGTCGCGGCGCCGAGATCGAGCTCGCGCGCCACCGCCACGCATGTCTCGTTGCGCACCAGCGCCGTGAGGCGGCGGGCAAGCTCACCCTCCGTTGCCTTGGGAAATGCCGCAAGCAGCATGTCGGCGACCGCCAGCGCCAGAACCCGGTCGCCGAGGAATTCGAGCTGCTGGTAGCTGCCGCCGGCGCGACTGTCCGTCGCGCTCGAATGCGTCAGCGCCCGTTTGAGAAGATTGCGGTCCGCGAACTCATGCCCGATGCGGCGCTCCAGCCGCGACAGGGTGTCGTCGCGTCCACCGATCATAGAAACTTGAAGATGCGATCGAACCGCACCGACCACGGCCACCGCCAGAAGGTCCACGCGCGTTCGCCCTCCTTGACCGAGAAGAATATGATCTCGGCCCGCCCGATGAGGTTCTCGAACGGAACGTAACCCACGGCGCCAAGCACCCGGCTGTCGGTCGAATTGTCCCGGTTGTCGCCCATCATGAAATAATGCCCGGGCGGCACCTCGTAAACCGATGTGTTGTCCTCGAACGAGTTGGGGTTGAGGTCCAGCGTCTCGTACGAAACTCCGTTCGGCAGCGTCTCCTTCCATCGCATGACGCGCCTCTCTTCGCCGAACGCGTTGCGCGTGACGATGTCCGGCAGCGCCTCGCGCTGGACGGCCTTGCCATTGATGTGCAGCCGCCCGTCGATCATCCGGATACGGTCGCCGGGAAGCCCGATCACGCGCTTGATATAGTCGGTGGAGTTGTCCTTCGGCAGCTTGAAGACGACGATATCGCCGCGCTGCGGCTCGATGCCGAAGATCCGACCCTGGAAGATCGGTGGCGAGAAAGGCAGCGAGAACCGGCTGTAGCCGTAGGCGTATTTCGAGACGAAGAGATAGTCGCCGATCAGCAGCGTATCCATCATCGAGCCGGACGGGATGTTGAACGGCTGGAACAGGAGCGTGCGCACCACAAGGGCCAGCAACAGCGCCTGGATGACGATCTTGATCGTCTCCCAGATGCCGCCCTGTTGACCCTGTCGCGCGTTTGTCTTGCCGCCGGCCAAGCTCATCTGCCCTTCCCGGAATCCCTGCTAAAGCCCCACTGCCGCTTGTGGTTCGGTGATACCGGACGCCCGCAGCCGGCGCAACGCATGCAGCAGTAACGTGTGTCTTTGAGGCATTTTTGCAACCGGGACTGGCGTCATGCGGGAACGGCCTCGATCACCACGAACGCCTGCGCCAGCGGAAAATCGTCCGTGATCGTGACGTGGATCACGGGCCTGTGACCGGGAGGCGTCAGCGCCGCAAGTCGCCTTGCCGCCCCGCCGGTCAGTTCCATTGTCGGCTGACCGCCTGGCAGGTTGACGACACCCATGTCGCGCCAGAAGACGCCGTTGCGCATTCCGGTGCCGAGCGCCTTGGCGCACGCTTCCTTGGCCGCGAAACGCTTTGCGTAGGAAGCGGCACGCAAACGCCTGCGGTCCGATTTGCGTTGCTCTGTTTCAGTGAAGATGCGTTCCGTGAAACGCGCGCCGTGCCGGTCGATCACCTTCTGCACACGGCGGATGTCGATCGTATCGTTTCCGATGCCGATGATCACGCCGGCGCCCCCGCCGCCTCGGCCAGCGCCAGGTCCATCAGCCGCCGCATCTCGGCAATCGACTCCGCAAGGCCGACGAAGATGGCCTCTCCAACGAGAAAGTGCCCGATATTCAGCTCCACGATCTGTGGCACGCGCACGATCGGCTGAACCGTCTGATAGCTGATGCCATGGCCCGCATGGACCTCGAGGCCGATCGAAGCGCCATACTCGGCCGCCCGGCCGATGCGCCTGAGTTCCGCGGACGCCGCACCCCGGTCCGTCCTCCACGCCTCGCAGAATGCACCGGTATGGATCTCGACGACCCGCGCCCCGAGTGCCACCGCCGCATCCATCTGCGCCGGGTCGGGTTCGATGAACAGCGACACACGGATTCCGGCGTCGACGAGCGCCGATACGATCGGCTGCAAATGGTTTCGTGCCCCTGCCGCGTTCAGCCCACCCTCGGTCGTGCGTTCCTCCCGCCGCTCCGGCACGATGCAGGCGGCATGCGGCCGGTGCCGCAGGGCGATCCCCAGCATTTCGTCGGTCGCAGCCATCTCGAGATTGAGCGGCAGCGCGATCTCGGCCCGGAGCCGCGCGATGTCCTCGTCGCCGATGTGCCGGCGGTCTTCCCGCAGATGCGCGGTGATTCCATCGGCCCCCGCCTCGGCTGCAAGCAGTGCCGCTCGCACCGGGTCGGGATGATCCCCGCCCCGCGCATTGCGGATGGTCGCGACGTGATCGATATTGACGCCCAGCCGGACGCGCCGATGCGTGGTCATGAAGCTTCCTGGTCCTTCACAGGAAAGGGCGGAAGGACCGTCGTGTCGCGCCGCCGGGCCGCAAGCCGCTCCTGCCGCGCGTTCTTGTATGCGGTGACCGCAAGGCGGACGACGACATAGGCGACGACGCCGGCAGCCAGCGCCAGCGGCACCGAACCGATAACCAGCGGCTTGAATACCGTCATGACCTTGGTGAAAGGCATCGACATCATGCCTTCCGCCAGCGTGGCGGGTGCTCGCCTGCCGACACCCGACAGGTGCGAGCCCAGCTCGTAGGCCGCGGCCCAGATTATCGGGAAAGTCAGCGGATTGCCGACAGCCGTCCCGAGCGCCGCAGCGATCATGTTTCCTCGGATGGCGAACGCCAGGATGAAAGCGAGGATGAAATGAAAGCCGATGAAGGGCGTCATCGACGCTGCGACGCCTGCCGCAACCCCCGCCGAAACCGCGTGCGGCGATCCGGTGAGCCGCAGGACCCGTTTCGAGAAATACTTGAACGAACGGCTCCAGCTGACCCGCGGCCACGCCAGCACGCGCAGACGCTCCTTGAGCCCCGGCGTCTCGCGTCTACGAAACAGCATGCGCGTGCCTCATCTCCGGATCGGACTCCGCTCAGCCGTTCACCCGCACCGCGCGGCTCACCACGGGCTTGTCGCGAAGGAGCGTCAACAGCCGGTTAAGATGCTTGAGGTCCCAGACCTCCACGTCAATGGTCATTTCGGAATAGTCCGGCGCGTTCCGGATGATATTGAGCGCCGTGATGTTGGCGTCGTTGTCACCCATCACTTGCGCCACCTGGGCGAGCGAGCCCGGTTCGTTGATCACTGTCAGCGCCAGCCGCGCCGGAAACCGTTCGCGTGCGTTCTCGTCGATGTCCCAACGGACATCCAGCCACCGCTCCGGCTCGTTGTCGAATTCCTTCAGCGCCGGCGACTGGATCGGATAGACGGTGATTCCCTCGCCGGGCGTGAGAATGCCGATGATGCGATCGCCGGGCACCGCGCCGCCGTCCGGCGCAAAACGTACCGGCATATCGCCGTGAATGCCGCGGATCGGGATCGCCTTGCTGTCGGCCGCCTTGCGTCGCCCCCGGCCGGGAATGCGGAACTTCATGCCCGACGCGCGCTTGAGGCCGAACCAGCCGCCTTCTTCCGTGCCCTTCTTTCCGTTCGCGGCGCGCTCTCCCCGGAAGTCGGGATAGACCGACCGCACAACGTGCTCGGAAGGAATCTCCCCGCGTCCGACCGCCGCCAGCATGTCCTCGAGATTGTTCTGCCCGAGCCGCGGCATCGCCGCCTTGAGAAGCTCGTCGGACAGGGCCCGCCCGGCCCGCTCGAACGCACGTTCGAGTATCTGTCGTCCGAGTCCCGCATATTGCCGGCGAACCGCCGCCCGCGTTGCCCGCCGTATAGCCGAGCGCGCCTTACCGGTCGCCACGAGCGACTCCCAGGCGGCCGAAGGCACCTGCCCCTTCGCACAGATGATCTCGACTTCGTCGCCGTTGTGAAGCTCGGTGACGAGCGGCATCGACCTGCCGTTGATGCGACAGCCGATGCAGGTGTCGCCGATGTCGGTATGCACCGCATAAGCGAAGTCGATCGGTTTCGCTCCCCGCGGCAGCGCGATCAGCCGTCCTTTCGGAGTGAAGCAGAACACCTGATCCTGGAAGAGTTCGAGTTTCGTGTGTTCGAGAAACTCCTCCGGTGTGTCTCCCTCGGCCAGCATCTCGATCGTCCGGCGGAGCCACTGATAGGCACGGATTTCCTCAGAGCCGTTCTTTCCTTTGCCCGACCCGTTGCCATTGGCGATCGGCACCCCTTCCTTGTAGAGCGGATGGGCCGCGATCCCGTATTCCGCGATTTCGTGCATCTCCGCCGTTCGAATCTGCAGTTCCACGCGCTGCCATCCCGGCCCGACGACGGTCGTGTGCAGCGAGCGGTAGTCGTTCTGCTTCGGCGTGGAGATGTAGTCCTTGAAACGCCCTGGCACCGCCGGCCATGTCGTGTGCACGACACCGACTGCGGCGTAGCACTCCTCGACAGTCCCCACGATGACCCGGAAGCCGACGATGTCGGAGAGCTGCTCGAAGCTCACCGCCTTTCGCTCCATCTTGCGGAAGATGGAATAGGGACGCTTCTCGCGCCCCCAGACCTTGGCGTCGATGCCGCGCCTGGCGAGCTTGTCCCGGAGATCCGTCTCGATCTCCGCGATCAGCTTCCGGTTGCGCTCGCCAAGTTCGGCAAGCCGCCCCGCGATCGCCTTGTATGCCTCCGCATTGACGACCGGAAACGCGAGCTCCTCGAGTTCCTCGCGCATGTCGTGCATGCCCATGCGCCCCGCGAGCGGAGCGTAGATTTCGAGTGTCTCCTCCGCTATCGCGCGCCGCCGGTCTTCCGGCAGATGGTTCAGGGTACGCATGTTGTGCAACCGGTCGGCGAGCTTGACCAGGAGCACGCGCACGTCTTCCGAGATGGCCAGCAGCAGCCGGCGGAGATTCTCGGCCTGTGCCGTCTTTTTCGAGACCAGATCGAGCTTCTTGAGCTTTGTCAGCCCTTCCACCAGCCGACCGATCTCCTCGCCGAACATCGCGTCGATGTCCGAGCGGGTGGCATCGGTGTCCTCGATCGTGTCGTGCAGGAGCGCCACCGCGATGGTTGCGTCGTCGAGCTTCAGGTCCGTCAGGATGCCTGCGACCTCGAGCGGATGCGAAAAATAGGGGTCGCCGTTCACGCGCCGCTGCTTGCGATGCTGCTGCATCGCGTACACGTAGGCCTTGTTCAGCAAGGCCTCGTCGGCCGCGGGATTATACCGCTGGACTTTCTCCAGAAGCTCGTACTGGCGCATCATGGCGCAAAGACCCGAAACCCGGCCGCCGGCCCTCTGGAGCCCCGGCCCGGATATGCCCCTATTATATAGGGTAACGGTTTACGCGTGATGAGCCTTGAAGCCCGCCGAGGGCCTAGAAGTCTTCGGTCTTGTCGGGCGGAACCACGCTCTCCAGACCCCTGAGCAGTTCCTCCTCCGACATCCGGTCGAAGGTCACGTTGGTGTCGTCGTCTCCGCCGGCCTCGATAAGGGGCACCGAATCGGCCTCCGGCTCGTCCACCTCGACATACTTCTGGAGGGAGTGGATGAGGTCTTCCTTCAGGTCTTCCGGAGCCACGGTCGCCTCGGCAATCTCCCGCAGCGCCACCACCGGATTCTTGTCGTTGTCGCGGTCGATGGTGAGCGGCGCTCCGGCCGAGATCATCCGCGCCCGGTGGCTGGCCAGAAGGACCAGCTCGAAACGGTTCGGGACCTTGTCGACGCAGTCTTCAACCGTGACGCGCGCCATGCTTGCTCTCCTGTCGGGAAATTGGCCGCTATTTAGGGCCCCGGCCTGGCGAATGCAAGCGGGACGAGCGCCAGCTCGCCGTGGCCGGAGCGACCGGAACCCCCCACATTCCGGGGTCCCGCCCCGCTCTTGCCTATATTCGCGAGGCATAGTGTCCCGGACTCGGCCGGCCGGTTTTCCGGCCAGATCGGATATCGGCTGATGACGATTTCCAGTGTTTTTTGGCGGAATTGACCGCGGACCTGCCGGCGGGTTCGCCGGACCGGAATGGATGCCCCGAAATGTTCGACCCAAGGGAAAAGATCGCTCTCTTTATTGACGGCGCAAACCTCTACGCCACCGCCAAGTCCCTGGGTTTCGACATCGACTACAAGCGCCTGCTTCAGGAATTTCAGGCCAAGGGCTATCTGCTTCGCGCCTATTACTACACCGCGCTGGCGGAGGATCAGGAATATTCCTCGATCCGCCCGTTGATCGACTGGCTCGACTACAACGGCTACACGGTCGTCACGAAGCCCACCAAGGAATTTGTCGACATCGCCGGCCGGCGCAAGATCAAGGGCAATATGGATATCGAGC
>Ga0073934_10002861_pt1 | contig 33813 bp, 38 predicted proteins | sample LarsenN4metaG_FD_76834 | JGI IMG/M metagenome (GOLD analysis project Ga0073934, IMG submission 76834) | Hot spring sediment bacterial and archeal communities from British Columbia, Canada, to study Microbial Dark Matter (Phase II) - Larsen... ...
CCAGCACCGCTACAACAACTGGCGGCCCCACGGCGCTCTTGGCGGCAAAACACCCGCCCAGTACCTTCAAGCCCGCCATGTCGAGGAGACCTCACGTTCTCAGATGTCTTGAACCTGGACAGCAACTTGGAGAAAGCCGGGCGACGTGCTAAACTTCAAAACTTGAAAGGGGGTGATCGAAGTTGGCCAAATATTTGAGCTCACCCGGCCAACCCGCATCAATTGACCCGCATCAATTGACCTGATGGACCATGCTGCGCGAGAGAACCATGAAAGCGGGATAACCACGGCTCGCCGGTGCTGTCCGCAAGGATACGGCGTACGCAGGGCTCGCAAGAGAGCAGAAACGACGTGGTGCAGCAGAAAATCCGCCTGCGCGGTAGGGCTCCCTTGCGGAGCCCTTTTTCGTCATTGCAGTCTTTGCCACGCGCGCTGCACGGTCAAGGCATCCACCCGTATCCCGCTAGCCCAGCTTTCTCCCGGCTGCGAGGATTTTGCGAAGATCTGATGTTCGGTAAAGCGGCAGATAGCAGTAGCCGTCGTAGTAGCCGTGGAAATGCTGGCCCTCCTGCTTGCCGTAGACGGGATCATCGGTGGCATCGAGGTCGATGACGATACGGGGCGGCGACCGGTCATGGGCCCCGGGGAAGATGTCGACGAACAGCCGCTCGGATTGCCTCCGCATCACGGTCGAGCTTGTGGTGACGGTCGCGGCCGATCTTGGCTGCGTGCTCCATGCGGTTGAGCGTCGATTTGCCAGCAAGCGGTCCGTCCAGCGTACCGAGCACGGCGGCGAGCGCCGGATCATCGCGCAGGGCATCGTGATCAATCAGGTCCTCGTGGCCGAGCGCGATGCCGAAAATGCGCTGGCGCAGAAGGTCGGGCGCTGAGTGGCGGATCGCGCCGGCAAGGCGATAGTCGGTGAAGCATTGAGCCAAACGCTGGCTCAATCCGATGGCGCGATCGGCAGCCGCCAGCAGCGCGACGCCACCGTTCGAGGTGATGGCGCCGCCGTCGAAGGCGCCCACAAGTTTGCGCCCGCCGGACCTTCCCAGATCAAGCTCGCCCTGGCTACACTGTGGCGGCATCGGGGATGAACTCCTGCCGAGATCAAGTCGTTCTTGCAAAACAACTTTCGCTGAGCCGGACCCCCGATGCGCATTACAGTGTGAGAAGTTCAGGCTAGCGCCTGAGTTTGAACTTTCCGGCGCTTCACCCCTTCTCGCGCAGCGCCCCCGGCAGCGCCGGCAGGGACCGCGCCGCCTGCCGCACGGCGTCGTCGATCGCCTGCTGCTCGAGATGGCCGTAAACCTCGCTCACCATCTGAATCGTCGCCCAGCCGCCGGCGTCCTGCACGAGCTTGAGCGACTGCCCCTGGGCGAGCAGGCGCGCCGCGAAGGCATGCCGGCCGGCCTTGTGGCTCGAGAGGTACGGCAAGCCCGCCCGCCGGCACACCCGTTCGATCGCCTGATTGACCGACCAGCGGCTCGCATAGCCGAAGAGCCGCACCTCGCCGTCGATGTCCTTGGCCAGCTCGCGCTCGGCGCGCCGCATAGCTTCGACCAGCACCGGCGCGAGCGGCACGCGCCGCGACCGGCCGGATTTCGTGCGTCGCAGGATCGCCTCGCCGCGCGCGAGATCGACGTCATCGGGGGCCAGCCGGCAGGCCTCCGAGACGCGCGCGCCGGTCAGCGTCATGAAGAGCACGATCGCGGCCACCCGGAACGGCGCCGCCGCAAAGAACTTCTCAAGCCAGCGATCATCGGCGTAGGTGACCGGCTCGCGCTTGATCCGCGGCGGCTCGAAGCGCACGAGCGGGCCGAGCTGCGCGCGATGCGCCGCCCGCATCACGGCGTTGAGCGGCGTATAGAACTGGCGCGCGACCGTCGACGGCTTGGCGCGCGGAAACAGTTGCCGAGCGAGCTCGCTCACCTCCGCTGGCCGAATGTCGGCCAGCCGCCGCGCGCCGAGCCGCTCGATGAGCGGCGCCAGGTAGCGGCCCTCGCCACCCTTCTCGAGGTAGACGGTGACGGCCTCAGCGAACAGCGTCGCGGTGCCGACCAGATAGGTCCCGTCGAGGATCTCGCGCTCCCGCTTTACCCTGAACGCTTCTGCGTGCTGGCGGCTGCTAGTGCGCGTGCTCTCGAAATAGCGAGTTCCGCGGACGGAACCCGAGACGTACCAGATCTTGCCGCCTTTGCGGCGGACGAGCTTGAGGGCCATGCGGCGGGTCTCCTCAGCATCTCGACGGCGGCAGCGAGGTCGGCTTCGGACAGCACCAGCTGGCGTCGGTGCTCGAGGTAGCGGCCTGAGCGGCGCACCAGCTGCCGGAATGTGCGCTCGGCGATGACGAGCTCGAGCCCCTGCAGTCGATCGAGGCACTCGCGGACGGTATAGTAGGTCGTGCCGGCAAGGGTGATCATGCCTGTGTCCTCAGAACCAAACGCGCCGTTCGAACAGGACGGCCGGGCCGGCAATCCACGCGAGCGATTCCGGGTCGCACTCCGGATGTCGCGCCAGCCATGCGGCTCGGTATATCGCCGTCGCCCTCTCGTTGCGGGGCAGCGGCGGACGCGTCGTCAGAGCGATTGTGCCGAGCTCCGACACAAACATGTCGCGCCGCGCGCCGTTGTGCAGCACCGCGATGTGCTCGAGCGGCTCGCCGCCGAGATGCGGCTCGACCACCGCCCGGACCAGGTCGTATCCCGGCTCGCGCGGCCATCGCACACAGAGCCGCATGAGAGGCGAGTCGCTGGGCGTGATCACGCGATAGAAGGTGTCAATCAGATCGTTCATCGTGCGCGCTCCCTGCACCCGCGCATGGGAGCCATCACATCCTGCGACTGATGGGCCGTTGGCGCGCCCGCTGACGGCTCGGACGGTGTGATCGGCTGCACTTGCGCGAGCGGCACGGCGCGGCGCACGCCCTGAAGGGCGACGAGCGCGCGACCGGTTGAGAGCGTCCAGGCCGCACCGCGCGTGGTGGTCTCCATGTAGGCCGGATGTCCCGGCTGCGGGTAGTATCGCACGCGCGTGCCGGGCGGGTAGCGGCGGTTCCATTCAGCGGCTGTCATGTGCGTCCTCGTTGATGCACGCGAGCACTAATGTGGCCCGCTCGACGGAGATGCCGAGCCAGGCAGCGACGGTCTGCAGCGACACCGCGCCGAGTTCGGCGCGGATTGGGTCGAGGTCGGCTGCGCATCACCTGCGGCCTCTCTTCTTTGCCTTGCGCGTCGGATGCCCACCCGCCTCAGCGCCGGTGTCTGCGCCGATCTCGTAGTCTGGATGGCGCAGCTCCGGCGGCAGCCACCCATGCGTCCGCGCGAGCTCGGCAGCGCGGGTGGCGAGCGCGGCTTTCTTTGCGAACGCCGCGCCGCCGGCGATGTGCGCGTCCGTGACGCCTGAGGCCTCCATCTCGGCGAGCGCCGCAATCGCTGCCGCCTTCGGCGCTCGCTGGAAATAATCCGCCGCGTTGAAGCGTCTGCGCATCGCCGCGAGGTATGTGTCGCCAGGCAGTGCATCGCGCAGCGCAGCGATCGCGTCGCGACGCGGTGCGCCGCCCGCCTGATAGACGCGAGGCAGCGCGGGCACCATGCTGAGCGCCTGTGCGACGCGTCCGGCGAGCGTCACAATGAGCCGCTCAACGTTGGCGTCTGCCTGCATGGCGAGCGCCGACGCAAACGACTGCTCGCGGCTGCGTCGATCACTGACGGAGGCATGTCCGTGATCGGTGATCTGGACCGGTCCGCGGGCGGAGGGTGCCGCGAGCAGCGTGGCGACGAGCGCGCGCAGCGCGACGTCTGGATGAGCCGCGAGTGTGTCCGCGGCGGCGAGCGTCAGCGTCTCGTGGATCGAGTAGGACAGCGCTTGGCTGATGGCGTAGGGAGCGGCGGCATCTGCGGCGGCGTCAGCGTGGCCGGCATCGCCAACGTCCAGTTCATTGTGACTGGCCTCGGCGCTGCCGGCGGCCGCGATAGCATCCTCGATATCACTCTGTCCGTCGTCAGGCGCCGGCCGGACGAGCCCCGTCATGATATCGAGAGTGCCGTCGCCAGTGATGCCGACGAGGCAGCCGGCGCGCCGGCGCTCGTCATCCGAGTAATCCTCAGGCGGCGTGGTCGGGCTGCCGTCCTCGCCCCGCACGTGATCGCACGTCCATGCGTCGACCGATGCGTCATCGCTGAGTTCGGCCCAGGCCCATCCGGCCGCACGCAGCCGATCGCATTCCGCGGCGAGCCGTTCGCGCGCGAGCTTGTGCAATAGCGTCACGTCCTCGACGTAGCGGTGGTCCTCGAACAGGTCGTCGCTGATACGTCCGCCGGCGGCGCGATATGCCGCCTCGCCGACAAACGCGAGCTCGGCGGAGTGGTCGGCGCGGACGCGTCCTGAGGCGAGCTCACGCCGCACCGACCACTCGGTCAGCATGCGCTGCTGCGAGAGACGGCGCAGCGTTTCCGCCTGCACGGCATGGTCTGGATGGAGCGCGAACGCCTGCGCGATGCAGGCGTCGATCTTCCCCTCGCGCCATGCCGCGCGCACCTCCGGCGCCAGGCGGCCCAGCGCCAGCTGCTGCCGGACGGTGCGCTCCGGCAGGCCGAACCGCGCAGCGAGCTCGTCCTCCGTGACGCCCTGCGCGGCGAGCCGGCTCAGCACCTCGTATTGCTCGGACGGGTGCATCGGTAGGCGAACCGTGTTGGCGATGAGGCTCGTCTCGAGCGCGGCCGCCTCGTTCTCGGTGCGCACGATGACCGGCACCGGGTGGTCGCGCGGGATGGTCTTGGCTTTCGCCAGGCGCTGCAACGCCTGCCAGCGCCGGCGGCCGTCGATCACCTCGTAACGTTCCTTGCCGCGCGCGGCGCCGGCGTCGGCGATCCGCACGACGAGCGGGCTGATGAGGCCCTTGGTCGCGATGGACGAGGCCAGCTCGTCGATGCCGTCGCGGGTGGCCGCGCGCGCGTTGACTGCGTCGACGGCGACGAGCCGCGACAGCGGGACCGTGGTCTGGGTCGGCTCATTCATCGAACAGGTCTCCTGTGCCGGCCTCGCTACCGCCGGACATTGGCGCGGGGCTGACGTGAGTGATGTACGCGTCCGGGAACGCATCGATGACCGCGGCGACTGCCGGGTGGGATTTCAGCGCGGCGATGTCCTCGCGCGTGGCCGTCGTGACGCGCGATGGATCTGCGTCGGCGCCGGTGGCGATCAGGAAATGCACCAGCGCGCGCAGGCCGGTGGCGTGGCGGGCGACGAACTCCAGCGTGGCGAGCGCGGCGCGCAGATTGGCGAGCTGCCTATCGGCGTCCTCCTGGCTCAGCCGGCCGGCCTTGATCCAGTGCGGATAGACGCGCCCGCGCAGGCTGACCTCGCGGGCGACCTCGGCGACTTGGTCGGCCATCGGCACGCTCACGATGGCAGCCTCCCGATACAGTCGCTCGCGGCCTCGTCGATGGCCGCGACAAGGGGTGTGCTCGTCCCGCCGCGCGCGACGGCCGCGGCGATGGCGGAGAGCGGCACGATACGCATTGCCCGGCGGTACGCGCCGTCGTCTGTCGAGATCCGGGCGAACACGATGGCGTTGCGGCCGACGACGGCGAGCGCCAGATCGAGACCGGAGCCGTTGTAGTCCGCCTCGAGGTGCTTGATATGCGCCCAGGCGATATCTAGTCCTCTAATCAGGTCCTCGGCGGTCGGGGTCATCAGTGGCTCCGCGTGTCGCGCGATCGCACCTCTTGGAGAGCGTCGTCGATGGCCGCGAGCAGAGGACACCGGGTAGCGATGTCGGTCGCGGCGCTGGCGATGTCGCAGAGCCGGACGCGCCGCCAAACGGCCGCGTCCTTGCTGTTGTTGCGATCGACGGCGACTACCACGATCGAGCAGTCGCGGAGTCCGAGGAAGACCGCGACGTGCGGGACGCCGTTCTGCCCGTTGCACGCCGCCGCGTACTGTTCCGCGCGGCCGATCGCCCGGATCAGGTCATCGGATGTCGGAGTCATGACGACCTCGCGATATACGGTAGAGGACGACGCAGCCGCCGATAACCGAGCCCGCGGCATAGGCCGCGACGACGACCAGGGCGCTGTGCGCGGCGGCCGACCATATGGCGGATGAGAGCTCATCGATCATGATGCTGCCTCCTCGATCCGGCGCGCGTGCCGCGCAAAGAGATCGTGCGCGGCTTCGCGCTGGTTGCGGGTCAGCCTGTCCATCAGGTCGGCGAACCCATCCCAGGTCTCGTGCAGCGTCTCGCTGTCGCCGCAGGCGCCGAGCTCGTCGTCGATGTGGGCCAGCAGCGCCTCGGCGTCTATCGGACCGTCGGCATCCTGCGCGGCCTGCGTAGGAGCCGCCGCCGCCGGGGGAGATGGCGGCGGCGGCGATGGCGGCACCATGGCTTTCTGTGCAGGAGGCGCCGCCGTAACTGCCGCGCGCGGCGGCGCGGGCGGTGGGACGAGGCGCGGGCGCTCGTCGCTGCCGCGCTCATACTCATCGGGATCGACGATGCCCGAGAAGCCAAACGCATAGCGGGCCGCTTGGATCGCCGCTTTGTGGCGCAGCATGCGGGCGGGCCACTGCCTCCAGGTCGGCGTGTCGCGCCGGCACTCGCTCATGTACTCGGTGACGGTGATCGGCTTGGTCCGATCCTTGCGCCAGATGCGCGCGGTGATGGCGACGAGCTTGCCGTCGTCGGAGATCCGGTCCTCGAACTCGAGCCCGTCCATCTGCGGGTGTGAGTTGATGAGGTTCATCCAGCCGTCGATCGAGACGATCGGCTGGATGCCCCCGCTCTTGGCGGGGAACGCGTAAATCTCCTTGGTGAGTGGGTTCAGGCCGTATTCCTTCGCGACCAACAGAAACGCCGCGAACTGCTCCCGGGTGCAGCCCGCCGGCACCACGGTGCCTCGCAGCGTGGCCTCGAAGGCGGCCGGCTCCATGCCGTAGCGGGCCGCCATGCTCGCGAGCACGCTGGACCGCGCCGTCGCGACGGTCGGAGCGGGTGAGGATGTCGCGGTCATGCAGCTGTCCTTTCCTCGGTGATCTCGACTCCGGGCATCTCGCCGCCGGCGGCTGCGACCTTCTGCGCGAGCCGCTCGACGAGCGCGCGCATTTCGGCGTGGCTCTCGAAAAACAGCATGGCGGCGCGGTAGTCGACGACGCGCGCGACGCGCCGCGTCCTGAGTGCCGCCTTCCGCCCGGTGGCGCCGCCGGCGCGCGCGGCAACGTCGGAGCGGGCCACCTCGGCGCCGCGCGCGATGGCCCGGCCGGCTTCGGCACGCCGTTCCTCCTCGAGGCGCTTCAGCCACGGCGTCAGCGCCGCCCGGAGCCGGTCGGCGGCAGCCCGTGCCCGCTCGATGATCGGCTTCCACTTGGCGTCGACCTGCCGCCCGGCCTCGAGGTGCGGCCGCTTCTCGACCGCATGCGCGGTCTCGGCCTCCTTGACGAGCTGAAGCAGCGCGCCGCGCATGTTGGCGGCGATGTCGCCATCGGTGGCGGAGGCGATCTCGCCGGTCTTCTCCAGCCACTCCGCGACAGCGTTGACCTGCTCGTCGATGCGCTCGGCGACACTCGCGGGCGGGCGGTTGTCGCCGATCCCACGCTCGGCCGCCGGCAGCGCCTCGCCGGGCCAGCTGCCCGTCTCGCAGCGCGCCCGGTAATCGGCTTCGGTGACCGGGTGTCTCGCCACGGCGATCCAGGTCGCCATCGGGTCGGCCGCGGCGCACTCGGCGCCGAGGCCGCAGACGACGGCATCGTGCTCATCCCGCCAGATCGCGACGGGCTCGTCCGTCCCCTTGCGCCGCAGCCGGTAGAAACCCGGCTGCGGGTCGCGTTCATGCACCGGGCCGAAGACGCCGGAGAGCGCGGCGCGCCACCACTCGTATGAGTCGGTCACGGCGCACCTCAGAGCTTGTCGTTGCAGCTGATAAGGACCGGCCGGGCGGCGGGGCGGAACCGCCGCCGGGCCGCCGCGATGGCGTCGCGCATCTCGGCCTGCCAGAGCTCGTCGATCTCCCTGGCATGCTTGCGCAGGATGTCGAGCAGCAGCCGCTCCCAGAGCCAGTGGCTCTCGGGCAGCAGCACGGGCGCGCGATCGACGCTGCCGTCGGGACGCCGCTCGAAAGCCTCGACGTGGATCTCGGTGACGACCCAATCCGGCACGTCGGAGTCTGGCTGATGCTCGCCGGTCGACTCGATGACGAGGTGTCCGTCGATGCCGGGCAGCGTAAAGCCGTCCCGGATGGGCGGCTCGTAGTGGAACGAATAGTTCATGGTGGTCTCCCCTTTTTGCTTGCCCCAGCTCCCCTGTAGGAAGCCGTCACCGGGGCCGGACGATCACAGGCGGGAGACCTCAACGCCGCGACTGCTACGAACCCCCGCCCGCACTCCACCCTGCGCGGTATGTGCCGGGTGGAGGTTGGGAGTGGTTAAACGAAAATAATCGATTTTACAAGTAATCGCCGAAAATTTTCGAACAACTTGCGATCGATTGTCTATTCGCGGAAGGTTGTAGCGGCGGCGCAGGTTCGTGGCCGTCAAGCGATCTCAGATGGGAGGGCACCGTGAGAGAACTGGCTTTGGCTTTGCTCGTCGGCTTTGCCGCGACGTCGTCAGTTCAGGCCCAGGTCCACGTTGACGGACATGTGCGCCGGGACGGAACTTACGTTCCTCCGCACTATCGGACCGCCCCGGATGACACCAGGATGAACAACTGGTCGACCCGTGGAAACACGAATCCATACACAGGGCAGCCCGGGTATCGCGACCCTTATGCGCCAACACAGCCTTCGCCGGGCGTCCTCGGCACCCAGCAAAACCTCTATGGTGGGCAGAGGAGGTACTGACCCGCCAACACCTTGCGGGCGCGTTCGATCGGTTCCCCGATCACCCGGCGCGATGTCGGCGCAACCTCTGGGTTCCGATGCGCCCGCAATTACCGCGCTGCGCTCGCAGCGTCGGGCGGGGGGCGTGATGTGAGAAACCGCATTTCTGAAGGTGTCCACCGCATCGGCGTGGTGCTGGCCGTTCCTCTACTACTGGCGAGTATCGCCGCTGGCGGCTATGGGGCGTCGTGGGGCTGGCAGCTCTGGAGCACCAAGGCCGTAGTGGAGCAACGGGTGCACAATTTGCGTCTGCTGGTCGATGCGGAGCAACGAGGCATCTTGCAGGATGAAAAGCGCGCGCTGCTCGAAGAGATTCGGCGGCGGGCGAACCGGGTCGCGCCGGCGACGAGTAGTGGGGTTAGCCATGACCTCATCGAAGACTGGCTTCGTCGGGAGCAAACCATAGCCCGCGGTGAGGTCCACTTCTGGGCGTTCGTAGCGGGCCTCTTCTCGGCTCTGGCATTTGTGCTGTACGTCGCCAGCCGAGCCATCGGATGGATCGTCAACGGTTTTGCCGGGCGTTAGATGTTCCCTACCGCGTCCCCCGTTTGATCCAGGCGACGGGCGCCGCCCAGGCGAGCGCCACATCCTCGATGTCCTCGACCGCCGGATTGTAGCTCCGGAGATTGAACCGGGCCGGGCGCGACCCGCGGCGCAGGATCTTGACGAAGTTCTGGCCGGACGCGGTCTTGATGACGCAGTCGAGCCCGATGCAGTTGTCGGCGTTCGGGCCGAACTGCCTGTGGCAGATCAGAAAATCCCCGTTCCGGTAGACCGGCGCCATGCTGTCGCCGCGGACCTCGAGCCCGATGGTGTCGTGGGCGCCGAGGTCGAACTCGATCGCTTCGCCGGCGAGCTCGTCGGTCTGCACCCAGCCCTCTCCCGCCGACACGATGCCGACGACCGGGACGCGCAATGGGCCTTGGTCCTCGCCGCCGAGCAGCAGCGCGGGAGAGATGTTGAGAGCCCTGCAGATGGCCAAGAAGTTCTCGATGGAGGGCGACGCCCCCTTCGTCAGAATTGCCTGAAGCGTCGATGGGTGAAGCCCAGCCTTCACAGAGACCGCCTTCATCGTGAGACCCGGGGTCTCATCGATGAGTGCCTTCAGTTTGAGTCGCCAAGCTTCGGCCATGCCCTCGATTAACCGCGGTCGTCGCGACGCGACAGGGGTACGATGCGAAGCGCTTGGCAAAACGAAAATAATCGATCATACTGCGCCACATGAGTCAATCCGGAGATCTGCACCCCCTGTTGCCTCGGATTGAGGCGTTTCTGCGCGAGACCGGCATCGCCGAGTCGACCTTCGGCCGCCGGGCCGTCGGCGACTGGACGCTGGTCGATCGGCTGCGGTCGGGCGGCGACATGCGTCGCGAGACGGAGCGCCGGCTCATCGCGTGGATGGCCTCCGCCGAGGCGGGGAAGATCGTGCCGCGGCCGCGCCGAAAGCACGGAGGGCGGCGGACCGCCGCCCCATAGGTTCGCGTTCACGCGCCGCCGGTTTGGTTAGCGCCTTTCCCGGCCGGCGCGTACCGGCCGGGCGCGCGGTTGCCCCCGCCCGCCCGGCCACCCAGGTCCCGTCGCGTCCGTCGAGTCCCGCCGAGCGTCTGCCCAGCGCCCGAGGCCCTGCATGCGACTGATCGAGATCCTATACACCGCCGCAGCGCTCGCCGCGGTGCTGCCCTTTCCGAGGGGAAGCCAACGCGGCGCGCCGCGCATCGAGCCACTCCTCGAGCTCAAGGGCCGGGCGCTCCCGCCACCAGATCCGCCCGGCCGGCCCGTGCCCAAGCGCGCGCCCGCTGCGCCGCCGCTCAAACCCAGAGCCGCCGCAAAAGGCTTCGTCGAGTGGATGCAGGCTCATGGTTTTGTCGGCCTCTTCCCGTTCCGTGGAAGCAGGCAGGACGCCTTGGGCGGCTCCGACGGGCTGTGGGACTACTACCTGCTCTATTGTCACGAGCTCAACGTGCGGCCGACCCCGCTCAACACGTTCTGCGAGGCGCTCGACCGGATCATCGACCGCGAGGTGATCCGTGATCGTTCCACGGGCCGGCTGCGGCGGCTCACCTACTATCGCGTGCCGGATCTTATTGAGGTCGAGATGCCGCCGCCGCGGCGGCGGGTCTAAATCGAAAGCCCCGCGGGCTAGGCGGGGCTTTCAGTGCAGCGCGTTTGTGAGCGTAAGAACCCGGGCGCGAGCCCGCTGCCGGCTTGTAGCGCAGTTCGCCCAGCATCGCAATGGCTCCGCCCCAACGATGGCATAAGCTGTGAGCAACTAAGCTGTGAGCAACAAAGCCGTTGGCTGGGCGTGGGAGCAATGCACCGACCGCCCTATAGACAAGATGATCCTCGTGGCCCTCGCCGATTGTGCAGCGCGCGATGGCTACAGTTATCCGAGCCATGCCGAGCTCGCCGAGATGGCGCAGTGCTCGCCCGACAGCGTGCAGCGCGCCCTGCGCCGCCTGATCGCCCGCGGCCTCATCCGGCAGGAGGCCCGCTGGCGCGACAACGGCGGGAGGACCTCGAACGGCTATACGGTCCTCTATCTGCCGGAACTGCGCGCCGAGAGCGCGCCCGATCCGGGCGGGCCGCCGGCGGGTGCCGAGGAGGACCCCCTACCGCAGCCTGCGGTAGCCCCCCTACCGCAAAATGTGGCACCCCCTACCGCACCTGTGCGGCACCCCCTACCGCACCTGTGCGGTATGCATAATGAACCCCCACTTAACCCCCACTCTAACACACCCCCCTTACCCCCCGAGCCGGGGGAGCGTGTGTGTGTGAGCCAAGATCCGGTCCTCGATGAGCTCGAGGCGGACGGGGTGGCGCAGCACGTGGTCAGCGATTTCATCAGGCCGTTGTGGGGGGCAAAACGGCTTCCCAGCGGGGTCGAGCCGCTGGCGTTTCTGCGCGACATCCGGGCGGTGCTGGCCGACGTCGAGCCCGAGGTGCTCGAGCGCGCCGTGGCGATTGTGCGCCGGGAGCGCTCGATCTGGCCGTCGGCGGCGCAGTGCCACGCGATCGTCACCCGCGCCGCGAGCGAGCTACCGCTGCAGCGGTTTGCGACCGACAGCGCGGCCGGACGGGCGTGGCTCGCTCACTACCGGGCGACCGGGCGCGCGTTCTGGGCGCGGACCTGCGAGGAGCGCGGCTATGTCGCCGAGCGCTCCGCGGTGCCGCCGGTCGGCGGGAGGTCGCCATGAGCCGCGTGATCCTGTCGCGTCACTGGGCCCGGAAGGGGCCTCGGTTGCCCAAGTCGGTGCAGGCAGCGATCGCGCGCCGGAAGGCCGCGCAGGTCAAGGTCGGCCGCGCCAAGCGGTCCCAACGGAAGGAGCCCGGCTGATGGAGAAGCGGATCACGACGACCGCTATCGTCCGCGCCGTCGCCCGCGCCTCGGGCGTATCCAGCAGCGACATCAGGGGCCAGCGACGCACGCGCGATCTCGTGCGCCTGCGCTGGGCGGCCGCCTGGCTCGCGCGCGCCAACGGCGCTTCCTATCCGCAGATCGGGCGGGCGCTCGGCGGCCGGGATCACACGACCATCATACACGGCGTCCGGCGCCTCGGCGCGATGGGCGGTGGCGAGCGAGAGATCATCGACGAGCTACTGGCGCGGGCGCAGGACATCCTCGCCGGGGCGGATGCCGGACCACCGGCCAGACCTCAGCCGCCGGCGCCGCCTGAGCCACCGGCAGAGCCAGTCACGGCCGACCCGTCGCACCAGGCGCGGCCCGAGTTCCAGGCGGCGCCTCCTGCGGACATCCCGCGGCGCTTGCGGATGCTACGCGGCGGCGCGGCCGCGGCGCGGGTCACGCCGTGCGGCTATGTGCAGCATGACGGCGCCATCGTCTGCTGGCCGGAGTGAGGAGCGCCGGATGACACCTGCTGACATCGGGCGGGAGCTGGTGCGCAGGCTCGAAGCCGCTAGCGCGCGCTCGCCCGGGCAGATGCGCGACGAGGCATACGCGGTGCTCGCAGCCGCTGGCGTCGACGTGGCGGCGCTCGTCGCCGATGCGCGGCAGGAGCTGATCGCCGAGCGCCGCAGCCGCCTCGAGCGGCTGGCGCTGGTCGGCCGACTGATCGCCGACCGCATCCGGCTTGGCCGTCTTCCGCCGGAAAAGGCCGCCGAGGCAAAGGCCAAGCTCGCTCGGCTGCCGGCCGACCTCAAGGCGCAGCGGGCCGCGCTGCGCCGCCTCGAGGCCCGTCCGGCGCCGCCGCAGCCGCCGTCGGCGCCGACGCGGGAGCTCGTCCGGCAGTACGGCTATGCGCCGCGCGTGCGGGATCGGGAACCGGACGGCACACTGCTGTCCGCGCCACGCTATGAGTTTGAGTGGGCCATCGACCGGGCCGCCGTGCCGCTGACCGCAGAGGAGTATCAGGCGGCCGTACGGCTCCGCGAGGCCTACCTGCGCCGGCAGAACACGCCGCGGGTGGCAGACTGGTCGGGCGCCGGCGGCGGTGTGCCCGGGCCACGCCTGCCTGCGCGCGATGCGCAGCTGCGGGCCAGCCAGGACTACAACGCCGTGTGGTTCCGATTGCCACCCGCCGTGCGGCTCATCGTGTCGAATTTCGTGTTCGAGGTGCCGCCGCGGGGACGGGAGCGGTGCCTCGATGCTGTTGAGTTCGGCCGGATGTACGGACAGACGAAGGACCCGAACCGGGCGCGCGGCGTGACGGTCGGCGCCATTCGGGCCGCGCTGGCGATGGTGGCCGGGTTGCAGAGCGAATATGACCGCTGGCGGGCGGAGCGGGAGCGCGACAGGCGCGGGAGGTCGTAAAGAATGTGTGCGGTGCGAACGTTGGCCGCGTTAACAACACATCAACCCGAATCGCAATGTGGTGAGCCAATGACCAGAGACGATCACAACGCGCGAATCTTGCTCAGGATGGCAGGGATGCCGTTGCAGCAAGGGTCGCCCCTTACCGACAGGGATCCCTGCCACCCCCATTACGGCGTCAGCCGGTCGTCCGACCCTGAACGTTCAGCGGCGGGTTCCAGAACGCGATCAAGTCGGCCTCCTCGGCGAGGCGGGCCTGTTCTCCGGCTGGCGTGGCGTGCGCCATGACGTGCGTAGCGCCGAGGCGCTGGGCGCGCGGCCAGGCCTCGTGGCCGGGAAGCCGGTCGGCGAGACTGGAGGTCTGCCCGAAATAGATCGGCACGAACTGACCGTTCGGGAGCTGCCGAACGAAGGCGTAGTTGCCGCCGGCCTGGAGCGGCAGGGTTGGATCGGTCATCCAGTAGCGGTATGTCCGCCCGGATTGCCCAGGCCAATCGATGTAATGTCGCGGCATCGCGGTTGTCCCATGCTGAGCCGTATGGCCGTTGACCTGCGACACCGAGTCGGTCCAACATGGTTCCGCGATCACAAGCCGTCGGCCAACGGCGGGTTGCTCTGATGCCGAGGCGCGCTACCGCCTCGGCATTCCTTCATTGTGGCGCGATTCGCACCGCATTGGGACTCGCCTCGGGGGGGGGGTGTGTTCGCGCGGGCGATGCAACTCGATTGACCAGCGGCTGGTGGAGGCCGTCGGACGCCCCGGACGTGGCGTCTTGCAATCCGGGCTTGACACATCCAGCCGAATCACTCACGTGATCTCTATCGTCCCGAACCACGCGCCCGCCCGGCTCAGCCGCGGCGGGCGACGCATTTCAGAGCCAGCGTGTCATGAGCATGGACTTCGACGGCGCAGCCCCAAGCCAAGCCGCGAACAGCCCGAATGAGGGCCGCGGAGATCCGAATGGGACAAGCGAGCAGAAGTCCATGCCCGTCGCGCCCGCGCGCCAGAAGCCAGGCCGCGGCCGGCCGACCAAGTACCGGCGGGACATGTGCGACCAGGTGATCGCGTGCGGGCGGCAAGGCATGGGGCGCGCCGAGATCGCGGCCGAGCTCGATGTCTCCCGCGACACGCTCCGCAACTGGGAGCGGCAGCATCCCGAATTTTTCGCCGCCATGCGACGCGCGCACGACCTCGAGCTGGCGTGGTGGGAGGGCCAGGGGCGTCGCGGCATCTGGGCTGGCAAGGAGTTCAACGCAAACGCCTACGGCTTGCAGATGCGCAACCGGTTTGCGGCCGAGTACTCGCGGCCGGATGTAGCGATCGACCTGCATCAGGACATCAGACTGAGCGCCGATTCGTTCACCAGCGCAATTGCTCGCCTCGCTGCCACCAGCGGAGAGGGAGGCGAGGCTGGCGGCGATCCCGCCTGAGGTCCGGGCCGAGCTCCTCCATCACTGGCCGTTCTGGGCGCGGCCGAACCAGCTGCCGCCCGAGGGCCGGTGGCTGACATGGCTGGTGCTGGCCGGCCGCGGGTTCGGCAAGACCCGCTGCGGTGCGGAGTGGGTGCGCTCCATGGTCTGCGGCGCGACGCCTCTGGCCACAGGGCGGGCGAGCCGGGTTGCCATCGTGGCCGAGACCGCTGCAGACGCGCGCGACGTCATGGTCGAGGGGGAGAGCGGTCTGCTGGGCGTCCACCCGCGCGACTGGCGGCCGATCTACGAGCCGTCGAAGCGGCGCGTCACGTGGCCGAACGGCGCTGTCGCGACGCTATACAACGCGGTCGAGCCAGATCAGCTCCGCGGGCCGCAGCACGATCTCGCCTGGTGCGACGAGCTCGCGAAGTGGAGGTACGCGCAGGAGACCTGGGACATGCTCCAGTTCGGCCTGCGCCTCGGCGACGACCCGCGGCAGGTGATCACAACGACACCGCGGCCGATTGGCCTGCTCAAGGCGATCATGGCCGATCCGCGCACCGTCGTGACGCGCGGGCGGACCGATGACAACGCCGCGCACCTGGCGCCGACGTTCCTGCAGAGCATCAAGGCGCGGTACGAGGGCACGCGTCTTGGTCGGCAGGAGCTCGAGGCCGAGCTCCTCGACGACACGCCAGGCGCGCTGTGGACACGCGAGATGCTAGACCGCACCCGCCGAAGGAAGAGCGACAAGCTGCCGGACATGCAGCGCGTCGTCGTGGCCATCGATCCGGCCGGCAAGAGCCAGGAGACGGCCATCAGCGATGGCACGGCCGAGACCGGCATCGTCGTCTGCGGTCTCGGCGTAGACGGTCGCGGCTACGTCCTCGCCGACGAGTCGTGCTCGCTGAGCCCGAACGGGTGGGCGCGGCGGGCGCTTGCGGCGTATGACCTCTATCAGGCGGATGCGATCGTGGTTGAGACCAATCAGGGTGGCGACATGGTGCGCCAGACGATCCAGTCGGTGCGCCCCGGTGTCAGCGTGATCGAGGTGCATGCCTCGCGCGGCAAGGTCACGCGCGCCGAGCCGATTGCTGCGCTCTACGAGCAGGGCCGTATCAGTCACGTCGGCGCGCACGCCGCGCTGGAGGATCAGATGGTGCTGTTCACCCCGCTCGGCATCGCCGGCGAGACGACCGGCGACCGCGTCGACGCGCTCGTCTGGGGGCTCACGCAGCTCTTTCCCTCGATCGTGCGTAAGGCGGATTACGCAAAGCTGTTTTCAGACACCGTGGCGCCCGGCGGCGCCGGAGGCTGGATGGGCGCATGAGCCAGGCCGACACCACCACCATACCGGCCGGCTCGCTCCGCAAGCCGGAGCGGGACGCGATCGTGAAGGAGGCGCGCGAGCGCCTGCAGAAGGCGTGGGAATACGACCGCGACAACCGGCGCGAGGCGGCGATCGATCTGCAGTTTCTGGCCGGCGACCAGTGGCCGGAGCAGGTGCGCATTGAGCGCGATCGCGAGCGCCGGCCGATGCTCACGATCAATCGCCTGCCGCAGTTCGTCCGGCAGGTGACCAACGACGTGCGGCAGGCCGACGTGGCCATCCGCACGACGCCCGTCGACGGCAAGTCAGACCCGCAGCTCTCGCGCATCTACAACGGGCTTCTCCGGCAGATTCAGTATCAGTCGAGCGCGACGCACGTCTACGCCACCGCCGCGGAGCACCAGGTCGCATGCGGAATAGGATGGTTCCGCATCGTCTCTGAGTATGTCGACGACACGACGTTCGACCAGGAGCTTCGGATCAAGGTGGTCCCGAACCCTCTCTCGGTCTACTGCGATCCGGCGGCGATCGAGCCCGATCGCAGCGATGCCGCATGGATCATCGTGACGGCCGATCTGCCGCGAGAGACGTTCAAGGAGCAGTATCCGGACGCGTCGGTGCAAGAGATCCCGGCGCCGACCGATCACACCTCGTCGCTGACATGGGCCACCGACGAGTACGTGCGGGTCGCCGAGTACTGGCGGAAGAGGCCGGCGACGCGCACGCTGGCACTGGCCCCCTCCGGCGAGACACTGGATGTCACCGACATGGCGCCGGAGCTGCGCCGTATGCTCGGCGTCGACCAGATGCGGCAGCGGACCGTGCGCACTCACACGGTCGAGATGTTCCTCGTCTCGGGTGCCGAGGTGCTGTCCGGGCCTCACAAATGGCCAGGCCGGCACATCCCGCTCGTGCCGGTGATCGGGTCTGAGATCCCGCTCGATCGGAGGCTCTATCGGTTCGGCATGATCCGCTTCGCCCGCGATCCGCAGCAGCTCTACAACTACTATCGCACGGCGTCTGCGGAGAGCATCGCGCTGGCGCCGAAAGCGCCATTCCTCGTCACGCCAGATATGATCGGCCCGTTCAAGGCGATGTGGGACACGGCGCACATGAGGAATCGGCCGTACCTGCTCTATCAGCCGGACCCCAACGCGCCGACTGCGATGCCCCGGCGGGAGCATCCGCCGGAGACGCCGGTCGCGCTCCTCAACGAGGCCGAGCGCGCCGCCGACGACATGAAGGCAACGACGGGCATCTACGATGCGGCGCTGGGCGCGCGCAGCAACGAGACGTCGGGACGCGCGATCCTCGCGCGTCAGCGTGAGGGCGACGTCGCGAACTACCACTACTCGGACAACCTCGAGCGGTCGCTACAGCACGCCGGCCGCATCCTGATTGACCTGATCCCGAAGATCTACGACAGCGAGCGGATCGTGCGCATCCTGGGCGAGGATGACGCCGAGGAGCTCGTGCCGATCAATAAGGTGCAGTACGGCCTCGACGGCGTGCCGCAGATGATCAACGACCTCTCGGCCGCGCGGTTCGACGTGCGCGTCACGATCGGCCCGAGCTACTCGACGAAGCGGATCGAGACGGCGAACTCGATCATGGAGTTCCTGAAGGTTTATCCTGCCGCAGCGCCGCTGGTTGGCGACCTCGTCGCCAAGAGCCTAGACTTCGAGGGCGCCGAGGACGTCGCCAAGCGCCTGCGCAACGCGGTACCGCCGCCGATCCTCGCCGATCCCGACAAGCCGGAGACGCAGCCGCCGCCGCCACCGGACCCGCTGGAGAACCCGGCGTTCCGCGTCGAGCTCGAACTCAAGGCGGCGCAGGCGCGCAAGGCGATGGCCGATGCCATGAAGACGGAGCTCGAGGCGGCGCAGCTACAGCAGGCCGGCGTGGCGCCGCAGGTCATCGCGCCGCAGGTCATTGATCCGGCCGGTCAGGCGATGCAGCCGCCGGTCGTTTCTCAGGTCGACATGCCAGTCGAGACCTATCCAGATCCGCAGCCGCCGGCTGCGCCTAGTGACGTAGCGTAGAGCGTCAACAATCATCGCTGCGAGCGCCACGGACCCCATGACGACAGAGACCACATCGACGCCAGACAGCGTCGCCACTACCCCTGCGACCACGCCCACCCCAACGCCGGCGATGCCGCCGCGCGGGCCCGATGGCAAGTTTGTCGCGAGGGCTGCGTCTACGCCGCCTACGGAAACGCCGGGCGGCGCCACCAACGATCAGCCGCCGGCCGAGACGCCGGCTGGTGCCACAGCGGAGACGCCGCCGACCGAGCCGAAACGCAGCCGGGCGGCCGAGCGCATCAATCAACTTGTTGCGGAAAAGCACGCCGCCTTGCGCGAGGCCGCCGCCTTGCGCCGGCAGCTCGAGGCGCTGCAGAAGGCGCCGACGCCGCGGGTCGATCCCGACGACTTCGACGCCCAGCAGCGCGAGAGCGTGCGGGCCGTGCTGCGTGAGGAGACGAGTCAACGCACAGAGATGCTGTTGCAGGAGGCGCTGCAGCGTGCGCATGAAGCGCAGATCGCGACGTTCGCGGCTAAGATCGAGGCGGCCCGGGATCGTATCCCGGACATCGATCGTTCGCTTGAGGCGTTCGCGCGTGTTCCGCTGTCGCCGTACGCCGCCGAGATTCTCGTGGAGAGCGATCGGGCGGCGGAGATCGCCCATTATCTCGCGCACAATCCTCGCGAAGCCTTCGACATCTATCACATGACCCCGGCCCAGCAGGGCCGCGCGTTGGCGTTGATCGAACAACGCGTCTCGCTGCCTGCGCGACGCACATCTGCAACCCCACCCCCGCCCCCCATCGTGACCGGCTCCGGCGCTCCGCGCGAGAAAGCTCCAGAGGAGATGTCCGCGCAGGAGTACCTCGCCTGGCGCAAGGCACAGTGGGCCAAGGGGGACCGCTAAGGACCTAGACAATGGCCAACACAACCCTGACCGCGGACGTCATCGCCAAGGAGGCGCTTGCCGTCCTCGATAACGAGCTCGGATGGCTCAACAAGCTGTACCGCGCTCACGAATCCGAGTTCTCCGAAACCGTCAACGGGTACAAGAAGGGCGCCTCGATCCGCATCCGGAGGCCTGCCGACTTCATCGTGCGCACCGGCGCGACGATGAGCGTGCAGGACGTGATCGAGGGCTATACGACCCTCACCGTTGATCAGCAGATCGGCGTCGACTTTCAATTCTCTTCGACCGATCTCACGTTGTCGATCGACAGGCTGTCGGAGCGCGTCATCAGGCCGGCCGTCACCACGATCATCAACGAGATGGCCCGCGACGTCGCCCTGAAGATGTATCAGGGCACGTACAACTGGGCAGGCACGCCGGGACAGACGATCAACTCATTCAGCGACTTCGCCAAAGGCCCCGAGCGCCTCGACGAGATGGCCGTTCCGACGAACGATCGGTGCGCAATCCTGTCGCCCGCCGATCACTGGGCGTTGGTCGGGGCAGCCACGGCGCTCTCGAATGTCGGCGGCGTTGAGTCGACCGCCTACCGCAAGGGGAGCCTCGGCGTGATCGCCATGGTCGACACCTACATGAGCCAGCTCGTACCGACGCACACCAACGGCACGGCGGACAACACCACGCCGCTGACGGACGGTGCCTCGCAGGCCGTCACGTACGACACGGCGAAGAACACTTGGACGCAGTCGCTGATCACGGACGGGTGGGACGCCTCGGCGACCTTGACTGCCGGCACCGTCTTCACGATCGACGGCGTCTACATGGTGAACCCGAAGACAAAGGCGAACACCGGCATCCTGCAGCAGTTCGTGATTACCGCCGACGTGACGGCCAACGCCACCACGACGGCTGACACGACGCTCACGATCTCGCCGCCGATCATCACGTCCGGTCCGCATCAGACCGTGACGTTCTCGGGCAGCTTCGACAACCGTGCCATCACTGTGATGGGCTCGGCGTCGACTGGCTACAAGCAGAACCTGGTGTTTCACAAGAACGCCATGGGCCTGGCGGTCGTGCCGATGGAGATGCCGCAGGGGGCGGTCAACGGTTCGCGGCAGACCGCCAACGGGCTCTCGATCCGCGTGATCCCGGTCTACGACGGCGTGAACGACGTCTCGAAGTGGCGTATGGACTTGCTCTACGGCCGCGTGCTGCTCGATCCGCGTCTTGTGACGCGGCTTTCCGGCACGGCATGAGCTGACACCGGCTGACGCCGGAGACCAACGACCCGGCACGGCAGAGCTCCGTGCCGGGTCTGTCATCTATCTTCCGTGAGGCGACCCATGGCGGCGCGCAGGCGGCACATCGTTGTCGCGATCCCGTCCTATTCCGGGACGGTACACATCGGCACGATGCGGTCGCTGATGCACGACGTCGTCGCGATGATGCGGCGTGGCGACGTCGTGTCGGTGTCCGACGAGAGCTGCAACACCGAGCTCGCGGTCGCGCGAGCTCTCACCGTCGCGCGGTTCTTGCGTATGGACGGCGCAACGCACCTCGTCATGGTCGACACCGACGTGATGTGGTCCAAGGGTGGCGTTCTGCGGCTCGTCGATCATGACGAGGACTGCGTCGCCGGCGTCTATCCGCAGCGCAAGGACCCGATCTCGTTCCCGCTGCGCTGGCTCGACGAGGAGCAGCCAAACTCCTACCGGCAGCACCCGTCGAAGGGTCTGATCGAGGTGGGCGGCGTTGCGGCCGGCTTCCTGTGCTGCACCCGCGCGATGCTCGAGGCGATGGTCAAGGAGTACGCGAGCAGCCGGTTCGTGCGCGACGGCGAGGAGGCGTGGGACCTCTTCGATCGCGTGATGATCGGAGACCGCCGTCTCAGCGAGGACTACTCGTTCTGCGAGCGCTGGCGGCGCATGGGAGGCTCGGTATGGGTCGACCCCGCCATTCATATGGGACACGTCGGCCTCAAGGTGTTCGCTGGCTCTCTCGGGGAGTGGTCCGATGGCGACCGCGCGTGACATTGTGACCGACGCCCTGCAGCTGATCCGCGTCGTCGGCATCGGCGAGACGGCGCCGGCGGAGTATGCGACCCTCGGCCTCTCGGTGCTCAACGCGATGCTGCAGGAGTGGGTCGCGCAGGGCGTCAATTGCGCGCCGCCGACGTTCGCGCTGGGCGACACGTTCGCGCTGTTCGTGCCGCCAGCCGAGGCGACCGGCGAGGGGATGGCGGCGCTCGCTTACCAGGGCGACTGGAACGCGGCGACGAACACTCCGACGCTCGAGTCGTCGGTCGGCACGCTTGGGCATCTCTACAAGGTGTCGACAGCAGGATCGACGGAGCTTGACGACGAAGACGAGTGGAGCGTCGGCGACTACCTGATCTTCGACGCCGACGAGTGGCGGAAGGGGCGGAGCAGCGCCCAGTTCGAGCGGCCGGTCGCGCTGCTTCTGGCGGTCCGCCTGGCCGATTACTTCGGCAAGGAGCTCACCGTCACGATGGTGTCGCAAGCTCTGACCGCATGGCGCAGCATTCAGGCCGCCTATGTGCTGGTCGATCCGGCAGAGCTCGATCGCGTGCTGATCAACAAGCAGACACGTCGCTACTACGGCGACGAGGAGATCTGAGCGTGTCGCAGACAACACGTCCGAGCGGCTACGTCTCGCGGATCGGCACTGAGACGACTCCAGATGGCCTGCCGATCCCGCGCCTGCTGCCCGGCTGGCGCACGAACGTTTATGTGCGCGCTCCGATCGTTGAGGCATTCGCGGCTGGCCTGCCGCAACTCGATGAGCATGGCAAGCTTATGTACATCTGGACTCGAACATGGGCCGCGCGATCCGGAGACAGGAGTCCCCACGGGGTCTCGCAATTCGGCAGGTGTCTGCTATGCGGACATCACCGAGGTGGCATCGCCGGCAGCCGTGAGGCAGTCGCCTGATGCCGATCATGCCGCTCTCGCTCGGCAAGCAGTCCAATCCCGGCGCGAGCCCGCTCGAGGGCGCCGCGCGCCTGATCAATTGCCGGCCTGAGATCGGAGGCGAAGAGCAGCGGGTGCTGTTCCCGATCCGGGCGACGGAGGGGCAAGTTCTGCTCGGCTCACTGCCGGGCGTCGGAGCCGGCGTCAGGGCCCTGATATCGCACGACGGTGTCGGATATGCCGTCGCAGGGCGCTCGATCAGCCAGTTCGACGAGCTCGGCTCATCGACGGAGCTCGGCGGACTGCCATCAGACGGCTTCGTCGACGTGGCCGTCACGGATCGCGACGTGTTCTTCTGCTGCGACGGCCTGGCGCGCGTCGTGCGCGGCGGCAGCGTCATCGATGTCACAGATACCGACGCCGGCGCGCCGATCTCGGCGTGCGCTGTCGCCAATCACGTCGTGACGGTAGCAGCGGACGGCAACATCCGGGCGAGCGAGCTGCTCGACGCGACCGACTGGGACGGTCTATCGGTCGAGCAGGCTCTGCGTGGGCCCGGGAAGCCTCTCCGCGTGGTCAATCGTGGCGACGCGGCGCTCGTGTTCGGCGACAGGTCGTTCGCGGCCTGGCGATATACCGGATCTGTCGACGGGCTGCCGTTCCAGCCCGATCACTTCGAGTCGATCGGCACCCTCTCTGCCGGAGGCGTCGTGTCAGCCACGATCGTACGCGGTGATCTGGTAACCAAGGCGATCGCGTGGCCGGCGACGGACGATCGTGGCGCCTATGCAGGTGTCTGCATTCTGGACGGATACACGGCGCGCAAGATCAGCCACCCGGCGGTCGATCGAGACTTCCGCGATTGTGCCGAGCCCACCGCGATTACCGCCGCGGCTTGGGTCTCGGGCGGACATGGCTACATTGCGTGGACTATCCCGGGCGTGACGACCTGGGTCTACGACACGGCGACGCAGCTCTGGCACGAGCGCAAGTCGTACGGGTCTGCGACGTGGACCGTCGGCCAGATCTGCGCGCTCGGCGGGAGCGTGATCGGCGGGCGTTCCGACACCACCGAGATCGTGCGCATCGATCCGAACGTCCACGCCGATGGCGATGACCCGCTTGTCGTGACGATCGTCACGCCGCCGCTGCAGGGCTATCCGCACGCGGTCGAGATCAACGCGCTCTACCTCGACTGCGTCACCGGGGTCGGGCTCGCGAGCGGGTCTGCTCAGGATGTCGATCCGCAGGTCGTGATGAGCATGAGCCGTGACGGAGAGACCTGGGGCACCGAGCGGACGCGGTCGCTCGGAAGGCTTGGCCAGACCAAGGCGCGCATCGCCTGGCACGGGCTCGGCACCAGCGATCACCGCGGCGTTTCGTTTCGGGTCTCATCGTCGGCGGCCGTTGTCAGGTCCTTCCTGGGCGCCGCCGTCGACGTGGTGCGGGTGTCGGCATGATACCGCGGCCTGAGCCATCCGAGCACATCAGCCGGGACGGTCGGACGTTCTCGGAGATCTGGCTGCGCGTGCTTTACGGGGTGCGGGATGCCGTCACCGGCAAACTGCCGCCTCGTGTGCCGGTGGTCACGATCGGCGGCGGCTCCGTGCCGCTCATCTCGCGCTACAGCCCGAGCCCGCCGGGCCAGCTCATTTATGTCGAGGACGAATCCGGCGGCGCGGTGCTCGCATACTCGGATGGGTCGGACTGGCGGCGCGTCACGGATCGCGCGGTCGTCAGCTAGGAGCTATCACCATGGGTATACTCGACGCCTTTTTGGGCAAGGCGCAGAAGCGCCGCGCAGAAGAGGCCTACCGGCAATCGACAGCAGCTCTCAATCAGGGCTGGGACGAGGGACGGCAGATCGGCGAGCGGTATTACGGCGAGGCGCAGGGCTATCTGCGGCCGTACCAGGAACAGGGCCGCGCGGCCAATGCGCTCTACGGGCGGTTTCTCGGCCTCAACGGCGCCGACGACCAGCGCGCGGCGCTCGGCCAATACGCGACGAGCGATCCGTGGCGCGAGTTCAACGCAGCCAATGCGGCGCGGGCGCTGGCTCAGCGATATAACGCCATGGGGTTTCAGCCTGGCGGCGGCACCGCGAGCCTCGGGATCAGTCGGGCGCTGCTCGAGCGTGGCAGTCAGGACTACAACAGCTATCTCGACCGGCTCGCAGGCGCGGCGCAGCAAGGCTACGGCGCATCGGCGGCCGGCGCGGCGCTGGGCGGCCAATACGGGCTCGGCATGCTGCAGAGCCGCATGGGGCTTGGGACCGCGCACGCGCAGAACGCGATCCAGTGCCAGAACGCACTGGCACAGGCGGACGCGATCCCGCTCAACAACCTGTTCAAGATTGCCGAGCTCGCGGTCGCCGCGTTCGGCGGCGGCAAGAAGGGCGGGTGACGGCCGATGGCGCAGATCATTCCGAACTACCTGATGGGCGCCGTCGAGGTCGACACGAGCCCGCTGCGCAACGCGCTCTACAAATGGTCGGACGACCAATTCCGCCGCGAGCAGGCGGACATCGCCAACACGTTCCGGGAGCGCAGCCTCGGCCTCGACGAGAAGCGCTTCGGCCTCGAGGCGCAGCGCGCTGCGGACGAGCGCGAGGCGAAGCTCGCGCAGCGGTTTGCCGGCATCGCGCAGATGATCCAGGACGAGAAGGACCCGGTGCGGCAGCGCGGCATGTTCGAGAAGTTCATGGCGGCCGACCCGCGCATCGCGAATGTCGTCGCAAGCCTGCCGGCCGAGGCGCGCGGCGACCATCTTGCGGTCACCAAGTATCTGGTCGGGCTGGCGCGCGGCTATCAGGACCCGCTCGAGGTCGAAGCCAAGCGCGCGCAGATCGCTGCCTCGCGGGCTGCCGCCGCGAACGCGATCGCCGCCGGCCGGCGCGCAGACGAGCTCCACCCATTCGAGGTGCTCGCGCGGCAGAAGGCTCTCGAGGGCGAGAAATACGGCACGATCAAGGAGAACGAGCAGCTCTACGTGCGCGATCCGAGCGCGCCGGGAGGCGTGCGTTTCATCGAGGCTCCTGGTGGCACGGTCAACCGGGAGTTCCGCACGGCCGCGGCGAAGCAGAACGCTGAGAGCCTCGGGAAACTGGTCGAGGGTGCAAATCAACAGGCGGAGGTATTAAGCGACCTCCAGACGATGTCGGCCCTCTCCGATCGGATCGGGCAGCCCGGGCTCGCGAACACTGTGAAGCAGGTGCTCGGGCCGATCGCCAATCGCGCCGGCATCAACATCGCGGGGCTCAACGATATCGAGGCATTTCAGGCTGTCGTTGCGCGCACGGCGCCGCGCATGCGCCCACCGGGCTCCGGTGCGACGTCAGATTTCGAGATGCGGCAGTTCCTTTCGGCCCTGCCTCAGCTCTCGCAGTCGCTGGAAGGGCGCCGGCGCGTGATCGCGACGCTCGAAGCTCTGGCGCGCTACAACGTCGATCGCGGGAAGATCGCGTCGGCCGCGTTGACCGGCAGGATCACGCCGCAGCAGGCCGAGGAAATGCTGCAGGCGTTGCCGAGCCCGACCGCGGAGTGGGGTAAGGGCCAGGCGCCTGGCGCCAGCCAGGCTGCGCCGGCGAAACGAGGCGCCAACCCATACCAGTCGATGAGCGACGATGAGATCCTGCGCGCGCTCGGGGGCGGCCGATGAGCACCCTCGATCTGCTGCTCGAGGCGGAGCGGCGCGGCATCCTGCCCGAGGATAAGCGCGGCCTCCTCGAGGAGGCGCGTCGGCGCGGACTGGCGCCGAGCAACATCGACTTCGCGCGTCCGGTCGAGGCCGTCCGCGCCGATATCGACAAGCTCGAGGGCCGCCAGCGCGAACGGGCGCTGAAGGACTGGGCGGACGAGGTCGTCGCGCGCGAGCGTGACGCCGGAGGCCTCGGGCAGACGCTCGACACCGCGGCTCGCACGCTGGCGCGTGGCACCCTCGTCGGATCGTTCCTCGACGAGGCCAACGCCGCCGGCAGCCAGGCGCTGCACAGCCTCACGGGCGGCCGGCTCGGCGCGCCCTACGACGAGGCGTTGGCCTATCAGCGCGCAAAGGATCGGGCTGCTGATGCCGCCAATCCGGTACTCTCGACGGTCGGAAAGATCGCCGGCGGCGTCGCCGGCGGCTTCGGCGCCGTGCGCGGTATCGAGGCCGGAGTGCGGGGCCTCCCGCAGCTGCTGGCGGGGCCGGCGCGGTTCTTGCAGCCCGCCGCGACGGGGGCGGGACGCATCCGGCAGGCGGCCCTCGCAGGCGGGACCGCTGGTGCTGTCTCCGGGTTCGGCGAGGGCGAGGGTGTCGAAAACCGGCTCGAGACGGGCCTCAAGGGCGGCGCGCTGGGCGCGATGCTCGGCACCGGCATCGGCGCCGGCGCGGAGACGCTGCGCGGCGTCCTGCGGGCGCGCGCCAATATCGGCCAGACCGGCGCGTACAACAGGTTTGTCGACGAGCTCCCCGACCAGAACATCGACACGCTTGCGAACCAGATCGCGACGGGCGCCGCGCGCAACAATCAGGCGATCCAGCGCCGTACGCTCGACATCCTCGGCGAGGAGATGGAGCGCGCGGGAGGAAACCGCGGCGAGGCCGTCAGATCGACGGTCGCCAGGATCGTGTCAGAGACCGGCGTCTCGCCGGCGACCGCGCGGGACCAGATCAGACGCCTGACGCAGGCGCAGGCGGGCAGCCGGCTCATGCTCGCGGAATATCCCGCGGTCGCCGATGCGCAGGCGACCGTGAGGGCGGCGCGCAATCCTCAGACCATCGATCTGCAGGAGGTAGGCCGGATTACGGAGCCTGGTACGCACTTCATCCTCGACGACTTGGCGAACAGCGCCGCGTCGCAATCGGCTGCGGTCGTGCGCAGCGCGGTCCGGGATCGCAACGAGGGCATGCGGGATGCCGTGCGCGAGACGCTCGAGAGTCTGGCGCCGCGCGCACCCGGCGGCACGGGGCCGCGCACCATCGTCGACCTCGATCAGATGCAGGAGGGGGCGCGCCGTGCCGCCGCCGCCGAGTATCAGGCCGCCTACAGCGGGCCGACGAACACCAAGCTGCTCGTCGGGCTACTGCCGCGGATCATCGACCGTCACATGAACCGTATGGCCGGCCGGGCCGGCGAGCAGGCCGATGCTCTGAAGAAGGCCGTAAACGAGTTCATGATCACTCGGCCGAACGGGCAGAAACTCGTGATGATGGACCTGCAGATGCTGCAGGATGCGCGCGGAGCTCTGCGCGTGCAGATCGACACAGCGCGGCGCGGCGGCCAGAACCACATCGTGCACACGTTGACGCCACTCTACCGGGACATCACGCGGCTGATGGAGAGGGCAAACCCGGCATGGGCGCGGGCGAACCGCCGGTGGGCCGAGGATAAGCTCGACACAATCGGCCGCGAGCTCGGCGAGGCGCTCTCGCTGCGGGCCGGGCCGCAGTTCCGAAAGCAGATGCAGGAGTATCATCGGCTTGCGCCCGAGGCGCAGGACATGGTGCGCGTCGAGTTCCTGCAGAAGCTCTACGACCGGCTCGACAACCTCGGTGACACGCACGACGTCGCGAAGCTCTTCACAAACAATCACATCCGCAACGCCGTAGAAACGCTGTTCGGTCGTCAGGGTGTGATCGCGCTCGTGCAGGCGGCGCGGGACGCCAAGGTGGCGTCTACGTCCGGCGGCATGATGCGCGGGTCGCAGACGGCGATGCGCCAGGCGCGGCGGACGGCCGCTGACGCGGAAACCGGCATTATGGCGGCGACGGAGATCGGCTCGGTCGGCGGTGTCCGGCGGATGCTGATCGATCGGCTCGCCAACATCATGCGCGAGAGGCGCAACGTGCCGCTGGCTGAGATCGCGACGACGCCCGTGAGCGACACCGCGGCGGTCGCGCGGCACCTGCACAACATGCGGCGTGCGCGCGCCAAGCAGCAGCAGATCACGACGCCGTCGGCCGTGCCCGTCATTGGCTCGACAGCGGTCGGCACCGGCATCGGGCAGCTCATCGGACCATGACACATGGCAGACGCATTTGACGCGGCTCTGGCCGATCTCAAGAAGTTTATCGCCGTCGACATCGACGGGGACGGGCGAGCTGATGCAGCCCTGTCCGTGGATCAGGCCGCCGAGCAAAGCGGTGCCGGTCGCCGCAACGCGCTGTTGCACTCGTCCCCCCCGCGCAGGCTCACCGAGCGCGCGATGCGGCGGATCACGGCGAGGACGCGCGCCGGCACAGGCATCAGTCCTGATGATGAGGCGGCGCTCGCAGGTCATCGGGCGTGGCAAGAGAAGATCGGGGAGCCGACGGCCAGACACCTCATCTCAGAGGTCACAGGTATTCCTGGCGCCGTACGCGCCGGACAGAACCTCCTCGCCGAGCCATCGCTCGCGAATGCAACAGATCTCGGTGTTCGGTCGGCGCTAGTTGCGATGAGGCCGATTGCCGCGGCGAAGATGCTCGCAGCAGGCACAGGTCTCGCAGCTGCCGGTGATCTCGGTATGAACCCGCTGTCGAGCGCGACGGCGCAGTCCAACTCAAGCCCCTCGGCAGACGGTCTGACCGACGCCCAGCGCGCGCGATTGAATGAGCTCAACAACAAGATTAGCCGGGGCGCATGGCGGTCGGGCGCCGAGCGCCGCGCGATCGAGGACGAGGCCAAGAGCCTGAGAGACATAAGCGCCAGATTTCAGAGCGACGCCAATGCCGCGCGGATCGCGGCAGAGCAGCAGGCGGCCGCTGGCACCCGGGCGGAGTATGACCGAGCGGTCGCGCGAGCGGAGGCAGCGCGTGACGAGGAGCTGAAAAGAGACAGACGATTCTCGGACTCGTCGGTCGGACAGATTTGGGAAAAGACTGGTGTGCTGACGCCGTTTCTCGGCGCGGTCGGCCTCGGAGCGCTGGCGAGGGCCGCGCACGGCGGAAAGGCCGTAGGGCCTCTCGAGACCGCGATCGCCGGAGCTGGCGGCGGCGCCGTGATGGCCAACTACCCCCTCGTGCACAATGCCCTGTTTACCGAGCCGGACAATCCGGCGCGCAGGGCCTACGAGGCATATGCCAGGGAGCTGCCCGAGACCCACCCCCGCAGAGCGGAATGGGCGGAGTATGCGCGCGGTCTTCCTGCGCAGAACCCAGTCCAGAAAATCGCCCGAGACGAGCTCTACGATCTGAAAAAGCTCGCTGAGCGCTCCACAATCGGCGCATTGGAAGGGGCGGCCGGATACTTCACGGGCGGGCACTTAACGCAACTGCCGAACGCGCTCCTGCAGGGGTTAGGTGCAATACCGGGCGCGGTGCGCACCGGGTATCACAGGTCGAACGCCGCCGCCAATTCTGCCAGGGCCGAGGAGCAGGCTGCTACCTTGTCGGCTCTGGACCAGGTGCTTGCGTATCGGAATGCCCTGATGAGCCGTCCCACGGCCGCTCCGCCTCCGCAAGCATCTCCCGCAGCAGGAGCAGCAGCTGATCCCGCGCCTCAATTGAAAGGCAGCCCCATTCGTCAGCCAGGCACTCCACCGCGTCCAGCGCCCGCTCGTGATATGACGATTCCGGAATTACGTCCTCGATCCGCATACGGCGCTCCTGAGCAATCCGTGGCGAGGCCATTTATGGCCGATGAGGTGGCCGCGGGCAAGCCATTCCCCACGCCTGCAGCGGTGCAAGACCGTCTGGCAGAGGCTGGCCTCAGAGCGCCATTGTCGAGGGATGTGCAGGGGAAGATCGAGACCGCTGGCCGGCTGGTGGCCGAGCTGCGGGCGGCGGGTCTGCCAGATGCGCAGGTGGCGCAGGTCCTGCGCAAGATGTTCGGATCGAAGGGCTTCCCGGCGGTCGCCGGAGCGATCGGGCTCGGCGCCCTCGCGGCCGCGGACGATGCGCCGCCCACGAACGCGTTGTTCGCGCCCGCGTACTGACAGGGTCCGGAATTTCGACACACTGTGAGGGACATCTCTGATGCCGCTCGACGCTGCAGCCGTATTCTCACCGCTCGACCGGATCACCGACGCCGACGGCGAGCCCGTCGCGGGCGGGACGATCGAGTTCTACGTCGCCGGGACCTCGACGCCGAAGACGGTGTATGCCGACCGCGATCTGTCGGTTTCCCTCGGCACGTCGGTGTCAACCGATGCCGGCGGCTATCCAGTCACTGGCGGCGGCGCGCGCACCCTGATCTATGTCGGGACGGCGGACTACAAGATCGTCGTGCGGGACGCGAGCGGGGCGATCCTCGTCACGCACGACAACGTCCCGGGCGCCCCGGACATCCCGGATACGACGACTTCGGCTCTGCCGACGTCGCCCGTCGTCTCGCGCACGAGCACCTACGCCATAGTCGTCGGCGATCGCGGCAAGGTCATTAACTGCAGCTCGACGTCGTTTGCGCTCACGCTGCCGTCCGCATCCGTGGCGGGCGACAACTGGCGGGTCTGCATCCGGCACGTCGGTGCCGCCGGGCAGGTTTACACGGTGCGGACGACCGCGAGCCAGACGATCACGTTCGGTGGCCAGTCGAAGACGTCGTTCGCCCTGACCGGCTACGGCGAGAGCGTGTGGATCTCCTGCGACGGGTCCGGCTATCACGTCGACGCGCATGCGTCGCCCCTGATGAAAGACGGATTGCCGTACTTCGCAGTCGAGGATCGGCTGTCGTCGCCGCCCGTCTCCCCGACCGGCGGCGCGCGGTACATCATCAACGGGACGCCGACCGGAGTATGGTCGACGCTGGGATTTGTCGACAAGCAGGTCGCCGAGGCGGACGGCAACGGCAGCTGGTTCTCCTACACTCCTCGCGACGGTTGGCTGGCCTATGTCGCGGATGAGGACCTGCTCACGCAGTACCGCTCGAGCAGCGCGGCGTGGGTGGACCTGACCAACGTAACAGCGCCGACGTCGAGCAACCTCAAATTGATGATCGTCGAGCATCGCGAGACGAATGGCACGGACGCTGGGTCAGGAACAAATAGCTCGTGGACGGATCGCACCTTAAACACCGAGGTCGTCAACACGATCACGGGCGCGTCTCTGGCGAGCAATCAAATCACGCTCCCGGTCGGAAAATACCTTGTCAGCTATTCCCAGGTGTTCGAGTCGACCGTGCTTGTCGCCGGCGCGGGCTCGATCATGGAAGCTACTCAACGCATTCAGGCAGGCACGGCCGTGTTCTCGGCTACTCCCGTGCGCGGCCTCAACGGGCGATTCGGCGGCATCTGGACTGGCGCAGGTGTCGGTGTGAACGCGAGCGATACCTATTCGCCGCTCGATATGTGCTACCTCGACGTGACGACCGGCGGCACGTTAACTCTGCAATACTACAAGACCGGCGGGACGCTCGGACGCGCGAACAGCGAATCGTCCGGCGCGAGCGAAATCTACGCGCGTGTGCAAATCCTCGACTTGTCGTCGTTGCAAGGTCCGCGCGGCGAGCAAGGTGTGCAGGGTGTCGACGGCATCGACGCCGGAGTGCCGATGCAGTGGTCGACATCGACCAGCGGCGACCCGGGCGCAGGCAAGATCGCCGGCAACAACAGCACCGTGTCCGCGATCACCGAGCTCGCTGTGAGCGAGACAGATGCATACGGCAACAGTATCGCAGCGATCATTGCGACGTGGGACGATAGCACGTCATCGATCCGCGGGTCTGTAAAGATCACGAAGGAAGGGAGCGGGGGAGCGGCGAACTTCCACTACTTCGACCTGACCGGCGCAGGGACGGATCAGGGCAGCTACTGGACGTTTCCGGTCTCGTACCGGGCGACGGCCGGGACAATTGCAAACGGCAATGATGTCTCGGTGCTGATGGTGCCAAAGGGCGACAAAGGGGAGACCGGAGCGACCGGCGCCACGGGCGCAACCGGCCCCAGCTATGCGGCCACGTCATCAACGGCGCTCACCATCGGCACCGGCTCCAAGTCACTGACGACGCAAACGGGACTGGCCTACAACACGGCCAGTCGCGTCCGAATCTCAGGCACGCCTGGGACGATGGACGGCGCTGTGACGGCCTACGACTCTGGCACTGGTGCCATGACGGTGCTGGTGGATCAGACGAGCGGCAGCGGCTCCGCGTCGTCGTGGGTGCTCTCGCTGATTGGAGCGCCGGGGACCGGCACGGCAACGCCGGCGGGCGCTAGCGGCGCCATACAGTACAACAGCGCCGGGGCGATGGCCGGCGCTGCGGGACTCCTGTGGGATGCGGCAACGACCTGTCTGCGCTGGGTGGCAGATCAATTGGTGTCGCTCAACCGACTGTGGCGCTTCGAGCCGCTGTCCTCGGATACAGGCGACCCAAAGTTTACATTCGGCATTCAACGCGGAACGTGGACCAATGGTCCGCCCGCCGAGCCCAACTATCGCGATTACGTCGCGCACATGGGCTGGAATTGGGTTGGCGGCACGCGGGAGGATACGTCGCAGGCGGGTTATGGGCTCTCGTTCGAGCACAAATATTACCAAGGCGGCATGTTCGGCGGCGAGTGGCACCTACAGGGTGAGACAAGTTCCGGGACGCAGCGGCGTTGGATCGGGACGTTCCTGCCGCGTGACTCCGCGACCGGGGCAAGCATGAGTTTTTCGTTCGACAACATCAGTTTCTATGACGAGTCGAACAATCAGCGGTTCAAGTTCACCAATTCGAGCGGCGGCAAGCTCGAATTGCTCGGGGCCGCGATCTGGCAGACGCAGAACAACGTCGCGACGTTTCGACAATTAAATGCGGCGGGAACCTCCTACCTGAATCTCGGCTACTACAACAATAAAGACGACTATGTGCTGCCGAGCGGCACGTGGATCGTCGGAGCGCGAAACCCCAGCGGCACCTACCCCGGCACCGCGCTCGCGGTTCAGGCGACATCGGCCAACAGCGGCGACTCCTTGCTGAATATGACAGGGCCGTCGGTCACGGGCGAATACTACGCCATTCAAACGAATGCGTCGTCGTCGGATCGGCTTGTCCTCGCGCACTACAACAACAACGGCTCAAGCTCGACGGCTCACGCTGAAATTCACATCCGCGTGCTGAGCGCAAGCAGCGGCGATCCGCGCATCTCGTTTGATGTCAATGGCGCTGGCGCTTTCGCACTCGGCATCGACAATTCGGACAGCGACAAGTTCAAGCTCTCGCGGGCGTGGCGCGCGCTCGGGACAAACGACGTCTTCTCGGCGGACAGCAACAAGTTCGAGTTTCATCTGCCCGTGAAGGTGCCGTCCTACACGGTTGCGGGGCTGCCGAGCGCGAGCACAGTCGGCGCGGGGGCGCGGGCGTTTGTCACGGACGCCAATGCGACAACGTTTGCCTCGATCGTCGCTGGCGGCGGAGCGAACAGCGTGCCCGTCTACTCGGACGGGACGAACTGGCGGATCGGGTGAGAGCGATCTCCACCGAAGCGGAGTTACGCCAATGACACGACGATCACCACCGCGGCGCGAGGACCTCGCCGCGGAATACGCCGAGCTGTGGGCCACCTGCGAGATCCGGCCCGAGCGGCGCGCCCAGGTGATGGCCGCCGCGCGCCGCATCCTGGCGGCGAAGCCCCGCTACGAGCGCATCGAGGCCGAGACGCGCGTGCCGTGGTGGTTCGTCGG
>Ga0073934_10002863_pt1 | contig 33794 bp, 32 predicted proteins | sample LarsenN4metaG_FD_76834 | JGI IMG/M metagenome (GOLD analysis project Ga0073934, IMG submission 76834) | Hot spring sediment bacterial and archeal communities from British Columbia, Canada, to study Microbial Dark Matter (Phase II) - Larsen... ...
ATCGCGCCGGACACGACCGTGCTCGCGCACCCGTTCCACTCCGGCGCCGAGCTGCTCGACCACTGCCGCGAGCGCGGACTCACGATCGCGCAGCTCATGCGCGCGAACGAGCGCCACTGGCGCAGCGACGCCGAGATCGACGCGGGCCTGCTGAAGATCTGGCGCACGATGCAGGACTGCGTGAGCCGCGGCTGCCGCACCGAGGGCGTGCTGCCCGGCGGCTTCAAGGTGCGGCGGCGCGCGCCGGCGCTGTACCGCCAGCTCACGAGCAACCCCGAGGCCGCGCTGCGCGACCCGCTGCAGGTGATCGACTGGGTGAACCTGTACGCGCTGGCGGTCAACGAGGAGAACGCCGCCGGCGGCCGCGTGGTCACCGCGCCCACCAACGGCGCGGCCGGCATCGTGCCCGCGGTGCTGCACTACTACGCGCGCTTCGTGCCCGGCGCCGACGACGCCGGTGTCGTCGACTTCCTGCTCACCGCCGGCGCGATCGGCATCCTCTACAAGGAGAACGCTAGCATCTCCGGCGCCGAGGTCGGCTGCCAGGGCGAGGTCGGCGTCGCCTGCTCGATGGCCGCCGGCGCGCTGTGCGCGGTGCTCGGCGGCACGCCCGAGCAGGTGGAGAACGCGGCCGAGATCGGCATGGAGCACCACCTCGGCCTCACCTGCGACCCCGTGGGCGGCCTCGTGCAGATCCCGTGCATCGAGCGCAACGCCATCGCCGCGGTGAAGGCGCTCAACGCCGCGCGCATGGCGCTGCGCGGCGACGGCACCCACCACGTCAGCCTCGACAAGGTGATCAAGACCATGCGCGAGACCGGCGCCGACATGATGACCAAGTACAAGGAGACCGCGCGCGGCGGGCTGGCGGTGAACATCGTGGAGTGCTGAAAGCACGACGGCCGCTCCGAGGCTCGTCGCCCCGGAGCGGCCGTCGCGCGATGCGCTTCGGGCGCCTACGCGATCACTTGCCGCCGCGCAGCTTGGCCAGCGCGGCCTGGGTCTCGTTCCACAGGTCCTTGCCGATGTTGTCGGCGATGCCGGCGTTGACCTTGGCGAGCTTCTCGCGCATGCGGTTGGCTTCGGCGGCGGGCAACTCGTTGACCTGCATGCCCTTGGCCTTCAGGTCGGCCAGCGCCTTGGCGGCCTCCTCGCGCGTGTCCTTGCGCTCGAAGTCGCGGCTCTTCTTCGCGGCGTCGAGCAGCACCTTCTGCTCGTCCTTCGACAGGCCGTCCCACCACTTCTTGCTCACCAGCACGATCCACGGGCTGTAGACGTGGTTGGTGACGGTGAGGTACTTCTGCACCTCGTAGAACTTGCTCGACAGGATGGTGTTGTACGGGTTCTCCTGGCCGTCGACGGCCTTCGTCTCGAGCGCGGGGAACAGCTCGGGGAACGGCAGCGGCACCGCGTTGGCGCCCAGGGTCTTGAAGCTGTCGAGGAACACCTGGTTCTGCATCACGCGCAGCTTGATGCCGTCGAGGTCTTCCAGCTTGGCCACCGGGCGCTTGCTGTTGGTGAGGTTGCGAAAGCCGTTCTCCCAGTACACGAGACCGACGAGCCCTTTCTCCTGCAGCTTGTCCATCACCTTCTGGCCGATCGGGCCGTCGAGGATGGCATCGGCCTCCTGCGCGTTGTTGAACAGGAACGGCGTGTCCCACAGCGCCATCTCCTTGGTGATGCCCACCAGGGTGGCGGTCGAGCCGACCATCATCTCCTGCGCGCCGCCGATGAGCGCCTGCTGCATCTGCACGTCGGGGCCGAGCGCGGCGGCGCCGATGGCGCGCACCTTCATCTTGCCGCCCGAGGCCTTCTCGACCTCCTCGGCGAACAGCTTGACGGCGCGTCCCTGGTTGCTCTGCTCGTTCAGGCCGTAGCCGAAGCGGATGAGGCGCGGCTTGATGTCCTGCGCGAACGCGGGTGCCACGACGGCGGCGGCCACCACGGCCAGCAGGGTGCGACGAAGGGTCTTCATGCGGAGGGTCTCCTCAGGTGAGAGTCGGACGGGATCAGCGCATCCACGCCACCGGCGCGGTCACGATCTGGGGGAAGGCGATGAACATCGCCAGGATGAGCAGGTACACGGCGAGGAACGGGTTGACGCCCTTGATCACCTCGTCGAGGCGCAGCCGGCCGACGCCGGCCACGACGTTGAGCACCGTGCCCACGGGCGGCGTGATCAGGCCGATCGCGCCGTTGAGCACGAACATGAGCCCGAAGTACACGGGGTCGATGCCGGCCTTCTGCGCGATCGGCAGCATGACCGGCGCGAAGATCAGGATCGTCGGCGTGAGGTCGAGCGCAGTGCCGATCAGCACGAGCACGATCATCATCACGGCCATCAGCAGCTTCGGGTGCTCGACCAGCGGACCGAGCCACGACGTGAGCGTGGCCGGCAGGTCGGCCAGCGTCACCATGTAGCTCGCCACCTGGGCGCCGGCGCACAGGAACATCACGATCGCGGTGGTCTTGGCGGCGCGCACCAGCACGCCGTGGAATTCGCCGAGCGTCAGCTCGCGGTGCACGAAGAACGCGATAGCCATCGCGTAGAACGCGGCCACGACGGCGGCTTCGGTCGGCGTGAACACGCCGGTCTTCATGCCGCCGATGATGATCACCGGCATGAGCAGCGCCCAGAACGCCTTGGCCGTCGCGCGCAGCCGCTCGCGCATGGGCATCGGCGGGTCCTGCTGCACGCTGAACTTGCGCAGCTCGATCTTCCACGCCAGCACCAGGCCCGCGCCCATGATGAGCCCCGGCACGATGCCCGAGAGGAACAGCTGCGAGATCGAGGTGTTGGTGGTGACGCCGTAGATCACGAACGGCATCGACGGCGGAATGATCGGCGCGATGATGCCGCCCGAGGCCATCAGCCCGGCCGAGGTGTGCATCGGGTAGCCGTGGCTGCGCATCATCGGCAGCAGGATGGTCGCGAGCGCCGCGGTGTCGGCCAGCGCCGAGCCGCTCATGCTGGCCATCAGGATGGCCGCGCCGATGGTCACGAAGCCGAGGCCGCCGCGCACGTGACCGACCCACGCGCGCGCCATCTCGATGATGCGGCGGCTGATGCCGCCGGCGTTCATCAGCTCGCCGGCGAGGATGAAGAACGGCACCGCCAGCAGCGGGAAGCTGTCGATGCCGGCCACCAGGTTCTGCGCCAGCAGCTGCGTGTCCCAGAAGTCGAGCGTCCACGCCATCGCCGCGCCGGTGAGCACCAGCGCGAAGGCCATCGGCACGCCGATGCCCATGAAGCCGAGCATCGCGACGACGAAGACGATGCCGACGACGCCGGGGCTCATTCGACCTCCGCCTCGTGGCCCACGTCGATCGGCGTGCCGCGCACGAGCTGCACCAGCGCGATCACGCCGATGATCGACGTGCACAGGAAGGCCGGCAGCGGCAGCAGCGCCGTCGGGTAGCCGAGCACCACGCTGCGGCTGCCCATGCCCACCACCACCTGCTGCCACGCGCCCCAGGCCACCATCGCGCAGCTCGCGAGCACGAGCGTGTGGATCAGCCGCGCGGCGACGCGCAGCAGCGCCGGCCGCCGGCCGAGCGGACGCAGCAGCGCCGTGAAGGCCATGTGCTCGCCCAGCGGATAGGCGGCGGTCGCCCCGATGAACACCATCCACACGAACAGCAGCCGCGACAACTCCTCGCTCGCCGCGACGCCGCTGCCGAAGCCGTAGCGCAGCACCACGTTGAGGAACACCGACGCGGCCATCACCGCGAGGCACAGCGCCATCGCGGACTCGGCCAGGCGGGTGGCGCGGCCGCGCGTCATCTCGCCGGCTCCCGGGGCGCCGGGCTGGCCATCCAGTCGGCCGCGGCGCGCGCGAGTTCCGCCAGCGGGCGCGTCGCGTCGAGGCTCAGCACACCCGGCTCGCCCCGCGGCGACTCGAGCGTGTCGAACTGGCTGTCGACCAGGCTCGCCGGAAACAGGTGCGCGGGCCTCGCGGCGACGCGACGGCGCGCCTCGTCGCGGGTCAGTTCGAGGTGCACGAAGCGCAGCCCGAGCGCGGCGGCGCGCAGCCGGTCGCGGTAGGCGCGCTTGAGTGCCGAGCAGGTCAGCACCGCGCCGTCGGCGTGGCGCCGCAGCTCGGCGCCGAGCGTGTCGAGCCAGCCCGCGCGGTCGGTGTCGTCGAGCGGCGTGCCGGCGCGCATCTTGGCCACGCTGGCCGGCGTGTGGAAGGCGTCGCCCTCGATCAGCGGCCGGCCGAGCGCGGCGGCGAGCGCCTCGCCGAGGCTCGACTTGCCGCAACCGGCCACGCCCATGACCACCACCGAATGCATTCGTGCCCGGCCGTTCGTGCGCCGATTGGACAGCGCTGTCTCAAGAATCCAAAGAGAAGGCGATCGAACGATCGCCGCGCCTGACCTGGGCTCGGGAAGGACTCGCTTCACTGCGCCGTGCCGCTTGTGCTCCCGAGGAGGACAGCGCTATCCTAGTTAATTGCCGGCCACTCGGCATACGGGTTTCCACCAAGCCATGCCCGACACACCCAGCCCTCGCCGGCGCGCCACCGGCCGCGTCACGCTCGACGACGTCGCGCGCGCAGCCGGCGTCAGCCCGATCACCGCCTCGCGCGCGCTGCGCGGCACGCGCAGCGTCGATCCGGCACTGGCCGAACGGGTGCGCGACGCCGCCGCGAAGCTCGGCTACGTGCCCGACCCCGCGGCGCGCGCGCTCGCCTCGGCGCGCAGCTCGCACGTCGCGGTGCTGATCCCGCTGCTGTCGAACAACCTGTTCGTCGACCTGCTCGAAGCCGTGCAGCGCACCTTGATGCCCGCCGGCTTCCAGACCCTGATCGGCGTGACCCACTACGACCGCGCCGAGGAGGAAGCGCTGCTGCGCAGCTACCTGACGCACCGCCCGTCCGGCCTGCTCGTGACCGGCTTCGACCGCAGCGCGGCCGCCCGCCGGCTGATCGACGACAGCGGCGTGCCCTGCGTGCACCTGATGGAGACGCGCGCCGCGCCGGGCACCTACAGCGTCGGGCTGTCGCAGTTCGACGCCGGCCGCGCGATCACCGAGCACCTGCTGGCCCGCGGCCGCAAGCGCATCGCCTTCGTCGCCGCGCAACTCGACCCGCGCGTGATGCAGCGCGCCGAGGGCTACCGCCGCGCGCTCAAGGACGCACGGCGCTACGACCCGCGGCTGGAAGTGCTGAACCCGGCGCCCTCGTCGATCGCGCTGGGGGCGCAGCTCTTCGAGCAGTTGCTCGTGCACCAGCCGGGCATCGACGCGGTGTTCTTCTGCAACGACGACCTCGCCCAGGGCGGCCTGCTCGCCGCGCTTCGGCTCAAGGTGCCGGTGCCCGGCAAGGTGGCGGTGGCCGGCTTCAACGATCTCGCCGGCAGCGACCAGATGCTGCCGCCGCTGACGACCGTCCGCACACCGCGCACCGAGATCGGCACGCAGGCCGCGACGATGCTGCTCGCGCTCATGCGCGGCGAACCCGTCGCACAGCCGGCCGTCGACGTGGGGTTCGAGCTGGTGGTGCGCGAGAGCAGTTGAGTGGTGGTGTGCGCGGGCGCTTGGCCGGTGGTGTGCAGCGGCCGAGCGGTGGCATGCGCGGGCGCTTCAGCAGCGATGCGAGCAGGCACCCGAGGCATCACGCACGCGTCGTCGCCACCGAACCGAACTGATGACGGCGTTCGGGCTGAGCTTGTCGAAGCCCATGTGCTGCGCGCCCGGCCCTTCGACGAGCTCAGGGCGACCGGCTCGCGTCGCGCGCCCCACCAGCCCTTCGACGAGCTCAGGGCGAACGGGACTTTCGGGACCCCCGGTGAGCCCTCCGCCAAGCGCGAGCCGGTCGGTCGCGGGGCTCGCGCCCGCTCAAGCCACGCCCACTCATGCCGGCGTCTGCCGAAGCAGCGCGGCGACCGCGCGCGCGATGCGCAGCAGCGGCACCAGTTGCAGTCCCCAGCGCACGACCCTCGCCGCGCCGCGGGGTCGCAACAGCAGCAGCGCGAGCGCGGGGATCGCCACTTGCAGCGGGTGCGTGCGCACCCAGCGCCACGCCGCGATGCCGACCTCGGCCGCGCCGATCGCCGGCGCCATCGAGCGCGCGCGCAGCCGCAGCTCCAGGCGCTGCAGGTTCGCCAGCGCCACGAGCCGTTCGCGGCGCGCGGCGAGCTCGAGTTCGCGCTCGCGGAAACTCATGCGCCCTCCGCGTCGTCATCGGCGCGGGGCCGGCAGCGCGCGAGCGCGTCGGCGTCCTTCTGCAGCTCGGCGAAGGTGGCCTCGAACAGCGCGGGGCGGCGCGCCGTGATGCGCCGGATCGACCGCAGCGCCCACGCGCCCGCGCCCAGGTACAGCACGGCCAGGGCACCCAGCACGGCGAGCCGGTGCGTCTCCCAGAAGGCGACCACCAGCAGCGCCGACAGCGCCACGACGCCGAGCGCCACGAAGAAGAAGGCGCACGCGCCCAGCACGAGCAGCCGCGCGATCCGCAGCCGCTCTTCCTCGAGCTCGACGGCCGCGAGCCGCAGCCGTGTCTGCGCGATCTCGATCAGCGACGCGAGCAGGCTCGCGGGCCGCGGCGGCGCCACGGGGTGCCGCGCTAGCCGTCAGCGACGCGCGATCAGCACGCCCAGCAGCACGCCCACCGCGGCCGCCACGCCCATGGCGGCGTACGGGTGCTCGTGCACGACCTCGTCGGTCACCCGCGCGGCACGCTTGGCCTTGACGATGGCCTGGTCCTCGAGGCGCCGGAGCTCTGCCTTCGCGGCGCTGATCTGCGCCGACAGGCGCTCCCAGGCCGCGCCCTGCTCGGCGCTGTCGCCCGTGCGGGGCACCATCTTCTCGGCTTCGTCGACGAGCTTTTCGATGTCGCGCGCCAGGCGCTCGCCGGCGCCCGAGGTCATCGACTGTGTCGCAGCCATGGCAATCCTCCGTTGCGTGGGTTGAACGAACTAGACCTTCGACGGCGAGGCTAGTTCCCCGGCGACGCCGCCGGCTTGCGCTGCGTCATCGGTGCTGCCCGCGCGCCGCCCGTCGCGCACCAGGTACGAGTACAGCACCGGCACCACGACCAGGGTGAGCAGGGTCGACGTGATGAGCCCGCCGATGATCGCGCGGCCCATCGGCGCCTGGATCTCGCCGCCGTCGTTGAGCGCCAGCGCCAGCGGCAGCATGCCGAACACCATGGCCGCGGTGGTCATCAGGATCGGCCGCATGCGGATCAGCCCGGCCTGCAGCAGCGCCTCGGGCACGCTCGCACCGGAGCGCCGGGCGTGGTTGGCGAAGTCGACCAGCAAGATGGCGTTCTTGGTCACGAGGCCCATCAGCATGATCAGGCCGATCATCGAGAACACGTTGAGGGTCGAGCGCCACAGCAGCAGCGCCAGCATGACCCCGATCAGCGCGAGCGGCAGCGACGCCATGATGGCGATCGGCTGCAGGAAGCTGCCGAACTGGCTGGCCAGCACGATGTAGATGAACACGATGCTGAGCGCCAGCGCGCCCAGCATCGCGGCGAAAGCCTCCTGCTGCTCCTTGGTCTGGCCGCCCACGTCGAAGCTGAAGCCCGGCGGCAGGTTGGTCTCCTTCACGAGCTTCTGCACGTCGGCCCCGACGTCGCCGGCCGGCCGCCCCTTCACGCCGGCGAAGATGGCCTCGCGGCGCTGCAGGTTCTGGCGGCGGATGACCTCGGGGTTGGCCACCGGCTCGATGCTCGCCACGCTGGCCAGCGCGATCGGCGTGCCGTCCTTCGCGTAGGCCACCGGCAGCGCGCGCATCTGCTCGATGCGTTCGCGCTGCGACTCGGGCAGCCGCAGCTGCACCTCGACCTGCTGGCCGTCGGGCGTGGTCCAGTAGGTCGCGACCTCGCCGTTGACGTAGGCGCGCAGGCTCGACGCGAGCTGCGGGGCGGTGATGCCCAGCTCGCGCACGGCGCCGGGGTCGAGCCGCACGGCGTAGGCCGGCAGGCCGGGCTTGACCGACAGCTCGATGTCGGTGATGCCGCGGATCGACTTCATCTTCTCGGCGAAGTCGGTCGCGATGCGCGCCAGCCCGTCGGGGTCGCTGCCGAGGATGGCCACGTAGATCGGCCGGTCGAAGCCGACCGACAGCTCGATGCCGGGGATCTTGCGCAGCTGCTCGCGCATCGCGTCTTCGACCTGCTTCTGCGTGCGCTCGCGCTCCGACTTCGGCTTGAGGCCGATGTTCAGGGTCGCCTGGTTGCGCCCCACCGCGAGCCCGGAGCCCTGCCCGCCCACGCTGGTGGAGACGGTCGCCACCTCGGGGAACGACGAGACGATCTGCTCGATCTGGCGCACCTTGGCGTCGCTGCGCTCGAGGCTCGAGCCGACCGGCAGCCGCACCGAGAGCTGCGTGAAGCCCTGGTCGGTCTGCGGCACGAACTCGGTGCCCACCACCGGCGCGAGCCCGATCGCGGCGGCGAACGACAGGCCCGCCACCCCCATCACGACGCCGCGCGGACCGATCGACAGCCGCCCCCGTCCCCAGCGGCGGCCCGAGAAGATCCAGCGGATCAACCGCTCGTAGACCACGTGGAAGACGTCGAGCATGCGATCGGTGCCGCGCATTAGCGAGCCGAGCACCGGCGTCGACGCGAGCCGCGTCGACGGCGGGTCCTTCCACACGGCCGACAGCATGGGGTCGAGCGTGAAGCTGACAAACAGGCTCACCAGCACGGCCACGGTGACGGTGATGCCGAACGGATAGAAGAACTTGCCGACGATGCCGCCCATGAACGCCACCGGCACGAACACCGCGCAGATCGCGAAGGTGGTCGCCATCACCGCCAGGCCGATCTCGTCGGTGCCTTCGCGCGCGGCCGTGACGTGGTCCTTGCCGAGCTGCAGGTGGCGCACGATGTTCTCGCGCACCACGATCGCGTCGTCGATCAGCAAGCCGATGCACAGGCTCAGCGCCATCATCGTCATGAAGTTCAGGGTGAAGCCGAAGGCGTGCACGGCGATGAAGCTGGACACCACGGCGATCGGCAGGGTGAGCCCGGTGATGACCGTCGAGCGCCACGAGTGCAGGAACAGGAAGACGATCGCGATCGTCAGCAGCGCGCCCTCGATCAAGGTGCGCTGCAGGCCCTTCAGCGAGCCCTTCACCCAGTCGCTGTTGGCGTAGATGAGCTTGAGCTCCACGCCCGGCGGCAGGGTCTTGCGCAGCTCGTCCATCGCCGCCTTGACCGCGTCGCCGGTGGCCACGATGTTGGCGTCCTGCTGCTTGTAGATGTTGAAGCTCACGGCCGGCTTGCCGTTGATGCGCGCGATCGACGCGGCCTCCTGCTCGCGCTCGACCAAGGTGCCGAAGTCGCCGAGCGTCAACGCGTGGCCGTTGCGCCGCGCCACCACGATCGACGCGAACTGGCGCGGATCGCGCACCCGGCCCTCGACGCGCAGCAAGGTGTCGCGCGCGCTGTCGGTGAGCAGGCCCACCGGCTGGTCGGCGTTGGCCTCGCGCAGCGCGGTGGCGATCTCGGCCGGCGTCACGCCGTGCGCGCGCAGCCGCTGCGCGTCGAGGTCGATGCGCACCAGCCGCGTCGCCAGGCCGTTCACGTCCACGCGCGCCACGCCGTCCACGCGCTGCAGCCGCTTGAGCACCACCTGGTCGGCCAGCAAGGACAGCTCGCGCGCGCTGCGGTTCTCGCCCAGCAGCGCGGCCACCACGGTGGGCTGCGAGTTCTCGTTGTCGAAGCGCGCCACGGTCGGCGTCTTCGCGTCCTTCGGAAACGCCGCCTGCGCGACGGCCACGCGGTCGCGCACGTCCTGCATGGCGCGCGCCATGTCGGCGTTGAGGCTGAACTCCACGCTGGTCTGGCTGCGGCCCTCGAAGCTGCGCGACGTGATGCGCTTGACGCCGGCGATGCTGTTGAGCGTCTCCTCGATCAGCTTGGTGACCTCGCGCTCCACCGCCTCGGGCGACGCGCCGGGGTACGACACGTCGACGAAGGCCACCGGCGGCGACACGTCGGGCAGCTGCTCGACGCCCAAGCGCGCGTACGAGAAGATGCCCAGCACGCACAGCGCCACCATCACCATGGTCGCGAACACCGGGTTCGCGATCGAGACTCGCGTGATCCACATGGCGGGCTCCGGCTCAGCGCGCCGCGGCCGACGCCGCCGTGGCGGCCACGGCCGCGGTCGATGCAGCAGCAGCGGCGGCCAGCGCCTTGGCCGGCGCACCTTCCTTCAGGTTGTCGAAGCGCAGCGCCAGCACGGTGGCCCGTTCGTCGAGCCCCTGCAGCACCTCGACCCGGCCGCGCGCGGCATCGCGCCGCCCCAAGGTGACGGCGCGCCGCACCAGCACGCCGTTCTCCAGGGTCCACACGTGGTCCTGGCCGCTGGTGCTGCCCACCGCGGCGACCGGCACGGTCAGGCGCTGGCGGTCGTCGGCGATCTGCACGCGCGCCACGGCGTACTGGCCGGCGCGCAGGCGCTCGCCCGGGTTCGGCAGCTCGACCACCACCCCGATCGCGCGCGAGCCCGGCTCGGCGGCCGGCGCGATGCGCGCGATCGTGGCCTGCACCGGCTGGCTCCAGCCCTCGATCGACAGCGACACCGGCATGCCGGGCGCGAGCTGCGACACCTCGTGCATGCCCACCGTGCCCGCGAGCTCGAGCTTCGCGAGGTCGACCAGGGTCAGCACCTGCTGCTCCATCGCGAGCTTCTCGCCGGCCACCACGTGGCGCCGGGCCACCACGCCGTCGATCGGCGCGACCAGGGTCGCCTCGTTCAGCCCGACCCGCGTGGTGGCGAGCTGCGCCTGCGCCGACTTCAGCTGCGCGCGCGCGGCCTCCAGCGCGACGCGCGACGCCTCCAGCGCATGGGCGGAGATGAACTCCTGCTTCGCCAGCCGCTCGTTGGCCTCGTGCTGCCGCTGCGCCTGCGCCAGCGCCACCTGCGCCGACTCGAGCTGCGCGCTGCGCTCGGCGAGCCGGCTGGTGAGCGACGTGAGGTCCAGGGTGCCCAGGCGCTGTCCGGCCTTGACCCGGTCGCCCTCGCGCACCGCCAGCGACAGCAAGGTGCCGGCTTCCTTGGCGCGCACGACGGCCGTGCGCGGCGAGACGAGCGGGCCGGAGAACTCGATCGTGAGCGGCAGCGACTCGCGCCGCGGCTGCGTGAGCTCGGCCGGCGCGAACTCCAGCGCGACCGGCGCCTTGTCGCCGCCCTTGTCGCGCCGCTCGGCGATGCGCGCGCCGACCTGGACGGCGATCAGTGTCAGGACGGCGAGCACCGAGAGGGCGACGACCGTCCACTTCATGCGATGGGTCATGCGACGAGCTCCTGTCGGGCCGGTGCCGCGCTCGTGGGGCGGCCCGCCCTGTGGTCTGTGAGGTGGGCGCGAGTGTAGGTCCGGGCGCCGACGGCCTGCGACGGCACTGCGACGGACCGCATCGGGCCGCCGACGGGCTGCGCGACCGCGCGACGGACGGCGGAACCCGCCGCCGGTGCGCTGCGCGGACCGCGGCGGCGCGGCTACGGGCGCCCGAGCACCGGATGCGGCTCGTACGGCGCTTCGAGCCGTGCGATCCCGTCGGCCGACCGCCGCAGGTCCAGCGCCGCCACCGCGTCCTCGAGCTGCCCGGGCTTGCTCGTGCCGATGATCCGGCGGGCGTACTGCAGGGCCGCCGTCAGGGCGCGATCGCGCCGGGGATCGGCGGCACGTCGATCGAGACGTCGCCGCACTGTGCGCGATGGCGCAGCGCGTGATCCATCACCACCAGCGCGAGCATCGCCTCGGCGATGGGTGCGGCGCGGATGCCGACGCAGGGGTCGTGGCGGCCGTGCGTCTCGACGGTGGTCGGGCGGCCCTGGCGGTCGATCGACGCGCGCGGCAGCCGGATCGAGCTGGTGGGCTTGATCGCGATCGACACCACGAGGTCCTGCCCGGTCGAGATGCCGCCGAGCACGCCGCCCGCGTTGTTGCCGCGAAAGCCCGCGGGCGTGAGCTCGTCGCCGTGCTCGCTGCCCTTCTGCCGCACGACGCCGAAGCCGGCGCCGATCTCGACGCCCTTGACGGCATTGATGCCCATCATCGCGTAGGCGATCTCGGCGTCGAGCTTGTCGAACAGCGGCTCGCCCAGCCCGGGCGGCACGCCGCGCGCCACCACCTGGATGCGCGCGCCGCACGAGTCGCCCGACTTGCGCAGCGCGTCCATGTAGGCCTCGAGCTGCGGCACGATGCCGGCGTTCGGCGCGAAGAAGGGGTTGTGCGCCACGTGCTCGAGCGACTCGAACGGGATGTCGATGTCGCCCAGCGCCGACATCCACGCGGCGAACGTCGTGCCGTGGCGCTCGCGCAGCCACTTCTTCGCCACCGCTGCGGCCGCGACCATCGGCGCGGTCAGGCGCGCCGACGAGCGGCCGCCGCCGCGCGGGTCGCGCAGGCCGTACTTGCGCCAGTACGTGTAGTCGGCGTGGCCGGGGCGGAAGGTGTCGAGCAGGTTGCCGTAGTCCTTGCTGCGCTGGTCGGTGTTGCGGATCAGCAGGCAGATCGGCGTGCCGGTGGTCAGCCCCTCGTACACGCCGGACAGGATCTCCACCGCGTCGGGCTCGTGGCGCTGCGTGACGTGGCGCGAGGTGCCGGGGCGGCGTCGGTCGAGGTCGGGCTGGATGTCGGACTCGGCCAGTGGCAGGCCGGGCGGGCAGCCGTCGATCACGCAGCCGATCGCCGGGCCGTGGCTCTCGCCGAAGTTGGTGACGCGAAACAGCAGGCCGAACGTGGATCCCGACATCCGGGAATTCTATTCGGGCCCTTCGCGGGCCGCGGGCGCGCTACTGCTGCGGCGGCGTGGTCGGCGGCTCCTCGACCGGCCAGTCGCGGATGTAGGCCTTGAGCATGCGGTTCTCGAAGTCCTGCGCCTCGACCACGGCCTTGGCCACGTCGTAGAACGAGATCACGCCCATCAAGGTCTTGCCGTCCATCACGGGCAGGTAGCGCGCGTGGCGCTGCAGCATGAGCCGGCGCACCTCGTCGAGCTCGGTCTCGGGCGTGCAGGTGACCGGGAAGTCCTCCATCGCCGAGCGCACGCGCGTGTCGCCGACGCTGCCGCCGTTGCGCACGATCGCCTGGATCACTTCGCGGAAGGTCAGGATGCCGGCCAGCTCGCCGCGATGCATGACGACCAGCGAGCCGATGTCCTGCTCGGCCATCGTGCGCAGCGCGTCGGCGAGCGACTCGTCGGGTGTCACGGTGTAGAGCGTGTTGCCCTTGACGCGCAGGATGTCGCTGACCTTCATGTGCTCCTCCTGAGGCGGCGATGCCCGGATCGACGCGGCCAACATAGCACACAATTCCTGCGCCAGTCACCACGCGAACACCCTCTTCGCGCCCTCCGCAGACCTCACCGACGAACCGCCATGCCAGGCTATGCCGACCCCGGCTTCGACACCCTCGCGCTGCACGCCGGAGCAGCGCCCGACCCGGCCACCGGCGCGCGCGCCGTGCCGATCCACCTGAGCACCTCGTTCGTGTTCGAGAGCGCCGACCACGCGGCGGCGCTGTTCAACATGGAGCGCGCGGGGCATGTGTACTCGCGCATCAGCAACCCGACCACGGCGGTGCTCGAGGAGCGCATCGCGGCGCTGGAAGGCGGCGCCGGCGCGATCGCCACGGCCAGCGGCCAGGCGGCGCTGCACCTCGGCCTCGCCACCCTGGCCGGCGCCGGCTCGCACGTGGTGGCGAGTTCGGCGCTGTACGGAGGCTCGCACAACCTGCTGGCCTACACCCTGCCGCGCTTCGGCATCGAGACCACCTTCGTGAAGCCGGGCGACCTCGACGCCTGGCGCGCCGCGATCCGGCCGAACACCAGGCTGCTGTTCGGCGAGACGCTCGGCAATCCCGGGCTCGACGTGCTCGACATCCCGGCGCTGGCCGAGATCGCGCACGCGGCGAAGCTGCCGCTGCTGGTGGACTCGACCTTCACCACGCCGTACCTGATGCGCCCGTTCGAGCACGGCGCCGACCTGGTCTACCACTCGGCCACCAAGTTCCTGTCCGGCCACGGCACGGTGATCGGCGGGCTGCTGGTCGACAGCGGCCGCTTCGACTGGGACGCCTCGGGCCGCTTTCCCGAGCTCACCGAGCCGTACGGCGGCTTCCACGACATGGTGTTCAGCGAGGAGAACACCGTCAACGCCTTCGGGCTGCGCGCGCGCCGCGAAGGGCTGCGCGACTTCGGCGCCTGCATGAGCCCGCACACCGCATGGCTGATCCTGCAGGGCATCGAAACCTTGCCGCTGCGCATGCAGCGCCACGTCGACAACACGCGCAAGGTGGTGGAGTTCCTCGTGAAGCACCCGATGGTCGAGCGCGTCGGCTATCCCGAACTCGACGGCCATCCGAGCCGCGAGCTCGCGCGCCGGCTGCTGCCGCGCGGCTGTGGCGCGGTGTTCAGCTTCGATCTCAAGGGCAGCCGCGGCCAGGGCCGCGCGTTCATCGAGGCGCTGCGCCTCTTCTCGCACCTCGCCAACGTGGGCGACTGCCGCTCGCTGGTGATCCATCCGGCCTCGACCACCCACTTTCGCATGGACGACGCCGCGCTGGCGCGCGCCGGCATCGGGCCCGGCACGATACGCCTGTCGATCGGCCTCGAGGACGCAAACGACCTGATCGACGACCTCGGGCGCGCGCTCAAGGCGGCCGAGAAGGCCGCCGGCAAGCCGTCCGCGCAGAACGTATCGCCGAAGACCACGCCATGAAGCTCGACCTGCACGGCCGCACGGCCTACGCCTACACCGGCGGCAAGCCCTTCGACCCCGCGCTGCCGACCGTCGTGTTCCTGCACGGCGCGCTCAACGACCACAGCGTGTGGGCGCTGCAGAGCCGCTACATGGCCCACCACGGCTACGGCGTGCTGGCCATCGACCTGCCCGGCCACGGCCGCAGCGACGGCCCCGCGCTCGCCACCGTCGAGGCCATGCGCGACTGGCTGCTCGCGCTGCTCGATGCGGCCGGCGTGCGGCGCGCCGCGCTGGTCGGCCACAGCCTCGGCTCGCTGGTCGGGCTGGAGACCGCCGCCGCGCTGGGCGAGCGCGCCACGCACCTGGTGATGGTCGGCACCGCCTTCCCGATGAAGGTGTCCGACGCGCTGCTCGCCACCGGCCGCGAGCGCCCGTACGACGCGATCCACATGGTCAACGTGTTCGAGCACTCCACCATCGCCGCCAAGCCGTCGGCACCGGGGCCCGGCGCGTGGCTGCACGGCAGCGGCCTCGCGCTGAAGCGCCGCATGCTCGACGGCTACGCCGCGGCGCACGGCGACAACCTGTTCCCGATCGACTTCGGCGCCTGCGACCGCTACGCCGGCGCGCTCGAGGCCGCCGCGCGCGTGCGCTGCCCGGTGCGCTTCGTGCTGGGCGCGAAGGACTCGATGACCTTCCCGAAAGGCGCCGCCGAACTCGCGCGCGCGCTGAAGGCCGAGGTGCTCACCCTGCCGGCCGGACATTCCCTGATGACCGAGGCGCCCGACGCCGTGTTGAATGCGCTCACGGGCTTCATCCCGGCCTGAAGGAGCACGCCATGTCGACCACCACCGACCCGACGGTCTCCGGCGCCGCCACCGATCCGAAGGCGTTCAGGACCTTCGCCGAGTTCTATCCGTTCTACCTGAGCGAGCACAGCAACCGCACGTGCCGGCGTCTGCACTTCGTGGGCTCCACGCTCGCGCTCGCGTGCCTGGTCATGCTGATCGTCACGCGCCAGCCGCAGTGGCTGCTGTACGGCCTGCTCGCGGGCTACGGCTTCGCGTGGATCGGGCACTTCGGCTTCGAGAAGAACAAGCCCGCGTCGTTCAAGCGCCCGCTGTACAGCTTCATGGGCGACTGGGTCATGTACAAGGACATCTGGACCGGACGCATCCCGTTCTGACGCCGGCGCTCAGTCCCACAGGTCGGTGCTGAGGTACTTCAGCCCCGAGTCGCACACCACCACGGCCACCGTGCCGCCGCGCAGCGGGCCGTCGAGCAGCTGCAGCGCGGCGGCCACGTTCGCGCCCGACGAGAACCCGGCGAACACGCCCTCCTCGCGCGCCAGCCGCCGCGCCGTCGCGCGCGCCTCGTCGCCGCCCACCTGCAGGAAGCCGTCGAGCACTACGCCGTCGAGCTGCGCGAGCGGCGCCATCGAGTAGCCGCCGCCCTGGATCGGATGCGCCGGCCGCGTGGCCGCCTCGCCGGCCAGCACGGCCGCGCCGACCGGCTCCACCGCGTAGCAGCGGACGCGCGGGTCGCGCGCTTTCAGCGCCGCGCTCACGCCGGCCAGGGTGCCGCCGGAACCCGCGAAGTCGCAGAAGGCGTCGAGCCGGCCGCCGCACTGCGTCCACAGCTCGGGGCCGGTGCCGAACTCGTGCGCGCGGCGGTTGCCGCGATGACGGAACTGGTCGGCGCGGAAGGCGCCGCGCTCGGCGCACACGCGCTGCGCGGCCGCCTCGACGCGCGCGAGGTCGTCGCCCGACACCTCGCCCGGCTTCGAGCCCGGCGCCTGGTCGACCAGCACGACCTCGGCGCCGAGCGCACGCATCATGCGCGCGCGCTCGACCGAGTTGCCGCGCGACATGACCGCCACGAACGGATGGCCGCGGCTGGCGCACACGATCGCCAGCCCGGTGCCCATGTTGCCGCTGGTGAGCTCGACCACCGTCTGCCCCGGCCGCAGGGAGCCGTCGGCCTCGGCGTCGCGCACGATCTGCAGCGCGGCGCGGTCCTTCTTCGAGAAGCCGGGGTTCAGGTGTTCGAGCTTGGCCAGCAGGCGGCCCCGCCCGGCGGCGAGGCGGCGCAGCTCGACGAGCGGCGTGGCGCCGATGGCCGACGCGGCATCGGGCAGCACGCCGGCGCGGCGCGAGAACGGATCGGCGCCATCGGCCGTCATGCGGATGCGCCGTCGCGGCCGCGGCCCTGCACCAGCGGCGCCAGGTTCGCCAGCATGTCGTCCACCATCGCGTCGAGGTCGAAGCGCGGCTGCCAGCCCCAGTCGCGGCGCGCGGCGCTGTCGTCGATCGAGCGTGGCCACGTGGCGGCGATCGCCTGGCGGAAGTCGGGCTCGCAGCGCAGCGTGAAGCCGCTGACGCGGCGGGCGATCGCGTCGGCGATCTCGCGCGGCGTGAAGCTGAGGCCCGCCAGGTTGTACGAGCCGCGCTCGCGCACGCGCTCGGCCGGCGCGTCGATCAGCTCCACCGTCGCGCGCAGCGCGTCGGGCATGTACATCATCGGCAGCGCCTGGTCTTCGTTCAGGAAGCAGGTGTAGCGGCCGTCCTTCAGCGCGGCGTGGAAGATCTCGACCGCGTAGTCGGTGGTGCCGCCGCCCGGCGGCGTCTTCCAGCTCACGAGGCCCGGGTAGCGCAGGCTGCGCACGTCGACGCCGTGGTGCGTGTGGTACCACGCGCACCAGCGCTCGCCGGCGAGCTTGCTGATGCCGTAGACCGTGGTCGGATCCATCACCGTGGTCTGCGGCGTGCGATCCGGCGGCGTGGACGGGCCGAAGGCGGCGATCGAGCTCGGCCAGAACACGCGCTCGATCGAGCGACGCGCGCGCGCGAGCTCCAGCACGTTCAGCAGCCCGGTCATGTTGAGGTGCCACGCCCACTGCGGATGCTTCTCGCCGCTGGCCGACAGCGCCGCCGCGAGGTGCACGATGCGCGTGACGCCGTGGCGCGCGACCACCTCGCCGAGCGCGCCGGCGTCGGTGACGTCGAGCATCTCGTGCACGAGGCCGGGGACGCGGCCGACCGGCGCCACGTCGCTGGTGATCACCGCGTCGGCGCCGTGGCGCTCGGCCAGCAGCGCGGCCAGCTCGGTGCCGATCTGGCCGTTGGCGCCGATCAGCAGGTACTTCGGTGCCGTCACTTCACGAGCCCCAGCTCGCGGCCGGCCTGCGCGAAGGCGGCGACGGCGCGCTCGAGATGCTCGCGCTGCAGGCCCGCGCTCATCTGCACGCGGATGCGCGCCTGGCCGTGCGGCACCACCGGGAAGAAGAAGCCGACCGCGTAGACGCCCAGCTCGTACAGGCGCCGACTGAGCGCCTGCGCCTTCACCGCGTCGTGGACCATGATCGGCACGATCGGGTGCTCGCCGGGCCTGATCTCGAAGCCGGCCTCGCCGATGGCGGCGCGGAACCAGCGCGTGTGGTCCATCAGGCGGTCGCGCAGCGCGGTGCTCGACTCCAGCAGGTCGAGCACGGCGATCGTCGCGCCGGCGATCGCCGGCATCAGCGTGTTCGAGAACAGGTACGGGCGCGAGCGCTGGCGCAGCAGCTCCACCACCTCGCGGCGCGCGGCGGTGAACCCGCCCGAGGCGCCGCCGAGCGCCTTGCCGAAGGTACCGGTCACGATGTCGACCTTGCCGAACACGCCGCGATGCTCGTGCGTGCCCCGGCCCGTGGCGCCCATGAAGCCCGTGGCGTGGCACTCGTCGATGCCGAGCAGCGCGCCCCAGCGGTCGCAGATCGCGCGCATCTCGTCGAGCCGCGCGATCGTGCCGTCCATCGAGAACACGCCGTCGGTGAAGACGAGCCTGAAGCGCGCGCCGGCCGCGTCGGCCTCCTTCAGGCAGCGCTCGAGGTCGGCCATGTCGTCGTGCGCGTAGCGGTAGCGCCGCGCCTTGCACAGCCGGATGCCGTCGATGATCGACGCGTGGTTCAGGGTGTCGCTGATCACCGCGTCGTCCTCGCCGAGCAGCGGCTCGAACAGGCCGCCGTTGGCGTCGAACGCGGCGGCGTAGAGGATCGCGTCCTCGCAGCCGACGAAGCGCGCGATGCGCTGCTCCAGCGTCTTGTGCAGGTCCTGCGTGCCGCAGATGAAGCGCACGCTGCTCAGGCCGTAGCCGTGCGTGCGCAGCGCCTCGTGCGCGGCCTCGATCACCTTCGGGTGCGACGACAGTCCGAGGTAGTTGTTGGCGCACAGGTTGATCAGCTCGCGGCCGTCGGCGGTCCGGACCACCGCGCCCTGCGGCGTGGTGATCACGCGCTCGAGCTTGGTGAGCCCGGCCTGCTCGATGCCGGCCAGTTCGCTGCGCAGGTGCGCGATGAAGTCGTGGGTGTCGGCCATGTCGTCAGGTCTCCAGTAGGTCGGCCAGGGTCGTTTCGTCGAGCCGCGCGCGCCGCCACAGCGCGCGCGCCGCGGCGCCGGGTTCGAGCAGCAGGCGTTCGACCAGCGGCGCGGCGCGCGTGCGCGCGGGTTCGGCCAGCAGCACCAGGCGCTGCGCGCCGCCTTCGTCGAGCCGTCCCACCCAGCCGAGCTCGGCCAGGGTCTCGAGCACCGGCTCGATCTGCAGCGGGTCCGTGCGCAAGGTGGCGGCCAGCTCGGCGGCGCTGACGCCGCCGCGACCGGCGTGGCGCGCGCGCGCCAGCTCGTTCAGCAGCACGAGCGCGAGCGAGAAGGCGTGGCCGGGTGTCGACGGCCGGCGCACCACGCGCATCTGCAGGCTCGGCGCGTAGGCCGCGATGACGGCGCCGAGCAGCACGATGACCCAGCCGCAGTAGATCCACACCAGGAAGATCGGCACCGTGGCGAAGGCGCCGTACACCGTGGCGTAGGTCGGCACCGAGGCCACGTACCAGCCCAGCAGCTTCTTCGCGACCTCGAAGCCGGCCGACACGAACAGCCCGCCGGCGATGGCGTGGCGCCAGCGCACGTGCGTGTTCGGCACGTAGTGGAAGAGCCCGGCCATCGCGGCGGCCAGCAGCACGAACTCGAGCAGGTTGAGCAGCAGGCTCACGCCGCCGGGCAGCGCCCCGACGATGCCGCGCGAGGCCGAGATGGCGTACGACGTGAGCGTGAGGCTCACGCCCAGCAGCAGCGGACCGAGCGTGAGCGCCGCCCAGTACACCAGCACGCGCTGCGCGATGGGCCGCGGCGTGCGCACGCGCCAGATCGCGTTGAGCGCGCGGTCGATCGTCAGCATCATCGCCAGCGCCGTGAGCACGAGCACCACGAGGCCGGCGGTGCCCAGCCGGTTGGCCTTGGCGGCGAACTGCGTCAGCGCCTGCATCACCGGACGCGCGATGTTGTCGGGCACGAGGCTCTGCAGGAAGTACTTCTCGAGCGCACCCTGGAACGACGCGAACATCGGGAACGCGCTGAACACCGCGAGCATCACCGTCACCAGCGGCACGAGCGCGATGGTGGTGGTGAAGGTCAGGCTGCTCGCGGTGAGGCCGAGGCGGTCCTCGCGGAATCGCTGGCGCAGGGTGCGCAGGGTGTCGAGCCACGGCCAGTGCTGCAGGGTCTGCAGCAACCCGGCGACGCGCTCGCTCCAGCTCTCGCGCAGGGTCTGCGGAAGGTTCATCTGGCTATGATGCCAGCCATGGCCGAGCCGTCCGCGACCGAAGCTTCCGTTGCCGCGCGCACGGCCGCGAGCCCGGCGCCGCCGCCGGCGTCGGTCGCGTCGCCCGCCTTGCGGACGAGCCGCGCGCTCGCGGTGACCGGCGTGCTCGGGCTGATCGTGCTCGGCCTCGCGTGGGAGCTGTGGCTCGCGCCGACCGGCCAGGGCACCCTGGCGCTCAAGGTGCTGCCGCTGGCGATCCCGCTCGCGGGGCTGCTGAAGGACAGGCTCTACACGTACCGCTGGGTGAGCCTGCTCGTGTGGCTGTACTTCGCCGAAGGCATGGTGCGCGCCACCAGCGGCCGCGGCCTCGAAGTGCCGCTCGCGATCGCCGAGATCGTGCTGTGCCTGATGCTGTTCGCCGCCTGCGTGATGCACGTCCGGGCGCGGCGCGCGGCGCAGGCCCGCGCGGCATGACCGCCCTGCTCGACGCGCTTCGCGGCGCGGTCGGCGCGGCACACGTGCTGGGCGACGGCGACCTCGCCGCCTGGGAGACCGACTGGCGCAAGCGCTACCGCGGCCGCGCGCTCGCCGTCGTGCGGCCGGCGAGCACGGCCGAGGTGGCCGCGGTGGTCCGTCTGTGCGCGGCGCACGGCACGGCGCTGGTGCCGCAAGGCGGCAACACCGGACTCGTCGGCGCCTCGGTGCCGGATGCGAGCGGCACGCAGGTGCTGCTGTCGACCACGCGACTGAACCGCGTGCGCGCGATCGACACCGACAACCTGGCGATGACGGTCGAGGCCGGCTGCGTGCTGCAGGCGGTGCAGCAGGCGGCGCGCGACGCCGGGCTGCTGTTCCCGCTCAGCCTCGCGGCCGAGGGCAGCTGCACGATCGGCGGCAACCTGGCCACCAACGCCGGCGGCACGCAGGTGCTGCGCTACGGCAACGCGCGCGAGCTGTGCCTCGGGCTCGAGGTCGTCACCGCGCAGGGCGAGGTGTGGGACGGCCTCGGCGGGCTGCGCAAGGACAACACCGGCTACGACCTGCGCGATCTGTTCATCGGCAGCGAGGGCACGCTGGGCGTCATCACCGCCGCGACCCTGAAGCTCTTCCCGCTGCCGGCCGCCACCATGACGGCGCTGGCCGCCTGCGCGTCGCTGCCGCGTTGCGTGGCGCTGCTGGCGCTGGCGCGCGAACGCGCCGGGCCGACGCTCACCGGCTTCGAGGCGATGAACGGCTTCTCGCTGGCGCTGGTGCGCCGCCACCTGCCGCAGCTGCGCCAGCCCCTCGCGCCCGCACCGTGGACGGTGCTGCTGGAGCTGTCGGACGCCGAGAGCGCGGCGCACGCGCGCGGCGTGCTGGAGGCCCTGCTCGAGACGGCGCTGGAGCGCGGCCTCGTCGACGACGCGGCCGTGGCCGAGTCGATCGAGCAGTCGCGGACGATGTGGCACCTGCGCGAGGCGATCCCGCTGGCGCAGGCCGAGGAAGGGCCGAACATCAAGCACGACATCGCGCTGCCGGTGTCGCGCATCGCCGCGTTCTGCGACGCGACCGACGCGGCGCTGGCGCGCGCCTTCCCGGGCTCGCGGCTGGTGAACTTCGGCCACCTCGGCGACGGCAACCTGCACTACAACCTGCAGGCGCCCGAAGGTGTGGCGCCGGCGGACTTCCTGCGCGAGCACGAGGCGGCGGTCAACGCCGTCGTCTACGACGCGGTGGTGGCCCACGGCGGCTCCATCTCCGCCGAGCACGGCATCGGCGCGCTCAAGCGCGACGAACTCGCGCGACGCAAGCCGCCGGTGGCGCTGTCGATGATGCGTGCCATCAAGCAGGCGCTCGACCCGCAGGGGCTGCTCAACCCGGGCCGGCTGCTGTAGCCGTGGCCGTCGGCCGGGCCGCCTACTGCAGCGGGTTCTTCAGCGCCTCGGGCAGCGGCAGCGGCACCACCTCGATGCCCTCCTCGGCCAGCGCCTCGGTTTCCTCGGGGGTGGCGCGGCCGCGGATGCCGCGGTTCTCGGCCTCGCCGTAGTGGATGCGGCGGGCTTCCTCGGCGAACCGCTCGCCGACGTCTTCGGTGTTCTGCAGCACGTGGCGCACGGCGCGCAGCCACAGCGACTGCAGGTCCTCGGCGCGCGTGACGGTCTGCGCCGGCGCGGACGAGTGCGAGAGGTTCAGGCGTGGCGCGCTGGGCAGCCGCTCGACCGACCGGTCGGCGCACACCGGGCATTCGAGCAGGCCGCGCTCGCGCTGCGACGCGAAGTCGGCGTCGTCGGCGAACCAGCCCTCGAAGCGGTGATCGTGCGCGCAGCGCAGGTCCAGCACCTTCATGCCGCGATTATCCGCGGCGCCGCCTCAGGGTGCGGGCCGCCAGCTCAGGGGCCAGCGGCCGGCGCGCCACTGCTGCAGCCACAGCAGCCCGATCAGGGTCTTGGCGTCGGTGACGTGGCCGTCGCGCACGCCGGCCTCGAGCTCGGCCTGCTCGACCAGCACCACGTCGAGGTGCTCGCCGTGGTCGAGGCGGGCCGGGCCGGGCCGCAGGCCGCGCGCGAACCAGACCTCGATGCCTTCGGTGGAGTACGCGATGGCGTTGTTCAGCAGGCCGGCGCGCGCCCACTCGGCGGCGCGGTAGCCGGTCTCCTCGGCCAGCTCGCGCACGATGCAGTCGAACGGCGACTCGCCCGGGTCGAGCTTGCCGGCCGGGAATTCGAGCATCACGCGCCCGACCGGGTAGCGGAACTGGCGCTCCATGACCAGCCGGCCGTCGTCGGCCAGCGGCACCACCATCACCGCGCCGGGATGCACGACGTACTCGCGCGTGGCCTGCGCGCCGCCGGGCAGCGCGACGTGGTCGAGCCGCAGCTCGAAGAAGCGGCCCCGGTACACGGTGCTCGACGCGACGCGTCGTTCGACGAGGTGTTCGTCGTCGGGGCGATCGTTCATGTCGGGATCAGTCGCGCCGCCGGCGCAGGTAGCGCCACACGAAGCCGGGGAACGCGAGGGTCAGGAACAGGCACAGCGCCGCGGCGTAGAACTCCCAGCCCTGCGGATGGCGCTGGCCTTCGCGCTGCTCGAGCAGCACGCCGAGCCCGAGGGTCAGCGCCGCCAGCACCAGCAGCTCGAGCACGCGCCAGCCGAGTGCCTTGGGCGCACGCTTCGGGCCGACCACGAACAGCCGCTCGTTGACGAAGGGCAGGTTCGCGGCCACCGCCGCGACCAGCAGCACCAGCCAGACGGCGGCGGACGACTCCATCGATGCGGGCCCGGGCGTGCGCGGCGGCGCTCAGCTCGCCAGCGCGCGCACGATCGCCTGCGCGCACATCGCCATCAGGCCGCCGGGCAGGATGCCGAACAGCAGCACGGCCGCGCCGTTGAGCGACAGCACGGCGCGCACGTCACGGGCCGCGTGCACGGGCGTGGTGTCGACCGGCTCGTCGAAGTACATCACCTTCACCAGGCGCACGTAGTAGTAGGCGCCGATCAGCGACAGCAGCACGGCCACCACCGCCAGCCAGATGTAGCCGGCGACGTTGGTGGACACCAGCGCCTGCAGCACCGCCAGCTTCGCGTAGAAGCCCACCGTCGGCGGCACGCCGGCCAGCGAGAACATGAAGATCGCCATCACGCCGGCCAGCCAGGGGCTGCGCCTGGCCAGCCCGGCGAAGTCGGAGATCTCCTCGGCCTCGAAGCCCTGGCGCGCGAGCAGCAGCACGAGCCCGAAGGTGCCGAGCGTCGTGAGCACGTAGGTCACGACATAGAACATCGCCGAGCTGTAGGCGTTGGCTGCCGACAAGGTGTTGCCGTTGACCACGCCCGAGGTCAGGCCGAGCAGCATGAAGCCCATCTGCGCGATGGTCGAGTACGCCAGCATGCGCTTGAGGTTGGTCTGCGCGATGGCGGCGAGGTTGCCGATCACCATCGAGCCGACCGACAGCACGACGAGCATCTGCTGCCAGTCGACGGCCAGGCCCAGCATGCCCTCGACCAGCAGCCGGATCGTGATGGCGAAGGCCGCCAGCTTGGGCGCGCCGGCGATGAGCAGGGTGACGGCCGTGGGCGCGCCCTGGTAGACGTCGGGCACCCACATGTGGAACGGCACCGCGCCGAGCTTGAAGCCGAGGCCGGCGACCACGAACACGATGCCGATGATCAGCACCTGCTTGTTGATCTGCCCGGTGCCGATGGCCTTGAACACCTCGGCCAGATCGAGCGAACCGGTCGCGCCGTACATCATCGACAGGCCGTACAGCAGGAAGCCGCTGGCCAGCGCGCCGAGCACGAAGTACTTCATCGCCGCCTCGGTCGACGGGCCGTGGTCGCGACGCAGCGCGGTCAGCGCGTACAGCGACAGGCTCATCAGCTCGAGGCCGAGATAGACGACGAGGAAGTTGTTCGCCGACAGCATGACCGAGATGCCGAGCAGCGAGAACAGCGTGAGCGTGAAGAACTCGCCCTTGAGCATGTCGCGCGAACCGATGTACGGCCGCGCGTAGACCAGGGTGACCATGGTCGCGATGCAGGCGAAGAAGCCGAGCAGGTGGCCCAGCGGGTCGGTGACCACCATGCCCTGCATGCCGTAAAGCGTGAAGCCGCCCTCGAAGTACGCGAGGTGCAGCGCCGCCACCGCGGCGATCGAGGCCTGCGTGAGCCAGTAGGTCGGGCGGCGCTGCGGGTCGGTGACGAACAGGTCGACCAGCGCGACCACGCAGGCCATGCCGAGCAGCAGGATCTCCGGGTAGACCGCGAGCCAGTTCATGGTGTCGTTCATCGCGCGGGCCTCAGTTCAGCTTGGACACGGCCACGTGGCGCAGCAGCTCGGTCACCGACACGTTCATCACGTCGGTGAACGGCTTCGGGTACACGCCCATCCACAGCACGGCCAGCGCCAGCAGCGCGAGCATCGTGAACTCGCGCGCGTTCACGTCGGCCAGCGCCTTCACGTCGTCGTTGGCCACGGCGCCGAAGTACACGCGCTTGACCATCCACAAGGTGTAGGCCGCGCCGAACACGAGCGTGGTGGCGGCCAGCGCGGCGATCCAGAAGTTCGTCTTCACGGTGCCGAGGATCACCATCCACTCGCCGACGAAGCCGCCGGTGCCCGGCAGGCCGCAGTTGGCCATGGCGAAGAAGACGGCCAGCGCGGCGAACTTCGGCATCGTGTTGACCACGCCGCCGTAGGCCGCGATCTCGCGCGAGTGCACGCGGTCGTACAGCACGCCGATGCACAGGAACATGGCGCCCGAGACGAAGCCGTGGCTGATCATCTGCACGATGCCGCCGGCCACCGCGAGGTCGTTGAAGACGAAGAAGCCGAGGGTCACGAAGCCCATGTGCGCGACCGACGAGTACGCGATCAGCTTCTTCATGTCCTGCTGCACCAGCGCCACCAGCCCGATGTAGACGATCGCGATCAGCGACAGCGCGATGATGAACCACGCGTACTCGCGCGACGCGTCGGGCGCGATCGGCATCGAGAAGCGCAGGAAGCCGTACGCCCCCAGCTTCAGCATGATGGCCGCCAGCACGACCGAGCCGCCGGTGGGCGCCTCGACGTGCGCGTCGGGCAGCCAGGTGTGCACCGGCCACATCGGCACCTTCACCGCGAAGGCGGCGAAGAAGGCGAAGAACAGCAGCGCCTGTGCCGACATCGGCAGCGGCAGCTTGTGCCAGTCGAGGATCTGGAAGCTGCCGCCGGACTTGTAGTACAGGTACACCAGCGCGATCAGCATCAGCAGCGAGCCGGCCAGGGTGTACAGGAAGAACTTGAACGCGGCGTACACGCGCCGCGGTCCGCCCCACACGCCGATGATGATGTACATCGGGATCAGGGTAGCCTCGAAGAACACGTAGAACAGCAGCCCGTCGAGCGCGCTGAACACGCCGACCATCAGGCCCGACAGGATGAGGAACGCGCCCATGTACTGGTTGACGCGCTCGGTGATCACCTCCCACGCCGAGATCACCACGATGATGGTGATGAAGGCGGTGAGCAGGACGAACCACACCGACAGTCCGTCGACGCCGAGGTGGTAGCGCACGTTGAAGCGCTCGATCCACGGCAGGTTCTCGACGAACTGCATCGCCGCGGTCGAGGTGTCGAAGCCGGTCACCAGCGGCACCGTCACGGCGAAGCCGGCGATCGCGGCGCCCAGCGCCGTCCAGCGCACGGTGTCGGCGTGCTCGTCGCGGCCGATCGCCAGCAGCAGCGCGCCGGCGACGATCGGCAGCCAGATGGCCACGCTCAGAAGACCCATTCCCGTTCTCCGATTCTTGTTCTGGTCAGCGTCCGCCGAAGGTGCTCAGGTAGGGCCAGAGCTGCCAGGTCATCAGGCCGATGACGCCGAGGATCATCACCAGCGCGTACCAGTAGAGGTAGCCCGACTGCACGAGCCGCACGAGCGACGCGATGCCGCCGACCGCGCGCGCCGAGCCGTCGATGAGCACGCCGTCGATCAGCGCCGCGTCGCCGCCCTTCCACAGGCCGCGGCCCACCAGCCGCGCGCCCGCGGCGAGCACGTGCTCGTTGATCCAGTCCATGTAGTACTTGTTGTCGAGCACGCGGTACAGGAAGCCGAAGCGCGCCTTGATGGCCGCCGGGATCGACGGCTGCTTCAGGTAGAACCACCACGCTGCGGCCACGCCGGCCACGGCCAGCCAGAACGGCAAGGTCTGCAGCGCGTGCAGCGCCATCGCGGCAGCGCCGTGGAAGTTCGCGCTCAGGGTCTGCATCGCGGGATGACGGGCCGCGTCGACGAAGATCGAGTCCTTGAAGAAGTCGCCGTGCAGCATCGGCCCGATGGTCAGGAAGCCGATGAACACCGACGGCGCGGCCAGCAGGATCAGCGGGCCGATCACCACCCACGGGCTCTCGTGCGGCTCGTGGTGCTCGTCGTCGTGGTGCCCGTGGTCGTCGGCCGGCGGATGCGGCTTGTGGCGGAAGCGCTCCTCGCCGTGGAAGACGAGGAAGTACATGCGGAACGAGTAGAACGCGGTCACGAACACGCCGGCCACGACCGCGAAGTACGCGAAGCCCGAGCCGGTCAGGTTCGAGGCGTGCACGGCTTCGATGATGCTGTCCTTCGAGTAGAAGCCCGCGAACAGCGGCGTGCCGATCAGCGCCAGCGAGCCCAGCAGCGACGTGATCCACGTGATGGGCATGTACTTGCGCAGGCCGCCCATGTTGCGGATGTCCTGGTCGTGGTGCATGCCGATGATCACCGAGCCGGCCGCCAGGAACAGCAGCGCCTTGAAGAACGCGTGCGTCATCAGGTGGAACACGCCCACCGAGTACGCCGACACGCCGAGCGCCACCGTCATGTAGCCGAGCTGGCTCAGGGTCGAGTACGCGACCACGCGCTTGATGTCGTTCTGCACGATGCCGAGGAAGCCCATGAACAGCGCGGTGATCGCGCCGATCACCAGCACGAACGACAACGCCGCGTCCGACAGCTCGAACAGCGGCGACATGCGCGCCACCATGAAGATGCCGGCCGTCACCATGGTCGCCGCGTGGATGAGCGCCGAGATCGGCGTCGGGCCTTCCATCGAGTCGGGCAGCCACACGTGCAGCGGGAACTGCGCGCTCTTGCCCATCGCACCGATGAACAGGCACACGCACACCACCGTGATCAGCATCCACTCGGTGCCCGGGAAGGTGAGCTTCGCCAGCTCGCCGCCCTGGGCGAACGCCTCGCCGTAGTTGAGGGTGCCGGCGTAGGCCGCGATGAGGCCGATGCCGAGGATGAAGCCGAAGTCGCCGACCCGGTTGACGAGGAACGCCTTGAGGTTGGCGAAGATCGCCGTCGGCCGCGTGTACCAGAAGCCGATCAGCAGGTAGCTCACCAGGCCCACCGCCTCCCAGCCGAAGAACAGCTGCAGGAAATTGTTGCTCATCACGAGCATCAACATCGAGAAGGTGAACAGCGAGATGTAGGCGAAGAAGCGCTGGTAGCCCGGGTCTTCCTCCATGTAGCCGATGGTGTAGACGTGCACCATCAGCGACACGAAGGTCACCACGCACATCATCATTGCGGACAGGCCGTCGATGAGGAAGCCGACCTCCATCTTCAGGCCGCCGACCACCATCCACTCGTAGACCGTCGCGTTGAAGCGCGCGCCGTCCACCGCCACGTCCCTGAGCACCAGCGCGCTCAGCACGAACGACAGTGCGACGCCGAGGATGGTGAAGAAGTGCGCGCCGCGCCGCCCCACCCACTGGCCGAAGAAGCCCGCGATCACCGCGCCGGCCAGCGGCGCCAGCGCGATGACGAGGAGCGTGTTCTGGGAGATCTGTGCTGCCATGGTCGTGTGCCCTGCCCGTCAGCCCTTGAGCGCGTCGAGCTCGTCGACGTTGATCGTCGCGCGGTTGCGGAACAGCACGACCAGGATGGCCAGGCCGATCGCCGACTCGGCGGCGGCGACGGTCAGGATGAAGAACACGAACACCTGCCCGGCCATGTCGCCGAGATAGTGCGAGAAGGCCACGAAGTTCAGGTTGACCGCCAGCAGCATCAGCTCGATCGCCATCAGCAGGACGATCAGGTTCTTGCGGTTCATGAAGATGCCGATCACCGACAGCGCGAACAGGATCGCGCCGAGCGACAGGTAGTGCGCGAGCGAGACGGGGCCGAGCATCACGCGCCTCCCTTAGGTTCGGGCGCCGCCTGCGACGCCGCGGCCGGCGCGTCGACCACCGGCGGCATCTGCACCACGCGCAGCCGGTCGGCCTTGCGCACCTTCACCTGCTCGGCCGGGTCCTGGTAGCGGCTGTCCTTGCGGCGGCGCAGGGTCAGCGCGACCGCCGCGATGATCGCCACCAGCAGCAGCACGGCCGCGATCTGCACCGGGTAGACGTACTTCGTGTAGATCTCGATGCCCAGCAGCTTGCTGTTGCCCAGCTCGAGCGCGCGCGCGTCGGGCACCGGCGCCTCGACGACGCGGAAGCCGCCCATCAGCACCAGCGCCATCTCCAGCGCGATGACCGCGCCGATCAGCCCGGCCAGCGGCAGATGCCTCCAGAAGCCTTCGCGGAACGAGTCGGTGTTGATGTCGAGCATCATCACGACGAACAGGAACAGCACCATCACCGCGCCCACGTAGACCAGCACCAGCGCGATCGCCAGGAACTCGGCCTTCAGCAGCATCCACACGCACGAGGCGGAGAAGAACGCGAGCACGAGGAACAGCGCCGCGTGCACCATGCTGCGGGCGGTGATGACGCGGAAGGCCGCGATCAGCAGCACCGCCGAGAAGACGTAGAAGAGCGCGGTCTTGGTGTCCATGATGTCGTTCGGGCGCGCGTCGTCGCATGCGGCCGGCGCCGTGCCGGCCGCAGGCGCTCAGCGGTAGCGCGCGTCGGCCTCCTTGTTGGCGGCGATCTCGCGCTCGAAGCGGTCGCCCACCGCGAGCAGCATGTCCTTGGTGAAGTACAGGTCGCCGCGCTTCTCGCCGTGGTACTCGAAGATGTGCGTCTCGACGATCGCGTCGACCGGGCAGGCTTCCTCGCAGAAGCCGCAGAAGATGCACTTGGTCAGGTCGATGTCGTAGCGCGTGGTGCGGCGCGTGCCGTCGTCGCGCACGTCGGACTCGATGGTGATGGCCAGCGCGGGACACACCGCCTCGCACAGCTTGCAGGCGATGCAGCGCTCCTCGCCGCTGTCGTAGCGGCGCAGCGCGTGCAGGCCGCGGAAGCGCGGCGACAGCGGCGTCTTCTCCTCCGGGAACTGCACGGTGATCGTGCGCGACAGGAAGTGCCGCCCGGTGAGCTTCATGCCCTTGAGCAGCTCGACCAGGAAGAAGGTGTTGAACAGGTCCTTGACCGCAGCGACGGCGCTCATGTCGTCGTCCTCACTTCCAGATGTTCCACGGCGACTGGATCCACGCGCCCACCACCACCAGCCACACCAGCGTGACCGGGATGAAGATCTTCCAGCCCAGGCGCATGATCTGGTCGTAGCGGAAGCGCGGGAACGTGGCGCGCACCCACAGGAACAGGGTGCAGAAGATGAAGGTCTTGATGCCGAGCCAGATCCAGCCCGGCACCGCGTTGAACAGTGCACTGTCGATCGGCGGCAGCCAGCCGCCGAAGAACAGGATCGACGCCAGGGTCGAGACGAGGATGATGTTCGCGTACTCGGCCAGGAAGAACATCGCGAACGACATGCCCGAGTACTCGATCATGTGGCCGGCGACGATCTCGCTCTCGCCCTCGACCACGTCGAACGGATGGCGGTTGGTCTCGGCGAGGCCGGCGATGAAGTACACGAGGCAGATGGGCAGCAGCGGCAGCCAGTTCCACGACAGGAAGTTCAGCCCCATGTCGGCGAACATGCCGCGGTCCTGCCCCTGCACGATGTCGGTCATGTTGAGCGACGCCGACACCATCAGCACCACGACGAACGCGAAGCCCATCGCGATCTCGTAGCTCACCATCTGCGCCGACGCGCGCAACGCGCCGAGGAAGGCGTACTTCGAGTTCGAGGCCCAGCCGGCGATGATGACCCCGTACACCTCGAGCGACGTGATCGCCATCAGGAACAGCAGGCCGGCGTTGACGTTGGCCAGCGCCACGTCGGGGCCGAACGGCACCACCGCCCACGCCGCGAGCGCCGGCATGATGGTCATCACCGGGCCGAGGAAGAACAGCGCCTTGTTGGCCGCGGTCGGGCGGATGATCTCCTTGAAGATCAGCTTCACCGCATCGGCGATCGGCGTCAGCAGGCCGTACGGGCCCACGCGGTTCGGGCCCGGGCGGATCTGGCTCCAGCCGATGGCCTTGCGCTCCCACAGGGTGAGGTAGGCCACGCAGATCATCAGCGGCAGCACGAGCGCGACGATCTTGACGAGGTTCCACACCACCGGCCACCACGTGGGGCCGAGCAGCGAGGCGCCGTAGCTGTTGAAGGTGTCGATCATGGCCGCTCAAGCCTTCGCGACGGTGACGTCGCCGAACATGGCGCCGAGCGACGCCGTGTCGGCATGGCCGGCGGGCACGCGCACGGCGCGCTCGGCCAGGGTCGTGTCGAGCCGCGCCGCCAGCACCGCGAAGGCCGAGCCCTGCGTGACGCGCACGCGATCGCCTTCGGCCAGGCCCAGGCGCTGCCACACGGCCGACGACAGGCTCGCGACCGGCGGCTTCGCGTCGTTCGTGAGCTGCAGCGAACGGGCGCGCCGCACGAGCGCGTCGGCGCTGTAGATCGGCACGTCGGCGATGCGCTCCAGCCCGGAGCCCGCCACCGGCAGCGACGCGGGCAGCGGCAGCGACGTGGCGTTCGAGAGCCGCGCGGCGATGCGCGAGCCGTCGCCCAGCGCCTCGGCGCGCACGGCCTCGGCGCTGTCGTGCTCGAAGCCCTCGAGCCCGAGCAGGTTGCCCAGCACGCGCAGCACCTTCCACGCCGGCCGCGTCTCGCCCAGCGGCGGCACCACGCCGACGAAGCTCTGCAGCCGCCCTTCGGCGTTGACGAACGAACCCGCGGTCTCGGTGAACGGCGCGATCGGCAGCATCACGTCCGCGAACTCGACATTGGCGTCGTTGAACGACGTGAGCGCGATCACCATCTCGGCCGCGCCGAGCGCGGCGCGCGCGGCCGACGGATCGGCCGCCTCGAGCACCGGCTCGCTGCCGAGCAGCACGTAGGCCTTGCGCGGCTGCGACAGCATGGCCGCCGCGTTCAGGCCGCCCGGGCCGGGCACGTCCCCGACGAGCTGCGCGCCCACGCTGTTGGCCGACTCGCACAGGTAGCCCACGGTCGCGCCGGTCTGCTCGCCGATCCAGTTCGCCAGGGCCAGCAGTTCGCCGGCCTGCGGATGCTGCGCGGCCGCATTGCCCAGCAGCACGGCCTTGCGCTCGCCGCCCAGCAGCGACTCGCCGACCGCCCTGGCGTTGGCGTCGACCTCGGCTGCGACCGGCGCGGCCACGCCCCTGGCCGCCGCGATGGCCGCCGCCACCGACGCCAGCGCGCGCAGCCAGCCGCTCGGCTCGGCCGTGAGGCGCCCGGCCAGCGGCATGAGCCAGTCGTCGGCCAGTGCGTGCAGCGCGTGGATCTTCGCGCCGCGGCGCGCCGCCTGGCGCAGCCGCTGCGCGAACAGCGGATGGTCCTTGCGCAGGAACGAGCCCACCACCAGCGCACGCTGCAAGGTGCTCAGGCTGGCGATCGAGGTGCCGAGCCAGCGCACGCCGTCGCGCGCCGGGTCGTGGCGGAAGTCGGCGTGGCGCAGGCGGTGGTCGACGTTCGGGCTGCCGAGACCGCGCACCAGCTTGCCGAGCAGGTGCAGTTCCTCGACCGTGCAGTGGTCCGAGGCCAGCGCGCCGATCGCCGACGCGCCGTGGTCGGCCTTGATCTGCGTGAGGCCGCGCACCACGTAGTCGAGCGCGGTGGTCCAGTCGACGGCCTTCCACTGCCCGCCGTGCCGGATCATCGGCGCCGTGAGGCGGCGGTCGGAGTTGAGCGCCTCGTACGAGAAGCGGTCGCGGTCGGCGATCCAGCACTCGTTGACGTCCTCGTTCTCCAGCGGCACCACGCGCATGACCTTCGTGCCCTTGACCTGCACCACGAGGTTGGCGCCGGTGGAGTCGTGCGGGCTCACGCTCTTGCGGCGCGCCAGCTCCCAGGTGCGGGCGCTGTAGCGGAACGGCTTGCTCGTGAGCGCGCCGACCGGGCAGATGTCGATCATGTTGCCCGACAGCTCGGAATCGACCGTGCGGCCGACGAAGGTGGTGATCTCGGAGTGCTCGCCGCGATGGAGCATGCCGAGCTCCATGACGCCGGCGATCTCCTGGCCGAAGCGCACGCAGCGCGTGCAGTGGATGCAGCGGCTCATCTCTTCCATCGAGACGAGCGGCCCGACGTTCTTGTGGAAGACGACGCGCTTTTCTTCCGTGTAGCGCGACGCGCCGGCGCCGTAGCCGACCGCCAGGTCCTGCAGCTGGCACTCGCCGCCCTGGTCGCAGATCGGGCAGTCGAGCGGGTGGTTGATCAGCAGGAACTCCATCACGCCCTGCTGCGCCTTGACCGCCTTGTCGCTCTTGGTGCGCACGACCATGCCCTGCGTCACCGGCGTGGCGCACGCCGGCATGGGCTTGGGCGCCTTCTCGATGTCGACCAGGCACATGCGGCAGTTGGCCGCGATGCTGAGCTTCTTGTGGTAGCAGAAGTGCGGCACGTAGGTGCCGGCCGCCTCGGCCGCATGCATCACCATGCTGCCTTCGGGCACGCTGACCTTCTTGCCGTCGAGTTCGATTTCGATCATGGTGCGCCCGCCTCGTTCAGACGTAGGACGGGACCTTGCAGGTCTTGTGTTCGATGTGGTGCACGAACTCGTCGCGGAAGTGCTTGAGCATGCCCTGCACCGGCATCGCCGCGGCGTCGCCGAGCGCGCAGATCGTGCGGCCCTTGATGTTGTCGGCCACCGAGTCGAGCAGTTCGAGGTCTTCCTTGCGGCCGCGGCCGTGCTCGATGCGATCGACCATGCGCCACAGCCAGCCGGTGCCTTCGCGGCACGGCGTGCACTGCCCGCACGACTCGTGCTGGTAGAAGTACGACAGCCGCAGCAGCGAC
>Ga0073934_10002865_pt1 | contig 33790 bp, 33 predicted proteins | sample LarsenN4metaG_FD_76834 | JGI IMG/M metagenome (GOLD analysis project Ga0073934, IMG submission 76834) | Hot spring sediment bacterial and archeal communities from British Columbia, Canada, to study Microbial Dark Matter (Phase II) - Larsen... ...
CGACGATCGCCGCCGCGTGCGGGCGCGTGGGCCTGGATCCCGAACGCGACTGGCTGCCGGTCGCGCCGGCCGCGCACTATCTGTCGGGCGGGGTCGTCACCGATCTCGACGGCGCGACGACGCTGCCCAACCTCTGGGCGTGCGGCGAGACGGCGTGCAGCGGCGTGCACGGCGCGAACCGGCTCGCGTCCAACTCGTTGCTCGACGGCCTCGTCTTCGGGCAGCGCGTCGTCGAGGCGATCGCGAACGGCAAGCGGGCCGCCGACGCGACGGGCGCGATGACTCGGGTGCTCGACCTCCCGCGCACGCCTCCCGACGCCGACCCGGTCGTGCTCCCCAAGGAGGCACCCACCGACCCCGAGAAGGTCCGCGGCGCGGTGCAGCGCACCATGTCCGCCGACTGCGGCGTCGTGCGCGACGGGGGAGGGCTCGAGCTCGCGGCCGACACGCTCGGCGACCTCGCCGCGCTGGCCGACGACCTTCCGGCGCGCACCGTCGCGACGTACGAGGTGCTCAACCTGCTGCGCGTCTCCCGTGCGATCGTCGCGGCCGCGGCGGCACGAGAAGAGACGCGGGGCGCGCACGCCCGGTCGGACTACCCCGAGCCCTCCGACGACCTGCGCGGACGGTTCGTCGTCCGTGGGTCGGATGCACCGCGCTTCGTTCCCCTGCCCGTCGACACACCGGAGGTGCGCGCATGACGTCGCTCGATCCGCCGGCACCTGCTCTGCGCGACATCGTCAGTCGCGCGCTCGCCGAGGATCTCGGTGTGCTCGGCGACGTGACCTCGATCGCCTGCATCGGCGAGGACCAGACCGCCGTCGCGGCGTTCGTCGCGCGTGAAGAGGGGGTGCTGGCCGGAACCGCGGCCGTCGATGAGGTCTACCGGCAGGTCGACGGTTGCGCCAGCGTCGAGTGGCGCATGCGCGACGGCGAGTCGATCGATGCCGGAATGGAGCTCGGTCGCCTCACGGGCCCGCTGCGGTCGATCCTGCAAGGAGAACGCGTCGCGCTCAACCTGCTGTCGCACTGTTCCGGTGTCGCGTCGTTGACGCGGCGGTACGTGCGAGCCGCGCGCGGTCGCGTGCGCATCCGTGACACACGCAAGACGATCCCAGGGCTGCGAGCGCTCCAGAAGGCGGCGGTCCGGGCCGGCGGGGGCTTCAACCACCGCGACTCGTTGTCGGACGCCGTGCTGATCAAGGACAACCATCTCGCAGTGCTCGGGCTCGCGCGTGCCGTCGAGCGCGCCAAGGCTCGCTGGCCGGGGCGCATCGTCGAGGTCGAATGCGACTCGATCGAACAGGTCAAGGAGGCGGCTGACATCGGCGTCGACATCGTGCTCCTCGACAACATGCCCCCCGAGCTCGTGGCCGAGGCGGTGCAGGTGCTGGGCGGAGCCGCGAAGGTCGAGGTGTCGGGTCGCATCTCCCTCGACGCGGTCGGCGCATACGCCGAAACCGGCGCCGACTTCATCTCGGTGGGCGCACTCACCCACTCCGTGCGGGTGCTCGACATCGGCCTCGACGTCCTCTGACCGCGTCCACGCGTCCGCGTGGCCGATACGGGCGTACGATGGGCGGCCATGCTGCTCGCGATCGACGTCGGCAACACCAACACGGTCGTCGGGCTGTTCAACGCGCACGAGCTCGCCGACCACTGGCGCATCAAATCGGACGCGCACCGCACGTCCGACGAGCTCGCGCTGATGATCCAGCAGTTCCTCGGCTTCCACGGCTTCTCGTTCGACGACTCGATCACGGGCGTGGCGATCTCGTCGGTCGTTCCGAGTGTCACGGCGGAGCTGCGCCAGATGACCGAGCGCTACTTCGGCTTCCCGGCTCTCGTGGTCGAACCCGGTGTGCGCACCGGCATGCCGATCCTCTACAACGATCCCAAGGAAGTCGGCGCCGACCGCATCGCGAACGCGGTCGGCGCGTACGACCTCTACGGCGGGCCATCGGTGTGCGTCGACTTCGGGACGGCGACCACGATCGAGGCGATCAGCGGCAAGGGTGAGTACCTCGGTGGCGCGATCTGCCCGGGCGTCGAGATCTCGCTCGACGCGCTGTTCGAACGTGCGGCCGGCCTGCGGCGTGTCGAGCTGGCAGCGCCGAAGCACGTGATCGGGAAGTCGACGGTCGAGTCGATCCAGTCCGGGTCGCTGCACGGGTTCAGCGCGCAGGTCGACGGTCTGGTCGAGCGATTCGTCGCGGAGCTGGGCGAGGCCACGGTCATCGCGACCGGTGGACTCGCGGAGCTGCTGATGCCGTTCATGCGGACCATCCAGCACTACGAACCGTGGCTCACGCTCTACGGTCTGCGCATCATCTTCGAACGCAACAAGTGAGCGAGCGTGGCTGACGAGACCGAGTCGCGGCGGGCCAAGCTGGAGGCCGTCCGGGCGCGCGGCGACGACCCGTACCCGGTCGGGTTCCGGCGCACGCACACGCTCGCCGCGTTGCGCACGGAGTGGGACGACAAGCTCGCGGCCGGCGAGTCGAGTGACACTCTCGTCTCCGTGGCCGGGCGCGTCATGCTGTTGCGCGACCAGGGCAAGCTGCTCTTCGCGACGCTGCGCGACGGCACGGGCGCGGCCCAACTGTTCGTGAGCGAGTCGGATCTCGGTACCCGGCAGCTCGAGCGCTTCCGCGCCGAAGTCGACCGCGGCGACTGGGTGGGAGCCGGCGGGACGGTCATGAAGACGAAGCGGGGCGAGCTCTCGGTCCGCATCACGTCGTACGATCTGCTGGCCAAGGCCGTGCGACCGCTGCCCGAGAAGTGGCACGGGCTCAGCGATGTCGACACCCGCTACCGGCAGCGCTACGTCGACTTGATCGTCAACGACGACGCGCGCCGCGTCTTCGAGGTCCGGTTCGCGACGGTTGCCGCGATCCGCGACTGGCTCACCGAGCGCGGCTACGTCGAAGTCGAGACGCCGGTGTTGCACCCGATCCCGGGCGGCGCGGCGGCGCGTCCGTTCGAGACGCATCACAACGCGCTCGACATGGAGCTGTATCTGCGGATCGCGCCGGAGCTGTACCTGAAGCGGCTCATCGTGGCGGGGTTCGACCGCGTGTTCGAGATCGCGCGCGTGTTCCGCAACGAGGGGCTCGACACGCGCCACAACCCCGAGTTCACGATGCTCGAGCTGTACGAGGCGCTCGCCGACTACGACGACATGATGCGCCTCACCGAGGAGCTCGTCGCGCACGCGTCACGCGTCGCGACCGGCGGCACGCGCGCCGCCTGGGAGGGCCACGACCTCGATCTCACGCCCCCCTTCGCGCGGCGCAAGCTGCTCGACCTGGTGAAGGAGCACGCGGGCGTCGACGTACACCCGTCGCAGCCGCGCGACGAGCTACGGCGCATCTGCGACGACCTCGACGTTGCGTACGAGCTGGCGTGGGGTCCCGGCAAGCTGATCCTCGAGATCTACGAGAAGACGGCCGAGCACCGCGTCGTCGAGCCGACCTTCGTGTGCGACTACCCGCGCGAGGTGTCGCCGCTCGCGCGTGAGCACCGCGACGACCCGACGCTCACCGAGCGCTTCGAGCTGATCGTCGCGGGTCGCGAGCTGGCCAACGCGTTCACCGAGTTGAACGACCCCGTCGAGCAGATGCGGCGGTTCGAGGCGCAGGCGACGCTGCGCCAGCTCGGCGACGTCGAAGCGCACGGCGTCGACGCCGACTACATCCGCGCCCTGGAGTACGGCTTGCCGCCCACGGGTGGCATGGGTCTGGGTGTCGATCGGCTGGTCATGCTGCTGGCGGGCGTATCCTCGATCCGTGAGGTGATCCTGTTCCCTCATCTGCGGCCGGAGGCGCATCAGCCGTGAAGATCCTCGTCACCGGGATGGGTGGGGAGCTCGGGACCCGCGTCGCCCAGCTGCTCGAGGACCGCCCGTGGGCGACCGAGATCGTCGGTGTCGATTTCGTACCGCCCCGGCGCCGTCTGCGCCGAGCAGTGTTCAAGCGCATCGACCCGCGCGACCGCGACAAGCTCGCGCAGTTCGTTGCGGACACGGCGCCGAACGCGGTCGCGCACTTCGGGGTGTACGAGCCATCGTCGCGCATGACGCCGCAGTCGGCCGCCGAACGCACCGAGCTCGCGACCGTCGCGGCGCTGAGCGCGGCTGCGCGCGCCGGGAAGCTCGAGTACGTCGTCGTACGCAGTGGCTTCGAGGTCTACGGGCCGCGCTCGCCTGCCGTGTCCGTCCCCGACGAGGATGTCGTCCCCGCGCCCCGCACGCCGTACGGCGAGTCGTTGCTCGAGGTGGAGGCGATCGCGGCGGGACTTCGGGTGCAACACGGCGTCGCGGTCGGCGCGCTCCGCTACGCGCCGGTGTTGGGTTCGCACGTGCCCAGCCCGCTCGGCCGGCTGTTGCGCCTGCCCGCCGTACCGGTACCGGCGTTCTCCGACCCTCCGTTCTCGGTCCTGCATCCCGACGACGCCGCCGAGGCGATGGTCGCCGCGATCGAGCGACGCCACGACGGCCCGTTGAACGTCGTCGGTCCGGGCGCGGCGACGCCATGGCAGGCGGTCCGTCTCGGCGGGCGTGTCCCGGTGCCGGTCGCGCCGTTCCTCTGGGGCGCGGCCGCGCGCGCGGTGGAGCTCGCAGGCGCCGCGATCGCCGAACACGTCGTCGAGCTGCTGCGCCACGGCCGCACGGGATCGGGATTGCGCGCGGTCGAGGCGCTCGGGCTGCCGCCGTTGCGGCCGACGCAGGACGTGCTGCGCGAGCTGTTCGAGTGGGCCGACGTCGTACCCATCCCGATGACCCGCGAGGCAGTGGCGTGAACCCGCTGGTGTCGCGCGACTTCGGGGTCGACACCGACCGCGTCTCCGATCCGGAGCCGTTGCCGAGCGCGTTGCGGCGCCGGCTGGGCGGGCGCTACCCGATCGACCCCTTCGGTCTCGATCCGCACCTCTGCGACCTGCTCGCTCCCGCGGTCTCGTCGATGGTCCGGGTCGTGGTGACCGGTGGCGAGCACGTGCCGCGCGCGGGTGGCGCGGTCCTCGTCGCGAACCGCGGCTTCGGCGTCGTGGAACCGGCCGCGCTGTCCGTCGCGGTCCGGCGCGAGACGGGCCGGCGGTTGCGTGTCGTCGGCGCACCTGCGGTGCCGTTCGCAGGCGGCGCGCTGCGCAGGCTGGGCGCGATCGCTGCGTCGTACGAGGATGTCTCCGCCGCGCTGCGGGCAGGGCATCTGGTCGCGATGCCGCTGGCACCGACCTGGCTCCGCACGGGCGCGGGCACGCCGCCGCTCGCGCTGATGCAGGCCACGACACACACACCCGTCGTGCCCGTGGCGATCGTCCCCGGCGGTCCGTTCGGCAGCGCGCTCCGGCCGTGGCAAGTGCGCTTCGGCGAGCTGGTGCGTCTCGACGAGCCGTATGCACCCGACGACCCCCTCACTGCCGCCCGCTTCGCGGAGGCGATGCAAGAAGCGGTGAACGCGCTGCTCGCGGCTTCCTGAGCCGGGTCGCCGCGTACGCTTCGCTCAGTGTCAGACGTACGGGTGAGCGATGGGTGCCGCATCGCGTACCACGGGTGGGGCCGCCGCGACGGCAGTCCCGTCCTGATGATCCAGGGCCTCGGCATGGACAGCCGGGGCTGGGCGCTCCAGCGCGGCGCGTTCGGTCGCCGTCACCGTTGCATCGCGGTCGACAACCGTGGAACGGGCTTCTCGGACGCGCCGCCCGGGCCGTACGACCTCTCCCGGATGGCCCAGGACGCCGTCGAGGTCCTCGACGCGGCGGGCGTGGAGCGCGCCCACGTGGTCGGCGCCTCGATGGGGGGAGTGATCGCGCAGATCATCGGCGTGCTGCACCCTGACCGAGTGCGGTCGCTGACGCTCGCGTGCACCGCGTGCCGGCACCACGAGTGGCGCCGCGAGCTGTTCGAGGATTGGGCGGAGATCGTCTCGCAGCGCGGCATGCACGCCCTCACCGACGACGGGATGCGCTGGTTGATCGGGCCGCGCCTGCAGCGCCGCTTCGGCGTGTGGCTCAACGTGCTGGCGCGCGTGCTGATGCAGACCCGGCCCGAACCGTTCGTGGCGCAGGTCGAAGCGATCCTGAACGCACCCGACGAGATGCGCCACGAGCTGCACAAGATCACGGCGCCGACGCTCGTCATCACCGGTTCGCAGGACACGCTCACACCCGTCGGCGACGCGGAGGAGCTCGCCGAGTTGATCCCGGACGCGCGTCTCTACGTCGTACGAGGCGTCGCCCACGGGCTCATGGCCGAAGCTCCCAACGGCTTCAACGACGCGGTGCTGAGGTTCATCGACGAAGTCGACGACGGTGCAGTGCACGGCATTCCGCACGACGGACGGAGAACCGTGCAATGAGGGCGTTCACGCGGGGGACGGCGGGGCCAGGTGGTGCTCGCGCCACCACGTGATGCGGCCGTCGCGGAGTTGGCACACCGACAGCCCTCGCCATTCGACGACGACCGCGTCCTCCCGGCGGCGCGCGCGGATCGTCCAGTCGGCGAGGACGACGTCGCCATCGACAGCGAGGTAGTGGACCTCGAACGCCACCGGCGCCGCCCACGCGAACGATCCTTCGACGAGCGTTCGATACGCGTCGATGCCGCGCACGACCCGGCCGCCGGGCAGCGTCAGTTCCATGTCGTCGTGCCAGCACGCGAGGTAGCCCGCGACGTCCTCCCTGAGCCAGGCCTCGACCCGCCGCCCGAACACCTCGCGCGCGCCGGCGACGTTCACGACGAGCGGCGCGTGAGTCCGTCGACCAGCGCGCCCAGGCGCGCTCGTACGTCGGCGTCGAGCCCGGCCGCGCCGGCGAGCGCTTCGTTCGCCTTCTTCGCGTGCGTCCGCGCCACCGACATCGCCGCTTCGATGACGTCAGGGGTCGCGACGAGCGTGACGATGCGTCCGACCTCCGGCCAGGTGAGCTGCCGGCCGAGCAGCGGTTCGAGCTCGGGCGTCGACGGCAGCGCGTAGATCACGGGCAGCGTGTACACCCCTTCGTGCACGTCGTTGCCCGTCGGCTTGCCGAGCTCGGCTTCGCTCGCCGTGATGTCCAGGACGTCGTCGACGATCTGGAAGCACATCCCCAAGTGGTGACCGAACTGGGTGAGCGCGTCGAGCGTGTCGTCGGGAACGTCGGCGACCATGCCGCCGATTCGGCACGACGTCGCCATCAGTGATGCCGTCTTCCCCTCGATCGCGCAGAGGTACGACTCCTCGGTTCGCCGCGCGTCGAACAGGTGCTGGAGCTCGAGCACCTGGCCGCGACAGAGTTCGCCGATCGTGCCGGCGAGCAGCCCGGCCACGTCCGCACCGAGTGAGGCCGCGAGCGCCGACGCCTGCGCGAGCAGGTAGTCGCCGGCGAGGATGGCAACGATGTTCGACCACCGCGCGTTGACACTCGGTACACCCCGGCGCGTTTCGGCTTCGTCGATCACGTCGTCGTGGTACAACGAGCCCAGGTGCACGAGCTCCACTGCGGCCGCCCCCGTCACCGCGCCGTCCGAGGCCGGGCGCGCCGTGCCGTTCGCGGCATAGGTGGCGCACAGGGTCAGGGTGGGGCGGACCCGCTTCCCGCCCGCGCCGAGCAGGTGTGGGGCGACGTCGCCGAGCAACCTGTCCGGAACGGACACGGCGCGGCGCAACCGGTCCTCGACCCGGGCGAGGTCACCGGCGAGCGGGGCCAGGCCGAGGTCGGGGAGAAGACCCACGGATCCGAGGCTAGGCGACGGCTCGGAACTGCCGCCGCTCGGGAACATCCAGGGCCCGGCAGGCGTCGTTACCTGGCCGTGGGTTCTGCGGGTTCCGGTCGACTTTCACGCTCCGGGGCGCCAAAGGAGCCGGAGAACCGGCCGATAACATCAGTACGAAACCCTCAGCGAGAGGTGGTTCACATTGTTCGAGCGCTTCACGGACCGGGCTCGTCGTGTCGTGGTCCTCGCCCAGGAGGAAGCGCGGCTCCTCAATCACAACTACATCGGGACCGAGCACATCCTGCTCGGCCTGATCCACGAGGGTGAGGGCGTCGCCGCGAAGGCGCTCGAGTCGCTCGGCATCTCGCTCGAGGCCGTGCGCGCCCAGGTCGAGGAGATCATCGGCCACGGCGGCCAGGCGCCGTCGGGCCACATCCCGTTCACCCCGCGCGCCAAGAAGGTGCTCGAGCTCTCGCTGCGCGAGGCGCTCCAGCTCGGCCACAACTACATCGGGACCGAACACATCCTGCTCGGCCTGATCCGCGAGGGCGAAGGTGTCGCCGCCCAGGTGCTCGTCAAGCTCGGCGCCGATCTCTCGCGCGTGCGCCAGCAGGTCATCCAGCTCCTGTCGGGTTACGCGGGCACCAAGGAGTCGGCCGGGCAGGGCGCGACCACCGGCGGGTCGAGCGAAGCGCAGCCGTCGGGCTCGCTCGTGCTCGACCAGTTCGGCCGCAACCTCACGCAGCTCGCGCGCGAGAAGAAGCTCGACCCGGTGATCGGGCGCGAGCGCGAGATCGAGCGCGTGATGCAGGTGCTGAGCCGCCGCACCAAGAACAACCCGGTGCTGATCGGGGAGCCGGGTGTCGGCAAGACCGCGATCGTCGAGGGGCTCGCGCAGAACATCGTCGAGGGCGACGTTCCCGAGACGCTCAACGGCAAGCAGCTCTACACGCTCGACCTCGGCGCGCTGGTCGCCGGGTCCCGCTACCGCGGCGACTTCGAGGAGCGCCTGAAGAAGGTGCTGAAGGAGATCCGCACCCGCGGCGACATCATCTTGTTCATCGACGAGCTGCACACGCTCGTCGGTGCCGGTGCCGCCGAAGGCGCGATCGACGCCGCGTCGATCCTCAAGCCGATGCTCGCACGCGGCGAGCTGCAGACGATCGGCGCGACGACGCTCGACGAGTACCGCAAGCACCTCGAGAAGGACGCCGCGCTCGAGCGCCGGTTCCAGCCGATCAAGGTCGACGAGCCGAGCGTCACGCACACGATCGAGATCCTCAAGGGTCTGCGGGAGCGCTACGAGGCGCACCACCGCGTCACGATCACCGACCAGGCGATCGTCGCGGCGGCCAACCTCGCCGACCGCTACATCTCCGACCGCCACCTCCCCGACAAGGCGATCGACCTCATCGACGAGGCGGGCTCGCGCCTGCGCATTCGTCGCATGCAGGCACCGCCCGACTACCGCGAGCTCGAAGACGAGATCGCGAAGGTCCGCAAGGAGAAGGAAGCGGCGATCGAGGCGCAGCAGTTCGAGCGGGCCGCGAAGCTGCGCGACCGCGAGAAGGAACTGCTCGAGCAGCGCTCTGCCAAGGAGCAGCAGTGGCGCGCCGAAGGTGTCGACCTCTTCAACGAGGTGAACGAGGAGTCGATCGCCGAGGTCCTCGCACTGTGGACGGGCATCCCCGTCTACAAGCTGACCGAAGAGGAGACCGCCAAGCTGCTCCGCATGGAGGAGGAGCTGCACAAGCGCATCGTCGGCCAGCACGACGCGATCAAGGCGGTGTCGCAGGCGATCCGCCGCACGCGTGCCGGTCTCAAGGACCCGAAGCGGCCGTCGGGCTCGTTCATCTTCCTGGGCCCGTCGGGGGTCGGGAAGACCGAGACCGCCAAGGCGCTCGCGGAGTTCCTGTTCGGTGACGAGAACGCGATGATCCAGCTCGACATGTCGGAGTACATGGAGAAGCACACGGTGTCGCGCCTCGTCGGCTCGCCGCCCGGCTACGTCGGTTACGACGAGGGCGGTCAGCTCACCGAAGCGGTGCGCCGCAAGCCGTTCTCCGTCGTGCTGTTCGACGAGATCGAAAAGGCCCACCCCGACGTGTTCAACACGCTGCTGCAGATCCTCGAGGACGGGCGGCTGACCGACGCGCAGGGGCGCACGGTCGACTTCAAGAACACGGTCATCATCATGACCTCGAACTTGGGGACTGCTGACCTGCGCAAGGCCAACCTCGGGTTCGTGAAGGCCGACGAGGCGGTCACGTACGAGAAGATGAAGGAGAAGGTGCACGAGGAGCTCAAGCGCCACTTCCGGCCGGAGTTCCTCAACCGCATCGACGACATCATCGTGTTCCACGAGCTGACGACCGACGAGATCACCGAGATCGTCGACCTGCTCGTCAGGCGCGTGCGCGAGCAGCTCCAGTCGCAGGGGCTGGGCTTCGATCTCACGCACGACGCGAAGCTCGTGCTCGCGAGGAAGGGCTACGACCCGGCACTCGGTGCCCGGCCGCTGCGCCGGGCGATCCAGCGCCTCGTCGAGGACCCGCTGTCCGAGAAGATCCTCTGGAAGGAGTTCCGCGCCGGCGACACGATCGTCATCGACGCCGACGGCGACGACATCGTCTTCCGGTCGATCGAAGGTGTCGAGCCGCCGCCCGTGGAGCTCGCCGGCAGCGGCACGCCCGAGTAACGCTTCGACCGCAATCGAACGAACCGCCGAGCCGGTGTCGCGGACGGGCGATAATCGCCCCCTGTGACACCGGTTCGTCGCGTCCTGGCCGTGTGCGCGACCGTGCTCGCGCTCACCGGCTGCCGCGTCGATGCCGAGTTGCGCGTGCGTCTCGACGGCGACGGGAGCGGCACGGTGGCCGCCGCCGTGTCGCTCGACGCCGAGGCGGTCGCGCGACTGGAGACGAACGGGCGCACGCTGCCCGATGCCGTCCGCATCGACGGGCTCGCCGAGGCCGGGTGGCGTGTGACCGAGTGGGACCGCGCGCCCGACGGGTCGGCGACCCTCACGCTCTCGCACGATTTCGCCGGCGAGGACGAGCTGCGTGCGCGACTGCGCGAGCTCGACGCGGGCAACGTCGTCGCGGATGCGCGCATCGATCGCGCGCGTGGCTTCCTCCGCTCGCACGACGAGGTCACGCTGGAGCTCGACCTGCGCGACCTCCGCGCGGGCATCGCCGACGACGAAGAGCTCGCTGTGGCGCTGCGGTCGGCGGGCCTCGACGTTGCCGCGCTCGACGACCAGTTCGACACCGAGCTCCAGCGCGGGCTGCGAGTGCGAGCCGTCGTCGAGGCGCCCGGCGGCAAGGAGGCCTCGGCCGAGATGGCACCCGGCGAGACCGAGACCGTGAGCGCCGGTCGCAGCTCGTTCGACACCGACAAGCTCGTCGTGTTGATGATCGCCGGCATGCTCGCGTTCCTCGCGATCCTGCTGTACCTGTCGGCCTCGGTGAGCGCACGCCGCACCCGCCGCGCCGAGTGGTTCGACGACGCTCCCGACGGCTGCACCCCCCTCATGTGATCGAAGACTTGTGGCCCCTCACGGTTTGATCATTCGGCGTGCGGATCGGGGTGACCTCGACCGGCCGCGACGTTGGCGCAGATCGTCGCGGTGCCCGGTCGGTCGTTGCTCGTCGCGGACCTCGATGGCCGCGTGGTCGGGACCGTCGATGTGATCGTCGTCGCGAACCTGACCCGCGGGCAACGGCCGTACGCGTTCGTCGATGCGGCCGTCGAGATCGCCCGCCTACTTCTGAACTGTTTGAACGCTGAGTGCCCCTGGGGGGCACTGAGAGCACCAAACACACTCCCGTGTCACACGGGTGCGGTAGCTTCACGCCATGACACGAACGTCTGTTCGGTACCGCTGCTCCGAGTGCGGCTACGAGTCGGCGAAGTGGCTCGGCCGGTGCCCCGACTGCGGCGAGTGGGGCGGCTTCGACGAGAGCACGCCGCTTGGGGCCTCCGCGACGCCGCCCGGCCGGCCGGTACCAGTGGCGGCAGTGGACGCGACCGCCTCCGTCCGGACGCCTACTCGTCTTCCCGAGGTCGACCGGGTCCTGGGCGGAGGACTCGTCCCCGGCTCAGTCACGCTCGTCGGCGGCGAACCGGGAATGGGCAAGAGCACGCTCGTGCTCCAGGCGCTGGGCGCGATGGCCGCGTCGGGTGTTCGGTGCCTGCTCGTGTGCGCCGAGGAGTCGGCGGCGCAGGTCCGGATGCGCGCCGACCGGCTGCAGACGCTGGCGCCCGACCTGCTCCTCGTGGCCGAGACCTCCGTGCCCGCGATCTGCGCGCACGTCGACGCGGTCGCCCCGGCGGTGCTGGCCGTCGATTCCATCCAGACCGTCCAGGATCCCGATGCGCCGGGCGCCCCCGGATCCGTCGGGCAGGTGCGCGACTGCGCGCACCGGCTCGTGCGGTTGGCCAAGGATCGCGACGTCGCGATCGTGCTCGTCGGCCACGTGACCAAGGACGGCGCGCTCGCCGGGCCGCGGGCGCTCGAGCACGTCGTCGACACGGTCTTGTCGTTCGAGGGCGACCGCCACCACGGCCTGCGCATGCTGCGGGCGCTGAAGCACCGCTTCGGTGCGACCGACGAGCTCGGGCTCATGGAGATGACGGGTGAAGGGCTCGCGCCGCTCGCCGACCCGAGCGCGCTGTTCCTCGGCGACCGTCGCGCGGATGCGCCGGGCTCGTTCGTCGTGCCCATCCTCGAAGGCGCGCGGCCGCTGTGTGTCGAGGTGCAGGCGCTGGTCGGCCCGTCCCAGCTGCCCGTGCCCCGGCGCGTGACGCAGTCCGTCGACGGCAACCGCCTGGCGATGCTGCTCGCGGTGATGGCGCGCCGGGCCTGCGTGCGCACGAGCCAGTCGGACGTCTACGTCAGCGCAGCCGGCGGCGTACGCGTGGCGGAGCCCGGCGCAGACCTCGGCGTGTTGCTCGCCATCGTCAGCTCGGTGCGCGACCAACCCGTGCGCGCCGACATGGTCGCGTTGGGCGAGGTGGGCCTCGGTGGCGAGGTCCGCCAGGTGCCGCAGGCACCCCGGCGGCTGGCGGAGGCCATGCGCCTGGGGTTCCGGCGGGCCATCGTGCCGCGCTCGACGCCCGAGGTCGCGGGGATGGAGCTCCTTCGGGCCGACGACGTGATCGACGCGCTTGCCGCCGCCCGCCTCGTCGGCGACTGACGCATTCCGGCCGGAGACGACGGTCCGCGGCTGCGGTACCCTTTCGACCCAGCAATCTCGCACGGTTCGCCGTTTCGCGTTCGATCCTCGGAGGTCCGCCGTTGCCGACGACGGCCCGCTCGGAAGCCCTGTACGGAGCGCTGCGGCTGGTGGCACCGGGCACACCGCTGCGCGAGGGGATCGACCGCATCCTGCAGGCGAAGATGGGCGCGCTGATCGTCGTCGGTGACGGTCCCGACGTGCTCAACATCTGTTCGGGCGGCTTCCTGTTCGACGCCGAGTTCACGCCGCAGCGCCTCTCGGAGCTCGCGAAGATGGACGGCGCGATCATCCTCGCTTCCGACGGTTCGCGAGTCGCGCGCGCCAATGTCCACCTCGTCCCCGATCCCGACATCCCGACCACCGAGACCGGTACGCGCCACCGCACGGCCGAGCGCGTCGCCCGCCAGATCGCGGTACCCGTGATCACCGTGTCGGAAGAGATGAGCGTCGTCTCGATCCACTACCGCGGGTACAAAAAGACGCTCGAGCCGATCCCGCGTGTGCTCGACCGGGCCGACCAGGCCCTCCAGATCCTCGGGCGTTACAAGGCGCGCCTCGACGGTGTGAGCGGCGCCCTGTCGGCGCTGGAGGTCGAGGACCTGGTGACCGTTCGCGACGTCTCGACGGTGCTGCAGCGCGCCGAGATGGTGCGGCGCATCGCGCACGAGATCGAGGGCTACGTCGTGGAGCTCGGCACCGACGGCCGCCTCGTCGAGCTGCAGCTCGAAGAGCTCACCGGCGGCGTGGAGGAAGACCGGCGTCTCGTGTGCAAGGACTACTTCGTCGAGTCGTCCGACTGGGTGCTCGAGCAGGTCACCAACCGGCTCGCCGAGCTCGACGACGACGAGCTGCTCGACCTGCGCCAGGTCGCGGGGTTGCTCCACCTGCCCGTCGAGATGGACCTCGACTCGCCGCTGCAGCCGCGCGGCTACCGGCTGCTCAGCAAGATCCTGCGGCTGCCCGAGGCGATCGCCGAGAAGGTCGTCGAGCGCTTCGGGCAGCTCCCGAAGATCATGCGGGCGTCGATCTCCGACCTCGTCGAGGTCGAAGGTGTCGGCGAAGCGCGGGCCCGTGCGATCAAGGATGGCCTGTCGCGCGTCGCGGAGACGTCGATCCTCGACCGCTACGCGTAAATTCCCGTCCGTGCCTCCCGCGTTGCGACCAGGGCCGATCTACGACGTCACGGTCGAGGCGCGCACCCTGCACGTCGACGGTGACGACGTGCCGGTGGTGCACGCCCGTCCCGACGGAATGCCCGTGGCGGGCCTCGTGCTGCACCCCGACATCGGCGGCCTCCGTCCCCTGTTCGACGAGATGGCTCGCACCCTCGCCACGCACGGCCTCGCCGTCTGCGTGGTCGAGCCGTGGGCGCGCGTGCCGGCCTCGGAGCTGGGCGCGATCGAGCAGCGCCTGGCGCGCGTCGCCGATCTCGACGACGACGTGCAGGTCGGCGACCTCGCCGCCGCGGCCGACCTCCTGGTCGTCGAGGACGACGTGAGCCGCATCTCGGTGCTCGGCTTCTGCATGGGCGGCTACTACACGTTCAAGGCCGCCGCCGCCGACCGCTTCGACCGTGCCGTCGCGTTCTACGGGATGCTGCGCACTCCGGAGCAATGGCGTGGGCCCGGACACAAGCACGAGCCCCTCGACGTTGCCGGCGATGTCTGTCCCACGCTTGCCGTGTTCGGCGGCGCCGACCCCTGGACGCCGGCCGCCGACATCGACGCGCTGCGAGCGGCGTGGAAGGACCGGGCCGACTGCGAGATCGTCGTGATCGAGGGCGCCGACCACGGCTTCGTGCACGACCCCGACCGACCCGCGCACCGGGCCGACGACGCGGCGACGCTGTGGCGGCGGGCACTCGAGTGGGTCCTGCGCTGACGATCTCAGACCGTCGCGCGCACCATGAGGTTCTCGCGGTCGAGGATGCGGTAGCGGCTGCGCCCCGACACCTCGAGCCAGCCGAGCTTGATGAACATCGCGATCGCCTTGTTCACACGCTCGCGCGACGCGCCGACCATCCCGGCGAGCTCTTCCTGCGTGAGCGGCATGCGGAACTCGTCCTCACCGTCGGCGAGCTCGAGCAGCCGCTTCGCGGTTCGGCCGGTCACGTCGAGGAACATCGCGTCGGCCAACGCCTCGTCGGTCGCGCGGAGTCGCCGTGCCAGGATGCGTACGACCGCCCACAGCACTTCGGGCCGGTGCGCGAGCACGTCGCGCACGTCGTCGAAGTCGATCGCGATTAGGTGGACGGTCGTCAGCGCGCGCGCGTTCGCGGACCGCACGCCGCCGTCGAACAACGACATCTCGCCGAAGAGCGCGCCCGGCCCGAGGACCGAGATGACCGACTCGCGGCCGTCGCTCGCCTGGGCGATGATCGCGACGCGCCCGGAGAACACGACGAACAGCTGCGTCGCCGGCTCGCCGTTGCGGAAGATCGTGTCGCCCCGGCGGAACTTTCCGAGCGCGGTCCGGCCCCGCAGCTGTTCGAGCAGCTCCGGCGGGAGCGTGCCAAAGAGATCGGTCTTGTCGAGCACTGCCTGGCGTGCCGCCATGTCGCCTCTGTGTGCGCGGGAGCCTACGCGAGCGCCAGCCCGAGCGGCCCGGGACATTCTCAGAAGTTCCATCGGCGCGTCTCGGCCCTGGCCTGAGGGCAGTTCGCGCCGATCATGACGGTGGATGTTCGTCGAGGGCGTGCGCCTGTTCGTCGTCGTGCTGGGGACCGCCGCCGGCTTCTGGCTGGCCCGTGACCTCGGCGTCGACCGCGAAGGACTGGCCGGGATGCTGGGCTGCCTGGCCGGTTACGTCGCGGGCGGGATCCTCGGGCGGCTGCTCGAGAAGGCGCTCGGCGCCGTGGACCGCAAGGCGGAGGCGGTGCCGCCGGCCCAGCTCCTGGCGGGGGCGCTGGGTGCCATCGCCGCCGCCGCGCTGACCGTCGTGCTCGTCCTGCCCGTCGCGCTGCTGGCACCGCCGACGGTGGTGTTCCCGGTGGGCGGCCTGCTCACCTGGGTGGCCGCCTGGCTCGGCTTCCGGATCGTGGGCGGCCGCAGCGTCGCCGTCTTCGAGATGCTGGGCTTGTCGACCCGCCCGCTGGTGCGCGCCCAGGCGTACGACGCGCGCGACGGTCTGCTCGTCGACACGTCGGTGCTGATGGACGGTCAGCTCCTGCCGCTCGTCCAGGCCGGCATCGTCGGCTCCGATCTGTACGTCGCGGCCTTCGTGCTCGACGAGTTGCAGGGCTTTGCCGACTCCGCGGACGACACGCGCCGCCGCCGCGCACGCCGGGGCCTCGAGATGCTCGACGCGCTGCGGCGCGAGGGGCACGGCCGCGTCTACGTGCTCGACGACGAGCTTCCCGAGGTCGCCGAGGTCGACGCCAAGCTGCTCACCCTGGCGAAGCGATTGCAGCTCCGCCTGCTGAGCAATGACGGACCGCTCGTGCGCAACGCCGAGTTGCAGGGGGTCGCGACGTGCAACCTGCGGAAGCTCGCACAGCAACTCGGTCCTTCCGTCGCGCCCGGCGACTTCGTGCGCGTCGCCCTGACGCGCGAGGGCCGTGAGCCCGGGCAGGGGGTGGGGCACCTCGACGACGGCTCCATGGTCGTCGTGAACGGCGGCCGCGCGCTGGTCGGCGGTCCGGAGGTGTTGCTGCAGGTGACGTCGGTCGTGCCCACGAGCGCCGGCCGGCTGCTCTTCGCCCGGCTCGACGACGAGTCGCGCTGACCGCCGGCATCGCGCCAGACTGCCCTGGTGCAGACGTGGGCGATCGTCGTCGCGGCCGGTTCCGGTGCGCGCTTCGGCGGGCCCAAGCAGCTCGTCCGCCTCGACGGTGTCACCCTGCTCGACCGGGCGGTCGGCGCCGCGCGCGAGGCATGCGATCGCGTGGTCGTCGTGGTGGGCGACTCCTTGCGGTGGAAACCCCCCGCCGATGTCGTCACGACGGCCGGAGGCGAGACGCGTTCGGACTCGGTGCGTGCGGGACTTGCGCAGGTGGCGAGCGATGCGGGCATCGTCGTCGTCCACGATGCCGCCCGGCCGCTCGCGTCCCGCAGCTTGTTCGCAGCCGTCATCGACGCCGTGCGGGCCGGAGCCGACGCGGCGGTACCCGCCCTGGCAGTCGTCGACACGGTGAAGCGACTTGCCGGTGACCAGGTCGTCGAGACCGTCGCGCGCGACGATCTCGTCGTGGTCCAGACACCGCAGGCCTTCCGCGCCGGCGTGCTGCGCGCCGCGCACGCGGGCGGTGCTTCGGGAACCGACGACGCCGCCCTGGTCGAGCGGGCGGGCGGGCGTGTGGTGGTGGTGCCGGGTGACGCGCGCAACGTGAAGATCACCGTTGCCGCGGATCTGGAACTCGCGCGCGCCCTGCTCGACGCGGGCGGCCCGAGGTGAGGTACCGCGTGGGACTGGGTTTCGACGTTCATCCGTTCGGCGCCGCGCCACCCCTCGTCCTCGGCGGGGTTACCGTCCCCGAGTCGAACCGCCTCGCGGGCCACTCCGACGGCGACGCGGTCGCGCACGCAATCGCGGACGCCGTGCTCGGCGCCGCCGGGATGCCCGACCTCGGGACCCTGTATCCCGCGGCGGACCCGTCGCTGCGGGACGCGGACTCGATCGGCCTCCTGCGCGACGTCGCCGCCCGGGTCGCGAAGCACGGGTGGTGGATCGACAACGTCGACGTCGTCGTCGCGGCCGAGGCGCCGCCGCTGGCGCCTCACCTCGGCGCCATGGTCTCCAACGTGATCTCGGCGCTCGCGGCCGCCCGGGAGCCGATGGGCCACGGGATCGGGGTGTCGATCAAGCCGAAACGGGGCGAGGGCCTCGGCGCGATCGGGCGCGCGGAGGGCATCGCCGTCTGGGCGGTCGCCCTGCTCGCGCGCGGCTGACCGCGCCTCGTAAGCCGCCGTGCGCCACGCGCTCGCCACCCGGCTGCCCGAGTTGTACTATCAGCGGCTGATGAGTGAACCGGGCGGATCGCGAAGAATAGCCGCGTCAGCGACGCGCGTCGCCCGCCGCGCCACCGGTGCGTTCGAGGAGTTCTATGCGGAGCAGTGGGCGGCCTCGGTGCGGCTGGCCACTGCGCGCACGGGCAGCGCGGCGACGGCCGAGGACGTCGTACAGGACGTCTTCCAGCGGATGTACGCGAGCTGGGGCACGGCCGACGAGCCGGCCGCGTACCTGCGGTCCGCCGTCGTCAACCGGTGCCGGTCGTACCACCGGCACCGCAAGGTCGAGCGGCTCCGCCTCCCCCTGCTCGCCCCGGCGTCGGTCGGCGCAGCCGAGCCCGAGCGCCTCGACGACGTCGTCCGGGCGCTGCCCGAGCGCCAGCGCGCCGTCGTGGTGCTGCGCTACTGGGACGGCCTGTCGGAAGCCGAGATCGCGGCGCGGCTCGGGTGCGCACCGGGAACGGTGAAGTCGCTCGCATCCCGCGGCCGGGAGCGCCTCGCGGCCGCGCTCGCGAGCTAACTCGCGCGGCGCGCGCAACATCGCTCAGTAGCCTGCCTGCGGTGGTCCGCCTCTACGACACCGCCGCGCGGGCGAAGGTCGAGCTCGTTCCCCGCCGCGAAGGCGCGATCTCGATGTACGTGTGCGGTCCCACTCCCTACGACGTGCCGCATCTCGGCCACGGTCGCACCGCCATCGTGTTCGACGTGGTGCGCCGCTACCTCGAGTGGCGCGGATATCGCGTGACGTTCGTCAGCAACGTCACCGACGTCGAGGACCGCATCATCGAGCGGGCCGCGCAGCGGGGAACGACCGAGTCGGCCCTCGCGCGAGAGTTCGAGGCGACGTACTGGACCGAGATGGACCGCCTGAACGTACGGCCACCCGACGAAGTGCCACACGCGACGGACTACATCGCGCAGATGCAAACGCTGATCGCGGAGCTGGTGCGCGCGGGCCGCGCGTACGTCATCGAGGGCCAGGGCGTCTACTTCGACGTCGCGTCGCTGCCCGAGTACGGCGCCCTGTCACACCGGACGCTCCCCGAGCTGCTCGAGAGCGCCGGCGCCCGGGTCGAGGTCGACGAACGCAAGCGCAGTCCGATCGACTTCGCGCTCTGGAAGGCCGCCAAGCCCGGCGAGCCGCATTGGGACTCTCCCTGGGGACCGGGGCGGCCCGGCTGGCACATCGAATGCTCTGCGATGTCACTCGAGATACTCGGCGAAGGTTTCGACATCCATGGCGGAGGCGACGATCTCGTCTTCCCGCACCACGAGAACGAGATCGCACAGGCGGTCGGAGCGGGGCACGAGTTCGCGCGCCATTGGTTGCACGCGGGGATGGTCAACGCGAACGGCGTGAAGATGTCGAAGTCGCTCGGCAACTTCGTGACGCTCCAGGACGTGCTGGGACGATGGGACGGAAACGCGTTCCGCATGCTCGTGCTCCAGACGCATTACCGGCGCCAGATGGAGTTCGGCGACAAGGAGCTGGACGACGCCGAAAAGGCGGTCGAGCGCATCGAGGAGCTCCTTCGGCGAGCGCGTCGCGTGGGGATCGACCCCGCGACGCCGGGCGACACCGCCGCCTTCCGGGAGGCGATGGACGACGACTTCGACACGCCCGGCGCGCTCGCCGTGCTCTTCGATCTCGTCCGGCGGGCCAACGCGGCGATCGACGGGGGCTCACCGGAGGCCGCCGCGCTCGTTGCGACGGTGCGCGAGCTGGCGAACGTGCTGGGCATCGAGCCCGACGATGCCGTGCCCGAGCTCGACGACGAGACGCAACGGCTCGTCGAGCAGCGCGACGACGCGCGGCAACGCCGCGACTTCGCCGAAGCCGACCGCATCCGCGAGGTGCTTGCAGCGCGCGGCATCGTGCTCGAGGACACGCCGGAAGGAACAGTCTGGCGCCGGGAGGAGTGACGCGACGCGAGACGCTTGGCGGCGAGCAGGTGGAGGGCCGCCGCGCCGTACGCGAGCTTCTTCGCGCCCGCGTCCGAACCGTGCGGTCCGTGCAGGTGTCGCGCCGAGCCGAGCCCGATGAGACGCTCGACGAGATCGTCGCGCTCGCGGGCCCGCTGCTTCGGCGGGTGGCGCCGGAGGCGCTGCGCGCGACTGCGAGATCCGACGCGCACCAGGGCGTGGTCGCGACCGCCGAACCGTTGCGTGCCGCCGACCTCGACGACCTGCTGGGTGATCCGGACGCGTTCCTCGTCGCGCTCGACGGCGTGACCGACCCGCAGAACGTCGGGGCCGTGCTGCGTACGGCAGAGACTGCGGGCGCGAGCGGATTCGTGCTCCCGCGCCACCGCAGCGCGCTCGTCACGCCGGTGGTCGCCAAGGCGGCCGCGGGCGCGATCGAGTACGTGCCGATCGCCCTGGTGAGCGGGATCCCGGCTGCGCTCGAGCGCGCCGCGCGCGCCGGGGTGTGGGCGGTCGGGCTCGACGAGCGCGGCGAGCGCTCCCTGTTCGACCTCACGCTTGCCGAGCAGCCGATCATGGTCGTGTTCGGCGCGGAAGGACGCGGGCTCGCCCGGCTCACCCGCAAGCGCTGCGATGTGCTCGTCCACATCCCGGTGCGCGGGCAGATCGCCTCGCTCAACGTCGCGGCCGCGGCCGCCGTCACCTGTCACGAGCTGGCCCGCCGGCGCAATAGCATTGACCGTCCGCCGCCGGGTTAGCTCAGCTGGCAGAGCAGCTGATTTGTAATCAGCAGGTCATCGGTTCGATCCCGATACCCGGCTCTCGCTCGTCACACGAACATCACCAGTCTTCGCGTCCATCACGCGGCGTACCGACCAGAAAAAACCTTGCGCCGGGGTGGCGAAAATCGTCCCGGAGAGTGATAGGAAGAACTCGCTCGCATGGATCGAGCCGCTCGCGCCGCGCTGTGGGGACGCGAAGCGTGTGAGCTCGGATGCTCGTCGGAACCCGTGGGGGTGGACGCACCATGCGACGTGCCGTCGTTCTCTCTGTCCTTCTCGCGCTGGTGTTCGCGGCCTTCTCGGCCGCACCACCGGCGAGCGCGGTCGGACCGCCGCTGAGCGCTTACACCGTGTACGGCGAGAACGGTGTGACGATCGGGGTCGATTCGACGATCCGTGGTCTCGTCGGCGCACGCTTCAACCAGCCGGGCTCCGGCGGTGTCGCGCTCCGGATGAACGGCGGTGCGCAGATCATCAACGATCCGAGCGTCCCCGCGATCGGCGACGCGCGCATCGGCGCGAACGTCCGCATGGACAACAACACGTTGATCCAGGGCACGCTGTACCGCACGGTCGGCTCGACGTTCCAGAAGGCCGCGAGCGCGACCGTCGGCGCCGAGGTGCTCGGCGATCCCGAGCTTCCGACCCTGCCGGCGCCCGCGCCGACGCCCGGCGGATGCCCGAACAACGCGCCCGACGACGCCGGAGCGAACAACCAGACGCGCACGCCTGCTCCGAGCTCGATCAACGGCGACTGGGTGTTCGGCTCCAACTTCACGCTGAACCTGAACGTCCCGGGCGCGACGTACACGTTCAACTCGCTCAAGGCGGCGAACGGCGTGACGATCAATGCCGCGCCCGGCGTCGAGCTGTTCGTGTGCGACAACGTGACGTTCGGCAAGACGCAGGTGCTGCCGACGACGCTCACCGGTCCGGACTTCCAGGTACAGATCCTCGGCACCGACATTCGCAACGCGCTTCGCCTCGGTGGAGGCTCGCACTGGATCGGTGACGTCTACACGCCGAACGGCGGCATCCACATCGGAAGCGGCGGCTCGACGGCATCGTTCGTCGGCAGGTTCCACGCCGGTGGGATCGTCGACATCGAGCACGGCGTGAACGGTGTCGGGCCGGGTGGGGGCGGTGGCAACCAGCCCGTGTCCAACAAGGACGCGACGCTCGATCACTCAGCCAAGAACAAGAACAACGGCGCCACCTGGTCGCTGTGGGTGAAATCGCAGGTGGCGAGTGTGATCGGCTTCGACGTCACGCAGGTCGACCTCGCGAACGTGCAGTCGGCGAAGCTGCGCCTGACCGTGTGCCACACGCCGGGTGACCTGACGTTCTGCCCGACGCCGTCGAACAACTGGCCGGCCGGAGGCGGGCTCCTGCACGTGCAGCGACTCGACGACGGTTGGGAGCGCTGGGGCAGCGGCCATCCGAACCCGACGAACACGCCCGCCGAGGGCAACGGCAACAACTTCCCGATCGACAACAACCCGCGGGGTACCGGTGCCGGTGCGACGTGGAACTGCGCGATCGATGCGAACATCGCGAACGAGGGAAGGGACTGCACCTCGGTCGACTTCTGGAACGCGGGTCTGAACTTCGACGGCCCGGAACGCCCGTCGACGACGCTGCTCACCAACAACATGCCCGACGGCACGATCGTCGAGTTCGACGTGACCGCCGACGTGCAAGCGGGCATGGGGCCGCTCGACACCACGTACATGACGTGGTTCCTGCGCAAGGTTCCGAACACCGGGTCGGGCGAAGCGTTCTTCTACTCGATCCAGGGCGCGCAGCAAAAGGGCAACCCGGCGCTCGCGCCGCAGCTCATCATCACTCCCTGAGTGAGCGGTCCTCGTCGTGAATCGACACGAGCGCGCGCAGAAAGTGAACGACGCTAGCACCACGTCCGACGTGCACCGCGCATGCGCACCGACCGGAAATGCTTGTAATCGGTGGACGCACCCGCCAACATCGTGCGCTGATGGGCCTCACCGAGCGCGAACGGGAGATCCTCGACTTCGAACGCGAGTGGTGGCAGTCGGGCGGGCGAAAGGACGATGGCATCCGCGCCCGCTTCCGCTGCGCGCCGAGCAGCTACTACCGCGCGCTGCAGGCGATCATCCAACGCGAAGATGCAGTCGCGTACGACCCGCTGACCGCGAAACGACTTCGTCGCCAGCGCGACACCCGTCGGCGCAACCGCATCGAGGGCCGTCGAGCCGATCCCGGGACGCGCTGAGGCGGTCCAGCGCGCGCAGGCCGGACACGGCAGAATGCAGACATGAGCCGGCAGACGGGTGGTGGGCGGGGGAACAACGGCGGCGGCGTCGCGCGCGGGGCCGGGTTCGCGGCGGCCAAGGGCGCCGGCCTGATCCTCTTCGCCGTCGTGCTCGGCGTCGTGTTGCTCCAGATCGTCGACGACGGGTCGGAGGGGCCGGCCGACAGCGCCGACGGTGGCGCCGGAGCCACGACCACGACGGTCACGCCGGCCGACGACGGCGACAGTGACGACACCACCCCGGACGACACCCAGCCGGAGAAGTCTCCGGCCGAGCTGCGAGTCATCGTGCTCAACGGCGGCGCGCCGGCCGGATCGGCGCGCGAGATGTCGAGCGCGCTGCAGCAGGCGGGCTACACCAACCAGGCGCAGGCGACCGACTGGGTGGGCCAGGAACAGACCGGCAACTCGGTGCTGTGCACCGCCGGACTCGAACGAGAGGCGGCGACCCTTGCGACTGCGGTCGGCAGCGGCACCACGACCGCCGCGTTCCCGGACCCCGTCCCGCCCGGCGCCGAAGAGGTCGACTGCATCGTCGCCGTGGGCTCGAACGGCTGAGGCGGTCGATCTCAGCGCGCGAGGAGGCGGCCGCGCAGGGGTCCGGTCGCGAGGTCGATCACGGTCCACGCCATCGCGGTAGCGCCCTCGACGACGGCCCGATCGGCCGACGCGTTCACGCACGCGGCCGCGAACTCCGGCTGGTGGTTCACCGCACCGGCGCTGTCGATCGCGATGCACGGATGGATCGACGGGACCGCGAGCGACACGTTGCCCATGTCGGTCGAGAACGTCATCTCGCCGCCGGGCGTGGGCTCGCGGCCGAGCGCGATCGCGTTGGCTCGATACAGCTCGACGACGTCGAGGTCGTGCTCCATGTGCGCGTACACCGGTGACACGTCGTCGATCGAGAGTGCGGCGCCGGTCGCGAGCGCGCCGGCCTCGAAGCACCGCTCGACACGCGGACGCAGCTCCACGAGCTCGTCCTCGGTGCGGGCGCGCACCATCCACAGCCCCTCGGTGTGCGCCGGCACGATGTTGGCTGCGTCGCCGCCGTGGGTCACGATCCCGTGCACCTGGTCCGTGGCACGGATGTGCTGGCGCAGCAGGCCGATCGCCGTTTGTGCAACGGTGAACGCATCGGCCGCGTTCACACCAAGTTGCGGTGCGGCGGCCGCGTGTGACTCGTGTCCCGTGTAACGCACGTTCATGTGCGCCACTGCGCTGACGCGCACCAGCGGGTCCTCGATCGCGGCGGGATGCACCATCATCGCGGCGTGGACGCCGTCGAACGCGCCACGATCGAGCATGAAGACCTTGCCGCCACCGCCCTCCTCGGCGGGGGTGCCCAGCACGCGCACGGTGATGCCGAGGTCGTCGGCGAGCGGCGCGAGCGCGAGCCCGGCACCCACTGCCATCGCCGCGATGATGTTGTGACCGCAGGCGTGCCCGATCGCGGGCAGCGCGTCGTACTCGGCGCAGAGGGCGACATGCAATGGTCCGTCACCGACGCGCGCCTCGAACGCGGTCGGCAGGTCGTACACGCCGTGCTCGACAGGGATGCCGGCATCGGAAAGCACGCCCGCGCACCACGCGCTCGACCGCACCTCCTCGAATTTCAGCTCCGGATGCGCGTGGATGCGGTGGCTAAGCGCGACGAGCTCCTCCCGATGCCGCGAGACCGTCGTGCGCGCGGCTTCCTTCGCGTCCATGGGGGTAGCGTCGCAGGGTGCTCGACACCGACGCAACGATCGCGGCGCTCAGCGCGGCTCCGTCGAGCACGGCGCTGCTCCTCGACTTCGACGGGACGCTCTCGCCGATCGTCGCGCGGCCCGACGACGCTCGACCGCATCCGGCGGTGTTGGACCACCTCCGCGCGGTCGCGCCCGTGCTCGGGCGTGTCGCCGTCGTGAGCGGCCGTTCCGTCGACTTCCTCGACCGGCACGTCGACGTCCCCGGTGTGGTCTTCGCCGGCCTCTACGGCTTGGAGCTGTTGGACGAGAACGGGCATCGTGTCCACCCGGCGGCGCAGGGCTACGCCGAAGCGATCGCAGCTGCCGCAGGGGAGGCCGAAGCCCGGCTCCCCGGTGTCCTCGTGGAGCGCAAGGGAGGCGTCACCGTCACGCTGCATTGGCGGATGGTGCCCGACCGCGAGGCCGAGGTGCGCGCCGTGGCCTCCGACCTGGCGCACACGCACGGTCTCGATGCGCCCCAACGCGGCCGCATGGCCGTCGAGCTGCGCCCTCCCGTACGGGTCGACAAGGGCACCGCGGTGGACGCGCTGGTCGCGGGGTTCGCAGTCGGTGCGTTCGTCGGCGACGACGCCGGCGACCTGCCCGCGTTCGCCGCGCTCGGCCGGGCCGCGAGTGAAGGCCGGTTGCAGCGCGCCGTCCGGATCGGCGTGCTCTCGCCGGAAGCACCTCCCGATCTCGTCGCGCACGTCGACGCGGTCGTCGATGGCCCCGACGGTCTGGTGGCGCTCCTCGAGGCGTTACGCCTTCGCCTCGGCGAGTAGATCGGCGAGCCACGCCTCGGGCGTACGTGCACAAGCCAGCCGCCGGAGCTTCGCGGCCGTCGCCGCTCGTTCGTCGAGCGGGAGAGCGAGCGCGTCGTCGAGTGCGGCCGCGGTCTGTTCGATATCGAACGGATGCACCTCGAAGGCCGCGGCGCGCAGCTCGTCGAACGCGCCTGCTTCACGTGAGAGGCACAACACGCCGTCCCGGCGGTTGACGGCCGGCCCCTCCTTGGCGACCAGGTTGAGACCGTCCCGGATCGGGTTCACGAGCAGCACGTCGTAACGCTCCATCGCCGCGACCGATCGGGGGAAGTCGTCGGTCCCGTCGAGCACGATCGGCGTCCAGTCGCGCGTGGACCAACGCTCGTTCACGCGCGCGACCACGTGCTCGACCTCGTTCGCGTAGGCGAGGTACTCGGGGAGGCTCTGGCGAGACGGATACAGCATCGCGACGAACACGACGCGGCCGCGCAGACCGGGACGCGCCTCCAGCAATCGGTCGAACGCGAGGAACCCGCGGACGATGTTCTTCGAGGGTTCGATTCGGTCGGCGCGCACGAGCATGCGACGGTCGCCGACCAGTTCGTCGAGCGCGGCGGCCCGTGCGCGCGCGGCCGGTGACGCAGCGGTCGTTGTGAGCGCGTCGAGATCCGGTCCGAGACTCGCGACGAACGGCGCCGCGACACGTGCGCGCGCACCGAGTACTTCACGACTGCTGCGCCGGTACGCAGTCGCCCAGCGTTTCGTGTGGAAGCCCTGCGGTCCGGGCGCGAGCGCGGTGAAGATGCGGTGCGCGACGTCGTGCGGGAGCACCCGGGCATCCTGCGGGTCGCAGAACGGAGTGTGCACGAAGTGCAGCACGCGAAGATCGGGTCGGCGCTCGCGCAACGCACCCGGAACGAGCATGAACTGGTAGTCCTGCACGAGCACGACGTCGTCGCCGGGTGCATGATCGGCGACGAGACCGGCGAAGCGCTCGTTGACGCGTACGTACGCGTCCCACGCCTCCCGAAAGCGAGCATCGAACCGCGGCCGCCGCACTTTGTCGAACATCCCGTGCAGGAGAAACCACAGCACACCGTTCGAGACGAGGTCGTAGTGCAACCGGTGATCGTCGGGATCGAGCTCGACGAGCACGAGCTCCACGCCGACCGCCCGGGTCGCACCACTCCGCTGCGCGGCAAGGTCGTCCTCCGAAAGCGACGCCGCGATCCAAGTGGTCGGTGGCGCGTCCGGACGCAGCAGCGGGCTGAGCGCGCTGACGACGCCACCGGCGCCCCGCTGGGCAGTGAAGCCGTCGCCTTCGCGTACGAACCGGAACGGTCCACGGTGCGAGACGACGATCACCGCGTCACCGGATGCCGGCGAACAAGCGCAGCCAGTCCTCGAGCTCGCGGGTCGACAGGAAGTTGTGACGGACGTGCTCGCGCCCGGCGCGGCCCATCTCGTCGGCCTTCTCCGGGGATCGCAGCAGGTCGGCCGTTCGCGCCGCCGCCTCCTCGACCGAGTCCACGAGGTACCCCGTGCGCCCGTCTTCGATCTGGAGGACGATTCCGCCCGCCCGACCGCCGACGACCGGCCGCCCCTTCCACAGCGCCTCGCTCACGGTCAGGCTGAAGCCTTCGCGCAGCGACTTCTGGAGCACGACGTCGGCCAGTAGTTGGAACGCGTTGATCTGCACCGAGCCGACCTGCTGGATGTTGGACAGCAGGTGGATGTCGGGGTCGCCGTTGCGCGCCTCGTTGGTCAGCTCCCAGTAGTGGAACCCCTCGGGGTCGTCGGTCGCCATCGAACCGGCGAGGAGCAGCTGCGCGTTCTCGAACTCCTCGCGCACGATGCGAAACGCCTCGATGACTCCGAGCGGATCCTTCCACGGATCGAAGCGGCTCACCTGGACGATGAGCGGGTCGCGCGGCCGGACGCCGTAGCCCCGGCAGAGCTCCTCCGCGAACGGTTGAGGAAGATCGAGGTTCTTCACCGAGAGCGGGTCGATGCACGGCGGGAGCGTGGCGACCGTCGGTCCGTCGAGACCGGCGGGAACGAACTCCGGCATGGTGAACACCGCCGCGTCGTAGGGCTCGACGAACGACCGGTAGAAGTCCCACACCGTGGGGCTCGCGTCGGTGAGGTCGATGTGACAGCGCCACACCCATTTCGTATCGCTCCGGTCGAACGGTCGACCGCGTACGTAGTCGCGAATGGCGACCGGCTGCGGGTCGTGGATGACGACGAAGTCGAACTCGCCTTCCAGGGCGATCGCGTTCTCCACGACGCGTTCCAGGTACACGCGTTCCATTCCGTTGTCCCAGACGACGTCGGCACCCTGGAGCGCGTTGTGCACCGTCTTGGTGACCGAGAAGAACTCGTCGCTGCCGTGGATCACCTGCCATTCGGTGTCGATCCCCACGTCGCGCAGGAGCGGTACATGGGTCGCGAGCAACTCGGCGACGCCGCCGCCGTACGCGGTCGCATTGACGTGGAGGACCCGCGCCCCCTGGAGCGGCGCCGCCAGCTCGCGGATCCGCTCGATCGTGCCGGGCTCGACGACGTTCGCGTAGTCGTCGAGGCGCTTGTCGAGCAGCGGGACGCGTTCGAGCAAGGGAGGGCTCCCGGTAAGCGAGCGGGCGGCGCGGTCGGTCTGCGGGCAATCTATGCCACGTGCACCGTGCGGTCGCGTGTTCCGACAAGTTCCGCGGAAGCCTGCGCGCAGCCGAGGCGACCGCGGCCGTCGCGGCGGGTCTGGCGCGCGCCGGGTTCGACGACGTGCACGAGGTCCCGCTCGCCGACGGGGGCGAGGGAACGCTCGACGCGCTCCTCGCCGCGCGCGGAGGGTCGCGTCGCAAGGCGCGTGTCACGGGACCCCTCGGCGAGCACGTCGACGCCGACTGGGGCGCCGTCGGCGGCACCGCGATCGTCGAGATGGCGCAGGCGAGCGGGCTCGCGCTCGTCGGGACGCGCAACGATCCGCTGCGTGCATCGACCCGCGGAACCGGAGAGCTCATCGCCGCCGCCCGGCGCGAAGGGTTCTCGAAGATCGTCGTCGCCGTGGGCGGGAGCGCGACGACCGACGGAGGGCTCGCCGCGGTCGAAGCACTCGGCTGGTCGTTGCGCGGTGTCGACGTCACCGTCGCGTGCGACGTGACCACGCCCTTTCTCGACGCCGCGCGCGTCTACGGGCCGCAGAAGGGCGCGTCCCCCGCGCAGGTGTCGCTGTTGACCCGCCGGCTCGAGCGTCTGGCCGCGACGTTCGCCGAGCGTACGGGCGTGGACGTCACGGCCCTCGAGGGAGGTGGAGCCGCGGGCGGGCTCGCCGGTGGGCTCGCGGCGATCGGCGCGCGTCTCGTCCCGGGCTTCGACGTGGTCGCCGAGCTCGTCGGCCTCGAGCGCGCGATGGAAGGTGCGGAGCTCGCCGTGACGGGGGAAGGCAAGCTCGACGCGACGAGCCTCGCGGGCAAGGTCGTCGGTGGCGTCCTCGACTGGAGCGCTGACGTCGGTGTGCCACGCGTCGGTGTCGTCGCCGGGCAGGTTACCGACGAGGCGAGCGCCGCGCTCGCCGACCGTGACGACGTCTGCGTGCTGGCGTTGACCGATCGGGTGTGGCAGGCGTCCGAGACCTACACGCGTACCTCGCTGCTCGTCACCGAGGCGGCGACCGAGGCGGGACGCTGGGCGCTCAGCGGCGCGACTCGCGATAGGCCGCCATCGTGACGATGGGCGGGCGCTCGCGCACGAGCTCGTCGTAGGGCGGCTCGATCTCGAGCAACCCCGCTCGCTGCAAGGCGACCGCGAGGACTTCCTTGGCCTGCGGCGACAACTCGTCGAGCGGGCGGTTGCGGTGCTCGCGCGTTCCCAGGTCCGCCTGGGCGATCGCCTCTCGCCCGTACCGCTCGAACACGTCGATGAGGAGCCCGATCTCCACGCCCCACCCCTGGACGAAGGGCAACGCCTCGAGCGCGCTGCGCCGCCCTGCGTACTCCCCGGCCAGCGGTTGCACGATGTCGGCGAGCTTCGGGAACAGCAGCGCGAGCACGGGGCGGGCGACGAGCTCGGTGACACGGCCCCCGCCGGTGGGCGCGCCTTCGAAGGACCGCTCGTACGCGCCCTTGACGAGCACGACGCCGGGATCGGTGAGGAGCGGGGCGACGAGCCGGGTCACGTAGGAGTGGTCGAAGTTGCGCAGGTCGGCGTCGAGCCAGCACACGATGTCGCCGCGGCAGGCGTGGAGCGACTTCCACAGCACGTTTCCCTTGCCGGCCCCGGGTCCGGCGTCCGCCAGGACCGAGGCCTCCGCGACCACGGTTGCCCCAGCCGCGCGCGCGACCGCGGCCGTGTCGTCGTGCGACGCGTCGTCGACCACGACGATCTCGTCGACGAACCCCGGCCGCAGCAGGGCGTCTCGAACCTCGCGCACGATCGGTCCGATGGTGGCCGCTTCGTCCCGCGCCGGCAGGCAGACGGAGACGGTCGTGCCCGCGGCCGTCTTGGCGGCGCCGAGATCCATGAGGCCGAGGTTAGGAGACGTTCTCGACAGTCCTGCTACGATCTGCCCGCAAATACGCGCTCATCCAGAGCGGCCGAGGGACAGGCCCGTTGACGCCGCGGCAACCAGCAAAAGGCGACCCGAACGGGGAACCGGACGCAAGGTGCCAATGCCTGTTCGATGAGACAGCCGAAGAGCGGTGCTCCCGCTCGAGGCGCTCACGAGCGCGTCGAGTACCCACGAAGGAGACCGCGAAGGCATGGTGCACGTCAACGGCTTGCGATGCCGGGAGTGCGGGCGCGAGTACCCCGCCGACCCGATCTACACGTGCGAGTGGTGCTTCGGACCACTCGAGGTCGCGTACGACTACGACGCGATCGCGGCGGCGGTGACGAAGGAGAAGATCGCGCAGGGTCCGCTGACGCTGTGGCGCTACTCCGACCTGCTCCCGGTGCACGGCGATACCGCCGTCGATCTCGGTACGGGGTTCACGCCGCTCGTGCGCGCCGACCGCCTCGCGGCCGAGCTCGGGTTGAGCGAGGTGTGGATCAAGAACGACACGCGCAACCCGACCAACTCCTTCAAGGATCGAGTCGTGTCGGTCGCGCTGAGCAAGGCGCTCGAGTTCGGCTTCAAGGTCGCGGCCTGTGCCTCGACCGGCAACCTCGCCAACTCGGTCGCCGCGCACGCGGCGCGAGCCGGGATGCGCAGCTACGTCTTCATCCCCGCCGACCTGGAACAGGGCAAGGTCGTCACGACCGCGGTGTACGGCGGGAACCTCGTCGCCATCAAGGGCAACTACGACGACGTCAACCGGCTGTGCGCCGAGCTGGCCGGTGTCTACGAGTGGGCGTTCGTCAACGTCAACATGCGCCCCTACTACGCGGAGGGATCCAAGACACTCGCGTTCGAGACGGCCGAGCAGCTCGGGTGGGAGACACCCGACCATGTCGTCGTGCCGGTTGCGAGCGGCTCGCTGCTGACCAAGATCCGCAAGGGCTTCGAAGAGCTGCACAAGGTGGGGCTGCTCGATCGCGAGCCGCAGGTCCGTGTGTCGGGCGCACAGGCGCACGGCTGCGCGCCGGTGGCGACGGCGTGGCTCGAGGAGTCCGACACCATCCGCCCCGTGAAGCCGGCGACGATCGCGAAGTCGCTCGCCATCGGGAACCCGGCCGACGGCTACTTCGCGCTCGACGTCGTGCGTACGACGGGGGGCGGGTTCGCGGCCGTCGACGACGACGAGATCGTCGAGGGAATGCGGCTGCTCGCCCGTACCGAGGGCATCTTCGCCGAAACCGCGGGTGGCGTCACCGTCGCGACGCTGAAGCGGCTCGCGGAGCAAGGTGTCGTGCGGCGCGACGAACGGGTCGTCGTCTACATCACCGGCCACGGTCTCAAGACGCTCGAGGCGATCGCGCCGGTGTGTGGCCCCACGGCGACGATCGCACCCAACCTCGACGCGTTCCACGAAGCGTTCGACGTCGAGGAGCAGTGACGATGATCACCGTTCGCATCCCCACTCAGTTGCGCACGCTCTCGGGCGGTGCAGCCGAGGTCAAGGTCGAGGGCACGACGGTTTCCGAAGTGCTCGCCGCGCTCGACGCGCAGCACTCCGGCTTCGCCGAGCGGCTGTTCGACGAGTCCGGCGCGTTGCGGCGGTTCGTCAACGTCTTCGTCGACGAGGAGGACATCCGGTTCCTGCAGGGCGTCGACACGCCACTCGACACGGGTGCCGTGGTGAGCATCGTCCCCGCCGTCGCCGGCGGTTAGACCGCGGCGACGTAGAGCTGCTCCGCGACGTTCGCGGGGACGAGGTGCTCGCCGGTCGCGGTCTTCACCCGCACGCCCGTGCCGTCGCGCGCGAGCACCGTTGCGCTCGCGCCGGGGACGAGGCGCGCCTGCGCCACGAGGCGCAGGCCGTCGTCGGAGAGCTCGAGCTTCTCGCTGATCCGTGCGACGGTGACCCGTCCGGGTTCCGAGTGGGCGAGCGCGACCGACGGCCGCGTCGCGGTCGCGCGCTTCGAACCGGGGATGGGGTTGCCGTGCGGGCAGGTCGCCGGGTCACCGAGCAGCTCGACGAGCTTCTCTTCGACGTCGGCCGAGATCGCGTGCTCCCACCGGGCGGCCTCGCGGTGGACCTTCTCCCACTCCAGCCCGATGATGTCGGTGAGGAGCCGCTCCGCGAGCCGGTGCCGGCGGACGACGGTCGTCGCGAGGTGGCGCCCCTTCTCGGTCAGGTGGAGGCTTCGGTCGCCGGCGAGCTCGACGAAGCCCTGGTCGGACAGCCGGCCGATCGTCTCGGACACCGCCGCGGCGGAGAGCCCGAGCCGCTCGACGAGGCGCGCGCGCAGAGGAACGATGCCCTCCTCCTCGAGCGCGAGGATCGTCTCGAGGTACTCCTCAGTGGTGTCGTGCAGCTCGGCCACCCGCGCTCCTGTACGTCCGGTGCCACCTGCGGCGTTGCCTCTGCCGCCGGGCAGGCAGGTAAGGATACCCTGAGTCCGTGGACCGGGTCGTCGTCACCTGCTCGGGGCTGACCAAGCGCTTCGCCGCGCTCGCCGCGGTCTCGGCCGTCGACCTCGACGTGTATGCGGGTGAGTTGCTCGCCCTGCTCGGTCCGAGCGGGTGCGGCAAGACGACCACGCTGCGGTTGATCGCCGGCTTCGAACGACCGGACGAGGGACGGATCCTGCTCGACGGTCGAGAGGTGGCCGGGCCGGGAACCTTCGTCTCGCCCGAGCGCCGCCACGTCGGTGTGGTGTTCCAGGACTACGCGCTGTTCCCGCACCTCGACGTGGCGCGCAACGTCGCGTACGGGGTGCGTGACCGCGGCGGGCGCGACGCGCGGGTGCGCGCGATGCTCGAGCTCGTCGGGCTCGCCGACAAGGCCACGCGCCTTCCGCACCAGCTCTCGGGCGGCGAGCAACAGCGCGTCGCGATCGCGCGTGCCCTCGCCCCGAACCCGACGATCGTGCTCCTCGACGAACCGTTCTCGAATCTCGACGCGGCGCTCCGGGTGCGTGTCCGGGCCGAGGTTCGCGACATCCTGCGTGCCGCGAACGCGACCGCCGTGTTCGTGACCCACGACCAGGAGGAGGCGCTGAGCCTCGCCGATCGAGTCGCGGTGATGCAGGCCGGCGAGGTGCTCCAGGTCGGGACGCCGGCGGAGCTGTACTCGCGTCCGGCGCGACCGTTCGTCGCGACGTTCGTCGGCGATGCCGACCTGCTCGCAGGCGACAGCGACGGGAGCCGCGCGATCACTCCCGTCGGGATCGTGCCGCTCGCGTCTCCTGGTTCGCCGGGGCCGGTGCAGGTCGTCGTCCGCCCCGAGAACGTCCGCCTGCGCCTCGACGGCGCCGGTCAGGGAAGCGTCGAGCGCATCACCTACTTCGGGCACGACCAGGTGATCGACGTGGCGCTCGCAGACGGTGGGCGCGTGCGTTCGCGCACGGGCCCCGGCAACTCGCTCCACCCGGGCGACCGTGTCGCGGTGCAGGTGGTCGGCGACGTGGTCGTGTTCCCCGCCGGCTCGGCGACCCGTCCGTGACCGACGTCGTCCTGGGCGCCGGGCCGGCCGGCCTCGGCGTCGCGTACAAGCTCGCGTCGGCGGGGCGCGACGTGATCGTGCTCGAGCGTTCCGACACGATCGGTGGCCTCGCGGGCAGCTTCGACGTGGCGGGTGTACGAGTCGACCACGGCAGCCACCGCCTGCACTCCGCGACCCCGGTCCCGATCATGCGGACCCTGCGCGCGTTGCTGGGCGACGATCTCCAGCGGCGCCCGCGCAACGGCCGCATCCGGCTCGGTGATCGTTTCGTTGCGTTCCCGCCGCGGCCGGTCGATCTCGTTCGGCGGCTCCCACCCGCGCTCGCGCTGCGCCTCGCCGGCGATCTCGCGACGAGCCCCTTGCGCCGGCCGGCCTCGGAC
>Ga0073934_10002866_pt1 | contig 33788 bp, 26 predicted proteins | sample LarsenN4metaG_FD_76834 | JGI IMG/M metagenome (GOLD analysis project Ga0073934, IMG submission 76834) | Hot spring sediment bacterial and archeal communities from British Columbia, Canada, to study Microbial Dark Matter (Phase II) - Larsen... ...
ACGATCCCGAACCCGGGCCGTGAGCAGCGCGCTGCCTCGGTCGGCCCGGACGGCACGGTGTACTTCGCTCGGGGACGGAGCGCGTGCGGCAGCGGCGTCCGCCTGGTCTCGTACACGACCGAGGGGGTGGAGACCGAGCTCTGGCGGCTGCCGAGCGGCGATGACATCGGCACCACCCGGGTCTTCGTGGACGCCGACGGGGCGGTCAGCCTGTACTTCGACCACTACGACTGCGATCTGGCCGCGGTCTCCGACGTCTGGGAGATCGTCGAGCCGGGAGCCGAGCCGAGCGCCAGCCCCACCCAAGGCTCGAACCCGGGACCCAACCCGACCGGGGGGACCGGGCCGACCGGGGGGACCGGGCCGACCGGGGGGACCGGACCGACCGGGGGGACCGGGCCGACCGGGGGGACCGGACCTACCGGGGGGACCGGGCCAGCACCGCCGGGTCCCGGTCCGACCGGGCCCAGCGGGCCCTGAGCTCCGGTCACTCCCACTCGATGGTGCCTGGGGGCTTGCTGGTCACGTCGTAGGCGACGCGGTTGATGCCCGGGATCTCCCGCACGATGCGGCTCGAGATGCGGTCCAGGACCGCGTGTGGCAGACGCGCCCAGTCCGCGGTCATCGCATCCTCACTCGTGACCGCTCGCAGGACCACGGGGTGCTCGTAGGTGCGCCCGTCACCCATCACCCCGACGCTCCGCACGTCGGCGAGCAACACGCAGAACGCCTGCCAGGTCTCCCGCTCCAGGCCCGCCCGACGGATCTCCTCGCGCACGATGTGGTCGGCCCCCCGGACCATCGAGAGGCGCTCGGCCGTGACCTCGCCGACGATGCGCACCGCGAGCCCCGGACCTGGGAACGGCTGACGCTCGACGACCTCCTCGGGCAGGCCGAGCTCGGCGCCGACCCTGCGCACCTCGTCCTTGAACAGGTCGCGGAGGGGCTCGACCAGCTCGAGCTCCATGTCTTCGGGGAGCCCGCCGACGTTGTGGTGGCTCTTGATCCTCGCGGCGGTCCTCGAGCCGCTCTCGATCACGTCGGGGTACAGGGTGCCCTGGACGAGGAACCGCGCGTCGGCGTGCTCTCGGGCGACCTCCTCGAAGACGCGGATGAACTCGGTGCCGATCAGCTTGCGCTTGTCCTCGGGATCGCTCACCCCATCGAGCCGGGCCAGGAACCGGTCGGCGGCCTTGACGTGCACGAGCGGCACCCGGAAGTGGCGACCGAAGGTCTCCTCCACCTGCTCCGGCTCGCCCTCGCGCAGCAGCCCGGTGTCCACGAACACGCACGTGAGCTGGTCCCCCACGGCCTTGTGGACGAGCAGCGCCGCCACCGAGGAGTCCACGCCGCCCGAGAGGGCGCACAGGACCTGGGCGTCACCCACCTGCTCGCGCACCTGCGCGACGCTCCGCTCGATCACGTTCGCGGGCGTCCAGTCTGGCAAGAGGCCGCACCCGTCGTAGAGGAACCGCTTCATGACGTCCATGCCGCGGGGCGTGTGGGCGACCTCTGGGTGGAACTGCACCCCGTAGAGCCCGCGCTCGGGATCCTCCATCGCAGCCACCGCGATCTGATCCGTCCGGGCGGTCACCCGGAACCCCTGCGGCGCAGCCGTGACGGCGTCGCCGTGGCTCATCCAGACGGCCTCCTCGGACCCCAGGTCCCGCAGCAACGCGCCTGGCTCGGTCACGCGCAGGGTCGTGCCTCCGTACTCGCGCTGACCGGTCGCGGCGACCTCGCCGCCGAGCTCACGCGCCATCAGCTGGTGCCCGTAGCAGATCCCGAGCACCGGCACGCCGAGGTCGAACACCGCTGGGTCGACGGCCGGGGCGCCCTCTTCGTAGACCGACGCGGGACCGCCCGAGAGGATCAGGCCGGCGGGTCCCCTGGCGCGGAGCTCCTCGACCGGCGCGTCGTGCGCCACGATCTCCGAGTAGACGTTGCACTCGCGCACGCGCCGCGCGATCAGCTGCGCGTACTGCGCCCCGAGATCCACCACGAGCACCGGTCGCGGCTCGCTCACAGCGCGAACCTCCCAGGGCTCATCGGCTGCCTAGTGCCCCATCCCGACGCGCTGCTGGGACTGGTACGTCTTGCCCTCGGTCTTGATCGAGGGGGCGACCACGAGCTCGGCCTTCTGGAACTCCCGGATCGTCTCGTACCCGGTGGTCGCCATCGAGGTCGCGAGCGCCCCGAACAGGTTGAACGTGCCGTCGTTCTCGTGGGCGGGCCCGAGCAGGATCTCCTCGAGCGAGGCCACCTGCTCGGTCTTGACCCGAGCCCCGCGCGGCAGCGTGGGGTGGAACGTCGCCATGCCCCAGTGGTAGCCGCGCCCCGGGGCCTCGTAGGCGCGGGTGAGCGGCGAGCCGATCATCACGGCGTCGGCGCCGCACGCGATCGCCTTGGCGACGTCCCCGCCGGTCCGCATGCCGCCGTCGGCGATGACGTGGCAGTACCGGCCCGTCTCCCGCAGGTGCTCGATCCTGGCCGCGGCGGCGTCGGCGATCGCCGTCGCCTGCGGCACGCCCACGCCGAGCACCCCGCGCGTGGTGCACGCGTTGCCCGGCCCGACGCCCACGAGCACCCCGATCGCCCCGGTCCGCATCAGGTGCAGCGCGGTCGTGTACGAGGCGCACCCCCCGACGATCACGGGCAGGTCGAACGAACGGATGAACTCCTTCAGGTTGAGCGGCTCGGCGTGGGTGCTGACGTGCTCGGCCGAGACCACCGTCCCCTGGATCACGAGGATGTCCAGGCCCGCCTCGCGCACGAGCGCCTCGTACCGGGCGACGCGCTGGGGCGTGAGCGAGGCGCACGATGTCGCCCCGCCCGCCTTGATCTCCTCGATCCGCCGCCCGATCAGCTCCTCCTTGACCGGCTCCCGGTACAGCTCCTGCATGCGCCGCGTGGCCTTCTCGTCCGGCAGCGAGGCGATCTCCTCGTAGACGGGCTCGGGATCCTCGTACCTGGTCCACAGCCCCTCCAGGTTCAGGCACGCGAGCCCGCCCAGGCGACCGATCTCGATCGCGGTCGCGGGTGAGACGGCGGCGTCCATCGCCGAGGCCATCATCGGGAGCGCGAACGTGTACGCGTCGATCTCCCAGGAGATGTCCACGTCGTCGGGGTCCCGCGTCCGTCGCGACGGCACGATCGCGACCTCGTCGAACCCGTACGCGCGACGCCCGACCTTCCCCATGCCGATCTCGATCTCCATGCGTCTCCCCCAGATACGCATCGACGCCCACCCCTCACGGGTGGGCGTCGCGGTCCTCCATGGGTGGAAGGTATCACGCCGGCATCGGCGCATCCCCGAGCTCGCATCGCCGGCGCGGATCACGCCTTGACGCCGGTTCTCTCAACTCACTATCTTCATCTCGAGATGAGCGCACGTGTTGAACACGGAGGGGACGAGGAGGAGCCCGATGTCACCACCCTCGGGGACCTGAAGCGTCGCCTCCAGGACATCATGAGCCGGCCCAAGGCCACCGCTCGAGACGCCGAAGAGGCGGCCGAGGCCGCGAGGGCCCTCGCCGACCTCATGCGCGGTGAGGAACGGGCGCTCCGCGTGCTCGGGGCCGCCCAGACGGAACAGCACGACGGTGGGCCAACCGGTCCCCGCTCAGGCGGCCTCCCGCTCGCGGGTCTCACGCTGCACGAGGCCGCCCGCCGGGTGCTCGAGCGGTGGGGCTGGCCGATGCACGTGAGCGAGCTGGGCGTGCGGATCAAGGCCGGCGGCTGGAGGCACCCGCGCGCGAGGCACCCGAGCCCCGACCAGATCCAGTACCAGCTCGCCGCCCGCCTCCCCCGTCACCCCGAGACGTTCAGGAAGTTCGGCCCGAACACCTTCGGGCTGGCCGAGTGGGGCGACTCACCACCCAGGCGCGAGGCGCCCAGGCCTCGACTCGGGATCCCCAGCGGCGGCGAGCCCTACGAGGGTCCGTCCGCCCGCTGGCTCGCAGAGCATCCCGAGGCCTGGTACGACGACATGGTGAAGGACGACCGAGGCTAGACGTGCTCGTCCTGGACACGAGCGTGCTCCTGGCCGCCATCGATCGGGAGGACCCGGAGCATGGGCCCTCCGCGGAGCTCCTCGCGTCCACCTCCGAGACGCTCGTCGTGCCCGTGCCGGTCCTCACCGAGCTCGACCACCTCCTCGGCCGGCGTGACAAGGCCGACCTGTGGATGGCCTTCGTCGACGACATGGTCGCCGGGGCCTACGCGCTCCACGCGATCGAGGCTGATGGTGTCGCCGCCGCCGCGAGGCTCCAGGCCAACTACCACGACCTCGGGATCGGCTTCGTGGACGCCGCGGTGTTCCTCACCTGCGTCGAGCTCGGGGAGACCAAGGTGGCGACGCTCGACCACCGGCACTTCTCGGCGCTGCGGAGCGAGGACGGGCGAGCGCTCGAGCTCGTCCCGGCCTGAGCCGGAGCTCAGTGCTCCTTGACGACGTGCCCCGTGTCGTGGACACGCAGGTCGGTCAGGCCCGAGTGCAGCCTGTCCCCCCGAACCATCACGGTGTCGTCCTCGATGTAGCCGAGCTCCTTGAGCTTGGTGAGGACCTTCTGCAGCGACTCCTCCGGCGTCTCCACCATCGTGTCGACGACGAGCTCGGGGTTCTCGGGCGCCTCGTAGGGGTCGTCCACGCCGGTGAAGCCCGTGATCTCGCCGGCCATCGCCTTCTTGTACAGGCCCTTGGGGTCCCGGTTCTGGGCGAGCTCCTCCAGCGTCGCGTGCACGTAGATCTCGACGAAGTCGCCGATCAGCTCGCGGTTGGCATCGCGCGTGGCCTTGTATGGGCTGATCGGGCAGCAGATCGTCGCGACGCCGTTGCGGGTGAGCAGGTTGGCCACGAACCCGATGCGCAGGATGTTCGTGTCCCGATCCTCCTTGCTGAACCCGAGGCCCTTGCTCAGGTTCTGCCGGACCACGTCGCCGTCGAGGATCTCGGTCTTCATCCCCCGTGCCTGGAACTCGTGGTACAGCATCTCGGCGATCGTCGACTTGCCGGACCCGGACAGGCCGGTGAACCAGACGGTGAACCCCTTCTGCTCGGGATGGTGCGTCACAGGAAGCTCCTTCCGACCGCCCCCTCGGGCGGCTCGATGCCGTACAGCTTGAGGATGGACGGGCCCACGTCGATCAGGTTGAGCCCCTTGACCTCGCCGGTCGGCTGACCCGGGAGCCCGGTCATCGCGAACACGCCGGCCCGGTCGTGGTTCGCCCCGTCGGGGCCGGTGTCGTTCTCGTACGTGTAGATGCTCGGGTTGCCGACCGAGCCCACCGAGCGCCAGGCGAGGTCGCCGAAGTAGACGATGAGGTCCGGCGCGACGCCGCGCACGTCCGGGTACACGTCCTGCGGCTTGAAGACCTTCGTCCCCAGGGGCTCACCGTCGGGGCCGGGCGCCGCCTCGAGCTTCGCGATCAGCTCGTCGCGGACCGACTCGTAGGTGGCCGGCTCGATCACGCCCTGGGGCTCGCGCCCCTTCACGTTCAGGAAGAGCCGGCCGTAGTAGCCGCCGTCGCCCCAGGCGACCGTGCGGCTCCAGTCGATCTTCGCCTCCTTGATCGGGATGACGCTGGTCGGTTGGTGCTCGAGCGTGAGGTAGCCCTCGCGGATCAGCCAGTCGTTGAAGCACAGGCCGCCCATCATCGGTCGGGCGCCGTGGTCGCTCATCACGATCGTGACCACGTCGTCGGGGATGACCTCCAGGAGCGAGGCGACCTGCTGGTCCAGGAACCGGTAGTACTCCTGGAACGCCGTCTCGAACCGGTTCCCCGGCTCGTGGAGCGGATGGGTCGGGTCGAAGTGCTGCCAGAAGACGTGGTGGAGGCGGTCGAGCGCGATCTCGCACAGCATGAAGAAGTCCCAGGGCTTGGTGCGCACGAGGCGACGCGCAGCGAGGAACCGCCGCTCGGTCATCTTGAAGACCTGATCGAGCACGACGTCGTACCCGGCCTTGCGGAAGTCCGGGATGTCGAAGATGTAGTCGTGCTCGTGCCCGAGCTCGTCGACGATCTCGGTCTCGAGCTCCTGCGGGTAGGCCCAGCGCTCGGCGGAAGGCGGCGTGAGGAAGCACCCGACGCGCCAGCCGGGGAAGTCCTTGGGCGGCGGGAACGAGGGCGGGACACCGATCAGCAGCGAGCGCAGTCCCTTGCGGCCCAGGTCGTCCCACACGGCCGGTTCCTTCACCGAGCCCGAATGCGCGAGGGACAGACCCTCGTAGCTGGTGTCCTTGCGGTTGCGGAAGCCGTAGATCCCCAGCTGGCCCGGCGTCTTGCCGGTCATCGCGCAGGCCCAGGCGGGAACGGTGATCGGGGGGGTGATGCTCTGGAGGTCCCCGTACATCCCCCGCTGCATCAGCGCGTGGAGGTTCGGGGTCTCGGTGGCGAAGTCGCGGAACAGCAGCTGGGGGGTGGCGCAATCCAGCCCGATGACCGCGACCCGGGGCGTGTCGGTCATGGTCGTACCTCGGTTCGTCATGGAACGAGCCGGAGTGCCCGGCTCGCGGTCATGCTACCAACCCCCCTCTGGCGCCGACCAAAGCCGGGTGAGAGGATGCCGTGGTGAAGCTCCTGCGCCGGTTCCTGTACTGGGAGGCCGCGCTGTGGGGGCTCTTCGGGGTCCTCCTCGCGCTCGTCCCCTCCTGGTTCCTCCAGACCGTGATGGATCAGCTGCCGATCCCCGAGCACGCATGGGTGCGGATCCTGGGGGTCCACGTCGTCGGGATCGCCCTGCTGATGGTGGTGGTGGGCCACCGGGTCGAGACGATCTGGTGGTTCTCCTGGGCGTTCGTCCTCGTGTTCGCCGGCACGGCCGGGGTCGCGGTCCTGAACGCGATGTTCTCGCTGCGGGCCGGGTCCTCCGCCGCTGCCTGGTGGGTGCTCGCAGGCGTGGCGGTGGCGTTCGCCGCGTGCCTGCTGGTCGGCCTCGCCCGGACCGGCCTCGAGCGTCCGGCGGAGTAGTATCCAGTTGTGGAACGAACGTGTGTTCGGAAGGTGACCATCGATCGCGTACCGGACGGATGTCCCCCGAATGGTCCATTTGGCCGTTGCACTCCGTAGGTCGGGTGCCGTACACTCGGCCCCGACCTGGGAGAGGAGTGTCGATGAGGAAGCTTCTATTCAGCGCAGCCACGGCCCTGTCGTGGGTGCTCGTGACGGCGGCCACCGCGCTCGCGCAGTCGGAGCTGCCGTCGAACGACAACCCGCCCGTGCAGGGTGAGGTCGTGACCCCGCCGGACGGAGGGACCGCCTTCACGGGCGCTGACCTCGGCATCTGGCTCGTCGCAATCGCCGCGCTCGTCGTGGTCGGGGCCGTGCTGTTCGTCGCGGGCCGTCGTCGGGCCGCGTCCGTCGGCTAGCTCCCGGGCCACACCCAGCCGGCAGGACCCCCCGCCTAGGTCGTCAACGCCTTCCACAGCCGCACGATCAGCGGCGGCTGGAACGTCACCTCGAGCTCGAGGCGCCGTTTCGGCGTGCCCTCCCAGATCGCCGTTCCACCCTCGACGCTCATCTGCGGGCTCGTGTTCACGATGCGCATCCCATCGGGTGCGTGCACCTCGACCAGGAGCGAGGTCGGGCGGATGGTCGTCTGGTTGAGGAACGTGAGCCGGTACGTCCCTCCCGTCGCATCGCCTTCCCAGGCATCGGGCAGGTACAGGGTCATCGCGAGATCGCTGGTCGCTCCGCTCGGCGTGCGGAAGTAGTCCTGGAAGAACGGGTGACCGAGCTCCCGTCCCGCCCACACCTCGATCGGGCTGCCGTCGCGGCGCGCCCCCTGGAGCGCGCACCCCTCACCGCAGAAGACCGAGAGCAGCTGTCCCCCCTCGCCGGCCTCCGAGTAGCCGGGGTACGGCCCGATCACGTACCTGGGCTGGCCCGAGGTCGGCGCCCCGTTGGTGAGCTCGACGTCCACCACCGCCTCTCCCGCACCGTCCGGCCACAGGTCGACCGTGTAGGTCACCTCGCGGCCCTGGTAGTAGTCGACCTTGTTCCCACCCGAGCTGTTCTCGACGATCGCGAGCAGGTCACCGGGCCCCGTCGGGAGCGCGCCGCCGGCCCCGGTGCCCGCCAACCCTTCCTGCATCAGCGGATCCTCGCTGTAGACGAGGATGTGGCCCTCGGCCGCCGACCGCGCGAGCGTCCGGAGGTCGGCGACGTCGGTCCCGGTCCTGGAGACGAACTCCGCGACCACCGCCTCGGCCACGGCACCCAGCACGCGCTTCCTCGTCGCGGCGTCGGGGTACACGCCGTAGGCCTCGTTGGCCACGAAGTCGACCACCTCCTGGGCCCCGACGGTCGCGTCGAGCCCCGGCACGTAGGCGGGACCGGTCACCTCGAGCAGGGCCCGGAGGGCGAACGGGTCGGCCATGATCACGCCGTCCAGGCGCTCGCCCTCCGCCACCTCGTAGGCGTTCACGATGGCCTCGGCCGCCGTCGGGAAGTCCGGCGTGAGGTTGATCGCGAGCCAGAAGCGCCCCTCGCCGCGGAACGCGTTGTAGTTGACCGCGAACTCCGCGGTCGGCGGCGGCACCTCCGAGAGCTTCGGGATCGGGAGCGTTTGCACCGGCTCGAACCCCGAGAAGTCGAACCGCCCGTCGTCGATGGTGAGGATCGAATAGGCGCCCATGACCCCGCCCGTCCCACGGAGCTCGGCGGGGTTCTGCGCCCCGAAGAAGTACCGCTTGGGCTCCTCGGCACCCAGGAACGCCGGCAGCCCCTCGAGGACCTGCGCCCCGTCCCGGAACGTCTGGAGGAGCGACCCCAGCTCCTCCTCGGCCTCGACGCGCGCTCCGCCCACCGGACCGATCAGCCACGATCGTGGTGCGCGCGAGATCGTGGCGAGCGCCAGGGCCGTCTCGTCCCTCGCGTCGGCCACCGCGTTCGCGATGGGCCCCAGCCCCTCGATCGGAACGCGGCCGCCGCTGGGGGCGAGGGACGCGAGCCCGCCGGGGAGCTCGGCGACGGTCCCGGCGAGCGTCGCGCCGGTGCCGGCCACCTGCTCGCCCGCGTCGGCGATCGCGGCCACCGCGTCGGAGGTCCGGCCGAGGATCGGGATCCAGCCGACCACACGGAACCACGGACCGGTGGCGACCTCGGTGGCGCTCGCGAAACCCTCGCGGGCCCGCTCGAACTCCGCGCGGGCCGCCTCGACCTCGCCGTCCAGGAGCTCCTCGCGCCCGCGCTGGAGCGCGGCCTCGGCCTGGGTGAGGTCCCGGCGAGCGGACAGGGCAGCGATACCAACCCCGGCGAGCAGCACGCCGAGCAGCAGCACCCCGAGCCCGACCCACAGGAGCCATCGCCTGCTGCGGCGCTCCCGGGGCTCCGCCTCCTGCCCGGGCTCGGCGGGCTCATCCGCGGCGGACACGACGCGCAGGCCGTGGCGTGTCGGTCCCTCGCTCACCCGTCTCCTCCCGCTCGCGATCGCCCTACCCGTCAGGGTAACGGCCGGACGCCCGGAGGGCGGGGTTCCCCCCGCCCTCCGTTGGACCGCAGCCGTTCGGCCGAGGTCAGTGCATGTGGCCGTGGCCGCCCGCGGCGGCCGGCTCCTCCTCCTCCGGCTTCTCGACGACGGCGCTCTCGGTCGTGAGCACGAGCGCCGCGATCGAGGCGGCGTTCTGCAGCGCCGAGCGGGTGACCTTGGCCGGGTCCAGGATGCCGGCCTTGAACATGTCGACCCACTCGCCCTTCGCCGCGTCGTAGCCACGGTGGTCGCCCTCGGCGCGGATCTTCTCGACGATGACCGCTCCCTCGACGCCGGCGTTCTCGGCGATGAGCCTCGCGGGCGCCGACAGCGCGCTCCGGACGATCTTCGCGCCCGTGGCCTCGTCGCCCTCGAGGTCGACCTTGTCGACCGCCTCCTCGGCGCGGATCAGCGCCACGCCGCCGCCCGCGACGATGCCCTCCTCGATCGCCGCGCGCGTGGCCGACAGGGCGTCCTCGATGCGGTGCTTCTTCTCCTTGAGCTCGACCTCGGTGGCCGCGCCGACCTTGACCACCGCGACGCCACCGGCCAGCTTGGCCAGCCGCTCCTGCAGCTTCTCGCGGTCCCAGTCGCTGTCCGTCTTCTCGATCTCGCTCTTGATCTGGGCGATCCGCCCCTTGACCTCGTCGTCGGACCCCGCTCCCTCGACGATCGTCGTGTCGTCCTTGGTGACGACCACCTTGCGCGCGTGCCCGAGCAGGTCCAGCGTCGCGTTCTCGAGCTTGAGGCCGACCTCCTCGGAGATGACCTGCCCGCCCGTCAGGATCGCGATGTCCTGGAGCATGGCCTTGCGGCGGTCGCCGAACCCGGGCGCCTTGACCGCGACCGCGTTGAAGGTCCCCCGGATCTTGTTCACGACCAGGGTCGCAAGGGCCTCACCCTCGACGTCCTCGGCGATGATCAGGAGCGGCTTGCCCGCCTGCAGGACCTTCTCGAGCAGCGGCAGGAGCTCCTGCACGCTCCCGATCTTCTTGTTGACGAGCGCGATGTAGGGGTCCTCGAGGACCGACTCCATCCGCTCCTGGTCCGTGACGAAGTACGGCGAGATGTAGCCCTTGTCGAACTGCATCCCCTCGACGAACTCGAGCTCCATCCCGAAGGTGTTGGACTCCTCGACCGTGACGACGCCGTCCTTGCCGACCTTGTCCAGGGCCTCGGCGAGGACCTCGCCGATGGCAGGGTCGGCGGCCGAGATCGAGGCGACCTGCGCGATCTCCTCACGCGACTCGACGTCCTTGGCCTGGTCCTTGATGGCCTCGACCGCCGCCGCGACCCCGCGCTCGATGCCGCGCTTGAGCGCCATCGGGTTGGCCCCGGCAGCCACGTTGCGCATGCCGTGACGGACCATGGCGCGGGCGAGCACGGTCGCCGTGGTGGTGCCGTCACCGGCAACGTCGTTGGTCTTGGTGGCGACCTCCTTGGCCAGCTGAGCGCCCATGTTCTCCCACGGGTCCTCGAGCTCGACCTCCTTGGCGATCGTCACGCCGTCGTTGGTGATCGTGGGCGGACCCCACTTCTTGTCGAGCACGACGTTGTGCCCCTTGGGTCCGAGCGTCAGCGCCACGGTGTCGGCGAGCTTGTTGACGCCGGCCTCGAGCGCGCGGCGCGCGTCCTCGCTGAACTTCAGCTCCTTGGTTGCCATACGGCCTCCTCCTCACGGAACGGGGGCCCGGCGCCCGAGCGCCCGAGCCCCCATCCGAAACCTCGGTGGTTACTTCTTGCTGACGACCGCGAGGACATCGCGGCCCGAGAGGATCAGGTAGTCCTCGCCCTCGACCTTGACCTCGGTGCCGCCGTACTTGGAGTAGATGACGGTGTCGCCGACCGAGATGTCGAGCGGGATGCGCTCGTCGCCGTCCTCGTTGAACCGGCCAGGGCCCACCGCGACGACCTGCCCCTCCTGCGGCTTCTCCTTAGCCGTGTCGGGGATCACGATGCCGGAGACCGTGGTCTCCTCCTCCTCCCCAGGCTTGACGACGATGCGGTCCTCGAGGGGCCTGAGCTTGAACTCCTTGGCCATGCCTGTCCCTCCTTGTTAGCACTCAGCGGTCGTGAGTGCTAACAGGATACCGAGGGGAGTGCCAGGGGTCAATCGGGGGGTTGGACGCGCCCACGCGGCCCGGGCTCACCCGGCCCATCGTCAGCTCAACGCGGCCTCTCAAGCGGCAGGTGGTGGCCTGACAGGCTCGGCTCCTGCACACCAGCCGAACCGAGCCCCGACCTGAGGGGGAGTCAGCCGCTCCGGGCACCCATCCACCCGGAAGCAGCGTCTGGACGGATCTCGCGGACATCTCCGGTGAGGCAACCGGAGATCGCTTCCGGGACATCTCACATGGGTGACATGGGCAACTAATCCGAGAGTGGACGCCAGGCTGAACGGGCGGTCCAGGGAGACCGCCCGCCCGCCGTGGACTTCCACTGCTGAAGGACGTACCGCTACGATCCGCCGTTCGGTTCGCAGTACGGGTCGTAGTAGTCGCACTCGCGGTAGACGACGTAGTAGCTCACACTGGGGGTCTGACCCCCGTTGTTGAGCCAGGTCACGTAGTCCAGCAAGGTGGACGTCCCATCGGCCGTCAGGTAGCTGCTGTTCTGCGTCGCGGCCTTGATGCAGAACTCCGTGCCCGCGGGAAGGATCACGTCATCGAGGTTGGAGTCGATGGCGTTGACCTTGTACAGATAATCCCCGGGACAGTGCATGTTCTGCGGCGGTACCGCACCAACAGGCGCCGCGACCAGACCCATGACGACGGCGAGCGTCCCAAGGAACATCAGAGCCTTCCGCATGACATCCCTCCTCTCTGGTGTCACCAGTGGTTGTAGGCCGTCCGTCCTACGAGGCTACCCGCGCCGCGTGAAGCGGCGCATCCGCCGAATGGAGGAACCGCTCAGACTTTCGGCTGAAAGCCCATGCTCGGGATCAGACGCCCCGGCTCCGGTCAGGGGGGTCATGTCTCGCACGAACGGGCACGGTCCCTGCCTGCCCCTCCGCTGCAGGAGTCCATGCCGGGGCCGCCTCGGAGCTGGTCGTCGCCGGTCCCGCTCCGCAGCACGTCTGTGCCCGGGCCACCCCGCAGGCCGTCGTTCCCCGGACCACCGTAGAGCATGTCATCCCCGCTCTGCCCGAAGAGGCCATCGTTACCGGCTGCACCACGGATCGCATCGTCGCCCCCGCCGCCCTGGAGGAAATCCCGCCCGCCACGACCGGAAAGGACGTCTGCGCCCTCGCCCCCGAACAGGTGGTTGTCGCCGTCGTTCCCCCTCAGGATGTCGTCGAAGGCGGATCCCAAAGCGTTCTCGATGTCGCTCAGCGTGTCGTCGCCGTCACCCCCGGTCACGGCACCCCCGGCAAGATCGACGGTCACCCCACCGTCCGCGAGCATGTACCTGGCTGCGTCGCTCCCCCCGAGTCCTCGGAGGTCGTCAGCCCCATCCATGCCGTTGAGCGCGTTGTCGCCGTCGTCTCCCGTGAGGACGTCGTCGAACGAAGAGCCCGTCAGGTTCTCGATCCGCACCAGCGTGTCGGCACCCTGTCCACCAGTGGATGTGCCCGCGGCCAGGCTCACGTTCACGCCCGACGGAGCGCCGAAGTAGCTGGCCGTGTCGACTCCGTCGCCGCCGTCGAGCGTGTCGTTGCCCTCCCCACCGTTGAGCACGTCGGTTCCGGCGCTGCCGATGAGCGCGTCGCGGCTGGCGGCCCCCCGCAGCGAGATCGCCGCCCACGCGACGGCGGTCCCGGTCCCCTCGCCACCACCTCCGGAGAGGGTGTCGCTCCCGCCGCCCCCCTCCAGGGCAAGCTGCTCGATGCCGACCACGGTGACATCCACGTCGTCGGGATCCTCTCCTGCGTTCAGGTTGACACCGTCGGCTCCCGCCACGAAGTGGTCTGCATCGGACCCACCGGCAACCACGACCTGATCGACTCCCTCACCCAGATCGACGTCGAACTCAATCTCCGAGGCACCTGTGAGCTCAGCGGTGGCACCAGGCGCGAACGCACCGGCAGCGATGCTCAGCCGGAGGATCTGCCGCTCGGGCCCGCCGCCCACCGAAACGGCGTCGGTGTTCACAACGGTTGCAGCTCCGCATGGCGTTGGCGTATCCACCCCGGTCGCGAACAGGATCTTGCCGTCGTCGCCGCCGGTGCCCACCAGGATCCGCGCGGTGGCGTTCGTCCCAGTGACGCTGACGGAGACGACACCACCTGCCCAGGCACACGTCGCAACAGCCTGAGCGGGGACAACCGGCGATCCGCTCATCAGGAGGGCCAGCGCCCCAACGAGGGTCGCCCGTGAACGTCCCCGAAGGGATCGATGCCTCTCGCTCGTCGACCACACCTCCATCACCACTGTGCCTCGCCGCAGGGCATCATCCGGGGCTCGAGTCAACGACGACGTCGTCGAAGTTGATGGTCCACGTCTTGGCGGCCGTGTCACCGATCTCCACACGGCCGACGCCGGTCGTGCCTGTATCCGCCAGCCAGCCCTCGATGATCGCAGACCCGTTCAGGTACAGGTCCCAGGAGCCCGATGCCCCAACCGTCCCACAGAGCTCGATGTCGTTCCAGCCGGACGCCAGCGCCGCGCCGGATGTGATCTGCATGCCGGAGACATCGGACCGGACCTGCAGGATGCCCGCCGGGCTGACCGTCAGGCGGGCAACCGGCCCGCCGCCAGCCGTACGCAACCGCATCAGCACGACGTTCGCCCCACTGACGCTCGTCGCGTTCACGGCTTGGCTCATGCAAACCGTTGCGAGACTGGTGCCGAGGTCCCGGCGCGCGAAGGCGCTGAGACCGCTCACGGACCCCCTGGCGCTCGGAGGCGCGTCCCCACCGGTCGACTGGTCGATCGTGAGCCGCGTCACCGCGGTCCACGCGCCGAGATCCCCGCCATCGAACGAGTCGGCGAAGACCGTTCCCGGCGGAAGCGGGGACGTTGGCTGCTGTGGCGCAGCGCCGGGCTGGAACACGAACAGGCCGCGCGATGCCCAGTTGTATCCGTCCACGTTCGGTCCGCCGATCTGGGTGGGGGACCCGACGGGCCGACCGCCGATGAACGGCACACGGAACAGCCCGCCAGCTGCGGTTGCGAAGTACAGCGTGTCGTTCGCGAGCGTCATCCCGCGCACGTTGCCCCAGTCGATCCCGTCGGCAGACGTGCTCGAGACGAACAGGTTCGCGCCGACCACCTCGCTCTCGAGCGTGAAGTAGCGGTAGTAGAGGCGGGGCTCACCCTGAACGGCGTAGTAGAGGCGTCCACCGTCGTAGAACATGCCGGTTGCGTCGTCGAGGTGGTCGGAGAAGCTCGGAACCGGGATGTTCGTGCCCGGGATGAGGAACGTGGTGGGTGGAGCGGTTTGCAGCCCGTACAGGTTCACCGTCCGCGCGTCCCCGAGTACGGTGCCGTCGAAGGTCCGGGCGAGCAGCCGCCCGTCGCTCCAACCCATGTACAGGGTCCCGTGCAGCGCGAACATCCCCCGCGCGTTCCCAAGGTTCACCCCGGGGGTCGGGAGCTGGCTCGATGGGCCGAACGTCGCCCCGTCGTACGACCGCGTGAACAGATCGCCGTCGAGCTCTGCGTTGTAGATGTTGTTCGGGAGCGCGTAGGGCACGACCGGCGGGACCTGGGAGCCGCCGGCGAGTGGCATGAGGGCGATCTTCTGGTGGAGCTCACCGCCGATGCGATCGGTGTCACTGCCGACCCACAGGCCTTGGGGCGTCGCGAGGAACGCGAACACGCCGACGCCTCGGGTCCTCCCCGGGTTCCAGGAGAGCGGCAGGCCGTTCACGGGGTCGAGGGCAGCGATGCCGTCGCGCGGCACAGCGCCGGGTCCCGGGTTATCGCCGCGGTAGGGGTTGTTCCACCAGCGCTGGTGGCCGCCCACATACACGGCGGTACCGGTTACGGCGACTGCCGTGCTGGTGTCGCCGCCGCTCCAGTCGATCCAGGTCGGATGCAGCCCGGTCCCTCGCGCTGAGCTCTCCCACCGTGACGCCGTGTCGCACATGCGGTTCGCCCGATAGGCACCCGTGGTCACGACGACGAAGTACGAGCCGTCCGGAGAGAACTCCACGTCCTTGAGGTACGTGTGGAACCGCAGGACACACTGATCCTCGAACCTATCCGTGTGCCAATCCACGAGCGTCGCGGGCGTGCTCGCGAGGTTCACCATCGCGATCTGAGTGCGCTCTTGCCCGGCGACCTGCCGGAAGTTCCCGATCGCGATCAGCGTGGATCCGTCCGCCGTGACGTCGAACTTCTCGATCCACGGAACGGTGCCCAGGTACTGTTGGGAGAAGGGCACGTTCACATTCGGATCCACGGCCGACGTGTTCACATCCACGGCCGCGAGCAGGTTCCGGGTCTGACCCTTGATCGTGTTGAAGCGCCCCCCGACGATGAGGCGCGACCCACGGACCGCGAGGTCTTCGACGGCAGCAGCGGCATTCGCGACCCAGTTGGGGTCGACGGCACCGGTCGTCGCGCTGAGCTTGACCAGCTTGCGCCGCGTGATCCCGTTCACGGTATCGAACGTCCCGCCAGCGAACACCGACTGTCCGTCGGGAGCGACGGCGAGTGCGTTGACGCGGCCGTCGAAGGTGGGCCGGAAGTTGGGATCGATGGCGCCGGTCGTCGCGTTGAAGGCGAAGATGTTGGATCGAGCCAGCGTGGTCTGGCTGTTCGCTTCACGCACGCCAGAGAAGGAGCCTCCGGCGAAGATGGTGTTGCCCACCTGGACGATGGACAACACGCGCCCGTCGACGACGTGCGGAGTGAAGTTGGCTGGGTTGTCCGAGACCACCACCGGCTGCTGGATGCTCAGACCTGTGGACACCGGAACGTCTAGCGCGAAGAGGCTGCCGACGAGTGCCGAGGCTACCGCGATCTTCGGCCACCGGGCGCCGGCGACGGCCAGGCTTGCTCGGGAATGGACCGGAGATCCGCGAAGCATCGACATATCGAGCACTCCCCTCGTTCCACCACACCAGAGACGATCCGAGCAGCGTAGGTCGATCATGCTACGCCGATGTGGTGGAAGGACGCATGCTCCATTCGGACCAGTGGGCGCGGGGGGCGGCCTGATCTGTCCGGGGACCTAAGCCAATCGGTGGATGCGCTTATCCCCGGAGGAACTACGATGCTCGAAGGATCCGCGCAACCCCGATCCAGATCGGCGCTCCTGGCGTCACGAAGGTGGGAGGAAGTTGATGTCGCAGACCGTGACACGCGCCACTCGGATCGATGCCCACAAGCGGGTCGCAGCTGCCGCGCTTGCCACCCTCCTGGGTGCGGCCGTGTTCATCGTCGCTCCGATCAGTGCTCGGGCGGCACAGGCATGCGGCAGCTCCGCAGGCTACAGCCTCTGTCTCAGCGCGCCGGACGGTGTCTTGTCGGGCGACGAGACCATCTCCGTCACGGTCAGCGGCTCGACCAGCGGTATCACGGAACTGAAGTTCTCCTGGGGCTCGGGGAGCACGAACTCCAACCACCTCTTCAGTGACTTCGAAGCCCCCTACACCTTCGTCTGGCGTACCGACCGCTACCTCGACGCTACCCAGTGGCTCAACGTCAGGGTCGAGCGCAACAGCGATACGTTGGGCACACCCGTCGCGCTCCAGCTGACGGTCGAGAACGGGAACGACACGAGCGTTCCGCAGAACCCGGCCGACTGGCCGAGCGTCTTCCAGCCTCGCCCCTACGCAGGGGACCCCGTCGTCGCGGCGGTCGGTGATGCGGGCGACGGGACGGCACGGGACCGGGTCGTATCGGCATCGGTCGCGGCTTCGCAAGCGAGTGTGCTCCTGTACCTTGGGGATCTCTACGAGCGTGGAACGGCGGCCGAGTTCGACTTCAACTACGGACGATCGTCGCTCGAGCCCGGGGGCGGCTGGCATTGGGGGGCCATGGCGAGCTGGACGCGTCCCACGCTCGGCAACCACGAGGGGTTCAACATCGCGACGTGGCGTGACTACTGGCACGGCATCCCCGACTGGGAGACCTTCGTGTTCGGAGGTGTCCGGTTCCTCAACCTGAACAGCGAGTGCACGCGGATCGGCGGCTGTGGCACGAACAGCGCCCAGTACCGCTTCGTGCAGGAGGTGCTCGCGAGCAACACGCACGCCTGCGTGGTCGCATACTGGCACAAGCCGGTGCTCTCCGCCGTGTCGGACACCACGGCGATGAACCCCATCTGGGCGCTCCTTGCCGACAACGGCGGCGACCTCGTTCTGAACGGACACACGCACACGATGCAGCGCTTCCACCCGATGAACGCCAACCTCCAGACGGGACGCCCGGACTCCCACATGGTCGAGCTCATCTCCGGTGCGGGTACGCACCACCTGACACCGACCGTCGACACGGACCCACGGAGCGCCTGGCAAGTCAACCGCGTGGCAGGCGTCGCCTACCTCACCCTCGCGGGAGGCGGATCGGGGAACGCGACCGCGATCCAGTGGCACTTCCGCAACCAGAACGGTGCCCTGATCTCGGGGTCGGAGAGCAGCGTCTCCTGTGGCACCGATGGGGTGCCGCCGACCCCGCCCGGCAAACCATCCGGGAGCAGCAACGCGCCGGGCACGATCGACCTCACGTGGGCTGCCTCGACGGACGATCAGGCGACCTCCCTCACCTACAACGTGTTCCGTGACGGCGGGACGACGCCTGTCGGGTCGGTTACGAGCTCGTCGACCGCCACCGTCGCCTTCACCGACACCGGCCTCATGGGGGGGAGCACCCACACCTACGAGGTTGAGGCCAGCGACGGCGTGAACGGCAGCGGCCGGAGCGCGCCCTCGGACCCAATCACGGTTCTCGCGGGACCCGCCCCCGTGTTCCAGGATGGCTTCGGATCCGGACTCGGGGCGTGGATCAACGTGAACAACCTCGCGCTCGACAGCGTCTCGTTCCCCCCGGGCAGCTCGCCGCCCAGCGTCCGGGGATCGGTCGCGTCCGCGAGAGCCTACGCGGAGCATGACATGAGCGCGAGCTATCCGAGCCTCTGCCTCTCCGCGGCGGTGAACGTGACTTCCTCCACGGGCAGCGTGGCGCTCCTGAAGCTGAGGACAGCCGGGGGTCAGTCGATAGGCCGCGTCTTCATTGACTCGGGTCGGGTCCTCAAGGTGCGTGGTGACATCTCCGGGAGCGTCTTCTCATCTGGAGTCGTCCTGCCGACCGGCTGGAGCACCCTCGGCCTCTGCGGCACGGTCGGGAGCACCGGCACCTTCACACTTGCGCTCAACGGCTCACCCCTCGGGACGTGGACGACGAACAACGGGACCACCCAGATCGGCCGCATCCAGATCGGTGACGACCTCGCCAAGACGTGGACCGTGAACTACGACGACGTGATCGTGACGGCGTGAACCGGACGGGGACCCATGTCCTCGGTCCCCGTCCGGTTGTCTCTAGGGGTTGAAGTACGGGTCGGCCCCCATCGCCTTGAAAGCGCTGAACGCGGATGACGAGGTGTCCACGCGCCAGTCGTACTTCGTGTAGCTGTCGAAGTAGAAGACCGCGCGGATCGCCGGGAACTTCACCTTCAGGTCGTTCCTCGCCTGCGTGAACCACGCACCCTTCTCACCGGAGGCACGCTCCTGGCACCCGTACTCACCCAACATCAGTGGCTTCCCAGTGGTGAGCCCCCAGCTATAGAAGGGCTGGGTGGCCTCAGCCAGGCTCCGCCAATCGGCGCCCGGCCGGCCGGGTGCCCAGTTGTAGGGATCGGCGCACACCCAGTCGACGTACGCGTTCCCCGGGTAGTACTTCTGAGCCTCCCCAGACGCGAACCCCCACGCCGTCGGGCACCAGACGAACGTGGCGTTGGTCGCCCCCCGGCTCTTGAAGATGCCATGGATACGCCTCCAGGCGTCGATGAAGCTCGCTGGCGACTTGACCCAGGTCCGGGTCCACGTCCCGTCCATCTCCCACATGGGTCTTAGGAACACGGGATAACCGAACGCCTTGATCGCATCGGCCCGGGCCCGGATCACCGCGTCCTGCGACCCGCTCCGGACGACGTCGGTGTTGTAGTGCCCCCACGACATCATGGGGATCCTGCCGTTCGCGACGTGCCAAGACTCACGCCATGTGGGGAAGGAGGCACCCCAGTCGTAGTAGTAGTGGGCGACGTCGAGGCTTCGCCCGAGGTTCGCCTCGAGCTGTGTGTACTCACGCTTCTGGGCATCCTGCGTCCAGGAGTTGAGCGGGGGCGAGTACGTACCGAAGTAGGCCTTCCCGCTTGGCGGCAGAGGTACTGGCCCCGAAGCTGCGCTGGCCCGCTCCCCCAGGGGATCGGGCAAGAGCATCGCCAGCACGATGAAGGCGAAGATCGAAGACCGGCGCCGAGAGATCCCCGAGGAGACCCAGCGCCCGAGCGTGGAGGGAGGACTCATCACGCCTCCTTTCGGTGTTGTTCGGGTCGCCTGACCCGAAACGCCTACCGGGACGGTCCTTGCTCCCTACCCCCCCCCTTGTGCACATCGCGTCGAGCTCCCCCCGAACCCATCGAGGACCCAAGGAGGCCACACGTCGACCACGGGGAAGTTGGGAGAACGATCGGAGGCGATCGCCGATCACGCCGAGGGCTCGATCGCCCCCGCAGGCTAGCGCGGGCGCGCGGCGGTCGCAACCACCCGAGGGGGCGCAACCCCACGGAGAGGGCAGCGAGTCCCGACCTCGCTCTCCGCACGCCTTCATGAGGGCCGAGCTACGAGGACAAGGTGACGGCTGGTTCGTCCGTCCAGAAGGTCACGGCATTGTTCTGATGCCCCGAGCGTCCGAACTGCACTCGATCGACCGAGCTCCTGATCGGCCGTCCGGGCGATGAAACGGCGACGGCGGAGGGCGTGCTCGATGACGGGTCATCGAACACACGCAACTCGATCGTGCCCACAGCGTGGTCAACGGTCCACTCGATCCGCACCCAGGCCGACCGCGCGATCGTGATCGGACTCACGAGGACCTGGTTGTTCGCCGAATCGACGATGCGCACCTTCCCCGTCGACTGCAGATCGATCGCGAAGGCGAGGTTCTGTGATTGTCTCCCTCGAACGATCCTCGCGATACCAGACGGATAGGTGTCGAACCACACGTAGACGCGTCCGCTCCACGATGCCCCCGGATCCATCGGCGTGTCCCACGCGTAGGCTGCGTCGCCACCTTCTGCGAGCCGATGGCGTACGGCCATCGAGCCAAGCGCATGCGTGTCGTCGTAGACCATCGTCGAACCGCTGGTGACCCTCACGTCATCGAGGGCGTGGCCGTCCACCTCGTCGGCGTTCGCCGTCGTGACGTCACGGCCATCCGATCCTGCATCGAACGAGGCCGCCCACTCTCTGGTGGCTGATGGGGTCGGGGTCGGGGTCGGGGTCGGGCTTGGGTCGGGGTCCGGAGTGGGGCTGGGGACAGGAGCCTCCGTCGGAACCGGCGCCGGATCCGTTGTCCCCTCGGACGTCGGCCCGTCGGCGATGGTAGCGCTCATGTAGGGGTCCGCCGCGAGGTCCCGATACCCCGACAGCGCCGAGGCAGACGTATCCGGCATCCAGCGGTAGATCTTGTCGGAATCGAAGTAGACGAGGGCGACCAGTTCCGGCCACTTCTTGGCTGTCGTGAGCACGTCCCTGAACCAGTTCCCCTTGCGGGTCGCGGACTGAGGGTCCTCCTGCACGCCATACTCAGCCGCCATGAAGGTCTTGCCATGCGCCACGGCGAAGTTCCTCGTGTTCGACATGATCTCCTCGAAGCTGCGCCACTTGGAACCGGTCCGTCCCGGGTACCAGTTGTACCCATCGGCAGCCACGACATCGACCCAGGCGTCACCCGGATAGAACTTCAAGGCTTCGGCCGCCTGCTTCTCGAACGACCACGCCATCATGGTCCAGACGAATGTCACGTTCGTGACGCCCCGGCCCCGGAACACGTCAACGATCCTCCGGAAGGCCGCCGCGAACTCCGAGGGCTGCCCCACCGCCGGCACGTCGTTCTCCGGCTCATGGTGGAACGACAGATAGACGGGTGACGCGAATCCCTTGAACGCGTCCGCCCGAGCGGCGATCCACGCATCTTCGGCTCCGGAGGCGATGCGATTCCAGCTCGCAACGGTTCCATCGGAGCGACGGGCGTTCCAGGTTACGAACGGTATCCGCCCCTGCTCGGCGGTCCACCGCTCGTGGGTGGTCGGGATCGACGCATTCCATGCATAGTACTGGTGGTCGATCGCGAAACTCCGTCCGATCTGCTGCTCACGGGCCATGAGCGCCTGTAGCTTGGACTCGCCGCCGAGTGGCTTGACCCACGAGCCGAAGTAGACGCCGTTCACCGGGCGGGGTACACCGGACGCGGCACTCGACGCGGCCGGGGTCGGCACGACCGGCAGGGCCAGCAGCATCCCCAGCGTCACGAAGAGCCGGCGCTGCCATCGGCGTGTTGGGATCGGATTCGCGATCGCTAACCGTCGCATGCTACTCCCCTCCCCCCCACAGAGTCGTTCCCGTCGCCTGTTGGAGGCTTCGGGGCCCCTATCGGCGACGCGGAACTAGTCCTTTAGGGTTGCCCCGCAACGACCAATCCGAGAAGCGGTCATGCTGTCCTCTCGCGGAGGGGGCCATCCGCCGATCGGCCTAGGCGAGGGTCGGCCCCGGTAGCGCGCCCCAGCACGGACGAAACCGCAGGTCACGACGTCGCCGCGCGGCCTACTCCGTCTGACCGCCTTCCCCCGGCCCCTTCCGGGAATCTCGGTCAATCCCGTGCCGGCCAGGGCTGTAGACCCACTGGGTGATGCGCACAAACCCCCCGCCTGTCCGAACCGGTGCCTGCCGAAGGTAACGCGCCCAACCGTGGGACCGAGACCTAGTCTGTCCTATCACCGAGTCGTAGCGACACTCGTCGACGTCCCACACCCATAGGGAAAGGCGACGCATCCTCCCGCTTGACGTGGCAGTCGAGCCGAAAGGAGGCGCCGCCTTGACCCAAGATGATGCCCTCTACCGGTTTCGGCTGCGAGCACTCGCGCTCGCCCACGAGATGGGGAACGTGCGGGCCGCGTGCCGGGCGATGGGGATCCACCCGTCCACGTTCTACCGGTGGCGGGGCCAGGTGCTCCGGTTCGGTCCGGATATCCTGAGACCCCGGGAGCGCCGTCGGCCCCGCATGGCCAACCAGACCTCTCCGTTCCTCGAGCAGCGGGTCGTGGCCTTCGCCCTCGGGCATCCCGGCTTCGGCCCGGCCAGGATCGCAGCCGAGCTGCGGCGCGAGAAGTGGGGAGGGGTCGTGATCTCGCCCAACGGGGTCACCGGGTGCTCCGCCGGCACGGCCTGTCGACCAGGGCCAAGCGCCTGGGCCTGGTCGCCGGCTACGCGGCGCCGCCGGAGCCGACACCCCGACCGCCCCAGCCCGAGCGGCACCTGGACGTGTCTCGACCTGGGGAGATGGTGCAGATGGACTGCTTCTTCATCGGCAGGCTCTCAGGCGCCAAAGGCGCCGTGTGGCAGTACACGGCGATCGACGTCGCCTCCGCGTACTGCTGGGCCGAGCTGCACCTTTCGCCCCGCAACCCCTCGGCGCGATGGACCTCCGAGCTCGCCCGGCGGGTGGCATCGGACCTCCAGGCCCGGGGATGGCGGCTCGAGAAGGTGATGAGCGACAACGCTTCCGAGTTCCGCTCCGCCGAGTTCGAGCAGGCCGTCGCTCGGGTGGGAGCCCGGCACCTGTTCATCCACGCCGGCAGGCCGCAGACCAACGGCGTGGTGGAGCGCGTGCAGGAGACGATCCTCGAGGAGTGCTGGAAGCCGGCCTTCGCCCGTTCCCTGATCCCCAAGTACACCGGGCTGCGGCTCGACCTGGATAGCTACCTGAACTACTACAACACCGACAGGGCGCACACCGGACGGTGGACGAAGGGTAGGACCCCCGAGGAGGTCATCGGGAAGGTGAAGATGTGGTCTCGATAGGGCCGATACGTCGCCACATCTCGGTGACAGGACAACCTAGTTGTGCAGCTGACGGGTGCTCGCTCGCACCGAGCCCATGGTCTTCGCTGGGCTCTCAAGGGCGTCCGAACGCCGAGCCGGTGCGGTCGGCTAACGTCGTAGAAGTCCTCCCACTGCTGCAGGCGCTCGTTGAACAGGTCCGCGTCATCGATCACGACCCCATCGAGCATCCGGGACTCTTCCTCGTCGATCCGGTGGGACCGCACTACCCTTTCGTTCAGCCTGGGGGTGACTGGATGCAGGTGTGCCTGATCCCTCGGTCCAGGACGTAGTGAACTGCGAGCCGAACTCGGCGCAGTCGTCCGCATGACCGTCGTGAGCGATCCCCCAGTCCCTCAGCGGAGGAGCCAAGTGTAGAGCGCCTGGCGCGTGATCCCGAGGTACCGGCACATCGCCGGTCACGTCCTGGCCGTTACGTATGGTCGCCAGCCGACCTGCCGCCCACGAGCGAGCTCCTGGTCGGTCACCGGTACCCTCCACTCGAAGGACCCGATGCGTACGCGATACCGGTCAGTTGCAGAGCTAGCGATCGCGTGCGAACCGATACCTGTATCGGAGCAGCAGGGGGGCGGTCAGCACGGTCACAAGTCGATGCTGCCAGGTGGGTAGCATGACCCGCCACTCTTCATCGGCCCTGATGGAGAGCCCCCCCGCCCTGAGTCGCGACGGATTCCCATCTACCGTATGGCTGATGCCCATGTCCATGTCCCCTTGAGCAAGAACGGGAATCACATCCGATGCAGCGTCCGCCGAGGCCCCGCCGAACGCTGCCAGGCTTCGCAGCGCAGCATGTGGATGGGCAACGAGGTCCTCGTACCGCAGGAACCGGTAGGGGATCCCCACCCACCGGAGCAGATGGGTCTGCGAGTTGTAGAGATCGTATCGGAGAGCGGCAGACATAGGACCATACCGAGCCATGTAGTCGTCAGCCTTTCCGCCGTCCGTCCTATGGACACGCTTCTGCCACGAGTACGCAACTCCGCGGGGATCGCGCACGAGATGGATCACGCGTACGTTGAGGTTCGGTACAAGCGCGAGCAGGAAGGCATGGGACGGGATCTTTCCCGAATCCACGATCACCTGGCCGCCCGATACATCCCTGATCGCGGTGTAGAGCTTCGACAGCGCAGCCACGTAGCGATCCAGACCCTCGGCGCGAGGTGTCCGACGAGCCGCCGCGAGCAGAGGCAGAGTCCAGGGGCGATCGTATCGACGACGGACAACCTGAAGGCTCACGGGATCGGCTCTATCCCAGCCACCGAAAGCCTCGGTACCCACTCGCTCCCAGAAAGGGCAGTCCAGGAACCGTCGCCCACAGCCGCAGAGCCGGTTCTCGATACAGCCACGGAGCCATACCTCCCGCAGCTCTCCGACAGGTATGAAGCCGGGGACCGCACCCAGCAGTCTGTCGAGCAAGGTGCTCCCACTCCTCCCCCACCCGCCCACGTAGAGAACGTCGACACGCCGCGGAGGATCCCCCGCGAGCTGCGTCCGTGCCCGCGGCCCCAGGAGTTCGGTCACCGCCTTCGCCAGGCCCCCCGCGCCTTGAGGGACGCGCTCCGAAGCGGTCTGCGGCCGAGGTGTGGGGTAAGCGAGCGCGGAATCCACGGCCTCTCGAAACCCAGCCTCGTCCTCGACCAGGCGGACCTGACCCGATGCGGCAAGTCGCTTCGCGAAACGCACCTGGTGATCGTCGACGTGCTCACCCAGGGTCGCCCGCCGCGGAACCACTATCGGCGTCTTGCCGCACCTGCGTGCTCCCATGATGGTTCCTGGTCCGCCGTGCGAGATGACGACGTCCGCCGACCTCATCAGATCTGCCATCCGCTCGTGCGAAACGAGCTTGGCCCACTCAGCGTGATGAGGTGGGTGCGATGTGCCCGACTGAACGAAGCAACGGACCGTCCCAGCAGCACGCGACGCCAGCCAGCCATCGACCCAACGGATGAGGCGGTCGAACGGGTGATGGTCCGTGCCCACCGACACAAGGACGAAGGGTGTGCGTTCAGTGCTCACGTGCTCCTGATCGGCCTGCGTCATCACAGGAGGGGTCCGATCACGATCCCCTTCGGGTACGAACGGCGCTGCTCCTCCCACTGCAGGAGAAACAGGTCGCTGATGGGGTAGCACAGGCGTCCGGTCAGCGTGGGTGTGTCGACCCGATCGTACACCTCCACATACACCGTCTTGATCCCATGCAGTCGTGAGAGGAGGAAGAACGGGAAAGCAACGCCGGCACCAGTCGACACCACAACGTCGGGTCGCACCTCACGGAGCACCTTCCAGGCAAGCCAGGTGTTCCGCAGCAGGTTGGGGATGTTGCGTGTCGTCGGATGGAACGCACGGATGAGGCGCTCGCTCCTGAGAAGCGACCTGGCCTCTGCGCTGTCGAACGTGACCCAGACCCGGTCGAACCCCTCCCACCAGGCTCGCGCGGCATACAGCTGGGCGAGATGTCCACCTGAGGAGCCCACCAGGAGTATCGTCACGGGCTTGGAATCCTGAGAGTCACCATCTCCACACACAGCGCCACTCGCGATCCGGCTTGTCACATCTAGAGTATCCACTCGACCGGAGGCCATGTCCTCGCTCTCACGGCGAGGCGGCTTGCAGGTAGGGTCCGGTTCGGTGCTTGACCGCCATGGACGTCTGGCGCGGTGAGGTCTGCCCTAGGCCGGACGCCAAGCGCGACCCCCGAAAGACGCAGGTCGTGTTCCCCACAGGGCCGATCTACAGCGCGTATGGGGCCGGATAGACTGGAGAGGTTCCATGGTCGAGGCTGCCGGGATTCTGCCGCACGTTGTCCTCCGTGACCGTGGACGAATGTGTCGCGATGATCGCGAGGAGGCGAGGAAGGTTCCAGACGAGTGGCCGACGGCAGGGGTTGTGGTGGCCACGAGGGATCGGCCGCTGCTGCTCGAGCGCGCCGTCGGCTCGATAGTGGCAAGTCGATACCCCGGCTGCATCAAGGTCTACATCGTATTCGACCAGACCGAGCCGCATCTCCCCGAGTTCGAGCTACCGCCGAACCGATCGGTGATCGGGCTGGTGAATACCCGATCGCCAGGACTCGCTGGCGCTCGAAACACAGGGATCATGGCGGCCGACACAGCTCTCATCGCCTTCTGCGACGATGACGATGAGTGGCTTCGCGACAAGCTCCGGTTGCAGGTCGAGGCGCTCAGGAACGAACGCCGTGCGATCGTGGCCACCACAGGGATCGCTGTTGCGTTCCGGGGGCGAGTGCACGAGAGGGTCGCTGCACGCTCCACGATAACCCTGAAGGACCTGGTACGTTCCAGGACCTTCGAACTCCACCCCTCAAGCGTCGTGGCGTGGAGGCGAGCGGTGCTCGAAGACATCGGCCTGGTGGACGAACAGATCCCTGGCGGTTACGGGGAGGACTTCGAGTGGCAGCTGCGTGCGGCGACCCTGGCGCCGATCCTGGCCGTTCGACGTCCTCTGGTGCGGGTCCATTGGCACGAGTCGTCATGGTTCGCAGATCGATGGGACACGATCATCGAGTCGATCCTTTACCTGCTGGACCGACATCCAGAGCTGCGAACCGATCCCCACGGGCTCTCAAGGCTCTATGGACGGATGGCTTTCGCCCATGCGGCAGCCGGGCGAGGATCTCAGGCCCGCCGGATCGCCTGGGACACCATCCGTCTCAACTGGCGCGAGCGGCGGGGCTACCTGGCCGTGGCAGTGAGTCTCAGGCTCGTCTCGGCGCAGACCCTACTCCGGCTGGCGCACAGGACCGGGAGGGGGATCTGATGTCCTCACGCGTGCCGCCTCGAGCTGGAGGAGGTCCCGATGAGCGGGCGCCCTCCGACGATCCCGCCCGAGGGAAGCCGCAGCCGGATGGCCCGACGGAACCGGTACGGATCCTCTATATCGGCGGCTGCGGACGAAGTGGGAGTACATTGCTCGATCGCATCCTCGGACAGATCGAAGGCCTGTGGTCCGTCGGCGAGATCGTGCACATCTGGCGACGGGGACTGGGGTCCAACCAACTCTGCGGGTGCGGGCAGCCGTTCCGCGAGTGTCCCTTCTGGTCTGCTGTTGGAGACATCGCCTACGGCGGATGGGACAGCGTGGAAGCGGGCCGACTCGTCGAGCTTCAGCACGCCGTCGACAGGAACCGCTACATCCCATTCATGATCGTCCCCTGGCTCGCCCCGGCGTATCGACGACGGATGCGCACGTACCAAGAGCTGCTGTCTCGTCTGTATCGGGGCATCGCCGAGGCGAGCGGCGGCAACATCGTCGTCGATTCGGCGAAGCACGCATCCTACGCCTTCCTGTTGCGCGGTGTTCCGGGCATCGACTTGCGAGTGATTCATCTTGTGCGAGATGCGCGTGGCGTGGCCCACTCGTGGACGAAAGAGATCCGCAAGCCGGAAGTGACGTCCGAGATCGAGTACATGCCCCGCTATCACCCGGCCCGGATGGCACTCCGTTGGGTCAGCTACAACCTGCTGTTCCACGTGTTGCGGCGGACGCACGTGCCATCGCTCTTCGTTCGCTATGAGTCGGTGGTGCGACGGCCGCGAGAGGAGATCGAGCGCATCCTCCGCTTCGGAGTTGGTCATCACACCCACACCACGCTGGACTTCATCCAGGATGACCGAGTGTTCCTTGCGAGCACTCACACGGTCGCAGGTAACCCGATGCGTTTCCAGCAAGGACCGCTGGCGCTTCGCGTTGACGACCGCTGGCGGCAGGACATGGATCGAACGCTGCGTCGGACCGTGGGTGCCCTCACGTGGCCTCTCATGAGGCACTACGGGTATCGGATGAGGGGACCGGCATGATTCCGCGCACCTTCGGCCGTTCCACAGGGCAGACGGTCCTCGTGAGCGGGCTGCCCAGCGCGCGCATTGGCTTAGCCGGAGCAGCTCCGTGACTATCCCCTATGGGTTGGCGCAGCCCCTCGCGGTCAAGCCTCTCCAAGGCCGGATCTCATACGGATTGCCCTTCTTCCTGCCGTTCCTCGCATTCCCGCTCTGGTGGGCGCTCGGCATCAGCGCCTTCATCTGGCCGATCGCGGCGATCCCGATGGCACTCTCGTTGCTTCTCCGCGGCTCCCACCGGGTCCCCCGCGGCTTCGGCGTCTGGCTCCTGTTCCTGTTCTGGATGATCGGGTCAACCGCCATGCTGAGCGACGTCGGCCGTGTCATCCCGTTCGGCTACCGGGCGGCGACGTACTTCGCGGCGACGATCCTGTTCCTGTACCTCTTCAACGCGCCGCGCGCGCTCCTGACCGACCGCCAAGTCGTGATGACGATGGCGGTCTTCTGGATGGTCGTCACGGCTGGCGGTTTCCTCGGTTCTGTCGCCCCCCGGTTCGAGTTCCGCAGTCCGATGGAGAGCGTCCTGCCCGGACGGCTTGCGAACAACGACTTCGTCCACCAGCTGATCCACCCCGCAGCCGCCCAGGTCTCCACGTTCCTCGGATTCGAGTCCCCGCGCCCCAAGGCTCCCTTCGAGTACACGAACGACTGGGGGGCCGTCTTCGCGCTGACGGCTCCGTTCGTCGTCCTGAGCTGGGCGATGGTACACACCTCGCTCTGGCGATGGGCCATCCGCTTGTTCCTGATCGTCTCCGTAGTACCGGTCGTGATGTCGCTGAACCGCGGGCTCTGGCTCAGCCTCGGACTGGGCTTCGTGTATGCCGGCATCCGGATGGCCTTCAGGGGACGCACCCGACCCCTCCTCGGCCTCGTCGCCGGCCTGTCGCTCACCTTGATGCTTGTCTTCCTGACCCCCCTGCGGGGGATCGTCGAGGCAAGGTTCGCGAACCCGCACAGCAACGAGAGCCGGGAGACCCTCTACATCGAGGCGAGCAACGCGGTGCTTCACTCGCCGATACTAGGCTTCGGCTCGCCGAATCCGTCTGACATCAACCCGAACCTGCCGTCCGTCGGCACCCAGGGACAGTTCTGGCTGGTGTTGTACTCCCACGGGGTACCCGGCCTGGTCTTCTACGTGGGGTGGTACCTCGTGTGTCTCTGGCAGACGAGGCGCCAGACGTCTGCGGTCGGTTTCTGGTGTCACATCGTCATCTTCATCTCCCTTGTCCAGCTACCCTTCTACGGACAACTCGCCACGCAGATCCAGGTCACCATGGTTTCGGCGGCACTTGCGATGCGCGAGCTCCGCCCACCGACAGCGATGGTCCCGGTTGGATCACGATCGGGCGCCCAGGACGTCGCTCCGACATGAAGGCGGGAACCATCGGCGGGCGAGAACTCACGTGGCTCCGTGGGGTCCTGTGGCCGGATGAGCGGCTCACGCGTGTCTCCCCCGACCATACCCCCCCCGAGGGCTTCCGCCGCTACCAGACATATGCCGTGATCCCCAGCGCGGCGAGACCCCGGTTGCTCGTCCCAGCAGCTCGGGGGGTCTCACGGACGGGCTTCATGCAGTTCAACAACTCGATGTCCCAGCGCGCGAGGCTCACCAAGGCGTTGGCCGGTGTCCTGTTCGATCTGGGGCCCGGGCGGCGCCTGATCCGGGATCACATCCATGTCGACGTGGTCACAGATCTCGAGCCGGCTCGACGAGGCGATGCGTTGCTCGAACACCATATCTCGGAGGTCTTGAGCCAGCCGCAGCTGATGATGTCCGTCACCTTCGGCTCGCTTCGACCCAATCGGAAGCCGGTGCTCCAGATGACCGATCCAAGGGGTGAGGTCGTGGCGTACGCCAAGGTGGCCTGGAACGACCTCACGACGTCACTGGTCGACGAGGAGGCCGATGCCCTCAGACGCTGGGCAGCAGACCCACCGCGCTCGTTCCGCGTCCCGGAGCTCCTCCACCACGGCGCCTGGCATGACCGCGCGCTGATCGTGACGTCAGGCTTCCGCAGCCCCGTATGGCGTCGTGGTCGCGTGAACGCCCCTCCACCCGTCCGTGTCCTGCGCGAGGTCGCGGAACGGGGGGGACTGAGCTTCGCATCGATCTGCGCTGCTCCTCTGTGGACGGAGCTGCGGACCCGTGGGGCGATGCTCGCAGACCCCGACGCTCGGGATCGACTTGCCGAGCTCATCGATCGCTTCGAGCGACGCTTCGCCGGCGTGGAGACCGCCATCGGTTCCTGGCACGGGGACTGGGCTCCGTGGAACATGTCGTGGGTGGACGGGCGCCTCGCGATCTGGGACTGGGAACGGGCGCGGTCCGGCGTGCCTGTGGGGCTGGACGCCATCCACTTCGCCTTCCAGGTCGCGTTCCGGACCTGCGGACGCCGTCCTGCTGAAGCGAAGGTGAGAACGCTGCCGCTCGCCGCCCCGACCCTCGTCGAGCTCAGCGTCGCTCGTCCCGCCCATGAGGCGCTGCTGACCATGTACCTCTTCGAGCTCTTCCATCGCTATGAGGACGCCACGACGCAGGGGGTCCTGTCCGCTGACGACCCCATCCGCGCAGGGATCCTCGGGACCTTGGCGGAGGCTCTGGAGGTGCATCCGCGATGACCCTACGGGCGAGGGTGAGCGCGATCACACCACGACCGGTGCGGAGGGCAGTCAAACAGGGTGTTCGCGCCATCTATGCCGCTCCGACGAGCCAGCACCGCCTGCTCCCGGACTTCCTCATCATCGGCGCCCAGCGGGCAGGGACCACATCGCTGTACAAGTACCTCGCGCAGCATCCTGCGGTAGGACCGGTCGTGCTCACCAAGGGCGCGCACTACTTCGACACCAACTACGACAAGGGGTTGGACTGGTATCGGGCCTTCTTCCCCACGGAGCGGCAGGCAGCCAAGGTCAGGCGTCGCCTCGGGGTGCGGATGCTGACCGGCGAGGGGAGCCCTTACTACGTCTTCCACCCGCTCGCCCCGGGTCGCGTGGCGGAGACGCTTCCGGACGTCAAGCTGCTGCTGATGCTGCGTGACCCCGTCGAGCGAGCGTACTCGCATCACGCCCACGAATCGGCCCGCGGGTTCGAGACCCTGTCGTTCGAGGAGGCGGTGGAGCGGGAGCCGGAACGCCTGGAAGGTGAGCGGGAGCGGATGATCGCCGATCCCACGTACAACAGCTTCGAGTACCAGCACCATTCGTACCTGGCCCGAGGACGGTACATCGAACAGATCCTCGCTTGGCGCGACCTGTTTCCTGCGGACCGACTGCTGATCCTCAAGATGGAGGACTTCTTCTCCGCCCCCGAGGACGGGTTCGCGCGCGTCCTCGGGTTCCTGGGGCTTCCACGCTGGCAACCGCCGACCTTCGTCCGCTACAACGCCCGGCGGTACGCGCAGATGGATGAGCGGACGCGCAGGCGTCTCGTCGAGCACTTCGCCGAACCGAATCACGAGCTCGAGCGCTACCTCGGCGTCACGCTCGGCTGGTCCCGATAGATGGACAGGAGCGGGACCCCCTCCCGATCGGATCCCTGGGACGAACGAGCCGCCCCACCGATCTCCGTTGGGGCAGATCGCCCGGGACATCGTGAGCACCTCTCGACCATCGCGCGTGGTGGGCTGCTGAACCTCATCGGAGCCATCGCCAGCGGCGTCCTCAGCTTCATCCTCGTGGTGATCATCACCCGAGGGCTCGGGGCGAAGGGCGCGGGTGCGTTCTTCGTCGCCATCGCACTGTTCAGCCTCGTTTCGAAGACGCTGGAGCTCGGAGCCGACACCGGGTTGGTCCGCGCGATCTCCCGGTTCCGCGCGCTCGAGAGGGTCCAGGATCTTCGTCGGACGTTGGCGATCGCGCTCGTCCCGGTGCTCGTGGCGGGATCGGTCGCGGCCACCCTCGTCTTCGTCAACGCGCAAGAGCTCGCAGCCGTCTTCGCCAAGGGTTCCGCCCCAGGAGAGGTTGCTCCACTGCTTCGGACCCTGGCGCTCTTCCTGCCGATCGCGTCTGCGTACACGGTGATCTTGGCGGCCACGAGGGGCTTCGGGACGATGGTGCCGTCCGTCCTCATCGATCGGGTCGGGAGGCCGACGCTGCAGCCTATCCTCGTGCTCGGAACGCTGCTCGCCGGTCTGGGCACGACGGCGGTGGTCCTCGCGTGGGCCGGTCCGATCGGGCTCGGGTTCGTCGTGGCGGGTGCCTGGCTCGGCGTCCTCGTGCGTAGGACCGAGCGGGAGGCAGCTCCTGAACTCGGGCCTCCGCGGGAGCGGAGGGTGCTGGCTGCACGATTCTGGCGGTTCACCGCGCCGCGCGGTTTGGCCGGCTTCTTCCAGGTGGCGATCGTTTGGATCGACACCTTGCTGATCGGAGCCCTCCGCTCGACCCGCGAGGCTGGCATCTACGCCGCTGCGACCCGCTACACACTGATCAGCACCTTCGCCCTGACCGCCGTCATCCAGGTGATGGGACCCAAGATCAGCGAGCTCATCGCTCGTCGCGACCACGAGGCGTCTCAGTCTGTCTACCAGGTCTCGACGGGATGGTTGGTCCTGCTGACGTGGCCGGTGAACTTCACGATCGTCCTGTTCACGCCCATCCTCCTGTCGCTCTTCGGGCGTGGGTTCGCCGCCGGCGACACTCCACTGCTCATCCTCGGCTTCGCGATGTTCGTGGCAACGGCAGTGGGGCCGGTGGACGTCGTCCTGCTCATGGCCGGCAAGAGTTCGTGGAACCTGATCAACACGCTGGTCGCCCTCGTCCTCAACGTGACGCTGAACCTCATCTTGATCCCTCCGCTCGGGATCACCGGAGCCGCCATCGCCTGGGCGGTGAGCATCATCACCAACAACGTCCTGCCACTCGCCCAGACCTGGCGATCCCTCAGGCTGCATCCATTCGGCTCGGGCTTCAGACTCGCGGTGGCCATCACGTCGATCGCGTTCGGCTGCGTCGGGCTCCTGGTTCGCCTGTCGCTGGGTCAGACCGCGACGGCGTTCGTCATCTACACGGCAACCTCGGCCGCCGTCTATCTAGCCCTCCTCTGGCACTTCCGGGATGGGCTCGACCTGAGCGTGATCCGTGGCGTCCTTCGCGCCAGGAGCGCCCCACAGCCCGACGGATAGCCGGGCCGGACCAGATCCCAGAGCCAGCCCGGGGGTTGCCCGATCGAGGCGACTTCACTAGCGTGGGTCGGTGTCCGAGGGCCAGCGATGCACCCGTCAAGCAGGCGAGGTGCTATCCATCCGAAGCCGGATGCGCCGCCCGTGAGCGGCGGGCGGGCGTGAGCGGGCTCGTCAGACCGCTACTAGAGGGAGGCGCCTTGATCGACCGCAGAGCATCGGGTCGACGAACGACCTGCGGCGTAATGGCGTTGATCCTCCTCGGATGTCAGGCCATCTCGTCGACACCGTCACCCCTCCACGCCCAAGCCGGCCCGGTTCTCTTCGGGGCGTCC
>Ga0073934_10002867_pt1 | contig 33775 bp, 25 predicted proteins | sample LarsenN4metaG_FD_76834 | JGI IMG/M metagenome (GOLD analysis project Ga0073934, IMG submission 76834) | Hot spring sediment bacterial and archeal communities from British Columbia, Canada, to study Microbial Dark Matter (Phase II) - Larsen... ...
GGGAAGAAGCGGCCTTGTCACGGCCCATAGCTCATCCGAGACAATCTCCTTGGCCATGTTTGTCATCACCTCCTCGATGACTATTATATCTCGCCAAAAAAGGTTTTGTTAGGCGCTCTTAATTTTGTCTCTTTCGATTGTAACTGCTCTTCCATCATCCTAAGCCATAGGGGCTATGAGTCAATGCGCGGGCGCGCGTCATCGGACATCTTTTTATCGCTTCTTAATACTGAGACAGTGCGAGCTTGACATTTGGCGGCCTTCGACATAAATTTGCAGATCGGCTGGTTGATCTCAGGCGTACGTGTTTAGCGTGTTTGTAAGTTGTGCGGCTGTGGCCGCTACTGATGTGCGGCGAGTCTCCGACTCTCCGGGGCCTGTTACTTATATCCTTTAGCGGCTACGCCGCTGCTTCTTGCCACGCTAAACGCATACATCTCAGGCTAATTGGATAATATAGCCGGAAGCAAAGCCAGCAGCTTGTTGGTATCGCCCGCTGATCAAATGCTGGGAGGTCGTCTAACGGTAGGACCGCAGACTCTGGATCTGCTTATCGGGGTTCGAATCCCTGCCTCCCAGCCATTCCTTTTCAATCACTTACAAGCTGAGAGATAAAGGCAAGGTCTCCCTTTGAGTGACTATTGAGTGACAACTTTCCCAAATAGCATATCCGAGAGCTTTTCAGATGCCTGTTGCTGCATTGAAGGCAGAATGTGTAAATAGATGTCCATTGTCAACGTGGCGCTGGAATGTCCCAGGCGCTCACTCACTACTTGAGGGGGCATTCATCCGCGCTTCAATTCCCTTTGCCGGGTAGTATCGGTTTGAACATAGAATCTATTTGCCGTTCAATGCGCTCAATGCGGGAGATGACATCATTGGTATGTGTTTAGCGTCGGTAGAAGCAGCGGCGTAGCCGCTAAAGGATATAAGTAACAGGCCCCGGAGAGTCGGAGACTCGCCGCACATCAGTAGCGGCCACAGCCGCACTTCTTACAACCACTGTAGCGGCAGAGCCGCACTTCTTACAACCACGCTAAATACGTACCATCATTGATTCGACTGTTGACAGCTTGAATTTCTGCGCGAACAGATTGAATCTCCGCGCGGACGGCTTGAAACTCTGTGCGCGTCTCCGCACGGACAGCTTGAATCTCTGCTCTTAGCCCTTCCACCTTCGCATCAATGTATTTCTCCATCCTGGATGAATAGAACTGCAATGCGCCGAAGATGCCTAACAGGAAGGTCGCAGTAGCAATGATAATGGTGATGATCGTAGGGTTCATCTGTACCTTCGCAGTATAGCCAAGCCGCAAATAACACGTCAAGACATCCGCTCGACGTTCAAAACGTCCTACGTCCGTAAGCAAAACCGACGTAGGACGTACAGACGTAGGACGTGGGCAGTTCAGACGGAATCATCGTTCCCCGGCCAGTAGTCCGCGCGTCTTCAGCCAGTCCGCCAACCGACCTGACCAGCTTGAGAGTATCGGATCTTTCTGAGCCAATCCTACTCCGTGTCTCCCTTTTTCATAAATATGCAACTCCGCCGGCACTCCCGCCTTTCTCAGCCCCAGATAGAATAAGACGCTGTTCTCAGCCGGCACCCCTTTATCTTCGTCGGTATGAAATAAGAACGTCGGCGGAGTCTGCGGCGTAATCTGCTTTTCGTTCGAGAGATATTCCATCAGCTCTGGATCAGGCGCATCTCCCAGCAACATCCTGCGCGACCCGGCATGGGTATATTGAGTTGTAAATGAGATCACAGGATAGCACAGAATCAAGAAGTCCGGTCGAGAACTCACCCGCTCAATCGGATCGGCAGCTTCCGGGTTCCCTGCGTCAAAGTGGGTGCCGGCGGTCGCAGCTAGATGCCCTCCGGCTGAAAAGCCCATGATGCCAATGCGATCAGGAGCAATGCCAAACTCTTTTGCCTGTGAGCGGACATAACGCAGCGCCCGCTGCGCATCCTGTAGCTGAGCTGGATGATGATAGCGCGGCCCCAGACGATACTTGAGGACGAAAGCCGCAATGCCAAGCGAATTGAGCCACTCGGCAATCTGTTTGCCTTCGTGATCCATCGCCAGGTTTGTATAGCCGCCGCCGGGGCAGACTATTACCGCTGTGCCTGCTGCTTTTGCCGGCGCGGGCAAATAGATCGCCAGCGTGGGCCTGTCAACTTCCTCTTTGCCCACTGCGCCGGGGGCCCCTTCCGGCCAGAGTTGCACTATTTTTACTTCTGTCGCCGCAGACTGGGCCAGATGCGTGACTGCTGTTATCAATATAGTGACAAATATGATTACTCCCTTCTTCAAGCGTATACCTTATTCCTTTCCTCAGCAGGAGCGCTCCGATTTCTATAAACTCATTTTAGGGCCGCTCAGTATTAAACAGCACGCCGAAGCAATCAGTCTTTATTCATGATGCAGTAAAGATTATTCGCGCCGCGCAGGAAGAGCTTGCCGCCTGAGATTGCCGGCGAAGCGTAGATCGGTTCGCCCAGTGAATTGACGCTCAGAACTTCCGGCGCCGGCCCGGCGCGCAATACGAAGCTATCTCCATCTTCACTGACGATAAGTATCTTGCCTTCAAAGGCGACCGGCGAAGCAGTGAATTGAGCCGGCACGGGCAGCCGCGCCTGATAGATCACTTTGCCTGTCCTCGCCTCTAAACAGGTAATCGCACCGGCATCCGTAATCAGGTACAAATAATCGCCATACAAAATCGGCGACGGCACATAGGCAGTGCCTCTGTCATAGCGCCAGACAATCTTCTCGGTATTGGCCAAATCGCCGTTGCCTCCCAGACGGATAGCGAACGCGCGTTTGGCCTCGCTGCCGGCAGAGACGAAGACCATGCCGTGACCGGCTACCGGGCTGGGAATCGCATTGCTCTCTACGCCGGGAGCGCGCCACAGTTCCTTGCCGCTCGCCGGATCATAAGCGATGACGCTCTCCGCGCCACTGGCAACAAGTTCGATTCGCTCACTGGTCTTTACCAACAGCGGAGTCGCCCAACTGCGGCGATGGTTGCGCTCGACGCGCCAGACTACTTTGCCGGTGTTCTTATCAACAGCAGCTATGAACGAATTTTCGCCGTATTCCTGATCGCACTGGAGAATTAGCAGGTTCTCGTAGAGCACCGGCGAGGTCCCCGGGCCCAGCCCCCCTTTAGCTATTCGCCCCAATGAAGTCTTCCAGATTCTCTTGCCATTGAAGTCGTAGCAATAGAGCCCCTCGGCCTCAAACGAGAGATAGACGTATTTGCCATCAGTCGCAGGGGTCGCCGAGGCATAGGTATTTTTCTTGTGGCGATTGTCGTAGACTGTCCCCTCATAGACGGTTCTCTCCCACAGCACTTTGCCGGTCTCAGCATCGAGGCAAAACAGCTTCATCGTGTGGCTGCGGTCTGCGCCAACGCTGTCAGGATGACGATACTCCTGCCCTTTGTAGATATGGCGCACCGCTTCGGCGCCGGGCACAACCGGGCCTTCAATTGAAGTGGTAAGAAAGATTCGGTTGCCCCACACTATCGGGGAAGAGTGACCGCGACCGGGAATGGCCGTCTTCCAGAGAATGTTCTTCGTCTCGCTCCACTCAATCGGTAACTTTGTTTCACTGGAGATGCCGCTCCCATCGGCCGAGCGCCATTGCGGCCAGTTTGACGACTGGCCGAGCGCCAGCCCGGATGTAATTGTGAAACTAACTGCGATCAACAGAAAGCAAAACCGGTATCGGTTTGATCCTACGCTTGCTCTTTTCATCTTGATTTCGCCAGCCTGCTCGAATACATCCAAATTCCGGCGGTCACCAAAATTGAACAAAGTTGAGCTTAGATTCTACGCCTTCAGGCGGCTGAGTCAATCATTTTGTTTGTGGAGTGTAGTGTGGGGGTATCGTTGACGCCGAGAGTGTTGAGAGATCAGGCGGGAATCTTGTATAGACCTTAAGAAAAGACTACAGCAGGTTCGGGCGCCCGTGCGCCCTCAAAACAGTTCTATTTTTAACCTGTTTTGAGGAAGTAGAGAGGTCAACATTTGCAGGAGCCTGTCAACCCTCAAAACAGTTCTATTTTTAACCTGTTTTGAGGGCGCACGGGCGCCCGAACCGAGAAAAACTATTTTTCTTAAGAACTACAGATTATCATTGACCAGTCTTAGAGATCCTGTGCTTATGCTGACGTTTCCTGGCCAGGGCTGCGCCGAAATTCACAATAAACGCAATTGGAGCTATGACCAAGAGCGATTTCTTCCAGAGATTGAAGAGTTCATAGTCTTCGCGCGTATAAGGGGCCCCAGTTCTCCCACCGAATCCGTTCGCAGTCTGTCGGATGGGCGCATCCGGCCAGGTAAACGCGCCGAACGCAAGGGTCAGCATTGTAACGACGACCGCAAAGATAACTATGACATTAAGCACTCTCAGCCGAGTTATTGAATTCGCTCTAGACTGGATAACCAGCTTGAGCGCAGTATCGGAGCTTATCAACATCCACTATCCTTCCATAGATTTTGTCACGCGCATAAATCATACTTTAGGAGTCAGCCAGTACCGGTGTATAACAGTATTTTATGGCACGATGAAAAATATATATTTTACATTTGGAGCTAATTTGTATACATTAGCTTGCCGAAGCGATATACTAAGACGCTAGTTCAATCTGGTAATTAACAGGTAGCGCCGTGACTGAGAATCAAAAAACCAGGCAACAAGATTCAGGGCAGCCCCACAACGGTAAATCCTCGGCTGCCACGGCGACTTTCTCTGCTCACAACAGGCAAACCATCTCCACTGGTGTATCCGGCTCTGTCATCGCTATTACTATCAGCATAGTAATTGTACTTATTATTGGCGTCAGTGGGTGATGGCCTGTTAAACAAAGATTTACAAAAGGCCATCACCCGTAAGGTTGATGGCCTTTTTAATTTTATAGGTATCTCGATTTTGGCAGTGAGACATTAAGTTCTGACAAGGAGACATTGAGCGTGGCGATCAGTCAAAAGACTATTCCAATAGATCATCTAGCCGGCGCAAAGCTGGCGGAAGCCCCCGAACTGACTGGTTCCCAGATACTGGTGGAATCGTTATTGCGCGAGGGCGTGGACACCATCTTCGGTTATCCTGGCGGCGCAGTGCTGCACATCTACGATGAGCTGTATCGCGCCGAGGACAAGATCACCCATTACCTTGTTCGCCATGAACAGGGCGCAGTCCACATGGCTGATGGGTATGCCAGGGCTACAGGCAAAGTAGGGGTTGCTCTGGTAACCTCCGGCCCGGGAGCGACCAATGCAGTAACCGGCATTGCCACTGCCTATATGGATTCGACTCCTCTGGTAGTGATTACCGGCCAGGTGCCTACTATGCTGATTGGCAATGATGCATTTCAAGAAGTAGATACTGTAGGCATCACCCGGCCCTGCACCAAACACAACTTTCTCGTCAAAGATATAAGAGACCTGGCGCGGGTTATTAAAGAAGCGTTCTATCTGGCGCGCTCAGGGCGACCTGGCCCCATCGTAGTAGACATACCTAAAGATGTCTCTGCCCAGCGCACTCGCTACATCTATCCTGATGAGACGCAACTGCCCAGCTATCGCCCGCCAAAGCGCGGCCATCCGGGCCAGGTCCGCCGCGCGATTCAAGCTATGCTCACTGCCAAGCGCCCGATCCTTTATGTTGGCGGCGGGATCATAACTTCTGGGGCGACCAGGGAGTTGATCGAGCTGGCCGAGCGCCTGCGTCTGCCGGTGACCCCAACTCTGATGGGCCTCGGAGGGTTCCCTTCAGGCCATCCCCTGTGTTTGGGAATGCTGGGGATGCACGGGACGTACTGGGCCAATATGGCGATCTCGGAATCGGATCTGATCATCGCTATCGGCGTGCGCTTCGACGATCGCGTCACAGGCAAGCTGGAGACATTTGCGCCTCACGCCAGGATAATTCACGTAGATGTCGATCCAAGCTCGATCAGCAAGAATGTCGTAGTTGATATTCCAATTGTCGGCGACGCCAAGACGGTAATCAGGCAAATGCTCAATGCGCTGCCGCGCAAAGCGACTGCCGAAAGCGCGACATCGAAAGCGCGCGATGATTGGTTTGCCCAGATTGAAGAATGGAAGCGATTCGCTCCCCTCACCTACAAGCAATCGGATGAGGTCATCATGCCGCAATACTTGATGGAACAGATCTATCAGGTCACTGGCGGCAATGCCATCATCACAACCGATGTAGGCCAGCATCAGATGTGGTGCGCGCAGTACCATCCGTTCAACGGCCCGCGCCAGTGCATAACTTCAGGCGGACTGGGCACAATGGGCTTCGGGTTCCCTGCCGCCATCGGCGCTCAGATAGCCTTCCGCGATAAGCTCGTTATCGCTGTTGTGGGAGATGGTGGGTTCCAGATGACCTGCGCTGAGCTGGCCACAGCGGTGCAGTACGGGCTGAATGTGAAGGCTATCATTATGAATAACAAGTTCCTCGGCATGGTCAGGCAATGGCAGGAGCTTTTCTACAATAATCGCTATTCGCATGTCGGGCTGGATGGGCCCCCTGATTTCGTCAAGCTGGCAGAGGCTTTCGGCGCTAAGGGGCTGCGCACATCAAGGCCGCAAGAGCTGCCAGCACTGCTCAAGGAGGGCCTGTCAACTCCCGGCGTGGTGGTAATGGACATTCTTGTGGCGCAAGAAGAGAACGTTTATCCGATGGTGCCTTCGGGCGCATCGCTAACCGATATGGTTTTAGACTGAAGATGAGACACACAATTTCAATTCTAATCGCTAATGAATTCGGCGAGCTATCGCGGGTTGTAGGACTATTCAGCGGGCGCGGCTTCAACATTGAGAGCCTGTGCGTGGCCGAGACGCTTGACCGGTCCGTCTCCAGAATCACGCTTGTCACCAGCGGCAATGATCAGATCATCGAGCAGATTGTCAAACAGTTGCGCAAGCTGGTGCGGGTCGTCAGAGTCACCGATGTAACTCGCATCAAGCACATTGAGCGCGAGATGGCACTGATCAATGTGGCTGCGGGGACCGGCCCCGCCCGCCAGGAAGTGCTGAGCCTTGTCAATGTCTTCCGCGCCAAGGTGGTGGATATTTCCCATGACGGATTGATCATTGAAGCTTCGGGCACGCAGGAGAAGGTCGAAGCGTTTATCAATCTGCTGAGGCCATTTGGCATCCGCGAGATTGTTCGCACAGGCAAAGTGGCAATGGGCCGACTATCCTCGCGTTCGGTTGCTCAATTGCAAGAGGGCAGGGCCCCACAAGCAGAGGGGCCAGAACAAGAGGTGGAAGAGCCGGCTTATGAGTCGTAATGCGTACCGGCGTCGGTGGCGATGTCCGACGTCGGTTTTGCTTTTGACGTAGGACGTATATCCGACGTCGGACGTATAGACGTAGGACGTCGGACGTTGTGCATTACCCATTACCGATTAAAGTTTGAATCGGAGGAAGAGGAAACAGATGCAAGTCTATTATGACAAAGACGCCGACGCGTCTTATCTGAAGAACAAGAAGATCGCAATCATAGGTTATGGCAGCCAAGGGTTTGGCCATTCTAACAACCTGAAAGACAGTGGATACGATGTGACTGTAGGGCTGCGCGAGGGAAGCAAGTCCTGGGAGAAAGCTCAGTCTGCCGGCCTGCGCGTGCTGCCGGTAGCCGACGCAGCAGCAGAAGCAGATATTATTATGATGCTTGTTCCCGACGAGCTTGCCCCCAGCGTCTACAAGAAAGATATTGAGCCGAATATCTACACAGGCAAGTATCTCGCCTTCGCTCATGGCTTCAGTATCCACTTCAAGACTATTGTCCCCCCTGAAGATGTCAATGTTTTTATGGTAGCGCCGAAGGGGCCCGGCCATCTGGTGCGCAAAGAGTACCAGCGCGGCGGAGGGGTACCCTGTCTGCTGGCCGTTTATAAGGACAAGAGCGGAGACACCAGGCAAGTCGGACTGGCCTATGCCAGCGCAATCGGCGGCGGGCGCGCCGGCATCCTGGAGACAACATTCAGAGAGGAGACCGAGACTGACCTGTTCGGCGAGCAGGCAGTGCTGTGCGGGGGACTGACCGCGTTGATCCGCGCAGGATTTGAAACCCTGGTCGAAGCCGGTTATTCGCCTGAGATGGCCTACTTCGAGTGCCTGCACGAGATGAAGCTGATCGTCGATTTAATCTACGAGGGCGGCATCGCCAATATGCGTTATTCAATCAGCAATACCGCCGAATACGGCGATATGACGCGGGGGCCGGCAATTATTAACCAGAGAACTCGCCAGACCATGCGCCGCCTCTTGCGCGATATTCGCTCAGGGAAGTTCGCCGCCGAATGGATGGCAGAGCATGAAGCAGGCAAACCGCGCTTCAAACAGTTGGAGCAAGAAGCAAAAGAGCATCCGATAGAAAAAGTGGGAGCAGAACTCAGAGCAATGATGCCCTGGCTCTCACGCGATAAGCTTGTTGATAAGGAGAAGAATTGACCTAATGCGCACCGGCGTGATCTGTAATCCGATTGCGGATTGCGGATGAAGCGTTCTACGTTCTATATCCGTCCGAACTGCCCACGTCCGATGTCCGACGTCCATAACGTTCTACGTTCGACGTTTAATCTTCAACGTAGAACGTAGAACGTATAGCGGACGTAGGACGTACTGACGTCGGACGTTCAGACGTAGGATGTAGGACGTCGCCATTACGCATTATGTATTATGCGCTATGAACAGGATCGAGATCTACGACACAACATTGCGCGATGGCACTCAGGGCGAAGACATAAACTTCTCCGTTGAGGATAAGTTGCGCATTGCCTCTTATCTGGATGATCTGGGAATAGACTTCATTGAAGGGGGCTGGCCGGGATCAAACCCGCGCGACATCGATTTCTTCAATCGAGCGCGCAGCCTGCGATTGAAGCGGGCCCGGCTGGCCGCCTTCGGGGCCACGCGCCGGGCGCGGCTCTCTTGCGATGAAGATCCTAGCATTCAGGCGCTGCTCCGAGCGGAAACGCCTGTGGTTACTGTGTTCGGCAAGTCCTGGGATCTGCATGTCATCGACGCTTTGCGCATCGGCCTCGAAGAGAATCTGGAGATAATTAAAGATACGCTGGACTATTTGATCAGGCAGCGCGATGTGGTGATATACGATGCTGAGCATTTCTTTGATGGATTCAAAGCCAACAAAGAATATGCTCTCGCTACTCTGAAGGCCGCTGCTGAAGCAAAGCCGCATTGCATAGTGCTCTGCGACACCAACGGGGGGAGCTTGCCTGAAGAGATTTCGCGGATCACTCAAGAAGTAGCAAGGCAAATCGCGATTCCGCTCGGCATTCACTGCCACAATGATGGCGAGCTTGCAGTGGCTAACAGCCTCGCTGCCGTGCAGGCCGGCGCCGGGCATGTCCAGGGCACAATCAACGGCTACGGCGAGCGTTGCGGCAATGCCAATCTCTGCTCGGTGATCGCCAATTTAGAGCTGAAGCTTGGGCGTACCTGCATCGGATCGGATGGATTGGCGCGGTTGCGCGCGGCTTCGCGGTTTGTTGCCGAGCTTGCCAATCTCGCGCCCGATAAGCGTCAAGCGTTTGTTGGCGAGAGCGCATTCGCGCACAAGGGCGGGGTCCATGTCAGCGCAGTCGAGCGCAATCCCAGAACTTATGAGCACATTGAGCCGGAGCTTGTCGGCAATCGCCGCCGGGTGCTGGTGTCGGATCTGTCGGGCCGTTCTAACTTGCTGGCAAAAGCGCAGGAGCTTGGGCTCGATCTTTCTCCCGAAACGGCGAGCCAGCAAGTTCTGACCAGGATAAAAGAGATGGAAAATCAGGGCTATCAATTTGAGGGGGCCGAGGCGAGCTTTGAATTGCTTGTGCGAGAGATGCAAGGCAAGCGCAAGCGATTCTTCGAGCTGCTCGGATTTCGCGTAATTGACGAGCACACGGGGCGCTCCAAGCCTATGAGCGAAGCTACCATCATGGTCAAGGTCGATGGCCAGATTGAGCATAGCGCCGCAATAGGCAATGGGCCGGTTAATGCTCTCGATAATGCTCTGCGCAAGGCGCTGGAAAAATTCTATCCCAGCCTCGCGGACATGGAACTGCTCGATTACAAAGTTCGAGTCATAACCGGCGAGCTGGGTGGAACAGCAAGCCTTGTTCGAGTGCTCGTAGAATCAGGCGATGGGCGCAATTGCTGGGGGACTGTGGGGGTCTCCACCAATATCATCGACGCTAGCTGGATAGCCCTGGTGGATGCGATTGAGTACAAACTGATGAAAGATGAGGTAGCAGAACAGTCGTTCGATGTTTTACGCTTGGCGTCGGATGTTGAGCGTCGAGCCTCGAACATATAACGTTGGACATTCCATATTACTTAGGAGTTTTTCATGACCCTGAAGGTCATCACAGACAATGAAAATCCTTGGGGCACCCTCTGGATCGCGCAGGCACACAGCCCACTTACTTGAAATGTAGCGCCGTCTGGGCAGGCAGGGATGAGGGGCGCTCCCAGGATATTTTCATAGGAGTTGTTTTCATCATGCCAAGCACGAGGAAATATTACGTTGGGGTTTTAGGCGCAACCACAATCAAAGGTCAGGAGCTTATAAGCAAATTAGGTAATCATCCTTTCTTCGAGATCATCGAGCTTGCCGACAGCAATGAGCTGGTTGGGAAGCGATACCGAGATGTCTGCGACTGGCGATTGCAGGGGGTAATGCCTGATAGGGTAGGGAACATCAAACTATCGGCCTGCCGCGCTCCGCTCTATTGCGAGCTGGTCTTCTCCTGTTTGCCGGCAGATGTGGCCGGAGCGGTTGAGCGGCAACTGGCCGGTCACGGCTATCCTGTAATCAGCGCCGCAAGCGCGCACCGCATGGCGGAAGATGTGCCGTTGATTATCCCCGAAGTCAATCCCGGACACATCAAGCTGATAAATTTCCAGCGCGTTGCCCGCGCCTACAGCGATGGCTTTATAATCGCCAGCCCAAATACGATTGTCTCTAATCTGGCTCCGGCGCTCGCTCCGATAGACCGCGCCTTCGGCCTTGAAGCCGTTTCGGTCAGCACCGTGCAGCTCTTTCACGAGTCAGGCCACAGTAGCGTAGCGCCTCAGAACGCGGCAGCGGCCGTGAGCATTGTTCAGGAAGAGACTTGCGTTGAGGCTGAGACGCTGAAGATACTGGGGGCATTGCAGAACGGCTTTGTCGCGCCTGCCAGCTTCCGCATCAGCGCCCATTGCTATCCGATAAACGGCAGCGGCGAGCAGATGATGTCGGTCTCGGTTAAGCTTAAAGAAGAGGCGAGCGAGACGGCGTTTATCGAGGCATTGAAGGCGGCGAGCAATCTGGCTGCTGATTTGAAGTTGCCGAGCGCCGTGGCCCGCTCCGCTCTGGTAGCGCCGGAACAGGGGCCCTCGATTGAGAGCATCAGAGAGAAAGGATATTCGCCGGTGATCTTTGGCATCCGCAAGTGCCCGGTGCTCGATTTCAAATTCACCCTTCTCAGCCGCAGCGCCGGAAGGACCCCCGCAAGCACTGCATTGCTCAATGCTGAGTACCTGACAGCGAAGGATTACCTTTCCAGCCCGGCGCTCGCTCCCTGGGCAGTGTGAAGGTAACAAAGAAAGTGTGTTGAGATATGGCATTTGAAGAGACAAGATTTGTCTGGAAAGATGGAGAGATTATCAAATGGCGCGACGCCACAATTCATCTGGCGTCGCACGCTTTGCACTATGGCAGCGGAGTTTTCGAGGGTGTTCGCTGCTATCATACGGTGCGAGGCTCCGCTATCTTTCGCCTCTCGGCCCATCTGGAGCGTTTGTATCATTCCGCGAACATCTACGGCATAGAGATTCCTTATACGCCCCGGCAGATTGAAGAGGCAATCGCAAGCGTCATCAAAGCCAATAACTTCACCGGTTGTTATATCAGGCCCATCGTCTACTACGGCTATGGGTCGCTCTCCGTCAATCCCAAGAACTGTCCCGTCGAAGTGGCGATACTGACCTGGCCCTGGGCCGCCTACCTGGGCGAGCAAGGGCTTGTCGAGGGCGTGAGAGTGACTATCTGTTCCTGGGTGAAGTTCCATTCGAGCATGATCCCTGCCACAGCTAAAGCCTGTGGACAGTACTTGAATTCCATACTGGCAGTGCGTCAGGCACACGACAACGGATTTGATGAGGCCATCCTGCTCAATCGCGATGGCTATGTGGCCGAGGGTTCAGGAGAGAATATCTTCATTGTCAAGAATGGAGAGATCTATACCAATGATGAAAATTCAGATGTCCTGCTTGGAGTGACCCGCGAATCGGTAATTCAATTGGCGGAAGACCTGGGCTACAAAGTCAATATCAAACTGCTTTCAGTCGGTGATCTGCTCAATGCCGATGAGGCATTCTTTACTGGCACCGCAGCCGAGGTGACCCCTATTCGTGAAGTCGATGGGAAAGTAATCGGTCACGGTCGTCGGGGCCCCATCACCGAATCTATTCAGCGAGTATTTTTCGATATAGTAGCGGGCAAGCTTGAGAAGTACGACGAGTGGCTTCATTTTATCTCTTGAAAACAGCCACAGAGGGCACAGAGATATAGACATTAAGAAAAAGATCAGCCAGTTCCGGGTGCTGAGCGCCCTCAAAACAGGTCTATATTTAACTTGTTTTGAGGGCGCACGGGCGCCCGAACCGAAACCTGCTTTTCTTAAAAGCTATAGTAAAGAAAAAGATCTGTCATCTGTCCCAGGTCTGATATCTGACGTAGTTACTCCGTGTCTCTGTGCCTCTGTGGCCATAATTTAGACCTTTTATTCACTCTCAATTTGTGCTCGCTTGTCCCAGGTATTGCCGCGCCTGACGCAGTTCTGGCAATTCCTCGTCGGCCTGCTTCCAGATCTGCAAGAGATTAGTATAGGCAGCTATTGCGCCTGCGCGGTCGCCGCTTTGCGCGGCAGCTCGCGCTGCGCCGAGCAGCGAACGCGCTCGATTCGGTTGCCGCAGCAGCGAGACGCTAAATTGCTGCGCTGCCTCTTTAGCGCGCCCCATTTGCAGGAGAATCTCTCCAAAGAGTTCATGGGAAGGCTTGATGAGATCAGGGGGCCCCGAAGGTGGAGACATCTCTTCTTCTAAAGCAGTGGCTCTCTTCATTAGTTGAATCGCGCCCGTATTGTTTCCTCTCTTTGCGCTGGCGAGTGCGTTCACCTCTAACCCCATGATCTCCACCTGCCTTGCATCATAAGCCTCTCCCTTATCTGTAAGCTGCTTGCGCACGGTTTGTAACTCAGCAATGATCTTATCTGCTTCCGCCAGCGCCCCCGTTTCTACTGCCGCCAGGCCGCGAGCCAGCAAGATGACACTCTGCCCATACCAGTTGTAAGGAGATGCAGGTGGAGCAGTCGACCTTCCGCTTGAAGATTGCCTGGCTGCGCCATGTGCTGAGTGCTCCCCTGAATCTGCGCTTTGGCCCCCAGCCTTCTCTTCAGCAGAGGTGAGGAGTCTGCCTGCTAATTCCCAGTGTTGAGTTTCAATGACAGATGTCGCCAGCATGTACGCGTAGGTTCGTCGCAATCGCCCGCCGCCTGCTTCATCCATCGACTGGCGCATCATCAAAAGCAGTTCTTCAGCTTTAGAGTTGCGTCCTTGTTGAAGATAGACATAGAGCAGCCAGGAGAGGCTGTGATAATCGCGCAATCCCTTAGAAAGTCTTTTGCGCTTGACCCAGGCATCTGAGGCGGCCCAGGCGGATTCATTCGAGGCGGCAGCTTCGGGCCACATTCCCAGCTGGAGAAAGATATGCGAAGGCATGTGGCGAGCGTGATGCGCTTCGGGAGCAATCTCAGCATAGCGTCGCGCGGCAGGCAGCGCCAGTATTGCGTGCTCCGGGTCGTCGAAGGAATGGATAATATAATGTGCTGCGCCGGGGTGGTTGGGATTCTTCTGGAAAACATCCATAGCTATTGCGCCCGCTCGCATCTGGCGGCGAAATCCTTTATCTCCAGGGCGCACCGTTCCCAGCAGCGATAGCGAATAAAAGGCGGCTGCTTCCAGATCATCAGGATAATCGCGGTAGAGCTTCTCCATAGCTTCAGAATAGGCGATGTCGCGTGTGAGCTTATCGCCCTTGCCGTACAGCACTCTCACTGCATCTATATAAGCTCGCTCTCTTGGCGTCAGTTTGCTTGTGTCTTTGATCTTTTCAAGCGCCTTCACTGCCGCCTCAGTATCTTGTTGGGACCAGAGCGGATGATTATGCGCCATTGCCTCGCCCCAGTAGCCCATCATAAAGTTTGGATCGACTCTGGTAGATTCACGGAACGCTTCCAGCGCCTCTTCATACCAGAATGAGTGAAGCGCAGCAACGCCTCGCAGGAAATGGGCCTTTGCCTGTTCCGAGCCAGTCACAGGGAAATCTACTTTGCCTAATTGAGATTGTTGCGCTGCCGATTCAACAGCAAACATTGTGACAACAACCAGAGATAAGACGATTGCTTTAGAGCAGACTTTAATAAGTTGCATGGGGCCACCTCAGCTTTGATTAAGATATCTTGTTATCAGGATTGAGAAATTGTATGGCCGGTTTGGACGCCAAAGCAAGGGAAACTTGCCACTTCAGTCTGTGCGCCAGTATACTCGCTGGCGTATACTCTGCGTAGAATCAGATGAAACTAAAAAGGATAGGCTGGATGAACGTTACTCACCTTTACTGCTCGAAATGTTCTGCTACTTACGAAGCCAACAAGCTTCACAATCTCTGCGCCGCTTGCGGCAAGCCGCTCCTGGTCAGCTATGACCTGGAGCGAGCAGCATCGACTTTGAAGAAAGATTCTCTTGCGCTGAGGCAGCCCAATCTCTGGCGCTATCGTGAACTGCTGCCGGTCGAAGACGATTCAAACATAGTTTGTCTCGGCGAAGGCTATACTCCGCTAACGCATGCCGCGCGGCTGGGCGATAAGTTAAGGATGAAGCATCTTTACATCAAAGACGAGTCGGCGAATCCAACCGGATCATTCAAAGCGCGAGGGCTGGCTGTGGCCGTTTCAATGGCTAAAGAGCTGGGAGTGAAAAAGCTCGCTATTCCATCGGCGGGAAATGCTGCTGGCGCTCTGTCGGCTTATGCTGCGCGAGCCGGGCTTGAAGCGCACATCTTCATGCCGCGAGATGCGCCTGTGGCTAATCGCGTGGAATGCCAGATGACCGGCGCGCGAGTTAACCTCATCGACGGTCTGATTACTGATTGCGGGCGCGAAGTTGAAAGGAGAAGAGTTGAAGAGGGCTGGTTCGATGTCTCCACTCTCAAGGAGCCCTATCGAATAGAAGGGAAGAAGACGATGGGCTTTGAACTGGCGGAAAGCTTCTCCTGGCAACTCCCCGATGTGGTGCTATATCCAACCGGAGGCGGCACCGGGTTGATCGGGATGTGGAAAGCATTTGATGAGATGGAGAAGATGGGCTGGATAAACTCGAAGCGCCCCCGCATGATTACGGTTCAAGCGGAAGGCTGCGCGCCCATAGTCCGCGCTTTTCACTCAGGAGCGCAGGAGGCAGCAGAGTTCGAGAACGCCAGGACGGTAGCCGCCGGGCTGAGGGTCCCCCGCGCAATAGGCGATTTTCTCATGCTCGATATATTGCGTAGCAGCGGCGGCGCTGCCGTTGCCGTAAGCGATGAACAGATGATCAGAGCCGTAGCCGAGATAGGCGCGACCGAAGGGATCTTCGCCGCTCCGGAAGGGGCCGCCTGCTTGCCCGCTCTGGAAAAGCTACTGGAAACCGGCCAGATTGACCGCGATGAGCGAGTGGTGCTGTTCAATACCGGTTCGGGATTAAAGTATATGGAGGCATTTACGTAATGCGTAATCCGTATTTCGATTGCGGATGGAACGTTCTACGTTCTACGTTTCAGGTTCTAGACGGAAGATTAAACGTTGAACGTTGAACGCACCCATCACGCATTACATTTTACACATTACTTTGTTATGAGGCTTAGCTACAGAGACATATTGAATTTCACCATTCCCCTATCGCTAACAGCAGTAATGATGGGGGTATCGGCGCCGGTAATAAATGCAGGCATTGCGCTGACCAGGGAGCCCGCGCTGGGAGTTGCCGCATTTGCCGTAGCATTCAACCTATCTATTTTAATTCACAGCTCTATTTTCATATCCGATCAACTGGGTGCGGCGCTAATCAGGGATGAGCGGTCTTATCGCCTGGTCAAACGGTTCTGCATTATCTTAGGCAGTTTGCTCTCTATCTTTGAGTTTGTGTTTGCGCTGTCGCCGCTGGGGCCCTGGGCGATAAGAGAGTTGATCGGGGTTGATGACGATCGGACGGCAGAAAGCGCGCTTTCTGCCGTCCGATTGATGGCGACTTTTCCTCTGATGATCGGCATACGGGCAGTGTATCAAGGGGTATTGATCCGCAATCGGCGCACCAGGCTGATCGCATTGGCGACCTACGGCCGTCTGCTGTTCCTTGTCGGCGCCACTTTTTTGATAGCGCGGACATGGCCTGAAACTGATGGGGCCCTGTTGGGGGCCGTTTCAATGGGCATAGCCATCTTCATCGAGATGACGATTGTCGCAGTGGCGGGGCTGAGATATGTGCCTCGGCTCAAGCAGGCGACAAGTCAAGGAGGTGTTGAAGGTTATGGCCATATCTTCAGGTTCTCATTGCCGCTGGCAATCACTTCGATGCTGTGGACTATGACCGGCTCGATTATCATTTCGATTATCTCTCGCAGCTCGGCTGCAAACACCAAAGAGTCCATAGTGGTATTCTCCATCGTTTACGGCTTGACCTGGCTGCTGACCAGCCCGACGCTTATGTTGCAGCAGACGGCTATTTCACTTATCGAAGATGCGCAGAGCCTGGCGCTGGTGCGCCGCTTTGCCGCAATTGCCGGCGCCTTGATGTCGCTTTTAGTAATGATTGTAGCGGCCCCCGGCGTGAGGACGCTTGTCCTGGGCAGAATCTACGGTCTCAATGCCCGATTGATAGCTGTAGCCACCCCGCTGCTCATGATCGTTGTCTTGCTGCCGTTGTTTGTCTCTTTGAGAGCGTTCATGCAGGGATTGCTGATCAATCTCGGCTGGACAACAAGCGTGGGAGCGGCGGCGATTTTGCGTGTTTGTAGTATGTTCGCTATTGCCTATCTCTTCTTGTTGCTGCTCAGGGGCCCTCAGCAACAGGGGGCATTGCTGGGGATCTTTATTATGGTCACTTCGCTGGCAGCAGAGAATTTTGTGCTTTATCTGAGGACGAAACAGGCGGTCAGACACAACTCTGTTCTGTTACATGCAGGGGTGCGCGAAGTATTGCTGGCAAAGAATTAGAACAGTAGATAGAAGGCAACGGGCAGAAAAGCAAAGGTAAGCTTACATTCTGCTGTCCTGACTGATTACTACTGGTTATTGTTCTTCGGTTTCTCTTTCTCCTTGTCATTGTCTCAATCAAATTGTCCTTCACGCCTAAAGTGTTCGGCCTGGGGATTGGTCTGCATCTGCGCCTTCAGTCCTGGCTACAATGCCCAATCGCTCAGCCGTCTGTCGGGTCAAGCGCCCATCTGCGTTCAGTCCCTGATCTTGCAACTGTCTGAGCGCGCTGTGCGTCTGAGAGCCTAATATCCCATCTACTCTGCCTTTTTAGGACGCGCCTTGACATTGCACATTGGCAGTGCTAGTTTGCCTGAGAGCTTAATGTTGGAACGTTTAAACGTCATTGCACAGCAGTGGCAATGGTAGTTTGCTTGAGATTGATAGTTTGTCTTTATCTGCTCATCAAGGAGTTTTACAGATGAGAGTCAAAATCAATGCCGTCGCGCTTACGATAAGCGACAGCGCATCGCGCGGAGAGCGCGAAGATAAATCTGGCCCCGCGCTGGTTGAAGAGTTAAAGGAACTGGGCGCGGAGATAGTAGCAACTGAGATTATTTCTGATGACCGCGATCTGATAGCCAGTCGGCTCCGTTACTACGCCGACCGCGAGGATGTTAATCTGCTGGTCACTACCGGGGGCACCGGCCCCAGTCCGCGCGACAATACCCCTGAAGCCACGCTGGAAGTAATTGAGCGCGAGATGCCGGGCCTGGCAGAGGCGATGCGGATTAAAAGCATAGAATCCACGCCTCTGGCAATACTCTCGCGCGCAGTCTGCGGAATTCGTTCAGGCACCTTAATTATCAATCTGCCGGGCAGTGTGCGCGGCGTGCGGGAAAACTTCGCCGTTATTCGCAAATCGCTTCCCCATGCTATCGGTCTCATCACAAACCAATCGCCTAAATGCGCCGGTTGAGAAAATGGCAGGTAGTAAGCAGCCGATAGATAGATCACTGCGCACCTTCGGTTTGAGGTAGATTCACAGAACAGGAGAAGAATCGAGTTTGAACGAGCAAGAGAATGATCAAATACTACAGCGGCGCAAGAACCTGGAAGAGATAATAAAGCTGGGGCACCATCCCTATCCACATCGCTTCGACCGAACCCATACCATCACCGAAATAGTCGAAAACTATCGCCGCTTTGCCGGCAAGAAAGAAGAGGCGGAGCTAGCGCAAATCAACAGCGAGCTTAACCAGGTTCATGTGCGCGTTGCCGGTCGCATCTACACAACTCGCATAATGGGCAAAGCCGCTTTTATGCACCTGTCAGATGGAAACGAGCGATTGCAAGTCTACATCCGCAAGAACGATGTCGGCGAAGATGGCTGGAAGCTTTTCAATCTACTTGACCTGGGGGACTTCATAGGGGTCTCAGGGTTCCTTTTCGTAACCAAGACGGGCGAACTCTCGGTGCATGTTGAGAAGCTCTCTTTCCTGGCAAAAGCGCTCTTGCCGATGCCCGATAAATGGCACGGGCTGCATGACCCGGAACTGCGCCAGCGCCAGCGTTATGCCGACTTAATCGCCAACAAGAGCACTCGCCAGGTCTTCGTCAAGCGCGCGCAGATCATACGCGAGATCCGCCGCTTCTTCGACGAGCGCGGCTACCTGGAAGTCGAAACGCCTATGCTTACGCCTCTGGCTACCGGCGCAGCGGCCAGGCCGTTTGTCACCCATCATAATGCGCTCGATATCGATCTTTACGCGCGCATCGCTCCGGAACTCTATCTAAAACGGCTGATCGTAGGCGGCTTTGAGAAGGTGTATGAGCTTAATCGCAATTTCCGCAACGAGGGGCTCTCGATTCGCCATAACCCTGAATTCACGATGCTGGAATTCTACGAGGCCTATAGCGACTACAGGGACCTGATGGATCTGACAGAAGAGCTCATCACCGGTCTGGTCGATAAAGTCTGCGGCTCCCGCGTGATCGAGTATCAAGGGCAGCAGATCGATTTCTCAAATTGGTCTCGCCTGACCATCAGAGAGGCGATAGCCAGGTACTGGCCGAGTGAGGCGGAAAAGCCAACACCGGATGATCTGACGACGAGAGATAAGCTAATAGACCGGTTCCGCGCTCTGGACGCAACATTCGATCAAAGCGCAAGCTACGGGACATTGCTCGGTGAATTGTTTGAGCGCGTTGCCGAAAAGCATTTGATCAATCCGACGTTCATCACCGAATTCCCGACGGAACTCAGCCCGCTCTCAAAACAGTTCATTGATAGGCCGGACTTCGTTGAGCGGTTCGAGCTTTTCATTGCCGGCATGGAATGCGCAAATGCATTCAGTGAGCTGAATGATCCGGTTGAGCAGCGTCGCCGATTTGAGGAGCAGATGCTGGCGCGCGCGCGCGGCGATGAAGAGGCGATGGTGATGGATGAAGATTATATCCGCGCCTTGAGTTATGGAATGCCGCCTACAGCAGGCGAAGGAATCGGCATTGATCGATTGGTAATGATCTTGACCAATCAAAAGTCGATTCGCGATTGTATCCTGTTCCCTCACCTGCGGCCGGAAAAAGGTTGAGGAGTTGTGGCTTTCAAAACCTTAGATATAGCGTAACTACTCAGTAGCACCTAGCTGCCGTCTTGAGCGAGCAGGTTTATAGAATTGAGGAATAAAAGCCCTCTTTAGCTGTGGTAGGAGCGACCCGCTTGGTCTTGATTCATAGACCGCTCCTACGGAGCTGGAGAAGATTTCATCAGGCCGCAATGCTATAAATAGGTCGCCGCTGCCCACGGCCGCAGCAGTTACTATATAGCATTGTATTCGCACCCCCCTGACAACGCAGGAGGGTTGATTTAATGCCGCTCCTGCGAGTATCAATACAGATCTTGTGGGTCGAAGGTGGGAGAAGCAAAAGGAGAAAGTCTCTTGCAGCGACTGCGGTCATGCGGCTGCTGGCAACGTTTGCTATAGCTTCATAGGGGCCTGGGCGGCGAGCGGCGCTTGCGGCGGTGCCCACCGCGAGATATGCAACAGCTAGCTGTGGTCGCTAGCTCAATTCCTCTGGTTGTATTTATTAGGTACTGCTGTTGTTCTGTGATGATACAGAAGTGATAAGCAGTGGGTAATACCGTTTTTGGTTTGAAACCGGACCACGCGGAAGCGGCCCCGGGCGCCATAACCTGAGCCGGGACTGAAATGAGTTCGTAACCGAACTCCAAACGATATTAGTTCAGACGGTTTTGAGAGCACAAGAACTTCGGGCGTCGGGCGCCCTCAAAACCGCCCGAAGTTTTTGCACCTTCAGAATAGATTAAAATAAGGGATGTTTTGAGAGCGCTTAGCGCCCGAAGCGCTTGCGCCCGAACTAACCCTTTAATGAGTTCAATTGCTAACTCCAAACGGTATAATACGTAGTGGATAACAAAGATCCTCATCACGCATTGCCCATTATGTTCTTTCCCATCCGCGAGGCGCGCTCTATCTCGGCATTGATCTCGCCGCCGACTATAATGACAAACCCGGTGATATAGAACCAGAGCATCAGGACGATCATTGCACCCAGACTGCCGTAGGTCGCGCTGTAATCGGCGAAGTTGGCTATGTAGATGCGAAATGCTATTGAAGCAATTATCCATACGGCAACAGCAAATACCGATCCGGGTGTGATCCACCTCCAATCTTGCTCAACGTCCGGCGCAAAGTAGTAAACAAGCCCTATTGCCAGAAGCAAAAAGAGCAGAATCACTGCCCAGCGGCCAATTGTCCATAGGATTGAGAAGACAACTCCCAGCCCTGCTCTGGCAGCAATCCATGCGCCGATGTGATCGCCAAACATCAGCAGCGCCATTGCCACAATTATCAGAAGCGATAATCCTATCGTGAGCAAGATCGCCATCAGTCGCACTTTCCAGTAGGGCCTTGACTCTCCAACTTCATAAGCGCAATTAAGGGCCCCGGCAATAGCTGCTATGCCCGCCGATGACGCCCAGAGCGATGCCAGGAGGCCAAAAGAGAGCAACCCGCCGCTGCTCTTCTTTACTATCTCATCAACTGTGCCGCGCACCAGGTCTAATGCTCCTTGATTAGGCAGAACCGGTTCGGCGATCTCGATTACTCTGGGGATCAGGTCTTGAATAGGGAGATAGGCTACCAGCGACGCTATGAAGATGAATAGAGGGAACAGCGCAAACAGGAAGTAGAAAGCAAGCTGCGCTGCTAATCCAAAGACATCGGTATCATTGATTTCAGCCCAGACTCGCCTGGCCAGCTCTGCAATGCCTACCCCTCTCAGCCCCAGTATATGCAGAAGGACCGGTCTCGCTACTGCTGCCCGGTTCGCCATGCTTTTGCCTCAATATCAGGTTTACTGAAATCGACTTGCAAATGAAATGCCGACGCGCCGGGCAGTAGCGCCAGAGAGCAGGAGAAACAGGGTGCCGGGGTATTGGAAAGCCGAGGCGCTATAGTTCCCCTCGCCCTCTGATTTCCATACACTCGGTCTCCCCTGCTCCCCGGTTCCTCTGCATCCCTGGCCCTTCTACTTCTTCTTTTTATTAATTGCAGCCTTGAGAGCTGAGCCAGCCGAGAAACGCACCCGCTTGGTAGCAGCGATCTTGATCACTTCCCCTGTTTGAGGATTGCGCCCTTTCCTGGCGGCGCGTTCTGATACACTGAAAGTGCCAAACCCGACGAAAACCACTTTGCCTCCTCTGCGCAGCTCATCGGTAATCCCTCCCAGAATCGCATTGAGAGATTTCTCCGCTGCCGCTTTCGAGATCCCTGCGTGTGAGGCAATCTGATTGATGAGGTCTTCTTTATTCATCCTTCGAGTCTCCTTTAAGGTGTGAATTCAACTATTCGCCACGAGCTAACATCGCAAGCGCGACTCAGCTTTTAGCACTACTTTTTTTCGCTGTCAATGAAATCTATTGTGAGGGCCCCATCTATTGGCTTGCAAATATGTCCCCGGCTTTCAAAGTCCCCCGTTGAATCAACCGATAATTCCCATCCATCATTACAGCGAAGTTGCTGAAGCTGACCGGCAGAGAGTTGCTCTCGAGGAAGAAGAGTCCATCGGCAAGCTGGTAGCGAAGGTGCGGCTCAGGGGAATCTCCTGAATTGCCGATTCGAGCAATCTGCTGGCCCGCTCTGACCAGGTCGCCTTTATTAACAGTGATCGACCCATGTCGCAGATGCCCGAAGTGGCTCAGCTCGCCATTGCCATGATCTATGACAATCTCGTTGCCGCCAAGACCGGCGGCAAACGGTCTCCCCGGCTTGTTGTCGGCCATATCCTTGACGACAGCCACGACGCGCCCATCCGCCGGAGCGTAGACCGGTTGATCCCAGGCAAAGTAATCCTCATTCTTCGAGCCATCTCCGCGATAAGCGCGCAGCTTGCCATCTACTCGTGTGATGTAGAGCGCATAACGATCGGGGAAGAAGATGCGATTGCCGGAAAAGTAAGGCGTGCGGCGACGACGATTGAAGAAATCCGATCCATTGGCCACAAACCAGCTATCGCCTTTGACCGGCAAATTGTAGATATTGGATTGAGTGAAACTCTCCGGTTCAATCAATACCGATTCTGAAAACCTCTCTCCATCATCAAAGACGCCGGTGAAGGCGACGGCAATCTGGCTCACCGACGCATCTTTATCGAAGACGTAGGCGGGCACAAAGAATATGTTTGTGCTTTTAGCCGGGACCGTAGGCGAAGGCGGAAGAAGATTGCCTTGAGCATCGACCGGCTGAAAGCAGGCGTAGAGCGCGCCTCCGAAATAGCTCTGATGAAAGATGATCTTCCCCTGCGGGCCTTTAACTGTTACCTGAGCGCCGTCTATTGTGGCGCCGCGACCGGTGGGGCCCCTCAGAATCACTTCCGAATGGATGAATTGAAGATTCCCATGAAACATCCGATAGTGCTTGCTGTGAGAGGCAATGAAGCTGATCTTCTTTTCGTCCGCCTGCGGCTCAGCCTGTTCCTGTATCGGCTGAAATATAGCCGTATCAAGCCCGCTATTGTGTTTGACCGTCTGCAGAGATATTTCAGAGCTGGGCAGACCATTAGTGAACCGGCTTGTCCTGAAAGCAAGCATCACCCCGTCCAACTGGCGATAATCGGAAGAGAAATTCTCTATCAGTATCTCTCGGTCCAGAGCCTTCGTCTTTGTCGCCGTCTTCAAAATCAGGTAGCTATCAACATCGAAGAATACCTGATAGGTATTTTTGCTGGGCATAGTGAAAGAGATCACGTAAGCCTGGCGGGCCCCAACCGACTCTTTACCCTCAAACCGGACGGTGATGCCGCGCTCTTTCAATCTCTCTTCAGTCCACAGGATCGGCCAGTTGAATATATTGGCCTCTTTGAGCTGCTCCAGCTCGGTTCCTATCAATTGCCTGAGTCCCGCCGAATCGCGCACCCAGCCTACCTGTCCGTCAAACCCGCTGTCAGAGCGCACGGCGCCAAGATCGATGCTGGTGCGGAATTTGTCGGGGAACTTAGAATAGAGAGTAATAAAGCCTGTGCCGCCCGGAACGGTGATTATTCCTGACGCCGCGCGCTCCTGGATCTTGCTCAATGCCTCCTGGCCGCCGATTGCTCGCATGTGGCGCTGAAATATCTCTTCGACAGATTGCGCGGGAGCCTGGGATTGAATGGATCGACACAAAAGCGAGAAGACACAAAAGAATAGCAGGAACTTCGCGCTTCTGTGTCTTTGCCGCAGGTTCAAATGAAAGCCGCTGCAATCAAGATCAGAGCAAGAGCGATGTCTGTCTCTACTTTCAATCTCTACCGGATTCACAACAACTTCTTCTTGATCTCTTTAATGATCTGTAGAGCTTGTTCAGGCGTAAGGTCGCGCAGGTCGATTGCGCGGATCTCGCCAAGCACCATCTCATTGGCCTGATCGAACAGGCTCGGCTGGTGTTTCCACTTATCTCCCCGCGATGGCAGGTGGCGCGCCAGCTTCGGTTTACCTGACAGATCCAGCTCATTGGCTTCGAGATTGGCGAGAATCTCTCTCGCTCGCTCAATGACCTCTTTAGGCAAGCCTGCCAGCCGGGCCACCTCAATGCCGTAAGATTTACTCGCGCTACCTTCAACCAGCTTGCGCAAGAAGACTATCTCGTTGCCAGACTCTTTGACGGCCATCTGATAGTTGCGCACTCCCGGCAGGATCTTGGCAAGCTCGGTCATCTCGTGATAATGAGTGGCAAAGAGCGTCTTGGCGGAATGCTGCGCGCTGTTGTGTATATATTCGGCAACGGCCCAGGCAATTGACAGCCCATCGAAAGTCGCAGTGCCCCGGCCTATCTCATCAAGAATTATCAAGCTGCGCGGAGTGGCGGTATTGAGGATGTTAGCAGTCTCAACCATCTCAACCATAAATGTTGAGCGCCCGCGAGCCAGACTATCTGAGGCCCCCACGCGAGTGAACACTCGATCAACCAGGCTCAGCGAAGCTTCCGACGCGGGAACGAACGAGCCCATTTGAGCAAGGATGCAGATGAGCGCAGTTTGGCGCAGCAGCGTGGACTTCCCGTTCATGTTGGGGCCGGTGACGATTAGCAGCCGGTCAGTCGTATTATTGAGATAAACATCATTGGGAATGAATCGCTCGCCCTGGGCCTCGATCACGGGATGGCGGCCTGCGATTATAGCAATCTCATCTTCTTCATTCAGCGCCGGGCGACAATAATTCCGGTGCGCGGCCACTTCGGCAAGGCCGACCAGCACATCAAGCATCGCCATCGCTCGCGCCGCTGCTTGAATCCGTTTGGTCTCGGCGGCGACTCGACAGCGCACATCTTGAAATAGCTCTGCCTCCAGCTCAACAATCTTTTCCTCTGCGCCCAGCACTCGCGTCTCATATTCTTTCAGCTCAGGCGTGGTGAATCGTTCGGCGCCCACCAGAGTCTGTCGCCGTTCATAGTCAGGGGGTATGTGCCGCAGATTGGACTTGCTGACCTCAATGAAGTAACCGAATACGCCGTTGAATTTTACTTTGAGCGACTGGATGCCGGTGCGGGCTCGTTCGCGCGCTTCGATGCCGGCAATGTAACTCTTGCTGTTAGTAGCTATGTCGTGCAGCTCGTCAAGCTCTTTGCTGTACCCCCTGCGTATCGCGCCGCCATCGCTCAAATTCGCCGGCGGATTATCGGCAATTGCTCTGGCAATTAGATCGCGCACATCGGAAAGCTCGTCCAGGCTATCACGCAACACTTCCAGCAGCGACGACCGGGCATCGGCAAGCAAGTCCTTGATGGCGGGAATCTGATCGGCGCTGTTTTTAAGCGAGACAAGATCGCGCGCGGTGGCAGTGCCGAGATTGATCTTGCCTACAAGCCGCTCCAGGTCCTGAATAGGCTTGAACTGCTGGCGCAGTCGATCTCGCGTGATGGTCGCCGCTTTAAGCTCCCCTACCGCATCCAGCCGCGTGTTAAGCTCGTTGATATTCAACGACGGACGCAACAGCCACTGGCGCAGCAGCCGGGCCCCCATTCCCGTCTGCGTTTCATCAATCACGTTGAGCACAGTATGGCGCGGATTGCCGTCGAGCGATTCCACCAGCTCCAGATTGCGCACCGTCGGCGCATCCAGGATCATATAGCCGGTCGGCTCAAAGTAAGATATGCCGGTGATATGCGCTGCCTGCGCCTTTTGAGTCTCGCGGGCATAATACAGCGCCGCCCCCGCTGCGCACACGGCCAGGTCGCGCCCCGATAGTCCGAAACCATCCAGAGTGGCGACCTCAAAATGAGCGCGCAGCAAGTTTTCACAGTGCTCAAAATTGAACAGCCAGTCATCGAGAGGGGTCAGTGAAGCAGCAGGCAGTAGGCGGGGGCCCACTTGGGTCTCAGCAGGCAATTCCTCTCTACCTTCGGCGTGCCGGATCTGATGGGGCGACCCATTCTCCGCCTTCTGCTTTCTGAAGAGCGGCTCCAGCGACATCGGGTGCAGAATCTCGCGCGGAGAGAATATCTCTAACTGCTCGCATACTCTCTGCCAGGCGGTATCGCCCAGGAACTGAGTAGCAACAAATTCGCCGGTGGATAGATCCAGGAAAGCTGCCCCCATGCCGCTTCCTATGCCGAAGACGGCGGCAAGGAAATTGTTCTCGCGCGCCTCAAGTAGCTGGCTATCGAGCGCGGTGCCGGGCGTGATGACGCGCACGACCTCGCGCTTGACGAGCCTGGTCGCAGATTTGGGATCCTCTGTCTGCTCGCAGATGGCGACTCGATAGCCTCTCTTGATGAGCCTGGCAACATAGCCGGTGATCGCGTGATGGGGCACTCCGCACATAGGCACAGGGGCCCCACGCTCTTTGTGCCGCGCAGTGAGAGTGATCTCAAGCTCTTTAGCTCCCAGTATCGCATCATCGAAGAAAAGCTCGTAGAAGTCCCCCAGGCGGAAAAAGAGCAATGTGCCCGGATATTGCTTCTTTATCTCCTGATACTGACGGAGCATCGGCGTCGGTGCATGCATCGCCTATCCTTTCAACTTCCGCCGCAGTTCTTTAGATTTGCTCTCAACCTTTGAGGCAAGCGTCTTCTTATACTCTACCAGCTTCTGCCGCAGATCGCCATCGCCGGTTGCAAGGATCTCAGCGGCAAACACTGCCGCATTAGTTGCGCCTGCGCGGCCAATAGCCATCGTCCCTACAGGCACTCCGGCGGGCATCTGCACCGTCGCATAGAGCGCGTCAACTCCGTTGAGTGGAGATGAATTTAGCGGCACGCCTATAACCGGCAAGGTAGTCTCTGCTGCCAGTACCCCGGCCAGATGCGCCGCCCCTCCTGCCCCAACAATCAACACCTTCAGCCCTCGCTTAGCGGCCGATGCAGCATAGCGCCGGGTCCGCTCAGGCGAGCGGTGAGCCGAAGTAATCTCGATTTCGTAAGGTATGCCAAATTCATCCAGCACACGCGCTGCTTCCATCATAACTTCAAGATCGCTATCACTGCCCATTAATATTCCTACCAGTGGTTCCATAATTCTCTAATCAATAATGCGCGATGTGTAATGCGCAATAGATGGTGAGTGATGTTCCACTTCATACCACAGATTAATTCACGAACCGTATAACACTTTGCAGATCATGAATCACCCCTTATGTCCTGCTCATTACAGAGCACGGCAATCACTCCACCTATCGCTCTCTATTACGCATTATGCATTACGCATTACTTGCAATATCCTTTCTATAATGAATTTCTTCAAAGTAGATCTTGCCGATAGCTTTGTAGACTCTCTCGCGCGCGCCACTGAGAGTAGCAGCTCGCGCCGTCACACCAAGAACCCTTCCGCCGGAGGTAAAATAATGTCCTTCATTATCCACTCGCGTTCCTGCGTGAAAGACTGTGACCCCTTCGACCGATTCCGCATCCGCTATCCCTGAGATCAGTTTTCCTTGCTCATAGCTCCCAGGATAGCCGCCTGAAGCTGCAACCACACAAACAGCCGAATCATCGCTCCAGCTTGCCCTGACGCTTTGCAGAGCGCCATCTGTTATTGCCTCGAATATGTCAACAAGGTCGCTATCCAACCGCTTCAGTATCGATTGCGTCTCCGGGTCGCCAAACCGCACATTGTATTCAAGAACTTTAGGGCCATCGGTTGTGAGCATCAGCCCTATGTAGAGCACTCCGCGAAACGGGGCCCCTTCGCGGGCGATGGCCTCGATAGTCGGCTGGGCAATTTCGCTCAGGACGCGATTTGAAATCTGTTCATCGAGCAAGCCCGGCGTGGAGAACGTTCCCATGCCTCCGGTATTGGGGCCCTGATCATTGTCGTAAGCGCGTTTGTAATCTTGCGATGCCGCCATCGGCAAGATCGTTTTGCCATCGGTGAAGAGCAGAAATGATGCTTCGCGCCCGGCCAGGCACTCTTCAATAATTACGCGCTCTCCGGCGGCCCCCAACTTGCGTTTCACCATCAACATATCTATAGCCTCAGCAGCCTGTCGTCTGTCCTGAGCTATGATTACCCCTTTGCCCGCTGCCAGGCCATCCGCCTTCACGACCACAGGAAATTGGTACTCTCCCGATGAAACAGTTTCCCTAGCTGCTTCAGGCCGGTCACAGACGGTGAAGCGAGCACTCGGAATCTTATGGCGCGACATAAACTGTTTGGCAAAGACCTTGCTGCCCTCCAGACGGGCGGCTGCGGCCGATGGGCCAACAATGCGCAAACCCCTTTCAGTAAAAACATCAACCAGGCCATCAACCAGAGGCTGCTCCGGCCCGACTATTGTCAGATCAACTTCCAGGCGCGAGGCCAGATCGGCAAAGCTCTGCGGGCGACCATCACACGGGATACAAGCAGCTTGCCGCGCTATGCCGCCGTTGCCCGGCGAGCAAAAGATCTGCTTGACGCGGCTGCTCTGAGCCAGCTTCCAGACTATTGCATGCTCTCTTCCACCGGAACCTATGACGAGAATTTTCATCGCATTAGAACCTATTACACCAACTCCATCGGCTTCGGATTATTAGGATCACTGTAGTCGTAAAAACCGCGCCCCGTCTTGCGCCCGTAGAGCCCGGCCATCACCATACGTTTCAACAATGGCGGCGGAGCGAACCGCTTCTCTTTGAACTCATCGAACATTATGTTGGCGATATAATAAGTTGTGTCAAGGCCGACGAAATCTCCCAGCGTGAAGGGCCCCATAGGATAACCGCAGCCCAGTTTCATGGCATTGTCTATATCGACTATCGAACCTACTCCTTCTTCCAGCGCGCGAATGGCATCGAGCATATAAGGCACAAGCAGGCGATTGACGATAAACCCTGTTCGGTCGCTCGTCCTCACAGGCACTTTGCCAAGCGAACGAGAGAATTCAGTCACCCTGTCAAAGATTTCCATATCGGTCAGTATAGTTCTTACAACTTCGACAAGCTTCATAATAGGCACCGGATTGAAGAAGTGCATGCCTACGAAGCGGCGCTGGCGCTCCGGCTTTACTACGGCTGCCATTGCTGTAATTGAGAGCGATGAGGTGTTGCTGGCGAAGATAGTCTCCCTTTCGCATATCTCGTCGAGCGCCAGGTAAAGCTCGCGCTTGGCATCGAGATTTTCGATGATGGCTTCAATCACAATATCGCAATCGACAAAATCATCTATATTGGTTGTGCCCTTAAGCCGCGCGGTGATCTGATCTTTCTGCTCGGCGCTGATTGTGCCCTTCTCGACAAACTTCGAGAGCGACCGATTGATCATGCTGAAACCTTTTTCCAGCAGCTCATCTGACACTTCCCGCACCACCGTCTGGTATCCGGCAGTTGCCGACACTTGCGCGATTCCCGATCCCATCAGTCCGCATCCGACTACACCGACCTTCTTGATTTCCATCTACCGCCTCCCGATTTGATCGTTTCAGGTTGCCAGAGAGCTATGCGCTCTCTCGCGGGTTTTCAATTCTTATGCCGTACTTCCTGCCTTCTGTCTTAACCCATCGGAAGTAGTCTTCATTAAACCGCTCAAACTCTCTATCAGCCGCTTTGAGCGCAACAAGGTTTATATTCTTCGAGTCCTGGTACTCCTTGATGGTCTCCCTCAGCTCCCCCAGAATAGCTATCAACGAATCTCGTAATCTAACCGAGCTATCTCCCAGCGAAGGGGCGTTGCTAAGGACCTCTATTGCGCGGTCAACTTTGGCTATGGCCCTGGCTAGATTGGCCGGATCGCTCTCTTCAGGGCTCTTCTTTATTTCGCTGACGAATCCATTTCTGGCGTCGGTATAGGTTCTTCTGCCGCCTTCCATTGAGTTCAAGTAGCGACTGGCAGGCGATTCGCTCCACAGCGGCAGCGATGGGGGGCCAAGATTTTTCGATGACAATCTCGGCCCGTCATACCGCCGCGCCACTGCGGCGAAGCTGATCAGTATCAGCATCAGGCAGGCAAATTGCGCCAGCCGCCAAGCCAATCCCGGCTTGAGTTTTCCCGGCGGAGCATAGGGCACAATCAGAGTCATTGCGCCCCCGGCTATCAACCCTCCTATATGCGCGGCATTATCAATTCCAGGCACGGTAAGGCCAAACATCAAATTGAAGAGTATTATCGGCAGCATACGAGCGCCAAAGGCGGTGCGGAACACGCCGGGAAGCTCCCGTTTGTACTTGAAGCCGAAAACAGTGAGCACGCCTATGAGCCCGAAGAGCGCGCCCGAAGCGCCCGCCGAAGGCACATCGCCAGGGGTGAAGAGGTAACTGCCTAAAACTCCGGCAATCCCTGCGCCGAGATAGAGCACGACAAACTTCGCCGATCCGAAGAGCTTCTCCACCTGGGGGCCAAGAGCATACAGCGCGTAGGAATTGAACGCCAGATGAATTATTCCAATATGAATGAAGATGGGAGTGATGAGCCGCCACCATTCGCCGTTGCGAAGCAGGTAATTCAGCTTCGCGCCGAAAGCTTGAAGCACATTTGGATTATCCGATCCTCCGGCAAAACTCATGAGCAGGAAGACGAGAAGATTGACTATGAGGAACGCATAGGTAAACGGCGTGCGGCGCATGAAATAAGCCCGCGCAAATATAGCTTCGCGCCGCGCTTCTTCTGCTTCAATGGCCGCTTGAATGGATTGCTCCCCGCATTCTATGCAGGTCGGATTCGACGCCGGAGTCAGCGCGCTGCACGCGGGACATACTCTGAATTGCCTTTGCTGGTTCTCCATTTATGCCAATATGCTGAGCGATGCGATCAAATCTCCATCTGCTATGCATCGGTTACGCATCGCGCCGGCGCGCATCACTCAAACGCTTCCACGATCATAGCAATGCCCTGGCCGCCGCCGATGCAGGCAGTGGCCAGGCCGTAACGTTTGCCTCTGCGCCTCAACTCCAAAAGCAGTGTCAGCACGAGCCTGGTGCCGCTTGCCCCCAGCGGGTGCCCCAATGCAATGGCGCCGCCATTAACATTGGTCCTCTCACGATCAAGTCCAAGCACCTTCTCAACCGCCAGGTACTGCGCGGCAAATGCTTCGTTGACCTCAACCAGGTCAATATCTGCCAGGCTCAGCCCGGCCTTCTTCAAAGCGGCCTGAGAGGCGGGCACAGGGCCGATGCCCATTATGCTCGGCTCGACGCCTGCAACACCCCACGAGACGATGCGCCCAAGCGGATCAACTTCATAGCGTTTAGCCGTCTCTTTATCGGTAATTACAACAGCGGCAGCGCCATCGACTATTCCCGATGCATTCCCTGCTGTGACGAATCCATCTTCGCTGAAAGCGGGCTTGAGTTTTGCCAGACCTTCAAGCGTTGTATCGGGGCGCATGTGATCGTCGCGCGCGAAAACGGTCACACCTTTTTTGGTCTTGATCTCGATTGGCACGATCTCTTCTTTGAACTTGCCCGCTTCATAAGCGGCTGCTGCGCGTCTCTGGCTGAGCAGGGCAAATTCATCTTGAGCCTGGCGCGAAATGTTGTGCTGGCGGGCAAGGTTCTCTGCTGTCACTGCCATATAGCAACCGCAATAACTATCCATCAGCGCAACCATGAGCGAATCTTCTAACTGGCCCTCGCCCAGACGCAATCCCCACCGGGCTCCGCGAATTACGTGCGGCGCCTGGCTCATCGACTCCATGCCTCCGGCGAGCACTGTATTAGCTTCGCCAAGTTGTATAAGTTGCGCTCCACTGATTATTGATTGAATGCCTGAACCGCAAAGCCGATTGACGGTAAGGGCAGGCTTTTCTATCGGCACTCCTGCTTTAAGCGCCACGTGGCGAGCGCCGTAAATAGCATCGCCTGATGTCTGCATTGCGTTGCCGAAGATCGTATGGTCTATGGCTTCAGGCGCTACGCGCGTGCGCTCAAGCGCCGCCCGCGCTGCGATTGCGCCCAGATCATTGGCAGAAAACTCTCTGAGCGCGCCGCAATATTCGCCCATCGCAGTGCGCGCCCCGCCAAGTATGAGAACATCTTTGAACATAAAGCCCCTCTCGAAGATCGCTAAACTCTAAAACCTCAGTTTATCAGCAACATGATCAACCAACAAGTTAGGGGCCCCATGAAAGGAAAAAGACAAAAAGAAAAAGGTAAAAGGGCCGGGAATTCGGAGCCTGCTATCATTCCTCTTGCCTTTTTAATTTTGCCTTCCTTACATCAGATCCCCATTACATTGACCAGTTCCTGAACCGCTGCTGCTGAGCGTTGAAGCGCGGCGCGCTCTTCGACCGTTAAACTGATCTGGATGATCTGCTCAATGCCTCTCTCGCCGAGCTTGACGGGCACTCCGACATAGAGCCCGTTGATTCCATACTCGCCCTCCAGATATGCAGCGCAGGGCAGGATCTTCTTCTTGTCTTTGATAACTGCCTCAACCATCTCTACGACTGCTGCTGAGGGCGCATAGTAGGCAGACCCGGTCTTGAGCAAGTTGACTATCTCCGCGCCGCCGTTGCGCGTGCGTTCAACTATCTTGTCAATAGTATCTCGATCCAGAAGCTCCGGTATAGGAATCCCGGCGCAGGTGGAATACCTGGGGAGTGGGACCATTGTGTCCCCATGTCCGCCGAGCACAAATGCGGTGACATTTTCGACCGAGACATTGAGCGCTTCTGCCAGGAAATATCGCATGCGGGCCGAATCCAGTACCCCTGCCATTCCGAAGACGCGCCCTTTAGGGAAGCCGGAAACTTTCTTGGCTACATAGGTCATTGCATCGAGCGGGTTGGAGACGACGATTATGATCGAATTCGGCGAATACCTGGCTACTTCCTGAGTCACTTCGGTGACGATCTTTTGATTGATTCGGAGCAGGTCATCGCGGCTCATGCCCGGCTTACGGGCGATGCCGGCAGTGATAACAACCACATCTGAATTGGCCGTCTCCTTGTAGCTGTTGCTGCCGACAAGCTTGCAATCATAACCTTCAATCGGAGCCGCTTCTGCCAGATCTAACGCTTTGCCTTGAGGCAAATCTTCAATGACATCGACCAGCACAACATCTCCGAGTTCTTTATCGACAAGGCGCTGGGCAGCGGTCGCGCCGACATTTCCAGCGCCAACTACGGTGATCTTTTTTCTAGGCATCATTTCCTCCTCAGAAAACAGTAGGCAGTAGGCAGAAGGCAGTAGGCAGGCGCTCCTTCTTCCAACTGCGCTGTTCTCATTGTTTCCGGGCGTTGTCGCCGACCGTCTGAAAGACTCCTCAGAAAACAGGAGGCAGTAGGCAGGCGCTCCTTCTTCCAACTGCGCTGTTCTCATTGTTTCCGGGCGTTGTCGCCGACCGTCTGAAAAACTCCTAAGAAAATCCCGGGAGCGCCGCGACCCGGAGGGTGCCCCGCCTTGCCTGCTCAGCCTTGCACTGCCTGGCAAGGCGGGCCTCTTAAGGAAACCAGTGCCCCCCAGAATTTTCATTATTTCTCTCGCGTTGTCGCCGACCGCCTGAAAGACTCCTCAGAAAGTGTACAGCGAGGCGGTCAGGTTGCTGCCTGTCGCGCATTATCAGCAAC
>Ga0073934_10002868_pt1 | contig 33774 bp, 35 predicted proteins | sample LarsenN4metaG_FD_76834 | JGI IMG/M metagenome (GOLD analysis project Ga0073934, IMG submission 76834) | Hot spring sediment bacterial and archeal communities from British Columbia, Canada, to study Microbial Dark Matter (Phase II) - Larsen... ...
GACGCGGGTAAGATCCACGCCCAGCGAGGCGGCGGCGTCGCGGTCGAGCCGCACGTCCAGCGCCGGATCGGCGTCGGAAAAGCTGCTCTGCACGTCGCGCACGCCGTTGACGCGTGCAATCGCCACCATCACCGCGTCGGTGGCCTGGCTCAGCGCCTGCAGGTCGCTGCCGCGGATGCCGATATTGACCGGCTTGCCGCCGGGGCCGTGCTGGCCCAGCTCCTGCACCGAATCCAGCTCAATGCCGGCCACCCGCTGCGCGCTGCTGCGCGCCGCCGCCATCAGCTGGAACAGGTCGCGCTGGCGCGACTGCTTGTCGCCGACATCGATGGTCAGCTGCGCCTCGTTGCGGCCGGCGCCGAAGCGACCGCCGCCGATCTTGCTGTCGACGGTGTTCACCTCCGGAATGCTGCGCAGCTGCGCCTCCACCTCGCGCGCCTTGGCGGCGGTGTATTCCAGCGTCGAGCCGGGCGCGGTCTTGAACGACAGGCGGAAATCGCCGTTGTCGGCACGCGGCAGGAACTCGCCACCGATCACCGGCACCAGCATGAAGCTGCCGACGGTCAGCGCCAGCGCCGTGGTCAGCACCGTCTTGCGGTGCGCCAGCGCCCAGCGGATCACCCGCACGTAGCCGTCGGCGAGGCGGTCGAGCGAGGCCTCGAACCAGTCCAGCGCGCGGCCGACCGGGCCCTTGTGGTGATCGCCGTGGCGGTGCGGGTCGTGCCACACCGAGGACAGCATCGGGTCCAGCGTGAACGACACGAACATCGAGATCAGCACCGCCACCGTCACCGCGAGGCCGAACTGGTGGAAGAACTTTCCGATGATGCCGCCCATGAAGCCGACCGGCAGGAACACCGCGACGATGGTCAGCGTGGTGGCCAGTACCGCGAGGCCGATCTCATTGGTGCCGTCCAGCGCCGCCTGGTAATGGCCCTTGCCCAGCGTGGCGTGGCGCACGATGTTCTCGCGCACCACGATGGCGTCGTCGATCAGCAGGCCGATGGACAGCGACAGCGCCATCAGCGTCATCACGTTGAGGGTGAAGCCCAGTGCCTGCACCGCGAACAGAGTGCCCAGCAGCGCGATCGGCAGCGTCAGGCCGGTGATCACCGTGCTGCGCCAGCTGCCGAGGAACAGGAACACGATCAGCACCGTCAGCCCGGCACCTTCCAGCAGCGTCTGCTGCACCCCGCTCAGCGACTTGCGCACCTCGTCCGACTTGTCGTAGGTGAGCTTGACCTCGCTGCCGGCCGGCATCAGCGGCCGCTGCTCGGCGATGATTGCCTTCACCGCGTCGGCCACCGCCACCACGTTGGCGCCACGCGCGGCGCGCACGTCCAGCCCCACCGCCGGCTTGCCGTCGATCAGGCTGATGCTGTTCTTTTCTTCCTCGCTGTCGCGCACCTCGGCCACGTCCGCGAGGCGGATGGTGGCGCCCTGGCGCGTGGCGATGCCCAGCTCGCGGAAGTCGTCCACCGACTCAAGCTTGCCGGCGACGCGCACCGACAGCTCGTTGCGCTGGCTGCTGACCTGGCCGGCCGGGAAATCACGGTTGGCCGCGGCGATGGCGTCGGCCACCTCGCTGACCGACAGCCCCAGCGCCTCCAGCCGGTACGGCTGCAGCTCGATGCGGATCTCGCGCTTGCTGGCGCCGACCAGCTTCACCTCGCCGACCCCGCTCACCGTCTGCAGCCGCTTCTTCAGCACATTGTCCAGCCAGTTGCTCAGCTCGCGCTGCGAGCCGTCCTGCTGGCTGAAGGTGTACGACATCAGCGGCTCGTCGTTGGGATTCATCTGCGAGATGGTCGGCGTGCTCACCTCGCGCCGCAGCCGGCCCTGCGCGGCGCCGACCTTGTCGCGTACCTCCTGCAGGCCGATGGCCGGATCGGTGGACAGCTCGAACTCCACCACCAGCGTGGCGACGCCCTCGGAGGAGTAGGAGCGGATGTGCTTGACGCCGTTGATGGTGTTGACCGCCTCTTCCAGCGGGCGGGTGACCTCGCTCTCTATCACCTCCGGCGAGGCGCCGGGATAGGATGCCGACACCACCGCCACCGGGAAGCGGATATCGGGAAACTCCTCCACCGGCAGCTGCTTCCAGGCAAACAGGCCCAGCACCGTCAGCAGCAGCATCATCACGGCGGCCAGATAGGGGTTCTGCACGCTGACGCGGGTTAACCACATAGTGTCACCTTCTCCTTAGCGCGGCAGCGCCACACGGTCGCCGGGTTTCAGCCCCAGCAGCGGCGCCGCCAGCAGCGTGCGGCCAAGCTCGATGCCGCGCACCGCCAGCACCCGTTCGCTGTCGTTGCGCAGCACGATGCTGACCGGCTGGCGGCGCAGGGTGTTGCCGTCCAGCAGCATCACCCACGGCTTGCTGCCGTCGGCATCGCGCACCGCCGCCTGCGGCAGGCGCACCGCATCGCTGATTTCGCGCAGGATCACCTCGCCGGTGACGAACTGGCCGGCCTGCAGCCGGCCGGCGCGGTTGTCGACGCGCAGATAGGCATTAAAGGTGCGGCTGCCGGCATTGGCCACCGGGTTGATGCGCAGCAGCTGCGCGGCAAACGGCTCGGTCGCGCCCTCGACGCGGAAGTGCGCGCGCTGGCCGGGCTGCAGCTGCGCCACCTGCCGCGCCGGGATGCTGGCGGTCGCCTCCAGCTGGCTGAGGTCGGCAATGGCGAACAGCTTCTGGTTGCGGCTGACCTGCTCGCCCGGCTGGATGCGGCGGGCGTAGACCACGCCGTCCATCGGCGAGTGCACCGCGGTATCGGCCAGGCTCTTGCGCGCGCGCGCCAGCTGGCTGCGGCGGGCGTTGACGTCGCCTTCGCGGATGCGGTATTCGCTGTCCACCTCGTCGAACGCCAACTTGGAAATGAAGCCCTGCTGGTACAGCTCACGCTGCTTGTCTAGCTTCAAGCGCGCCAAGCGCAGCCGCGCCTCGTCGTTGGCCAGCTGCGCCTGCTGTTCCACCAGCGCCTGCTGCAGCGTCTCGCCGTCCAGCCGCGCCAAGAGCTGGCCGCGGCGTACGCTTTCGCCCTCGCGCACCAGCACCTCGCGCACGCTGGCGTCGATTTCGGCGGCGACCTCGATGCTGGTCAGCGCGTTGAGGGTGGCGGTAAACGGCAGGCTGGCGGCAACCGGCGCCAGCTGGGCCTGCAGCACGTCGCCGCGCGCCAGCTGTCGCAGCGGTGCGGCGGCAGCTGCGGCGCTGGCGTCATGGCCGCTGGTGGCAGGTTGGCCGCAGGCGGCCAGCAACAGCACGCTGGCGGCAAGGCAGGCAGTTCGGAACAGGGTCGGACTGGTCATGGTGACAGGCTTTCTCAAATCTGGTGGCGGCGCAGAGCCGGCGCACGATCAGCGGTGGCGGCTCCCGGCGCGACGAAACGGCGCTGGCAGCGGCATGCCTGTTTATCTCTCGACAAACGCCGCGGTCTCAGCCGTTTTCGCCGGCGTTCGCGGGAGTGCGCGCGATCGTGAACACGCGCTCAGGGACGCGCTACCGGGGTCACCCCGCGCGGCAACAGCAGCCAGAACCTGCCCTGCTGCTTCATGCGGCCGGCGTACATGCCGGCCTCGGTGCCGAAGCCGAAAAAGAAATCGCCGCGCACCGCACCGCGGATGGCACCGCCGGTGTCCTGCGCGTGCATCAGCCGGGTCAGCGGCTTGGGGCTGCCGTCCAGCGGCCAGGTGGTGGCCAGGTACACCGGCGCCCCCAGCGGGATGTAACGCGGATCGACCGCCAGGCTGTGGCCGTCGGTCAGCGGCACGCCCAGCGCGCCGATCGGGCCGCCGCCGCTGCTGTTCAGGGTACGGAAGAACACGTAGCTGGGGTTGACGTCGAACAGCTCGCGCCGGCGCTGCGGGTTGGCTTCCAGCCAGCCCTTGATGCCCTGCATGCTGGCTTCGGCCAGCGTCAGCTGCTGCTGGTCGATCAGCCAGCGGCCGATGGACTTGTACGGGTGGCCGTTCTGCTCGGCGTAGGTCACGCGCAGGAAACTGCCGTCTTCCAGCTGGATGCGGCCGGAGCCCTGCACCTGCAGGAAGAACAGCTCGGTTTCGTCCTCCACCCAGGCAAGCACCGGCGCGCTGTTGATGCCCTTGCCGGCGTTGATCTCGGCGCGGCTGTAGTACGGCAGCAGGCGCTTGCCGTCGAGGCGACCTTTCAGGGTACGGGTGCGGCTGTCGATGACGAAATCGGCCAGCGTCACCAGCAACTCGTCGGCGCCGGGCTGGCTCTTGCCCGCCACCACCTGCAGCCGGTTGCCGCCGCTGCGGCGCGCCACCAGTTGCGTGGCCGCGCGCTGTTCGGCGCTGATGTCGAGCAGCAGCAGGTCCTGCGGCACGCCGTACACCGGGTACGGCGTCTGCGCGCTGCGCTGGCGGCTGCCAGTCAGCAAGGGCTCGTAGTAGCCGGTGATCAGGCCGCTGTCCTTGCCGGCATCACTGACCTGCCACGGCACGAAGCGGCTCTCGTAAAAGCGGCGGATGCCGTCAACGTTGGCCGCATCCAGCGTCGCGGCCTCGCTGCAGACCGCCTGCCACTGCGGGCGGCCGGCCAGCGGGTGGCAGCTTTCACGCAGCGCCAGCAGGCTCTCGCTGGCCAGCGAGCTGTCCCATTGCGGCAGCTGGCTGAACGCGGCCGGCTGGTAGCGGATGCTATCGGCGGGCGATGACGTCGGCGGGGTGGAAACGGTGGAACAGGCGGCCAGCCACAGCAGGCTGGTGCACAGCAGTAAACGGTTCAGCATGGAAACAGGACTCTCGGAAAACCCGGAACAGGCACGGGTGCTAGAGCGGCACGGCACCGGAAAGTTCGGATGGTACTGGAACGGTGGCCGGAATAACAATGCAGCTGTCGTGAGTCCGGCCTGCGCCGCGCTCAGGGTGCGGCCGGCAACCGCTGCTGCAGCGCCTTGAGGAAGGCCGGATCATCCGGTCGCGTCAGCGGGCCGAAGGCGATCACCGACTTGCCGCCCGGCGCGATGATGTACTTGTAGAAATTCCACTTCGGCGTGCTGCCGGCCGCGCTGGCCAGCGCCTGGTAGAACGGGTGCGCGTTGCTGCCGCGCACGCTGATCCGGCTCATCATCGGGAAATCGACGCCGTAATTGCTTTGGCAGAATTCGGCAATGTCCTTGGCCTGTTCCAGCTCCTGGAAGAAATCGTCGCTGGGGAAGCCGAGCACCACCACGCCACGGCTGCGGTATTGCTGCCACAGCGTCTGCAGCTGGGCAAACTGCGGCGTGAAGCCGCACTCGCTGGCGGTGTTGACCACCACGATGGTCTTGTCCTGGTACTGGCACAGGTCGGTGCTGCCGCCGGTCAGGCGCGGCACCCGGTAATCCAGCAGCGGCGGGCAGGCTGCCTGCGCCAGCGGTGCCGCCAGCCACAGCCACAGCCACCCTGCATGTTTGCGCATCAGCCTGCCCTCCCCGCCTTGCGGCTTAGAGCCGTGTTCACGATCTCGCGAGCTAGCGCGAGACAAGACGAAAACGGCTGGGGAAGCGGAGTTGACATGGGGTCAATGAGCATTCCAAAACCGTTTTCAACGCCGTATCGCCCGCTTGAGATCAGTCGCAGCAGATCATGAACAGGTGCTCAGCCCTGGTCCTGGGCGGCCATGTCGGCGCGCACCTGGTCCATGTCCAGATCGCGTACCGCCTGCACCAGTTGCTCGAACTGCGGCGCCATCATCGCGCCGGCCTGGTGGAACACCACGATACCGTCCTTCAGCGCCATCAGCGTCGGGATGGAACGGATCTTGAAGTGGGCGGCCAGCTCCTGCTCGTCCTCGGTGTTGATCTTGGCGAACACGATGTCGCCGTGTTTTTCCGCCGCCGCCTCGAAGATCGGGCCGAACGACTTGCACGGGCCGCACCACGGCGCCCAGAAGTCGAGAATCACCATGCCGTCGCCCTCGACGGTATCGTTAAAGGTATCGGCAGTTACGTTTACATAGGCCATGACGGCTCCTTGGATTCGGTTGCGGCGGCCGCTGCGGCCAACCTTGCTGTTTTTCAAGATGGTCGCTGGGCGGCGACTAGGCAAGGGATGGCCGCCATTAAATTTCGCGATACCGCATATTGGCGGCCGCTATCAGTGGCGATGACGGATGCGCCAGCACTGGTGGATCTTCTTGTTGCGGAAGTCCTCCGGCACCGACTGCGCGCTGATGTCCTGCACCGCGTAGTCGGCGATCAACCTGTCGTCCAGCGTGAAGCTGCGCAGGTTGTTGGAGAAGTACAGTACGCCGTCCGGCGCCAGCAGCCGCATCGCGCCGTCGACCAGCTTGACCTGGTCGCGCTGCACGTCCAGCTCGTCCATCATCTTCTTGGAGTTGGAGAAGCTGGGCGGGTCCATCACGATCAGGTCGAACTGCTTGCCGGCAAAGGCGGCGTCTTCCAGATACTGGAACACGTCGTCGCGGATCAGCTGGTGCTTGGCCGGGTCCAGGCCGTTGAGCTCGAAATTGCGCCGGCTCCACGCCTGGTAGGTATTGGACAGGTCGACGGTTTCGCTGCTGACCGCGCCACCGTTGGCCGCATACACGGTAAAGCTGCCGGTGTAGGCGAACAGGTTGAGGAAGCGCTTGCCGGCGGCTTCGTCGCGTACCCGCTTGCGGGTGTTGCGGTGATCGAGGAACAGGCCGGTATCGAGGTAGGCATCGAGGTTGACCCAGAAGCGCTGGCCCTGCTCCGCCACCACGAAGTCCTCGCCCTCGCGGCCGGTCTTCTCGTACTGGCTTTCACCCTTCTGGCGGCGGCGCGTCTTCAACGCGATGTTCCACAGCGGCACGCCGGTGATGTCGCTGATCGCCTGCTGCACCGCGGCGATCCACGCCACGTACTCGGATTCCTCGATCTGCCAGCCGGTGTCGTATTCCTGCAGGTGGATGCGCTGGCCGTAGACATCGATGATCAGCGGAAACTGCGGCACGTCGCGATCGTAGACGCGCCAGGCGTCCAGCTCGTTGCGGCGCGCCCATTTGGCGTAGTGCTTGTAGTTCTTGGCAAGCCGGTTGGCAAAGGCGGAAACGTCAACCATGCAACTTCCTTTTCAATAAAAACCAAACGCCGGAACATGTCCGGCGCCTATTCAGCTCTCGGTGGCGGCCAGGGTTGGCCGCACGGCTAGTCGTTGTTCAGCGCGGCCTGCTGCCGTTCATGATAGGCCACCAGGCGGCGGTATACCGGTTCCGGCACGTACTGGCGGATCATCTGTTCCCAGCCCTGCGGCCCCATCAGTCCCTTGACCATGGTGGAGGATACCTCGGCGTACTCGCGCGGCGGCAGCAGGAAGATGGTGGTGATGTCGGCGTGCAGGTCGGAGTTGATGTAGCGCATGGTACGCTCGTACTCGTAGTCGCTGGCGGTGCGGATGCCGCGAATGATGTAGTTGGCTTCAATGCTCTGCGCGTAGTTGACCAGGAACTGGTTCTCGAATACCTCGACCCGCAGCTTGGAAAAGCCGCGCGTCACCGCACGCAGCATGTCCAGACGCTCGTCCACGCTGAAGGTGCAATGTTTTTCCGGATTGACGCCGATGGCCACTACCACCTCGTCAAACAGTTCCACGGCCTCGCGTATCATCCACAAGTGCCCGTTGGTCACCGGGTCAAAACTACCGGCATAGACGGCGCGCTTCAATTGATGCTTTCCTTTGCGACTATTTGTCATGGCGGAATGTAGCGTGGCTAGGGATGGTGGACAAGGTATTTTTGCTGCATTGCAAAAATAAAAGCACCGGCGCGGTGCGGTAACGCATCACGCCGGTGCGGCACTCTCTTGCAGAATATCAGGCGTTGATGGTTTCCGCATGATGGCACGCCACTTCGCGGCCTTCTAGGCTGCGCAATTGCGGTACTTCCTTGCCGCACAGATCGGTCGCGTAGGGGCAGCGCTTGTGGAAGGCGCAGCCGCTCGGCGGATTGAGCGGGCTGGGCAGCTCGCCGTGGATCTTGATCTTGATGCTGCGGTCTTCCGGATAGATCGACGGTGTCGCCGACAGCAGCGCCTGGGTATAGGGATGCAGCGGCTTGGCGTAGATCACTTCCTTGCTGCCCACCTCCACCGCACGGCCGAGGTACATCACCATCAGGTCGTCGGCGACGTGCTCCACCACCGCCAGGTTGTGCGAGATGAACACGTAGGCGGTGTTGAACTCTTCCTGCAGGTCCATGAACAGGTTCAGCACCTGCGCCTGGATCGACACGTCCAGTGCCGAGGTCGGCTCGTCGGCAATCACGATCTGCGGCTGCAGCATCATGGCGCGGGCGATGGCGATACGCTGGCGCTGGCCGCCGGAGAACATGTGCGGGTAGCGGTAGTAGTGCTCGGGTCGCAGGCCGACGCGCTTCATCATCGCCTTGACCTTGTCCTCGCGCTGCTGCGCCGTCAGCTTGGTGTTGATCAGCAGCGGCTCGCCCAGCTGGTCGCCGACCTTCTGCCGCGGGTTGAGCGAGGCGTACGGGTTCTGGAACACCATCTGCACCTTGCTGCGCAGCGCCTTCAGCGCGGCCTTGCCGGCGCTGGCGATGTCGACGCCGTCCAGCACCAGCGAACCGGCGGTCGGCGCCTCGATCAGCGTCAGCTGCCGCGCCAGCGTGGACTTGCCGCAGCCGGATTCGCCGACCACCGCCAGCGTCTTGCCGGCCTGCAGTTCAAACGACACGCCGTTCAGCGCCTTGACCACGGCCTTCGGTTTCATGAAGCCCTGCGACACCTCGTAGTGACGGGTCAGGTCGCGAGCCTGCAATACAGTCTGGCTCATGGGGCCTCCTTCTTCTCGAATAGCGGGTAGAAGCAACGCACGGCACCATGCTCGTGCGCGGTGATGCCGGGACGCTCGTTGCGGCAGCGTTCCTGCACGTACGGGCAGCGCGGCGACAGCAGGCAGCCGCTGGGGCGGTCGTACTGGCCGGGCACGATGCCGGGCAGGGTCACCAGCCGGCGTGCGCCCTTGCTGTGTTCCGGAATGGAGGACAGCAGCGCATTGGTATAAGGATGCACCGGGTGACGGAACAGCTGCGGCACGCGGCCCTCCTCGGCTACCTGGCCGGCGTACATCACCGCCACGCGGTGCGCCACCTCGGCAATCACCGCCAGATCGTGGGTGATCATCAGCAGTGCCATATTGCGTTCTTTTTGCAGGTTGACCAGTAGGTCCATGATCTGCGCCTGGATGGTGACGTCCAGCGCGGTGGTCGGCTCGTCGGCAATCAGCAGCTTGGGGTTACAGGCCAGTGCCACCGCGATCATCACGCGCTGGCTCATGCCGCCGGACAGCTGGTGCGGGTAGGCTTCGAGACGGGTCTTCGCCGCCGGAATCTCCACCAGCTCCATCAGCTCCAGTGCGCGCGCCTTCAGCTCGGCGCCGCGCAGGCCCTGGTGCACCTTCAGCACTTCCATGATCTGGTAGCCGACGGTGTAGCTCGGGTTGAGCGAGGTCATCGGGTCCTGGAAGATCATGGCGATGTCCTTGCCCACGATCTTGCGGCGTTCCCGCGCGCTGATGGTGAGCAGGTTCTTGCCGTCGAAGGTCAGTTCGTCGGCCACGATGCGGCCCTGCCCTTCCAAGAGGCCCATCATCGCCATCATGGTTACCGACTTGCCGGAGCCGGATTCGCCGACGATGCCGACGATCTCGCCCTGGTCGACCGACAGGTCCAGCCCTTCCACGGCGCGGAACGGGTTTTTCTCGGAGCCGAACTCGACCGAGAGGTTCTTGATTTGCAACAGACTCATGATTTTCCCTTACGCCGCGCGCTTCATTTTCGGGTCCAGCGCATCGCGCAGGCCGTCGCCCATCAGGTTGATCGACAACACCGAGACCAGGATGGTCAGACCCGGCAGGGTGACCACCCACCAGGCGCTGTCCATGTAGTCACGCGCCGAGGCCAGCATGGTGCCCCACTCCGGTGTCGGCGGCTGTACGCCGAGGCCGAGGAAGCCCAGGGCGGCGATTTCCAGGATGGCGGAGGAGAAGCTCATGGTGGCGTGCACGATCAGCGGCGCCATGCAGTTGGGCAGCACGGTGACGAACATCAGACGGAACAGGCCGGCACCGGCAACGCGCGAGGCGGTCACGTAGTCACGGTTCAGTTCGGTCATCGCCGAGGCCCGCGTCAGCCGCACGTAGGCCGGCAGCGACACCACGGCAATGGCGATCATCGCGTTGACCAGGCCCGGCCCGAGGATGGCCATGATCGCCACCGCCAGCAGCAGCGACGGCAAGGCCATCATCACGTCCATCAGGCGCATGATCAGGGTGCCCAGCGCCTTGGGGAAGAAGGCGGCCAGCAGGCCCATCACCACGCCGGGAATCAGCGCCATCACCACCGATACCAGACCGATCAGCAGCGACAGGCGCGCGCCGTAGATCAGGCGCGACAGGATGTCGCGGCCAAGCTCGTCGGTGCCGAGCAGGAACTGGCTGCTGCCACCCGCGGCCCAGGCCGGCGGTGTCAGGAAGTAGTCGCGGAACTGTTCGATCGGGTCATACGGCGCGATCCACGGCGCAAACAGCGCACAGAAGGCGACGATAGACATGAACACCAGCCCGGCGACGGCGCCCTTGTTGTGGGAGAAGCCCTGCCAGAACTCCTTGAGCGGCGAAGGATAGCCGGCGGCCAGCTCTTCAACCGGCGCCGCAGCGGGCGCAGTAGAAATGGATGTCATTGCTCGCCTCTTACTTGGCATGACGGATGCGCGGGTTCGCGATGCCGTACAGGATGTCTACGATGAAGTTGGTGACGATCACCAGCGTGGCCACGATCAGGATGCCGTTCTGCACCACCGGGTAGTCGCGACGGCCGATGGCGTCGATCAGCCACTTGCCGATGCCGGGCCAGGAGAAGATGGTCTCGGTCAGCACCGCACCACCCATCAGCGTGCCCACCTGCAGCCCGATCACGGTCAGCACCGGGATCAGCGCGTTGCGCAGGGTGTGGATGAAGATCACGCGTGCCGGCGACAGGCCCTTGGCGCGGGCGGTGCGCACGTAGTCTTCGCGCAGCACTTCCAGCATCGACGAGCGCGTCATCCGCGCGATCACCGCCAGCGGGATGGTGCCCAGCACGATGGCAGGCAGGATCAGGTGCATCACCGCATCCTTGAAGGCGCCGGCGTTGTATTCGGGATCGGCCATTTCGGCGCGCCAGGCGTCGATCAGCATGAAGCCGGTCTGAGGCTGCACGTCAAAGGCAAGATCGAGGCGGCCGGAAACCGGGGTCCAGCCCAGCTGTACCGAGAACAGCATGATCAGGATCAGGCCCCACCAGAAGATCGGCATCGAGAAGCCGGTCAGCGAGATGCCCATCACGCCGTGGTCGAAGATGGAGCCGCGCTTGATCGCCGCCACCACGCCGGCCAGCAGGCCACAGACGGTGGCGAACACCAGCGCGCACAGCGCCAGTTCCAGCGTCGCCGGGAACAGGGTGGTGAATTCGCTCCACACGCTTTGCTGGGTTTTCAGCGAGGCGCCCAGATTGCCCTGGAACAGGTTGCTGATGTAGTCGAAGTACTGGATATACAGCGGCTGATCCAGACCCAGACGCTTCATCGCCGCCGCGTGCAGGGCGGGGTCAAGCGAACGCTCCCCCATCATCACTTCGATGGGATCGCCCGGGATCATGCGGATCAGGCTGAAGGTAATCAGCGTGATGCCGAAAAATGTCGGAATCAGTACGCCAAGACGACGCAGGATAAAGAAAAACATGTGAAGGTCTCCCGTACACGCACAAGACTGGCGTGACGTATTGCTGCAAGAGACAGGGAACGGGAACAGCAGGAAGGAAAGCGGAAGGGGTGCCGGGCGACGTAGCTGCATCTGACCACCCACCTACACCAGATGCAATCGCCGCCACGGCAAGACGCACTTTACGGATCGCACGCCGTGACCGCCTTGATGCAGGTCAATCACGAGACATCAACCCACCGCTGCCGCGCCCCGACTTTCCTTTTGCATAAACCGTTCGCCTGATAATGAACAAGGAGGGGCCAAAGGCGCCCTCCTTGCCATTCACCCGGACCAGCCGGGCGATACCGCGAACTTACTTGACGCTAACACCCTTGAAGGAATAGTCGCCGAACGGGCTGATCTTGAAGCCGTTCACTTCCTTGCGCATCGGCTGGTTCACCACCGAGTGGGCGATGGTCGACCATGGCATGTCTTTCTTGAAGATTTCCTGGGCCTTCGCGTACATGGCGGTGCGCTGCTTCAGGTCGGTGCTCTTGCGGGCGCCCAGCACTTCCTTGTCGAAAGCCTTGCTGCAGTAGCGCGCGTAGTTGGAACCGCCGATGGCTTCGCAAGTCAGCAATACGCCGAGGAAGTTGTCCGGGCTGGCGTAGTCGCCGGTCCAGCCGATCAGGCCGGCATCATGCTCGCCGTTCTTCATGCGCTTGAGGTATTCGCCCCACTCGTAGGAAGTGATCTTGGCCTTGACGCCGATCTTGGCCCAGTCGGCCTGGATCATTTCCGCCATCAGCTTGGCGTTCGGGTTGTACGGACGCTGTACCGGCATCGCCCACAGGGTGATTTCAAAGCCGTTCGGGTAGCCGGCCTTGGCCAGCAGCGCCTTGGCCTTGGCGATATCGGTTGGCTGGTTGCGCAGCGACTTGTTGTACGACCACAAGGATGCCGGGAACGGGTTAGCCGCTTCCTGGCCCTGGCCCTGGTACACGGCATCGATGATCGCCTTGCGGTTGATGGCCATGTCCAGTGCCTGGCGCACTTCCAGCTTCTTCAGCTGCGGCTTTTCCACGTTGTAGGCGAGGTAGCCGATGTTGAAGCCCGGAGCGGACAGCATCTTCAGCGACGGATCAGCCTTCATACCGGCCAGATCCTGTGGCTTAGGATAGGACATGATCTGGCATTCGCCGGCCTTCATCTTCTGCGCACGTACCGACGGGTCGGTGGTGATCGCGAAAATCAGGTTGTCGACCTTGACGTCGCCTTTTTTCCAGTACTGCTTGTTGGCCGCATAACGGATCTGCGCGTCTTTCTGGTAGCGCTTCAGGATGAACGGACCAGTGCCGACCGGCTGCTGGTTGATCATCGACGCCTTGCCTTCCTTCATCAGCTTGTCGCCGAATTCGGCAGACAGGATCGACGCGAACGGCATCGCGATCTTGGCCAGCAGGTCGGCATCCGGTGCCTTCAGCTTGAACACCACGGTGTACGGATCGGTCTTCTCGACGGCGGTGATGTTGCTGTCCAGGCCGGTATCGGAGGCGTACGGGAATTCAACGTTGTACGCTTTGCGGAACGGATGGTTCTTGTCGATCATCCGCATGAAGCTGAACACCACGTCATCGGCGTTGAAATCGCGGGACGGGGTGAAGTATTCGGTAGTGTGGAACTTGACGCCCTTGCGCAGCTTGAAGGTGTAAGTCAGGCCGTCCGGCGACGAAGTCCACGACTCGGCCAGACCCGGCTCGATATTGGTGGAGCCGGCCTTGAACTCGATCAGGCGGTTGAACATGGCGTGACCGGCAGCATCAAAGGTAGAGCCGCCAGTGTATTGTGCGGAATCAAAGCCCTCAGGGCTGGCTTCGGAGCAGTAGATCAGCGTCCCTGCAGCCTGGGCGGCGGATGCCGCGGCAGTCAGACCGGCGGCCAGCAAAAGGTGTTTAGCAACTCGCATAGTTTCTCTATTCCTTATTGTGTTTTTAATGACGGCGTTGATACGCCTCCATGTTCCGGGCTGACGGGCCGCTCGTTTTCCGCAGCCATCCTGACGGACGACCGCGGCAAAGCCCTTCCCGATTACGACATGCAACTAACAAGCCGATAACGTTCTACGTGTATGGCTGGCAGCAGCATGTTTGAGTTGACTTTATACCGATCGCTGCAACGGAGCATCAGAAAAAGCACACCTCAGCCCAAGTAAAAAAACTGCGAACCGGGCAAAGTCTGCCGGCTGCGGCGCAGTATTTCACAGCCAACCTATCACATCCACTAAGTTATTATCATCATCAATGTGATTTTGTTATAGGATTTTGCTTTCACTTTTCCAGGGCCGCGGCATGATCCGTTTTCGCCAAATTGAGGCATTCCGCTCGTTAATGGACACCGGCACCACGGTGGGCGCGGCGCGGCGCATGCACATCACCCAGCCGGCGGTCAGCCGCCTGATCGCCGACCTGGAGGCCGACCTCGGCTTCCGCCTGTTCAACCGCACCAAGGGCCGCATGGAACCGACCACCGCGGCGGTACGCTTCCAGCTGGCGGTAGAGGAGAATTTCCTCGGCCTCGAACGCCTGCGCAAGGCCGCCGAAACCATCCGCAAGGACGAGACCCAGGCGCTGAGCGTCGCCTGCATGCCGGTACTGTCCACCACGCTTTTGCCGTTGATTCTAAAAGAGTTTTTCAAGATGCAGCCGGACGTGCCGGTCAACATCGACTCGGTCGGCAATGCCGAGGTACTGGTGCGGCTGCAGGACCTGAAAGTGGACGTCGCACTCAGCCTCGCCTTCCCCGCGATCGCCGGCATCGAAGTGGAACCGATCCTGCAGGCGGAGGTGCTGTGCGCGCTGCCGGCCGGACACCGGCTGTGCGACAGGGACGTGATCACCCCGGCCGACCTCGCCGGCGAGAACGTGATCGGCTGGATACCCAACCGCCCGCTCAGCCAGGGCCAGGAAGACAAGTACTTCCCGCAAGGCATTGAAAAACCTAGGTTTCCGATCCGCACCCACACCTCGCACACCCGCTACGCGATGGTGGCACACGGTCTCGGCGTCTCCATTGTCGAGCCGTTTGGCGCCCAGGTATGGGAGAAACATAGCGTTGTCGTAAAGCCATTCCAGACCGAGGCGACCCACGATTACGTGCTGGCCTACCCCAGCACCGGCCGCCGCTCCACTCTGGTGCATGACTTCCGTACCGCCACCATGAAAGTGATTCAGGACCCGGCGCTGGTGCCGTGGCAACATGCCGCCAACCACTAAAAAAAGCCGCAAAAAATGCCACCGTAAACTGTGGCATTTTAGTGACACTTAAATTTTGCCACTCAGCATTTGCGCAGGATCACGCTACCCACCGAGTAACCGGCACCGAACGACGACAGTACGCCAAGGTCGCCGGCGGCCATGTCTTCATGATGCAGGTGCAGCGCGATCACCGAGCCGGCGGAGCTGGTATTGGCGTAGCGATCCAGGATCACCGGCGCCTCATCGGCAGCGGCATCGCGCCCCAGCACGCGACGGGCGATCAGCTGGTTCATGCTCAGGTTGGCCTGGTGCAGCCAGAAGCGCTTCACGTCGCCAGGCTGGATGGCTTGGCTGTCCAGGTGCGCGACGATGTGTTCGCCCACCATCGGGCACACCTCCTTGAATACCTTGCGCCCCTGCTGCACAAACAGCTTGTCCAGCGCGCCGATGCCACGCTCGTCACAACGGTTGAGGAAGCCGAAGTTGTTGCGGATATTGTTGGAGAACAGCGTCGCCAGCTTGCAGTCGACCACCTCGAAGCGCTGTGCCGCCGTGGCCAGCTCGGCGCGCTCCAGCAGCACCGCGGTGCAGGCATCGCCGAAGATGAAATGGCTGTCACGGTCGCGGAAGTTGAGGTGCGCCGAACAGATCTCCGGGTTCACCATCAGCACCGCGCGCGCCTGGCCGCTGGCGATGGCGCTGACCGCGGTCTGGATGCCGAAGGTGGCCGAGGAGCAGGCGACGTTCATGTCGAAGGCGTAGCCGCTGATACCCAGCGCCTGCTGCACCTCGATCGACAGTGCCGGGTACGGCCGCGGCATATTGGAGCAGGCCACGATCACCATGTCGATGTCGGCCGCCGTGCGCCCGGCGCGGGCCAGCGCCTCGCGCGCCGCCGCCACCGCCATCTCCGCCTGCACCGACAGCGCGTCGTTGTCGCGCTCCGGCAGCGATGGCGCCATGCGCCGGCTGTCGAGCACGCCGGCGGCATCCATCAGGTAGCGCTGCTTGATGCCGGAGGCTTTCTCGATGAATTCGGCGCTGGATTCGGTCAGCGCCGCGATCTCGCCGCCGGCGATCTGCGCTGCGTGGGCGGCGTTGAAGTCGGCGACGTACTGGTTGAAGGCCACCACCAGGGCCTCGTTGCTGACGGCGTGGGGCGGGGTAAACAGGCCGGTGCCGCTGATGACAACCTTATACATAGAGAATCCTTCGGCGTGTGCGCTATGGCAGCTAAATTCAAACAATTGTTTGTGCGAATCATACACCAGTCGCGGCGGAAAAATCCCGGCCACGCGCAGCAAAGCGCGTTATAATCACGCGCTAGCCTGCCCCGGCCCTTGCGGCCAACCCTTGCCAGACGGCACTCCCGATACCACAGTCCCGTGGAACCAAGACCCGTAATAGTTGACTAAATTACTCGGATTTAGGGTATAATCGCCACAACTATTCAGGGAGCCTTTCACCATGCGCTTGACCACCAAAGGCCGCTTTGCCGTAACAGCCATGCTGGACCTCGCCCTGCGCGAAGCAAACGGTCCGGTGACGCTGGCCGGCATCAGCGAGCGCCAGGGCATTTCCCTGTCGTATCTCGAGCAATTATTTGGCAAGCTGCGCCGCTCGCAGCTGGTAGACAGCGTGCGCGGCCCCGGTGGCGGCTACACGCTGGCGCGCACCGTGCAGGAAATCTCCGTCGCCGACATCATCGTCGCGGTCGACGAATCGGTGGATGCCACCCAGTGCGGTGGCCGCGAGAACTGTCACGACAACCACCGCTGCATGACACACGACCTGTGGACCAACCTGAACCTGACCATTTTCGACTACCTGTCGAAGGTCAGCCTGGCCAGCTTGGTCGATGCGCAGCGCGCCAAAGAAACCTGCGTAGTAATAGATCAACGCCCACAACGCCGTAATGGCACCTGTAGCGAGCCTCTCGCCGGCACCATCTGACCGTCGACCTCGTGGAGAACCCGTAATGAGCGAGCTGAAACACCCCATTTACCTCGATTACTCCGCGACCACGCCGGTCGACCCGCGTGTGGCGGAGGTAATGATCCCGTTCCTGACCGAAAACTTCGGCAACCCGGCATCGCGTAGCCACGCCTACGGCTGGACCGCCGAGGAAGCGGTGGAAAACGCCCGCGCCCAGGTCGCTGCCCTCGTGAACTGCGATCCGAAAGAAATCGTGTGGACCTCCGGCGCCACCGAATCGATCAACCTCGCGCTGAAAGGCGCCGCCCAGTTCTACAAGAGCAAGGGCAAGCACCTGATCACGCTGAAGACCGAACACAAGGCCACGCTGGACACCATGCGCGAGCTGGAACGCCAAGGCTTCGAGGTTACCTACCTCGACGTGCAGGACAACGGCCTGCTCGACCTCGCGGCACTGGAAGCGGCGCTGCGTCCGGACACCATCCTGGTCTCCGTGCTGTTCGTGAACAACGAAATCGGCGTGATCCAGGACATCCCGGCCATCGGCGAAATGCTGCGCAGCCGCGGCATCCTGCTGCACGTGGATTCGGCGCAGGCCACCGGCAAGATCGACATCGACCTGGACAAGCTCAAGGTCGACCTGATGAGCTTCTCCGCGCACAAGACCTACGGCCCGAAAGGCATCGGCGCGCTGTACATCCGCCGCAAGCCGCGCGTGCGCCTGGAAGCGCAGATGCACGGTGGTGGCCACGAGCGCGGTTTCCGCTCCGGCACCCTGGCCACGCACCAGATCGCCGGCATGGGTGAAGCCTACCGCATCGCCCGTGAAAGCATGCACGCCGAGAACGAGCGCATCCGCATGCTGCGCGACCGCCTGTGGGCCGGCCTGCAAGGCATCGAGGAAACCTACCTCAACGGCGACATCGACGCCCGCGTGCCGCACAACCTGAACGTGAGCTTCAACTTCGTCGAAGGCGAAAGCCTGATCATGGCGATCAAGGACCTGGCGGTATCGTCCGGCTCCGCCTGTACCTCGGCCTCGCTGGAACCGTCCTACGTGCTGCGTGCACTGGGCCGCAACGACGAACTGGCGCACAGCTCGATCCGCTTCTCCATCGGCCGCTTCACCACCGAAGCCGATGTCGACTACGCGATCAAGCTGCTGCAGGAAAAGATCGGCAAGCTGCGCGAGATGTCCCCGCTGTGGGAGATGTTCAAGGACGGCGTCGACCTCAACAGCATCGAATGGGCTGCACACTAACAGATGGCATGATGCGGCCAACCTTGCACCGGCCGGCCGCATCGACAAGGAGAAAATCATGGCATACAGCGACAAGGTAATGGACCACTACGAGAACCCGCGTAACGTGGGGGCTTTTGACAAGGGCGACGAATCGGTCGGCACCGGCATGGTCGGCGCCCCGGCCTGTGGCGACGTGATGAAGCTGCAGATCAAGGTCAACGAACAGGGCGTGATCGAAGATGCCAAGTTCAAGACCTACGGCTGTGGCTCCGCCATTGCCTCCAGCTCGCTGGTGACCGAATGGGTCAAGGGCAAGACGCTGGACCAGGCGATGGCGCTGAAGAACACCGAAATCGCCGAAGAACTGGCCTTGCCACCGGTCAAGATCCACTGCTCGATCCTGGCCGAAGATGCGATCAAGGCGGCCGTCGCCGACTACAAGCAAAAGCACGCTAAATGATTCCGGGCGGCCGTGGCCGCCCTCTTAATCCTGAAGGCAAACGCACTATGGCTATCACGCTTTCCGAAAACGCCGCCCGTCACGTCAGCAACTTTATCGCCAAGCGCGGCAAGGGTCTGGGCGTCCGCCTCGGCGTCAAGACTTCCGGCTGTTCCGGCATGGCCTACAAGCTGGAATTCGTCGATGTCGCCAGCGATGACGACATCGCGTTCGAGAGCTTCGGCGTCAAGGTGTTCACCGACGCCAAGAGCCTCGCCTACCTTGACGGCACCGAGCTGGACTACACCAAGGAAGGCCTCAACGAAGGCTTCAAGTTCAACAACCCGAACGTGAAAAACGAATGCGGTTGTGGCGAGAGCTTCAACGTCTGATTTCCTTGCCGCGCTGACGGCCCCTGTCTGACAGGGGCCGCTGTCGCGTCCCGAGCCCGCCTCGGGTGTTGCCCGCAGAAAGCCTCCATGACCGCCGACCTGTTCTCCGACTTCCAGCAGGACCACTTTACCCTGTTCGGCCTGCCGCGCCGCTTTGCGCTGGACGGCGCCGCACTGGACACGCTGTGGCGCACCGCCGCGGCGCAGGTGCATCCGGACCGTTTCGCCAGCGCCGGCGATGCCGAAAAGCGCGTCGCGCTGATGGCCGCCACCCGCGTCAACGAAGCCTACCAGACGTTGAAATCGCCGCTGGCGCGCGCGCGCTACCTGCTGCGACTGGCCGGTGTCGACACCGCCGAGGAAACCAACACCAGCATGCCGCCGGCGTTCCTGATGGCGCAGATGGAGTGGCGCGAAGCGATCGAGGATGCCCGCCACGGCCATGACGTCGACGCGCTGGAACGGCTGTCGCGCCAGCTGCGCCAGGACGTGCGCGCGATGGAAGACGAGCTGGGTACCGCGCTGGATGAGCAGCACGACCACGCCAGCGCCGCGCTCTTGGTGCGCAAGCTGCGCTTTCTGGAAAAGCTGGATCAGGAAATCGGCGACGCCATCGAGGCGTTGCTGTTTTGAGCATACCCAAGGTTGGCCGCAATACCGCGGCCAGCCCGGATCATTGAATAAAGAGTAGCTAGCAGCCATGGCCCTACTGCAAATCGCCGAACCCGGCTTATCCGCCGCCCCGCACCAGCACCGTCTGGCGGTCGGGATCGACCTTGGCACCACCAACTCGCTGGTCGCCACCGTGAAAAGCGGTGCCGCCACCGTGCTGCCGGACGAACACGGCCGCAGCCTGCTGCCGTCGGTGGTGCGCTACCGCGACGACGGCCGCACCATCGTCGGTTTCGAGGCGCAGGCGGAACAGAGCCGCGACCCGAACAACACCATCGTGTCGGTGAAGCGCTTCATGGGCCGCGGCCTGGCCGACCTGCTGGACGTGGCGCGCAGCCCGTACCGCTTCGTCGACGCGCCGGGCATGGTGCAGCTGGTGACCCGCGCCGGCCACAAGAGTCCGGTGGAGGTGTCCGCCGACATCCTGCGCAGCCTGCGTGAACGCGCCGAGGCCAGCCTCGGTGGCGAGCTGATCGGTGCGGTGATCACCGTACCGGCCTACTTCGACGACGCGCAGCGGCAGGCGACCAAGGACGCGGCGCGTCTGGCCGGCCTCAACGTGCTGCGCCTCCTGAACGAGCCGACCGCCGCCGCCATCGCCTACGGGCTGGATAACGGCGCCGAGGGCACCTACGTGGTGTACGACCTCGGCGGCGGCACCTTCGACGTGTCGGTGCTGGCGCTGACCCGCGGCGTGTTCGAGGTGCTGGCCACCAGCGGCGATTCCTCGCTCGGCGGCGACGACTTCGACCACCGCATCTACTGCTGGATCCTGGAACAGGCCGGCCTGCACGGCCTGTCCGCGCACGACACCCGCCTGCTGCTGACCCGTGCCCGCGAGGCGAAGGAAGCGCTGACCGAGCACGCCGACACCCGCATCACCGCGCTGTTGTCCGACGGCCAGACCATCGACCTGCAACTGTCGCAGGCCACCTTCCACGCCATCAGCAAGACGCTGATCGACAAGACGCTGCTGCCGGTACGCAAGGCGCTGCGCGACGCCAAGATCGGCGCCGAGGACGTCAAGGGCGTGGTGATGGTCGGCGGCGCCACCCGCATGCCGCAGGTACAAAAAGCCGTCGGTGATTTCTTCGGCACCCCGCCGCTGACCAACCTCGACCCGGACAAGGTGGTGGCGCTGGGCGCCGCCATCCAGGCCAACGTGCTGGCCGGCAACAAGGGCGATGACGAGTGGCTGCTGCTGGACGTGATCCCGCTGTCGCTGGGGCTGGAAACCATGGGCGGCCTCACCGAGAAGATCATCCCGCGCAACAGCACCATCCCGATCGCGCGGGCGCAGGAATTCACCACCTTCAAGGACGGCCAGACCGCCCTCTCCGTGCACATCCTGCAGGGCGAGCGCGAACTGGTGTCCGATTGCCGCAGCCTGGCCAAGTTCGTGCTGCGCGGCATTCCGCCGATGGTGGCCGGTGCCGCGCGCATCCGCGTTACCTTCCAGGTCGACGCCGACGGCCTGCTGGCGGTGACCGCGCGCGAGATGATCTCCGGCGTCGAGGCCAGCATCGAGGTGAAACCGTCCTACGGCCTGTCCGATGACGAGATCACGCGCATGCTGAGCGACTCGATCGCCCACGTCGCCGACGACATCAACGCGCGCAAGCTGCGCGAGGCGATGGTCGATGCCGACAGCCTGCTGGACGCGATCGGCGTCGCGCTGGCCAGCGACGCCGACCTGCTCGACGAGGCCGAACGCGCCACGCTGGACGCCGCGATGCAGGCGCTGCGCGACGCCATCGCCGCCGAGAGCACCAAGGACATCAACGCCTGCTCGCACCGGCTGAACCAGGCCAGTGAACCGTTTGCCGCGCGCCGCATGGATCGCAACATCCAGCGCGCGCTGACCGGCAAGAACATCGAAACCCTGTAAGCCTTGCGGCCAACGTTGGCCGCAACGCAGAACGACACCTGAAGGATTGACCATGCCGCGTATCATTGTGCTGCCACACGCCGACCTGTGCCCCGAGGGCGCCGTGCTCGACGATGTCGCCACCGGCACCACCGTGTGCGAAGCCCTGCTCGCCCACGACATCGAAATCGAACACGCCTGCGAGATGTCCTGCGCCTGCACCACCTGCCACGTCATCGTGCGCGAAGGCTTCAACTCGCTGCCGCCGTCCGACGACCTGGAAGACGACATGCTGGACAAGGCGTGGGGGCTGGAAGCACAGTCGCGACTGTCCTGTCAGGCCATCGTCACCAGCGAAGACCTGGTGGTGGAGATCCCGCGCTACACCATCAACCACGCCCGCGAACACCACTAAGCCACGCCGCATCCAAGGAGACGTGCCATGAAATGGACCGACATCAACGATATCGCCATCGAACTGTACGAGGCGCACCCGGACATCGACCCGACCACCATCCGCTTCGTCGAGCTGCACAACTGGGTGGTAGACCTGCCCGGTTTTGACGACGACCACAGCCGCGGTGGCGAAAAGGTGCTGGAAGCGATCCAGCAGGCCTGGATCAACGAAGCCGACTAGGTCCTGTTCAAGGTCTCGCGCGCTCACGTGAGACAAGGCGAAAACGGCTGAGGAAGCGCGTTTATCCAGATATGAACCCGCATGCCGAAGCCGTTTTCAACGCCGTATCACCGAAGCGCAGCAGACATTGAAAGGCCCTGACAACGTTGGCCGCAACAGCCGTCACGCCCTGCCCACCCCGGCAGGGCGTTTTGCTTGTCCTGATGCCGGTGCTGGGCTGTAATGCAGCATGACCCTCAATCCTGCACTGGAGCCATCATGCTGACCCTCGTCATCGGCAACAAGAACTTCTCGTCGTGGTCGCTGCGGCCGTGGCTGGTACTGAAACAGCTGGGCGAGCCGTTCGCCGAGAAACACATCCACCTCTACCACCCGGACAGCAAGCAGCAGCTGCTGGCCGCCAACCCCGCCGGCAAGGTGCCGGTGCTGTTCGACGGCCTGCTGCGGGTGCACGACACGCTGGCGATCTGCGAATACCTCGCCGAGCTGTTCCCGGCGGCGCGGCTGTGGCCGCAGGAGCGCGCCGACCGCGCCGAGGCGCGCGCCATCAGCGCCGAGATGCACGCCGGCTTCACCGCGCTGCGCAGCGAGATGCCGATGAACGCCTGCCTGCGTACCCAGCTGCAGCCGTCCGCCGACTGCGCCGCCGACATCGCGCGCATTACCGCCATCTGGCGCCAGCTGCGCCAGCGTTTCGTCGCCGACGGCGACTTCCTGTTCGGCCACTTCGGCATCGCCGATGCCATGTTCGCGCCGGTGGTGCTGCGCTTTGTCAGCTACGGCGTGACGCTGGATCCGGTGTCGCAGGCCTACGCCGACAGCCTGCTGTCGCTGCCGGCCATGCAGCAATGGCTGGATGAGGCGGAACTGGAGCAGGCCGCCACCGACGCCTGACCATGCCGTTGCCAGAAAACAGCCGGCCACGGCGTTTTTCTGGCATATCCGGCCAGCGATGACGCATTGCCGATGGAGAAATTGGCGGCAAGTCATTAGAATGGCCGGTTTTTCATTTCGATCGGGCACAGACAAATGACGACTCCGTTCATCATCGGCGTCGCTGGCGGCAGCGGCAGCGGCAAAACCACGGTGACCCGCAAGGTGCTGGAAACCATAGGCGCAGAGATGGCGGCGGTGATCGTGCAGGATGACTACTACCGCGACCAGAGCCACCTCAGTTTCGAGCAGCGCCTCGCCACCAACTACGACCACCCGCACGCCTTCGACTGGCCGCTGTTGATCGAGCACATCGACGAGCTGCGCTGCGGCCGCGCCATCGAGATGCCGAGCTACGACTTCACCAACCACACCCGCGCCAGCCGCACCGTGACCATCCAGCCGGCGCCGGTGATCGTGATCGAGGGGCTGTTTCCGCTGTACGACGCCGCACTGCGCGAGATGACGTCGCTGAAGATCCTCGTCGATACCGACGCCGACGTGCGTTTCATCCGCCGCCTGAAGCGCGACATCGCCGAACGCGGCCGCACCACCGACAGCGTGATCGAGCAGTACCTGGCCACGGTGCGTCCGATGCACAACCAGTTCATCGAGCCGACCAAGCGCTTTGCCGACGTGATCCTGCCGCACGGCGCCAACGATCCGGCGGTGGACATCATCACCACCAAGGTGGCCAGCCTGATCGCCTGAGAACCTGTTCAATGTCTGCTGCGCTTCGGCGATACGGCGTTAAAAACGCCTTCGGAATGCTCATTGACCCCATGTCAACTCCGCTTCCTCAGCCGTTTTCGCCTTGTCTCGCTCTAGCTCGCGAGACTTTGAACAGGCTCTGACGCGCCAGCGCACACGCGACAAGGGCGTGTCTCCGTAACGGAGGCACGCCCTTTTTTTTGCGGCCAACCTTTGCCGCGCCGTCGGCTACGGCAACGCCAGCAGCGACAGCACGCGGTAGCGGCTGACGCCGAGCAGCGCCGGCACCACCTCGTACAGCCCCGACTCGCTGTCCGGCGTGTTGAAGCGGGCATTGAAATCGTTGACGAAGCCGTCGGCCCACAGCTGTTCGCTCATCTGCGACAGCTGCGCGATGGCGTGGCGCACCTCGGCCATCGCACGACTGATGGCGGCGCGCGACAGCTGCAGCTGGTCCAGCGCGCGCAGCACCTTCTGCAGCGTCTGGCGGGTGCCGGCGTGATCCGCGCTTTGCCACTGCTGCGGCTGCAGCGCCTGCTCCGTCGGCTGCAGCTTCAGGTGCTGCGGCTGGCCGGCAGGGAAGCGGATGCCGCCGCCGCGCAGGCTGAAACGCTCGCGCACGCCCTGCCACGCCGTTTCCGCCACCGAAAACTGCAGCTGCCCCTGTTCGTCCAGCTGCGGCTGGATGCCGGACGGCGCCAGCGCGCGGCCGAGTGCGGCCAGCAGCGCCGCTTCGCTCAGCGGCTCGCCGACCTTCACCGCCGCCGGGCCGCTGCCCGGCTCGCCGCTGAAGAACACCAGCGTTTCCGGCGCGCCCTGGGTCAGGTTGGCGACTTCCAGGCCGCGCACGGTGAAGGTCTGCCGCGCGTCGGCGGCGAGGCGGAACTGCAAGCGGCTGTCGAGACTGCCGCCGCTGGCCGCGCCTCGCTGCGACCACTGCTGCGCCACCTGCTCGATGCTGCGCGCCAGCCGCGCGCTGTCCACCCGCCGCTGCGTCAGCTGGCCGCTGAGTTCGCCTTTCAGCGCCTCCAGCTGGCCGGCGAGGCCGTCGACAAAGCCGAGCGCGCGCTGCGCCGCGGTCAGTTGCTGGTTGAGCTGGCTGCTGTAGCGCCAGTGATCGCCGCCGCTGCGCGGCAGTGACGGCGACGGCGTGCTGGCGGGGGTGGCCGGCGCGGCGCCGGCGTTGCTGGCCGGGGCCGGACTGCCGGCACCGGTGCGCGCCAGCGGCTGCCGCGGGCTGTCCAGATGAAGCGAGGAGCGACTCATGGTGCGGCCAACCTTACAGCACGTCGAACAGCGCCAGGCTGCTGACGCGGCCGTAGGCCTTCTGGCTGGACTGCAGCGCCAGCATGTAGCTGTTCATGTTGATATTGGCCTGCGCGTAATCCAGGCTTTCCAGCTGGGTGATGCTCTGCTGGTTGGAGAGGCTGACGTTGCCGTGGTTGTCGGCCATCATCTGCAGCGTGTTCTGGCTGCTGCCCAGCTGCGAGATCTTGCTGGTATTGCGGTTGTGCGCCACGTCCAGCGCCTGCAGCGTGGCGCTCAGCTGGCTGCCGGTGGCCGGGTCCTGCGGGTTCAGCGCCGGGTCCTGCAGCACGGCGATGGTCGCGTCCAGGCTGTTGAGGAAGTCCGGCAGGTGTTCCAGCGTCACGTTGGCGGCCTGGGTCACGCCGTGGCCGACCATCACCTGCTGCGGCAGGCTGTTGCCGGTGAAGCTGTAGCGGCTGCCGGCCGGCTGCGCCGCATCGAGGCTCAGCGCCGGCTGCGCGATGGCGGTGCCGGAGAACAGGTAGCGCCCCTCCTGGTCCTTGCTGTTGGCGGCGTAGAATAGGCTGTCGCGCAGGCTCTGCAGCGGCCCCGCCATGTCGCGCAGGTCCTGCGCGGTGTAACTACCTTCCAGCGTCATCAGCAGCAGGTCGCGCACGTCGAGCATGTCGCGCCCCATGCCGGCAAGATAGGATTCGTTCACCGACAGCTTGCTGCGCACGCTGGCGATGTTGTCGCGGTACTGCCCCAGCGCCGCCTCTTCCCGCCCCAGGCGCAGCAGGCGCACGCTGGCGATCGGGTCGTCGGACGGCAACAACAGGCGCTTGCCGGACGACATCTGCTGCAGCAGCTCGGCGGTCTTGGCGCTGGTCTGGTCCAGCGCCAGGCTCATGGCGGTGTGGTACTGGGTACTGGCGATGCGCATCGGCGGCTCCTTACAGCATGGCCAGCGTGCTGTCGAACAGCTCGTTGGCGACGGCGATCACTTTCATGTTCGCCTGGTACATTTTCTGGAATTCGATCAGGTTGACCGCTTCTTCGTCGTTGTTGACGCTGCTGGTCGACTTCCAGCTGCTCTCCGCCTCGGCGCGCACCACCTCGGCGGTGCTCAGCGCCGCCTTGTTCTGCTGGCTGTCGATGGCGAGGCGGCCGGTGAGCTGCGAGTAGGCGTCGCTCAGCGTCACGCTGCCAAGGCCGGGGATCACCACCGGCTGGTCCTTCACCGTGATCAGCGCCAGCAGGTTCTGGCTGTCGCCGGCGGCGGTGGCGTCGCCGGAAAAACCCAGCTGCGACGACTGGATCGCAGCCAGCTGCAGCATGCCGTCGGCGCTGGCGGCGTCAAACACGAACAGCGGCGCGCCGGGGTTGCCGGCCATGTCGAAGCCGGCGGCCAGCTGGCCGTTGACGCGGTCGGCCAGTTCCTGCGCCAGCGTAGTCACCGCCGCCACCATCGGGCGCAGCACCGCGCGTTCGTAGTGGTTGAGGCCGCCGAGCTGGCCGCCGACATTGTCATTGGCCAGCACGAAGGTTTCCTGCGCGAAGGCCAGCGTCACCCGCTGCGAGCCGTCCGGCTGCGTGCTGCTGGCAAGCAGAGCGGCGGTATCGCCCATCACCAGCGGCTGGCCGCTGCGCAATGTCAGACTCTTGCTGCCGTCCGGCTGCGACATCACCCGCACGTCGACCAGCGCCGCCAGCTGGTCGATCTGGCGGTCGCGCTCGTCGAGCAGGCCGGAGGTGTTCACTTGCGACGACTGCGCGGCGGCGATCTTGGCGTTGAGGGCCGCGATATTGCCGGACAGGCTGTTGATCTGGGTCAGCGTGGCGCCGCGCTGTTCGTTGACCGACGCCTGCTGCGTGGCGTAGACGCGGTTGAGGTGGTTGACGCGCTGCGCCAGCGCGCCGGCCTCGCTGATCACCTGGTCGCGCAGCGGGCTGGAGCCGACATCGGCGCTGACCGCGTTCAGCGCGGCGTAAAACTTGTCGAGACCGACCGACAGGCTGCTGCCGCTGTTGCCCATCACCTGTTCCAGCTGGGTGTAGTACGGACGTGCCGCACCCAGCTCGCCACGGCTGGCCGCCGCCTGCCACAGCTGCAGGTTCTTGTAGTCGTCGCTGAAGCGGCGGATGGCGCTGACATCGACGCCGGAGCCGGCACTGTGCGGATCGCCGGCATTGGGCACCAGCGTGGCCAGCACCACGCCCTGGCGCGAGTAGCCGGGAGTCATCACGTTGGCGATGTTCTGGCTGACGGTATTGAGCGCGGCCTGGGCGGCGGCGGTACCGGACAGCGCGTTGTGCACCATGCGCATAGCGTAACCTTACTGACGGAATGGGAGATTCACCGGCATCGCAAAGGCAGCAAGTTCGCTGCCGGCGCCGGCCTGTACTGGGGAATAAGCGACCGCCGCCGGCGATTCCTTAAGTGGCGGCGCCGCATTTTGCGGCAGCAGCTGCGCGATCAGCACCTCGCTGATGCCGAAGCGGCGCTCGCGCGCCAGCTGCTCGGCAATCGCCATGTCGGCAAAATCGAGCATGTCGCTGTTGATGCTGTCGGCAAAGATGCTGTCCGGCCCAGCCATGCTGCGCGTCGCCTTGCGCATCTGCGCCAGCATCTCCTTGATGAACAGCGCCTCGAAGCCTTCCGCCGCGCGCTCGACCTGCTGCCGCTGCGCCGGGGCGATTGCCGTCGCGCTGTCGGCCGTTGCGGCCAACGTTGCGCCGCTGTCAGGGGAAAAAACCGTTTCCATCAGATCACCACCAGTTCGCCGTCGATGGCGCCAGCCTGGTCCAGCGCCTGCAGGATGGCCATGATGTCGTCCGGGGTGGCGCCGGTGCTGTTGACGGTGTCGATGATGCTCTGCAGCCGCGCGCCGGCCGGCCACTGGAACATGCGGCCCTCGCCCTGCTCCACCCGCAGCTGCGATTCCGGCACCGCGGTGGTGGTGCCGTTGCTGAAGGCGCCGGGCTGGCTGACCTGCTGCCGCTCGGAAATCACCACCTTCAGGCTGCCGTGCGACACCGCCGCCGGGCGTACCGTCACCCCCTGGCTGACCACCACGGTGCCGGTGCGCGAATTGAATACCACCCTGGGCAGCTCGCCGCCGACGTTGATGTTCAGCGCCTGCAGCCGTGCGACGAAGGCGACGCGCGCGGTCGGGTCCGCCGGTGCCTGCACCTCGATGGCGGTGGCGTTACGGGTGCTGGCGATGCGGCCGAAGCGCTGGTTGATGGCGTTGACCACGTTGGTGGCGGTCTCGAAATTGGGTTTCTTCAGGCTGAGGTGGACGCTGGGGCCGCTGTCGAAATCGCTGGCGATCTCGCGCTCCACCGAGGCGCCGTTGGGAATGCGGCCGGAGGTCGGGGTGTTGACGGTGATGCTGGAGCCGCTCTTGCCCTGCGCCGACAGCCCGGCGATCACCACATTGCCCTGCGCCAGCGCGTAGATCTCGCCGTCGGCGGCGCGCAGCTGCGTCAGCAACAGGGTGCCGCCGCGCAGGCTCTTGGCGTCGCCCAGCGACGACACCGTGACGTCGATGGTCTGGCCACGGCGGTAGCCGGGCGGCAGCACGGCGCTGACCGTCACCGCCGCCACGTTCTTCACTTTCGGATCGGCCTGCTCGCCCTGCTGCAGGCCCAGCTGTTTCAGCAGGTTGGCCACCGCCTGGCCGGTAAACTTGACCTGCGAATTGTCGCCGCTGCCGTCGAGGCCGACCACGATGCCGTAGCCGATCAGCTGGTTGTCGCGGATGCCCTCGACGTGCACCAGATTGCGCAAGGGTTGCGCCTGCGCCGGGAGGAGGCTGCCGCACAGCAGCAGCGCGAACAGCACGGAAAGGAATTTCGGCATGATTTCTCTTAGAACGGCATCCACGGACTGGTAAAGAAGCGCGTCAGCCAGCCGGGGGCGTTGGCGTCGCTGAGCGCGCCGCGGCCGGAATAGGCGATGCGGGCATTGGCGATGCGCAGTGAGGACACGCGGTTGCGCGCGTCGATGTCGTCGCTGCGCACATAGCCGGCCAGGCGCAGGAATTCCTCTCCCTGGTTCAGCGTCAGCTGCTTCTCGCCCTTGATCAGCAGCAGGCCGTTGGGCAGCACCTGCTGCACCACCACGGTCAGCGCGCCGGACAGGCTGTTCTGCTGCGATGAGCTGGCGTTGCCGTCAAACTCGCGGCCGGCGGAGATGCCGACCCGGGTGTCGAACTCGCGGGTGCCGATGATGGACGGGGTGATGCTGACGCCGGACTGCTTGTCGAAGCTGGTGCCGGCGCTCTTGCTGGCCTGGGTGGTTTCTTCCAGCAGCACCGTCAGCACGTCGCCGCTGCGAAAGGCGCGCCGGTCGGACAGCAGCGACCAGCCGGCGGCCGGATTGAACACACCACCGGCCACGCCCCGCGCCGCCACCTCCGCTACCGGCGGCAGCGGCAGCTCTGCGCTGTCCTGTGCCAGCGGCAGCTGCGCGCAGGCCGACAGCAGCAGCAACAGCGGCAGCAGCGCCTTCATCGCACCGCCTGCGCCAGGTTCTGCATCATGTTGTCGGCGGCGGACAGCACCTTGGTGTTCATCTCGTAGGTGCGCTGCGCGGCGATCATGTCCACCATTTCTTCCACCACCTGCACGTTGGAGCCTTCCAGCGCGCGCTGGCGCAGCTTGCCCAGCGCATCGCTGCCGGGATTACCGACCACCGCCTCACCGCTGGCGGTGGTTTGCTGGAACAGGTTGTCGCCCAGCGCCAACAGGCCGGTGGGATTGACGAAGTTGGCCAGCGTCAGCTGCCCGACCTCGGTGGTGGCGGTGCCGCCGGACAGCGTGACCGACACCATGCCGCTGTCGCTGATGTTGACCGCGGTGGTGTCCGCCGGCAGCGTGATCGCCGGCAGCAGCGGCAGGCCCTGCGCGTTGACCAGGCGGCCCTCGGCGTTGACCTGCAGCTGGCCGGCGCGGGTGTAGCCGGTTTCGCCGTTGGCCATCTGCACCTGCAAAAAGCCCTGGCCGACGATGGCCACGTCCAGCGCCTGGCCGGTTGTGTTGATGCTGCCGGTGGTGAAGATCTTCTGGGTGCCGACCAGGCGGGTGCCGTTGCCCAGCTGCACGCCGGACGGCGACAGGTTGTTGTCGTCCACCTGCGCGCCGGGCTGGCGTTCCACCTGGTAGAACAGGTCTTCGAACACCATGCGGTCGCGCTTGAAGCCGACGGTATTGGCGTTGGCGAGGTTGTTGGCGATGGCGCCCAGGCGCGCGTCCTGCGCCTGGATGCCGGTCTTGCTGATCCACAGTGCTGGATTCATGGTGGTTTCTCCTGTCAGCCGCGCACCAGGCGGTTGCCGGCCTCGACCATGTCATTGGCGGCATTGAACATCTTCAACTGCATCTCGAAGCTGCGGTTCAGCGTCATCGAGGCAATCATCTCTTCCACCGCCGATACGTTGCTGCGCTCCAGATGGCCGCCCTGCACCCGTACCGTGTCGTCTGCGGCCAACGTTGGCTCCAGCCGGCTGACGATCAGGCCGTCGCTGGTCTTGCTCAGCTCTTCCGGCGCCGGTTTCACCAGCTTGAGACGGCCGACCGCCTGCATCGCTTCCGAGCCCGGCGGCAGCACCGACACCGTACCGTCGGCGGCTACCTGCACCTGGCGGTGTTCCGGCAGCACGATGGCGCCGCCGTCGCCCAGCACCTGGCGGCCGCCCAGCATCAGCGTGCCGTCGGCGGCGACATCGAACTGGCCGCCCCGGGTGTAGGCCTCGCCGGTGGCGGTGGCGACGGTGAAGAAGCCGTCGCCCCGGATCGCCACATCCAGTTCGCGGCCGGTCTGCGCGATCACGCCCTGCTTCACCGACACCGCGCTGGGCTGCAGTACCGTCATGTGGCGCGCGTCGTAACCGTAGCCGGGCACCACCTGGCTGCTGGCGACCTCGATGTCGGCGCGAAAGCCGGGGGTGTCGGCGTTGGCCAGGTTGTTGGCGCGCACCTGCTGCGCCTTGAGGGTGCGGTTGGCACCGCTCATGATGGTGTAGATCAGCGCGTCCATGCTCAGACGGCCTGCATCAGGGCCTGGATCACCTGGTTCTCGGTGGAGATCACCTTGGTGTTGGCCTGGTAGTTGCGCTGCGCGGTCATCAGGTTGACAAGCTCAGCGGTAAGGTCGACGTTGGATTGTTCCAGCGCGTTGACCGCCAGCGTGCCGACGTTGCCGCTGCCCGGCGCCGACAACAGCGCGGTGCCGGAGGCGCCGGATTCGGTCCAGCTGGTATCGGACACCGCCACCAGGCCGTTCTCGTTGGGGAAGGTCGCCAGCGCGATGGTGCCGACGGCGCGTTTCTCGCCGTTGCTGTAGGTGGCGGTCACGGTGCCGTCCTCTTCCAGCCGCAGGCCGGTACGGGTGCCGGCGGCGTAGCCGTCGCTGCTGTTCACCGCCGAGGTGGTCTCGCCGGCAAACTGCGAGGTGCCGCTGTAATCGACGTTGACGCTCAGCGCCGCGGCGCCGGCCGGGGTGCCCAGCGGCAGCGCCACCGGGGCCGCCGGGGCGGTCAGCTGGCCGTCGGTGCCGAAGGTCATCACCGCGGTGGTCGGCAGCAGTGCGCCGTTCATCGCGTAGTGCACGGTCACTTCGTTGGGATTGGTCTTCACGAAGTACTGCGTGACGCTGTGCTTCTGGCCCAGCGAGTCGAACACCGTCGACACGCTGGAGCCGTTGAAGGTGGCCGGATTGTCCTTGTCGAAGGCCACCGCCGGCGCCACCCAGCCGGAGGACAGGTTGCCGCTGTACGCCAGCGTGCTGCTGGCCTTGGCCGCGACCTGGCCGGTCGGCACCTGGATGTCGCCCAGTGCGCCCAGCGTACCGGCCGGTGCGCCCTCTACCGCGGCATAGCCCTGCACCTTGCGGCCGAAGGCATCGACCAGCACACCGTCCTTGTCGGTATTGAAGATGCCGACGCGGGTGTAGGCAACGCTGCCGTTGTTGTCCTTGGTGACGAAGAAGCCGCCGCCCTGGATCGCCGCGTCCAGCGCGCGGCCGGTGGCGACCACACTGCCGCCGCGGCCGATGTTCTGGGTGGTGGAGCCGACCTCGACGCCGGTGGCCTGGCTGCCGGCGTACATCGAGGCGAAGTTGTCGCGGCTGGACTTGAAGCCGTAGGTCCCGGAGTTGGCGATGTTGTTACTGATGTTGCCAAGCTGGCTATTGACGGCATTGATGCCGGAAAGCGCGATTTCGAAACTCATGCTGAGTTAGCTCCTGGTAGACGAGGTGCTGCTGGCAGCCCCCAACAGTCGGGTGATCGACGACGCCGGGTACTCACCCAGCCCGGCAAGGGAAAGAATCGGTTCGCCGCCCTGCACCGGCAGCCGCACCGCCTGCACCTCGGCGGCAAACTCCAGCCGCGCGGCGGATTTGGCGGCGGTGATCACCTGCGCCTGGTACTGGCCGGCCGGCAGGCCGTGGGCGGCCGGGTCCAGCGTGAAGGCGAATTCGCCGGCGGCCTGTCGCCCCAGCGTGATCAGCTTGCTGCTGCCGTCGGCGCCGGTGAGCTGCAGCTGCACCTCGTCGCTGCCGTCCAGCGTGATACGGCCGCCAACCGGCTTGCCGTCCAGCAGCAGCTGGTCAGTCTGCACCAGCACCTGCTTGCCGACCTGCTCGCCCAGCGCCAGGCCCTGCAGCTCGCGCATCATCAGCGCATTGCTTTTCAGCTCCGACAGCATGCCCAGCGTGCTCTGCATCTGGTTCATCTGTACCAGCTGGCTGACGAACTGCGCCGGGTCGGTCGGCTCCAGCGGGTTCTGGTTCTTGATCTGCGCCATCAGCAGCGTCATGAACATGTCGCCATCGGCGCCCAGCTGCTGGCCGGCCACCGCAGTGGCCTGCGTGCTGCTGCCGTTCTGGCTGCGCTGGTTGAGCGCGCTTGCGTCGATGGCCATCAGCCTTCTCCCAGTTTCAGCAGGTCCTGCTGCATCACCTTCACCCGCGCCATCACCTCGACGTTGGTCTGAAACGCGCGCGAGGCGGCCATCATGTCGGTCATTTCTTCCACCGCGTTGACGTTGCCGAAGTAGACGTTGCCGTCCTGGTCGGCCAGCGGATTGGACGGATCGTTCACCTTGCGTACCGGCTTGTCGCTTTTCACCACGTCCAGCACGCGCACGCCGACGCCCTGCCACTCGCCGCTGCCCTGCATCTGGCTGGCGAATACCGGCTTGCGGCCGCGAAAGGCGGCGGCCTCGGAGCCGGCGGCAGAATCGGCGTTGGCCAGGTTGCTGGCCACGGTATTGAGGCGCACCGTCTGCGCGGTCATCGCCGAGCCGGCGATACGGGAAATATCTCGGAAGGACATGGTTTATTGCCCGGCAATCACTTTTGCCAGCCCCTTGTATTTCATGTTGAGAAAAGTCAGGCTGACCTGGAAATCGGCGACGTTCTGCGCGAACTCGGCCTGCTCCACGCCCAGCTCCACGGTATTGCCGTCCCGCGACGGATGATTGGGCGTGCGATACGCCAGCTCGCCGCCGTCGGTTTGCAGCAGCAGGCCGCCGCCGGTGTCGGATTCGGCAAGGGCGTTGCGGAAATCGAAATCCCGCGCCTGGTAGCCGGGGGTGCTTTCGTTGGCGATATTGGATGCCAGTACCTTGGTACGCTCGGCACGCAGTTTCAGCGCCTCCGGATGCACGCTCAGCGCCTGACTCAGACTGAAGCCCATTGCCACACCTCTTGCGGTTCTCTTAAGATGGATATGGTGGCAATGATTGACAATCC
>Ga0073934_10002869_pt1 | contig 33768 bp, 28 predicted proteins | sample LarsenN4metaG_FD_76834 | JGI IMG/M metagenome (GOLD analysis project Ga0073934, IMG submission 76834) | Hot spring sediment bacterial and archeal communities from British Columbia, Canada, to study Microbial Dark Matter (Phase II) - Larsen... ...
CAGGCGGCCAGGCCACGCACCGCGGCCGGCCCCGACGCGCCGGACGCGCCCGGACCGGCGCGTTCGCCGACGCGCCAGGGCGCGGCCGGCTCGGCCAGGTGCGACACCTCGCCGGCTTCGCGCGCCGGCGCCCGGTCGGCCAGCGCCAGCGAAGGTTGCCACGCCGGACGCGACGGGCCGGACAGTGCACCGTGCGACGAGCCTTCGGCCAGCGCCGGAGCCGCCCCCACGGCCGGCGGCGCACCGTCGGCAGCAGCGCGGGTGGGCGCGAGCGTGCGCTCCACCGCGTGCCGCACCGCCTGGTGCACGGCACGGCTGTCGCGGAAGCGCACCTCGATCTTCGTCGGGTGGACGTTCACGTCGACGAGGTCCGGCGCGATCTCGAGGAAGAGCGCGTACGCCGGCTGCCGGCTGCCGTGCAGCTGGTCTTCGTAGGCCGCGCGCACCGCGTGCGCGAGCAGGCGGTCTCGCACGAAGCGGCCATTGACGAAGAGGTACTGGCTGTCGGCCCGTGCGCGCGCCGCCTCGGGCCGGCCGACGCGGCCCTCCAGCGTCATCGGGCCCGGGCCGGTGGCCAGGGCCACGCTGGCCGCGATGAACTCGGCCCCCAGCACCTCGGCGCGCCGCGCCTCGGGGCCGCCCGGCCGCCACTGCGCCACGAGGCGCCCTTCGTGCCAGACGGCGAAGCCGACATCGGGGCGCGCCAGCGCGTGGCGGCGCACGGCCTCCGTGCAGTGGGCCAGCTCGGTGGCGTCGCTCTTGAGGAACTTGCGCCGCGCCGGGGTCGAGAAGAAGAGCTCCTGCACCTCGACGGTCGTGCCGCGCGAGCGCGCCGCCGGGCTGATGACGCCGTCGCGCGCGTCGAGCCGCCAGGCATGGGCGTCGTCCGCGGTGCGGCTGACGAGGGCCAGCTCGGCCACCGAGGCGATGGCTGCCAGCGCCTCGCCGCGAAAGCCCATCGTCCCCACCGACTCGAGGTCCGCGAGGCTGCCGATCTTGCTGGTGGCGTGCCGCTTCAACGCCAGCGGCAGGTCGTCGCGCGCGATGCCGCAGCCGTCGTCCTCGACCACGAGCGATCGCACGCCCCCGCCGGCCAGGCGCAGCGTCACTTGCGTGGCGCCGGCATCGAGCGCGTTGTCGACGAGCTCGCGCACCACCGAGGCCGGCCGCTCGATCACCTCGCCCGCGGCGATCTGGCTGACCAGTTCATCGGGCAGCTCGCGGATGCGCCGGGGCGCCGCGTCGACCGCGCGGCGCACGGCTGGCGGACGCTCAACGCTCATCCAGACGATTCTAGGGGTGCCTGCCCCAGGCATTGGCCTGGGTCAAGGGCCGCCGGTGCCCCTAGACTTGAGCATCAGAGCCTTCGGGGCCTCGTCGCCGGGCGACGCCACTGCGGGCCGTGTTCTGTCGTTGGGGAAAGCTGCATGTCGATGTTCTTTGCCGACCTGGTCGGTCGCACGGACGAGGACCGTCGCGCGTTCGAGACGCACCCGGTCGTTCTCGATGCCGTGGCGCACGGGATGACGGTGGAGCGCTACCGTGCCCTGTTGCTGGAGCTGTACCACGTGGTGTGGCACTTCAACCCGGTGTGCGCGGCCGCGGCCAGCCGCATGGGCACGCCGGCGCACGAGCCGCAGCAGGCGATCCGGCACTTCCTCTACGAGCACATGCACGAGGAGACGGGGCACGAGACCTGGGTGCTCAACGACCTGGAGGCGATCGGCGTGCCGCCCGCCCAGGCGCGCGCCCACCAGCCGACCGTGCACACGCTCAGCCTGAACGGCTACAACTACTGGGCCGCGGACCGTCGCCACCCCTGCTCGGTGCTGGGCATGCTCTATGCGCTCGAGGTGGTGGCCAGCGTCTACGGCGGGCCGTTCGCCTCCGCGATCCGCGAATCGCTGCTGCTCGAGGGCGATCACGGCGTCTCGTTCATCGATTCACACGCAACCATGGATGCCAAGCACATGGCCGAGTTGCGGCAGGTGCTGAACCAGGTCAGGGAGGAGGCCGCGCAGGCCGCCATCGTGGAGTCGGTCCGTGTCAACTTCCATCACTTCACCCGCATCGTCGAAGGTGTCTGACGGCCTTCCCGCCCATCCGGCGGGGCCCGGCATGGGCCCGCCGGAGCCCGGTGCGACACCGGCCGCCACCACTGCCGCGGTGGGCGTCGCCGGCCTGCTGGGGCGGCCGTACAAGACGATCCGGCTCGAGTGGACCTCCGACCTGCGCCTGCTGCGCGTGCGCATGTGCGTGCGTCCGATCCAGTGCTACAGCCTCGCCGCGATGGGCGAGCTGAAGCAGATGCTGGACGACATCAGCGCCAACCCCGGCCTCGTGCGGCACTTCGTGATGACCTCCGACGTGCCGCAGGTCTTCAACTTCGGCGGCGACCTGGCGCTGTTCGTGCTGCTCGTGCGCGCCGGCGACATCGAGTCGCTGGAGCTGTACGGCCGCCGCTGCGTCGACCTCGTGTGGTGGATGGAGAACGCCGCCAACCTGGGCATCCACACCACCGTGCTCGCGCAGGGCGACACGCTCGGCGGCGGGCTCGAGAGCGTGCTGCCGTTCCACAAGGTCATCTTCGAGCGCGGCGCGCAGGCGGGCTTCCCGGAGGTGCTGTTCAACCTCTTCCCCGGCATGGGGGCCTGGGACTTCACGATCCGCAAGGCCGGCTTCGCGGTGGCCAACGAGATGATCCTCTCCGGCCGCCTCTACACGGCCGAGGAACTGCAGTACCGGCGCCTCGTCGATGTCGTCGCCGAGCCCGGCGAGGGCGAGGCCACGCTCGACCGCGTCGTGCGCGAGGTCGACCCCCGCCACCGCGGCACCATCGCCGCGCTGCGCGCGCAGCGCATCGCCGCGCCGGTGCGGCACGAGAGCCTGATGCAGATCGTCAAGCTGTGGGCCGACAGCGCGATGGGCCTGACCGACCGCGACCTGCGCCTGATGGAGCGCCTCGCGCGCGCTCAGGCGCGCAAGGCCGGCGGTGCCGAGGAAGGCGCGGTCGAGGAGATCAAGCGCCTGGAACTCGAGAACGCCTGGGGCGACCGGCGCAGCGGCTTCGAGCGGCGCGCCGCCGGCGGCAGCGATCGCCGCATGCGCGGCTAGCGGCCTCGCGAGGCGGCGGGCAGGGTCGCGCTGTCCGGCGCTGAGCCGCGGAGTCGCGCGGCGTGGATGGCGGTCATCGAGGTCTCGTCGCGCGCGTCGCACTGTCCGGCGCGGTACCGCGGAATCGCACGGAGGGACTGCCGCGCTATGCGGCCGGCCCGCCCAGCGTGCGCAGGCGGCGCGCCAGCAGGCGTCCGTCGGCACCTTCGGGCCCACCGGGTGCGCAGGCCACGGCCTCGGCCAGCCAGGAGCGCGCCCGCTCGATGTCGCCGGCCCGCTCGACGGCGCGCGACATCGCGGCCAGCAGGTGCGCCCGCAGCCCCGCGGGCACGACCGGCTGCAGCGCGCGCAGGCAGTCGCGCGCCCGCGCCGGCTCGCCCGCCTCGGCCAGCGCGATGGCATGGGCCAGCCGCGGCGCGGGAGACGGGTCGAGCGCGAGCAGCATCTCGTAGTAGCGGACGATGGCCGCCCAGTCGGTGCGCGCCGGCTCGGGCGCGGTTGCATGCTCGGCGGCGATGCCGGCCATCAGGTGCCAGCGCGACAGCCGCGGCGCGCGCCGGGCCGCGTCGAGGTGCGCCAGGCCCAGGCGCACCATGCCCGCATCCCAGCGATCGCGCGGCTGGCCGGGCAGCGGCACGATGTCGCCCGCGTCGTCGAAGCGGCCGGTGAGCCGCGCGCCGTGCAGCAGCAATGTCGCCGCCAGTGCGTCGGCATCGGCGTGCGCCGTGGCCGGGTGCGCCGCCAGCGCCCGTGCGAGGCGGACCGACTCCCAGCACAGCGCCATCGCCTCGCCGCGATCGCTGCCGCCGGCGGCGGCCCCTGCTCCTCCGCCGGCGCCCGCGATCGGCCCCGACCGTCCGCCCGCGGCGCGCAGGCCGCAGCGGAACATCAGTGCCAGCACGGTGGACACCGCCTCGCGCCGCGGCGCCAGCTCGGCCCCGGCCGGCAGCGCGAGCGATTCGCCGGCGAGCGCCCCGCGGGCACGCGCAAGACGCTGCGCGAGCGCCGCCGGCGTGCTGAAGAGGCCCTCGGCCAGCAGCTCGAGCGGCAGGTTCGTGGCCACGCGCAGCGCGAGCACCACCTGCGAGGCGGGTGGCAGGCTCGGGTGGCAGGCGGCAAACAGCAACGCCAGCTCGTCGTCGTCGAGCTCGCCTGCAAAGCGGACGGCCGGTGGCACCGCGAGCCAGCGATGCGGGTCGTGCAGGCCGTGCAGCGCGTGCGGCTCGGGCGCGTCGTGCAGGTCATGCGCCTCGTGCGCGCCCGGCGGGCCGAGCCCGCCGAAGCCGGCCGCGTCGGGCGTGCCATCGCGCACCGCCGACGCCGGCAGGTCCGCCGGTTCGTCGTCGTGCGCCGGCCAGGGTCGTTCGCGCGCGGCACGGCGCAACTGGTCGATCGCCTCCCGTTGCGCCACGCGATACAGCCACCCCAGCGGCGACGCCGGCAGCCCGTCGCGCGGCCAGCGCTGCCACGCGCGCAACGCCGCGACCTGCATCGCATCCTCGGCCAGCGCCAGGTGCCGCAGCCCGAGCCGCCGCGCGAGCCGGGCCACGACGCGGCGGCGATCCCGCGCCAGCACGCGATGCAGCAGCTCGTGCGCGCGGACCTGCTCCGCCGAGCTTGCGTGGGGGGCCGTGCCGGACACGGGCGCTCAGTCCATCGACTCGATGCGGCGGATCTCGATCCACTGCCGCCCGCTCAGGTGGGGGCACGTGCGCGCCAGGGCCTCGGCGGCGGCATCGTCGGCGGCGCGGATCACGAAATAGCCGCCGATCACGTCGTGCGCCTCGGCGTACGGGCCGTCGGTGGCCACCGGCCGGCCGCCGGCGCCACCGTCGAGCCGCAGGTGCCGGCCGCCCTCGTCGGCGAGCTTCTCGCCGCCGACGAGCAGGCCGCGCGTCGCCAGGTCGGCGGCCCAGGCCCGGTAGCGCTGCACGATCTCCTGCATCTCGGCGGCGCTGACCGCCGGCGAGTCGGCAGGCCGTTCGTGCAGCAGGAGGATGTACTGGTTCGAGGATGCCATTGCGATTTGCTCCGTGCGAGTGCTTCGACCGATCGGGTGGTGCGTGGCGGCCGCGGTCATTCTGGCCGTCACCTCCCTGGACGAACGGGCGGCCGGGCGCATGACGCGACCGCCCATGCTCGCGAACCCGAACCCGGCGCGGCACGGGCCGGGACGCGAAGCGGCGCCGATCGTCGCGGGCGCCCGCCTGCGCTCAGTCGGTGGCCTGCACGTCGACGACGCGCCCGCTGCGCGGGTCGATCTCGCAGCGGTAGGTGAAGGGCGTCGCGTACATGCCCTGGGCCCGCTGCACGCCACCTTGCCCCGTCAGGCGGACGCGGCCGTTCTCGGCCGGCTCGATGCGGCGCGAGTCGGAGCCGAAGTTGATGCGCCCCACGCGCGGATGGCGCGACTTCAGCAGGCCGGCCACCGCGCTCTCGCAGGCCTCGGGCGAGAGGTTCGTCAGGTCCGGCTCGAACGGCCGCTCGACGGGCGCGCGCTGCGGCAACGCGTCGCGGAACACGGCGCCGGAGGTGCTGTCGGTCTTCGCGTTGTAGGCGCAGCTGTACGTGAAGGGCACGGTGCCGCCCCCGGACAGCCGGTACCGGCCCTCGCCGCGCACGCTGGTCTCGTCGTCGCCGGCCGGCGTCAGCACGCGCCGGCCGGCGAGGAACTGCACCTCTTGCACCGTGCGGCCGCGGATGCGCTGAAGCGTGCGCTCGACCTCCGCCTCGCAGCGCTCGGCCGCTCGGCCCGCGGGCGCGCCGGCTTCCGGCGCCGCCTGGGCGGCCGCGCCGCTGCCGGCGAGAAGGAGGCCCGCGAGGATGGCCGGCGTCGCGAGGCGGTAGGTCATGGCGGTCGGGTCGGAAAGCAGTTCGGGATCGGGACGGGATAGTGCGGGACGGCTGGGGCCGCCGAGCGCGCAGCACGCTTGGGGCGCCCGGTTCGCCGGAGGCGGGCTCGAGCACGATCCGGTGCCGCAGGCCGTAGTGTCCTGCTTCGGCGCGCCGCGCGCGCCGGCCCGGCCCGGGGGAAGAGGTCAGCGGATGTGTCCGCCGGTGCGATCGCGGTCCCGCCGCCCGCGGCCGCGGCGTCTGCGCCGGTCGACGCCGGCAGTCCGGCGCGATGCGCGCGCGATACTGCGGTCATGTCGACCGAGGCCCGATCCGGCGCGCCGGCCACCCCGGCGGCCGAGGCGTTGCCGGCGGCTGCCCCGCCGGCGGCCTGGCAGACCTTGCAGGTGGCCAGCGCCAACGTGCTCAACCTCGCGCTGCCGCGGCGCGCGTTCTATGCCAACCAGGATCCCTACAGCGAGGCCGAGTACGAGCGCAAGACCTCCTGGCTGGCCGGCATGCTGGCGCGGCTGGAGGCCGACGTCATCGGCGTGCAGGAGGTGTGGGACGAGGCCGCGCTGAAGGCCGCCGTCGCACGCGCCGGCCTGCGCCGCCATTCGGTGCAGGTGCCCGGCGCGGAGCAGGGCGCCGCCGGCACGCCCCGCGTCGGGCTCGTCACGCGACTGGAGGTCGAGCAGCTGCTCTCGCTGGCCGACTTCGCGCCGTCGGAGGTCGTCTCGCTGCCCGAGATCGGCCCGATCGCGCGCTTCGAGCGCCCGGTGCTGCGCGCCTGCCTGCGCCTGCCCACGGGCGAGAGGCTCCACGTGCTCGTCGTGCACCTGAAGAGCAAGCGGCCGAAGTACCTGCAGGACGCCGACGGCAACGTCGTCGAGGACCGCGACGACCCGGCGGTCACCGCCCGCGCCACGATGCGCTCGCTGCTGCAGCGGGCGGCCGAGGCGGCGGCGCTGCGCCGCGTCGTGGTCGAGATCACCGGGCGCGACGGCAGCCACCAGGGCGAACCGCTCGTGCTGCTGGGCGACATGAACGACGGCGTGCACGCCGTGACGACGCAGATGATCGCGGCCAACCAGGCCGTCGCCTACGACCGCGCGGCCCGCGACGTCGCGCTGTACCACGCGCTCGACGTGGCCACCGAGCCGGCGCTGCGCCGCGACCACTTCTACTCGCACGTGCACCAGGGCTGGCCCGAGCTGCTCGACCAGATCTGGGTCAGCGAGGAGCTCGTCGCCACCTCGAAGTTCGCCCTCGGCGACATCCGCCGCGTCGAGGTGTTCAACGACCACCTGCACGAGAGCCGCGAGCGCTGGCGCAGCGACCACGGCTTCGTGCGCGCGCTCGTGCGGCTGCGGCGTTGACGGGCCCGCGTCCGCTCTCCACCCACCTCGATTCGCCCATGACCTTCCCGCCTCCCCCGGACTCCAAGCCCGCGCCGCGGGTGCTGATCAGCGAGGTCGGCCCGCGCGACGGCCTGCAGAGCGTGCGCGCGACGATGCCGCTGGCGGCGAAGTGCGCCTGGATCGATGCGCTCGCGGCCGCCGGCCTCGCCGAGATCGAGGTCGGCTCGTTCGTGCCGGCGCGGCTGCTGCCGCAGCTGGCGGACACGGCCGAGGTCGTGCGGCACGCGCTGCGCCACCCCGGCCTCACGGTGATGGCGCTCGTGCCCAACCTGCGCGGCGCCGAGGCGGCGCTGGCCGCCGGAGTGCACAAGATCACCGTGCCGGTGTCCGCCAGCGCCGCGCACTCGATGGCCAACGTGCGCCGGACGCCGCGGCAGATGGTCGACGAGGTGCGCGCCATCGTCGCGCTGCGCGACGAGCGCGCCCCGGCGGTGCACGTCGAGGCCGGCGTGTCCACCGCGTTCGGCTGCACGCTGCAGGGCACGGTGCCGGAGGACGAGGTGATCGCGCTGGCCGTCGCGCTGGCCGAGGCCGGGGCCGACGACGTCGGGCTGTCGGACACCACCGGCATGGCCAACCCGGCGCAGGTGCGGCGCCTCTTCGAGCGCTGCTTCGCGGCCATCGGGCAGCGGACCGGCGCCGCGCACATGCACAACACGCGCGGCCTCGGGCTGGCGAACTGCCTCGCGGCCTACGAGGCCGGCGTGCGCACCTTCGACAGCTCGCAGGGCGGCCTCGGCGGCTGCCCCTACGCGCCGGGCGCCTCGGGCAACGTCGTCACCGAGGACCTCGTCTTCATGTTCGAGGCGATGGGCGTGCGCACCGGTGTCGACCTGGAGCGCCTGTTCGCGGCGCGCTCGGCGCTGCGCGCCGGGCTGCCCGGCGAGCCGCTGTACGGCATGACGCCCGAGGCCGGGCTGCCCAAGGGCTTCGTGCAGGAGCGCGTGCATGGATGAGCGGCCCGCGTCGCCCGACGCGTCGGGCCACGGCGGCGAGCTGCCGCTTTCCGGCGTGCGCGTCGTCGAGTTCACGCACATGGTGATGGGCCCGACCTGCGGGATGATCCTGGCCGACCTGGGCGCCGAGGTCATCAAGATCGAGCCACCCGGCGGCGACAACACGCGCCGCCTGCTCGGCTCGGGCGCCGGCTTCTTCGCGATGTTCAACCGCAACAAGAAGAGCCTCGCCGTCGACACGAAGGATGCGCGCGGCCGCGAGATCGTGCTCAAGCTCGTCGCCGGGGCCGACGTGTTCAGCGAGAACTTCAAGGCCGGCACGATGGACAAGCTCGGGTTCGGCGCCGCCACGCTCGCGCGGCTGAACCCGCGCCTCGTCCACGTCTCGCACAAGGGCTTCCTGCCCGGCCCCTACGAGCACCGCACGGCGCTCGACGAGGTGGTGCAGATGATGGGCGGCCTCGCCTACATGACCGGGCCCGAGGGCCGGCCGCTGCGCGCCGGCACGAGCGTCAACGACATCATGGGCGGCATGTTCGGTGCCATCGGCGTGCTGGCCGCGCTGCGCCGGCGCGACCGCACCGGGCGCGGCGGCGAGGTGCAGAGCGCCCTCTTCGAGAACAACGTGTTCCTCGTCGCGCAGCACATGATGCAGTTCGCCGTCACGGGGCAGCCGGCCGCGCCGATGCCCAGCCGCATCAGTGCCTGGGCGGTCTACGACGTGTTCTCGGTGGCGGGCGGCGAGCAGATCATACTCGCCGCCGTGAGCGACACGCAATGGGCCGCCCTGTGCGAGGAGTTCGGCTTCGCCGACCTCGCCGGCGACGCACGGCTGGCGAGCAACAACCAGCGCGTGCGGGCACGCGAGTGGCTGCTGCCGCTGCTGCGCGAGCGCTTCGCCGCCTTCGGTGCGGGCGAGCTGGCGCGCCGGTTCGAGGCACGGGGCCTGCCGTACGCGCCCATCACGCGGCCGGAGGCGCTGTTCGACGACCCGCATCTCGAGGCCACCGGCGGCCTCGCGTCGCTGGACGTGCCGGCGGACGCCAGCAGCGCCGGGCACGAGCTGCACACGCGCGTGCCGCTGCTGCCGCTGGCGCTGGACGGCGCCAGGCTGCCGCTGCGTGCCGGGCCGCCGGCGATCGGCGCGCACGCCGACGAGTTGCTCGCCGAGCTCGGCTACCGGCAGGAGGAGGTGGAGACGCTGCGGCGCGAGGGCGTGCTCGGCGGGCGCGCCGCCTGAGCGAAGGCGCCACGCCGCGCTTGCGTCGCCGTTGCACCGGCCTCTCGCCGGCCTTTCGCCGGCCCATCGCCGGCCCGTCGCCGGCCCGTCGCCGGCCCGTCACGGCCCGCTTCGTCCCCGCGCCGGTGCCGGGGCCGCGCCCGCAGCCCCTTCTCGCTCAGCGCACGGCCACGCGCCGCGTGGCCAGCCAGATGCTCGGCAGGATCAGCGCCGCGCCGACGCCGTGGTACCAGTGCGGCACCTCGCCGAGCACCCACCACGCACCGACCGCGCCGTACACGGGCGCGAGGTACTGCATCAGCGCCGTGCGGGCCGCGCCGAGCTCCCGCTGCAGCAGCGAGTACGCGCCGTAGCTCAGCACGCCCGGCAGCACCGCGCCCAGCGCGATCAGGGAGAGCCCCTGGAGGGTGAACGGCATCGGCGGCGCCGTCATCGCCTCCCACACGGTGGCCGGGAGCAGCCAGACGAGACCGCCCGCGATGATGGCCGCCAGCCGCTCGCCCGGCCCGAGCGACGATGGCCACAGCTTGAGCAGCACCGAGTAGGCCGTCCACGCGATGGCCGCCGCGACGATCCACAGGTCTCCCGGGGCGAGGCGCAGCGCGAGCAGGTTCTGGACGTCGCCGCGCGCGATGACGAACAGCACCCCGGCCAGCGCCGAGGCCACCGCGGCCCACTGCAGCCGCCCCATGCGCTCGTGCAGCACCTTGACGCCCGCGATCGCGATGGCCACCGGCGCCGCGGCGTAGATGAGCGCGATGTTGGCCGCGCTAGTGGTGTGCGCGGCGATGTAGACCCACGCGCCGCAGATCCACATGCCCAGGGCGCCGAGCACGAGCAGGTGCTTCCACTCGCGCCGGATGGCCGCCCGACGGGCCAGCAGGCCGGCACCCACGAACGGCAGCAGCAGTGCGAAGGCCAGCGCCCAGCGGCCGAAGGCGAGCGCGTGCGGGTGGATCACGCCGTTGGCGAGGCGGGCGATGAGGTAGTTCGACGACCACAGCGCCGGCACCAGGAAGAGCAGCCCCTGGGCCCACCAGGGGTGGTGCGGCCGGGCCGACGCAGCGGACCCCGCGTTCAAACCCAGTCCGCCATGCGCTCGCCCATGCGCACGTCGGCACCGGGCGCCCAGGCGACGTTCCAGGCCAGTCGCCGCCGCGGGAACAGCAGCACGACGGTGGAGCCGAGCAGGAAGCGGCCCATCTCGTCGCCCTGCGCGAGCCGGACTTCCTGGCCCTCGTACGTCCACTCGCGAATGCGGCTGGGCCGCAGGCCGTTGACCACGCCGTGCCAGGTGGTGGCCATGCTGCCGACGATGGTGGCCCCCACCAGCACGAGCACCCAAGGGCCGTGCGCGCCCTCGAAGACGCAGACCACGCGCTCGTTGCGCGCGAAGAGGCCGGGCACGCCCCGCGCCGTGACCGGGTTGACCGAGAACAGCGCGCCCGGCACGTGCTTCATGCCGCGCAGGCGGCCGGCGCACGGCATGTGGATGCGGTGGTAGTCCTTCGGCGAGAGGTACAGGGTCGCGAAGTGGCCGCCGTCGAACTGCTGTGCCAGTGAGGTGTCGCCGCCGAGCAGCGCGACGGTGCTGTAGCGGTGCCCCTTGGCCTGGTAGATCTGGTCGCCCTCGATCGTGCCGAACTGGCTGATGGCGCCATCGACCGGACACACGAGGTCGCAGTTGCGCGTCACCGGGCGCGCGCCGCTGGCCAGGCGCCGGGTGAAGAATTCGTTGAAGGTGCGGTACGCCGCCGGGTCCTGCGGCACCGCCTCGAGCATGTTGACGCCGTAGTGGCGGACGAAGCCGCGGATCACGGCCGTCGTGAGGGCGCCGCCCTCGGCGGCGGCGAGCATGCCCATCAGCCGCGTGAGCAGCAGCTTGGGCAGCGCGTACTGCAGGCCGACCGCGAGCGTGTCGACCACGCGGCCCAGCGGCCGCAGTTCGCTTTCGTCGTGCACGATGGCCATGGCTGCCGTGCCCTCGCGGGCCTCAGCGGACGGGCGCCAGTTCGCGCAGCGCGCGAACGACACCCTGCCCCATCGCGGCGCCGAAGCGCTTGGCCAGGCGCTCGGCCACGTTCTCGCGTGGCGTGTAGTCGACGATCTCCTCGGCCTTGACCACCTCGCGCGCGACGTGGTCGAGGTTGCCGAGCGCGTCGGCCAGGCCGAGGCGCACCGCCTCGTCGCCGTTCCACACGAGCCCGGAGAAGAGGTCCGGCGACTCCTTGAGGCGGTTGCCGCGGCCGGCCTTCACGGCGTCGATGAACTGGCGATGGATCTGCTCGATCATCGACTTCACGTACGCCCGCTGTTTCTCGGACAGCGGGCTGAAGGGGTCGAGCATCGCCTTGTTCTCGCCCGCGGTGATGAGGCGGCGCTCGATGCCGAGCTTGTCCATCGCGCCGGTGAAGCCGAAGCCGTCCATCAGCACGCCGATGCTGCCCACGAGGCTCGCCTTGTCGACGAAGATGCGGTCGGCCGCCGCAGCCACGTAGTAGGCGCCGCTGGCGCAGATCTCGTCGACGACGGCGTAAACGTTCTTGTTGTGCTTGGCCTTCAGCCGCCGGATCTCGTCGTAGAGGATGCCCGACTGCACGGGGCTGCCGCCGGGCGAGTTGATGCGGATCACGACGGCCACCGCCGCAGGGTCCTGGAAGGCCTGCTTCAGCGCGCCGAGCAGCATCTCGGCGCTGGCCTCGCTGTCCGGCGCGATCTCGCCGCGCAGCTCGATGAGCGCCGTGTGCGGCGTGCTCGTCACCGCCGGACCGGTCGTGCGCGTGAAGAGCCCCCACGCGATGGCCAGCGCGAGGCCGAACCAGCAGGCGCGGAAGAAGTTGCGCCAGCGCCGCTCGCTGCGCTGGTGCAGCACGAGGCCGGCCGCCAGCCGCTCGAGCGTCGACTCGATGCGGGACAACGGGTCGCCCGCGCGCGGGTCCGGCGCGGCCGCGGCCATGGGCGCGGCTGGCGCGGCCGCGGGCGCCGGCGGGTCCCCGCGCCTGTCGGCCGGCGGTGGCTCGGCGGGTGAACTGGGAGGCTGGCTCTCGTCGTTGTCGTGGCTCATGCGGGCGGGGGCGGTGGCTCGGGCGTCGGCGACGGTTCGCCGGGCACCGAAGCAGGAGCCTTCGGGGCGGCCAGGGCGACGGGCGGGTCGGTCGCGGCGGCTGCGTTCGGTGCGGGAGTGGGGAGGGCGTCGGCTGCGGCGGGAGCGGCGGCCGCAGGCACGTCATCGAAGCGCACCGCGGCAATCTCGCGGGAAGGATACCAATACACCCTGCCGTCGCGTTCGGCCACGCGCACGGTGGTCAGCTTGCCCCGGCCGCAGGGCCCGCCGACGCAGCGGCCGTCGGCCGGCTCGTAGGCCGCGCCGTGGATGGAGCAGAGGATCCAGCGCTTGTCCAGGTCGAGGAACTCGCCCTCCTGCCAGTCCATCTCGGTGGGCACGTGCACGCAGCGATTGAGGTAGGCCACCGGCCGGCCGTCGAAGCGCAGCGCGAAGGCACGGGCCGGACGGCCCCAGAGCATCACGTCCCAGACGAAGGCGCGGCCGCGCTCGACGAGGTCGCTCGAGGCACACAACGGCTCCTCGGGCGGCGGGCCCTCGGTCACGGTGGCGGGCAGTTCGGAGCGGGGAGGCAGGTCAGGCATGCGCGGCCAGCCAGTCGTGCAGCTCGCGCGTGCTGTGCGCCACCGCGAGCGGCTCGAACTCGGCAAACGATTCGGGCTCGTGCGCGCCGAAGCTGACGCCCACGCATGGCACGCCGGCGTTGCGCGCCATCTGCAGGTCGTGCGTAGTGTCGCCGATCATCAGCGTGCGCTCGGGCTCGGCGCCGAACTCGCGCATCAGCTCGAGCAGCATCAGGGGGTGCGGCTTGGATGCCGTCTCGTCGGCGGTGCGCGAACCGTCGAACAGGCCCTGCAGCTGCGACGTGGCCAGCGCCTCGTCGAGCCCGCGCCGGCTCTTGCCGGTGGCCACCGCGAGCCAGTGGTTTCGACGCTTCAGCGCCTGCAGCATCGCCAGCGTTCCCTCGAACAGCACGAGCTCGTGCTGACGTTCGAAGTAGTGGTGGCGGTAGCGGCGGCCCAGCTCCGGGTAGCGCTCGGGCGGCAGCCCGGGCGCGGCGTGGCGCAACGCATCGTGCAGGCCGAGGCCGATCACGTAGGCGGCGTCGGCATCGCTCGGCACCGCCACGCCGACGTCCCGGCAGGCATTCTGGATGCAGCGCGTGATGAGGGCGGTGCTGTCGAAGAGCGTGCCGTCCCAGTCGAAGGCGAGGAGGTCGAAGCGGCGAGGGCGGCTCATGGGGCGGTTCGGGGCGTGGGTCGCGGGCGGCTCAAGGGCGGCTCAAGGGCGGGGCCGCCTCCGTGCGCAGCGCGGCCAGCAGTGTCTCGCACTCCGCCGGCAGCGGTGAGACGAGGCGCAGGCGCTCGCCGGTGCCCGGGTGGTCGAATCCCAGTTCCCGGGCGTGCAGGAACATGCGGCCGAAACCCCACCGGCGCGCGAACGCCTTGTTCGCGGCGAAGTCACCGTACTTCGGGTCGCCGACGATCGCGTGGCCGGCGTGAGCGAGGTGCACGCGGATCTGGTGCGTGCGGCCGGTCTTCAGCGTCACGTCCAGCAGCGCGGCCCCCGGCAGCTGCGCGCCCAGCCTGACGAGCGTGATCGATCGCCGCGCCTGCTCGTGCGCCGGCGAGACCACGCGCACGTGCCGCTCGCCCGCGGCATCGGTCGTCTTGAGCAGCGGCTGGTCGATGACCTTCAGCGACTTGGGCCACTGGCCCCAGACGAGCGCGGCGTAGACCTTGTGCGTGTCGCGCTCGCGGAACTGGTCCTGGAGCGAGGTGAGCGCGCTGCGCTTCTTGGCCAGCAGCAGCACGCCCGAGGTCTCCTTGTCGAGCCGGTGCACCAGCTCGAGGAAGCGCTGGCCCGGCCTCGCCCGGCGCAACTGCTCGATCACGCCGGAGCTGACGCCGCTGCCGCCGTGCACGGCGACGCCGGCCGGCTTGTCGATGGCCAGCAGCAGCTCGTCCTCGAACAGCACCGGGAACTCGCGCGCCGGCGCCAGTGCCGCCTCGTCGCTGCGCCGCGGGGCGGCCACGCGCACCGGCGGCACGCGCACGAGGTCGCCTGCCGCCACACGGGTGTCCGCGCCGGCCCGCCCCCGGTTGACGCGCACCTCGCCCGAGCGGATCACCCGGTAGACGTGTGTCTTCGGCACGCCTTTCAGGAGGCGAAGGAGGAAGTTGTCCAGCCGCTGGCCGGCGGAATCCGCATCGACCGTGAGGAGGCGCACACTTGGCGACCCTGCCTCCCCCGGCGGCGCCTCGGCGGCGCCGGGTACTTTGCCCGCTATACTGCGCCGCTCCAAGATCGCGCCACGTTTGCACTGTATGTGCTTGATTTTTCGGAGTTTAAGCGGGTGCAGGCGCGGTGATCATGGAGTGCTGCTGCCGAACCCGGGACCCGGGCTCGACGCGGGCGGCGAACACAGGTGATGCAACACCGTGCGCCCTGAGCGGATCGCGGTCGCCACAGCGACACGGACGCGCCGGGACTCGGTGGCAGAGAGTCGGTAACCAGAGAACCGCCGCCTCGGCGCCTCGTCCACGTCGCGACGAGTCCCGGGGACACGAAAGATTCGAAGGTGCACGAGGCACCGGGGCCTGCCCCGCTGCCTTCGGTCACCTGCGTGAGGCAAGGCCAGCGCGCCACGATGTCCACCGTCCCCCTTCCCGGCACCCGGCCTCGGCAGACCTCTGCCGGCATGGCCGCGGCATGGCCCTGCCCGCGCCTCGACGCGCAGGCGCGGCCCCCGGGTGAGGCGCACGGGCCCGTGACGCCGACCGGCTTCGCCGCCACGCACGCGCCAACGCTGCGCGCCTGAGGCCCCGCCTCCAGCGGGGCCGACCAGCGCAGTCCAGGGCATTTCGCGCTCACGGTTCTCCCGCCGCTTCTCGTGCATCGAGGTTGCGCCCTTCCGGCCGAAGCCGGGCGGGCGCGGGATGTCCCCTGCGCGGGCCGGCAAGGCCCGTGGCCGGGGACGCGTTTGGAGTGCACATGAAGCGAATGCTCATCAACGCCACGCAGCCGGAAGAGCGGCGCCTGGCGATCGTCGACGGCCAGAAGCTGCTCGACTTCGAGACCGAGATCGAGGGGCGCGAACAGCGCAAGGGCAACATCTACAAGGCGGTGATCACGCGCGTCGAGCCCAGCCTCGAGGCGTGTTTCGTCGACTACGGCGAGGACCGCCACGGCTTCCTGCCGTTCAAGGAGATCAGCAAGAACTACTTCCGCGAGGGCGTGAGCGCGCGCGACGCGCGCATCCAGGACGCCGTCAAGGAAGGCGACAACCTGCTCGTGCAGGTGGAGAAGGAAGAGCGCGGCAACAAGGGCGCGGCGCTCACCACCTTCATCAGCCTGGCCGGCCGCTACCTCGTGCTGATGCCGAACAACCCGCGCGGCGGCGGCGTCAGCCGGCGCATCGAGGGCGAGCAGCGCGAGGAGCTGAAGGACAACCTCGAGCAGCTCGAGTACCCCAAGGGCATGAGCCTGATCGCGCGCACCGCCGGCATCGGCCGCAGCGCGGAAGAGCTGCAGTGGGACCTCAACTACATGCTGAAGCTCTGGGACGCGATCGACAGCGCGTCCAAGGCCGGCAAGGGTGCCTTCCTGATCTACCAGGAGAGCTCTCTCGTCATCCGCGCCATCCGCGACTACTTCACCGCGGACATCGGCGAGATCCTGATCGACACCGACGACATCTACGAGCAGGCGCACCAGTTCATGAACCACGTGATGCCGGAGACGGCCTCGCGGGTGAAGCGCTACCGGGATGACGCGCCCCTCTTCTCGCGCTTCCAGATCGAGCACCAGATCGAGACGGCGTTCAGCCGCACGGTGAACCTGCCTTCGGGCGGCGCCATCGTCATCGACCACACCGAAGCGCTGGTGGCGGTGGACGTGAACAGCGCGCGCGCCACGCGCGGCACCGACATCGAGGAGACGGCGACACGCACCAACCTCGAGGCGGCCGACGAGATCGCGCGGCAGATGCGGCTGCGCGACCTGGGCGGCCTCATCGTCGTCGACTTCATCGACATGGAGGAGAGCAAGAACCGCCGCGAGGTGGAGCAGCGCCTGCGCGACGCGCTGCGATACGACCGCGCCCGCGTTCAGTTCAGCTCCATCAGCAAGTTCGGCTTGCTGGAACTCAGCCGGCAGCGCCTGCGCCCGGCGTTGAGCGAAGGCAGCCACATCACCTGCCCGCGCTGCAACGGCACCGGCCACATCCGCGACACGGAGAGCTCGGCGTTGCAGATCCTGCGCATGGTGCAGGAGGAGGCGATGAAGGACAACACCGCCGCCGTGCACGTGCAGGTGCCGGTGGAGGTGACGAGCTTCCTGCTCAACGAGAAGCGCGCCGAGATCAGCAAGATCGAGCTGAAGCAGCGCGTCACCGTGCTGCTGGTGCCGAACAAGCACCTCGAGACGCCGAACTACAAACTCGAGCGCCTGCGCCACGACGACCCGCGCCTGGACAACTTCCGCGCCAGCTACACGATGGTGGAGGAGCCGGACGAGGAGGTCGGCATCACCCGCCGCCGGGATGTCAACGAACGGGCCAAGGCCAAGCAGGAGCCGGTGATCAAGGGCGTGCTGCCCGACCAGCCGGCGCCGCCTGCGCCGGCGCCCGCGCCGGTGCCCGTGAGGGCGCCAGCCCCCGTGGCTGCCGCACCGGCGCCGGTGCAGCCGCCGGTGGCTCCGATCGCCCCGGTGCCCGCGGCGCCGGCCGGCAGCGGCTTCTTCGGGTGGGTGAAGAAGCTCTTCGGCGGCGCGCCGGCGGAGCCGGTGGCGGCGCCCGCGCCCGCCACGCCCAACGCCGCGATGGCCGCCGAAGCGGCAACCGCGGCAACGGCGGATGGCCGTCGGGGCGAGCGTGGCGATCGCGGTGCGCGTGGCGAACGCGGTGAGCGTGGTGAGCGCGGCGACCGCAGTGGCCGCGGCGAACGCGGCGAACGCGGGGACCGCGGAGGCCGCGGCGGCCGTGATCGCGGTGACCGTGGTGGGCGCGACGGACGCGAGGGGCGTGAAGGCCGTGAAGGTCGCGAAGGCGGCCGGGAAAGCCGTGAAGGACGCGAAGCTCGCGAAGGCCGTCCGCCGCGCCGCGAAGCCGAGGGCGGCGCCGGCCCCGCGGGCCGCGAGGAGCGCACCGATCGGGGTGAGCGCGGGGAACGGGGTGACCGCGCCGAGCGCGGAGAGCGGCCCGAGCGTGGCGAACGTGGAGAACGCGGCGACCGTGGCCCGCGCGGCGAGGAGGCACGCGGTGCACGCGCCGAGCCCGCGGCGCAGCCCCTGACCTCGGCCGCTGGCGCCGAGGTCACGGCCGAGCCGGACTTCGTCGACACCATCCCGGTCGGCGAGCGCGCCGAGGGTGACCGCGAGGGTCGCCGTCGCCGCCGCCGTGGCGGGCGCGGACGCGGCGAGGGCCGCGAGGAGTCGGGCGCCCCGGGCGGTGCCGAAGCCAGTGCGACCGCGGGCGAAGCCGGGGCTGCAGGCGCCAGCGGCGAGAGCCAGGCCGCCGACTCGTCGGAGGTGAGAGCCGAGCGCACCGAGGGCGAAGCCGCCGAACGGGACGAACGCCCGGAAGGCGAGGACCGCGGCGATGAACGCGGCGGTCGGCGCCGTCGTGGCGGCCGCGGCCGGCGCGACCTCGGCGACGCCGACGTGCAGGGCCGGCTCGACATGGGCTATGGCGTGGGTGCCGCGCCGTCGCAGGCCGGTGCCGTCGAGCTCGCAGCCGGTGCAACCGCGGGAGCTGCCGCGGGCGAGGCCCTGCCCCAGGGCGTGGCCGCGGAGGCGGCGCGTGCGACCACCGCGGCGGCGCCAAGGCCGCCGCAGGCCGCCGAGCCGATCCGCATCGAGCCCTACACGCTGCCTGCGGCCGATCTGCAGGCCATCGCCAGCGCGGCCGGCCTGGAGTGGGTGGGAAGCGACGCCGAGAAGGTGGCCGCGGTTCAGGCCGCGATGGCCGCCGAGCCCAAGCCCGTGCACGTGCCGCGCGAGCCCAAGCCGCCGGTCGTCCTGGACGAAGGCCCGCTCGTGCTCGTCGAGACGCGCAAGGACCTGTCGCAGGTGCGCCTGCCGTTCGAGGCGCCGAACTGAGGCAGGACGGCGGGCGCGGGGACGAATGAGCCCTCCAGCGCCCGCCTGAGCGCCCGCACGCGGTTGGCCAGCGCACGCTGGCCGGCGTGCTCGCACACGGCGTGCATCGCCGCCTCGGCGCCGACCGAGCGCAGTTCGGCGATCGAGTGGAAGCCGGCCGCCTCGAGCCGGCTGATCAGGCCGGGGCCCAGTTGCGGCGCCGCCAGCAGCAGCGCTCGGTCAGCGGGGTCGAAAGCCAACGAAGGCCTCCCCGCTCAGAGCGCCACGACGCGCGCGTGCGGCGCGCTGCCCTCGACGATGCGGAAGTCCCCGGCCACGAAGTCGACCTCGAGCACGAGGCGCGCCGCGCCGTTCTGCCACTGCACGGCCAGGCACTCGTCGCCGCCCGGCAGCAGCGTGAAGGCGCCGCCGAAGGCCGGGTGCTCGTTGCGCAGGCGGATGAGCGCCATCAGCGAGCGCACCACGGGCTTCGCGAGCGCCGCCTCGATCTCCTCGCGGCCGTAGCGGCGGCGGTTGATGTCGCGGCCGACGCCCGTGCTCGCCAGCAGCGCCATGTCGTTCCCTCCGGCCAGCAGGCCGACGTAGTAGACCTGCGGGATGCCGGGCAGGAAGAACTGCACCGCGCGCGCCAGCAGCATCGCGCGCTCGTCGCGGCCGAGCGCGTCGAAGAAGGTGCAGTTGACCTGGTAGAGGTCGAGGTTGCTCGCCGCCGCGCCGGTGGCCTGGCGGCTCTGCCCGCCGCTGGCGGCATGGATGCGCTCGACGAGCGCGTCGAGTTCGGCCGGCGACACGAGGCCGGGGCGGCCCTCGCGGTCGCCGGCATCGGCGCCGATGTCGATGACGCCGATGCCGTCGTGCGTGTCGAGCACGGTGATCGCGTTGTTCGGGCGGATGCCGATCCAGCGCTTCAGCGGCGCCGCGGTCTTGAAGAAGATCGCGTGCAGCACGAGCGGCGGCAACGCGAAGTCGTAGACCCAGTCGACCTGCCTGGCGATCTCGATCTGGCGCTGGTAGTAGGAGTGGATCTCCACCAGCACCTCGATGCCCAGCGCCTTCGCCTCGGCGGCGAAGGCGCCGATGAAGTCGAACGTCTCCGGCATCATGAAGCAGCTGGCACCGGCCTTCTTGATGGCGTAGCCGACGGCGTCGAGCCGCACCATGCGCACGCCGTTGGCGGCCAGCGTGCGCAGGATGCCGCTCAGGTACTCGCGGCCGCGCGGGTGCGCGACGTCGATGTCGGCCTGCTGCGGCGTGAAGGTGGTCCACAGGAGGCGGCGCTCGCCGTTGGCCAGCGTCGTCACCGTGAACGGCAGGCCCGGGCGCGGGCGGTAGAGCGCCAGCAGCTGCTCGGCCGTGGCGCCCTGCGGGAACACGGTGTCGTAGGTGAGGAAGAGGCCCGCATAGGGCGACTCGGCGCCGTTCTCGGAGAAGTCGCGGAACTGCGGCGAGCCGGTGGATATGTGGTTGACGATGACGTCGGCCATCACGTCCATCTCGGCGGCCAGCCGCTTCACCGCCGCCCAGTCGCCGAGGCGCGCGTCGACCTGCGTGTGGTCGATGGGGTCGAAGCCCGCGTCCGCGCCGTCGATGGGGTGGAAGAACGGCAGCAGGTGCACGCCGCCGAAGAGGCCGGACAGCGGCGCCCTCGGGCCGCAGAGCAGCGCGCGCAGCGCGTCGATGTCGCCACCGCCCAGGCGGTCGACGTAGGTGATGAGCTGGACCTGGTTCTTCATCGCGCGCGGCGGATCGGAGCCGCAAGCCTCACGCCGTGGCCGCCCGGGTCTGGCGCTCCGGCGCCTGCACGAACAGCACTGCCACCGCGGCGCAGGCGAGCAAGACACCGGCCAGGCGGATGACGTTCTCGGGCTGCCCGCCCAGAAGCGGTTGGTAGAAGAGCGGCAGCGTCACCATCTGGATGAGCATGGGGATCACGATGAACATGTTGAAGATGCCCATGTAGACCCCGGCCCGCTCGGGCGGGATGCTGCCGGCCAGCAGCACGTACGGGTTGCCCATGATGCTGGCCCAGGCCAGGCCCACGCCCAGCATCGGCACGAAGAGCCAGGCCTTGTCGCGGATGGCCGGGATGGCCCACATGCCCGCGGCCGCAACCAGCAGGCAGGCGGCGTGCACGGCCTTCGGGCCGAGGCGGCGCACCACCGGCACCATCGCGAAGGCGGCGAGGAAGGCGACGAAGTTGTAGAAGCCGCCGATCTGCCCGTTGAGCAGGCTCGCGTCGCGGAAGCCGGGGCTCGTCGGGTCGCTGGTGGCGAACATCGTCTTGGCCAGCGCCGGCACGATGTAGATCCAGTAGCACATCATCCCGTACCACTGGAAGAGCTTCATCCACCACAGTCTCCGCATCGTCGGCGGCATCTCCTTGATGGCGACCCAGATGTCGTTGAACGTGGCGGCCACGCCGCGGGGCCGCGCGCGCAGCCCGGCCTTCTCGGCCTCGGTGAGCGGCAGCTCGGGCACGCGGCGGATGCTCCACCACACAGTGGCGAACGACAGTACCGCGCCGATGACGAAGGCGGCCAACGTGACCTGCGGGATGTGGTTGTCGCCCACCGCGTCCTTGTTCATGCCGAGCCATACGAGGATGCTCGGCGCCAGGTAGGCCAGCGTCTGCGCCAGGCCGGTGAAGGCGCTTTGCGTGAGGAAGCCGAGCGAGTGCTGCTCGCGCCGCAGGCGGTCGCTGACGTAGGCCCGGTAGGGCTCCATCGTCACGTTGTTGGCCGCATCGAGGATCCACAGCAGGCCGGCCGCGAACCATAGCGTCGGGCTGTACGGCATGAAGAGCAGCCCCAGGCTGCACAGGATGGCGCCGACGAGGAAGTACGGCGTGCGCCGCCCCCAGCGCGAGACGGTGCGGTCGCTCATCGCGCCGACGATGGGCTGCACGAGCAGCCCGGTCACCGGTCCGGCCAGCCACAGGAGCGGCAGCTTGGACTCGTCCGCCCCCAGGTACTGGTAGATCGGGCTCATGTTGGCCTGCTGCAGGCCGAAGCTGAACTGGATTCCGAAGAACCCGAAGTTCATGTTCACGATCTGCCAGAACGACAGCGTCGGCTTGGCCGCGGTGGGTTCGGGCGCAGCGGGCGAGGTCATGGCGCGTGGGTCGTGGAGAGGGACCTGGGTCGATAACGCCTTCGAAGGGCGCGGGGCTTGGGTGGACGCCCGCCCCGCCGGCGCGGAAGCCCCGAGGGGCCGGGGCGCGCGGGCGGCGGATCATCGCGCGCCCGCGGCCCCGGAGGGCGGCACCCGGCTCAGAAGGTGTACTTGAGCGTCGCCCGCACGCTGCGGCCGTTGATCGAACGGGCCACGTACAGCGCGTTGTTGGTCAGGTTGCCCTGGCCTTCGGCCTCGGTGTAGCCGACCTTGTCGAGGAGGTTGTTCACGCCCAGCGAGAGAGTGGTGCTCGGCGCGAAGTCCCAGTTCATGAAGGCGTTGACGACGAAGTACGCGGGCAGCACCACCTGGTTGTCGTCCTGCGCGTACGACTTCGTCGTGCCGATCAGCGAGCCGCCGATCTCCACGCTGCCGAGGCTGTAGCTGGGCGTGACCTGGTAGATGAGATCGGCCTGGCGGCGCGGCGTCTTGCCGCTGTTGGCACCCGAGGTGATCTCGGCCTTCGTGAAGGTGGCGCCGCCCTGCATGCGGAAGGCGCCAGCGCGGTACGCCAGCTCGGCCTCGATGCCCTTGGAGTCGTACGAGTTGTCCTTGTAGGTCTGCGAGGTGACCTCGAAGCCGGCGCCTTCCTTGGTCTTCGCGAAGAACGCCGTCACGAAGGCCGACAGCGGCCCGCGGCGCAGCTTGATGCCGCCCTCGTATTGCGTGACCTCGTTGCCCTGGTACTCCTCGAGGCCGCGGGCGACGTTGTTGGCGCCGAGCACACGGTCGGGCGACTTCCAGCTGATGCCGCGGCTGGCGCGGCCGAACACGGCCATGTCCCTCGTCAGCTCGTAGTTGGCGCCGAAGGAGAACGAGGTGCCGTCGGTGCTGTAGCTCACCGGCGTGGCGCCGGCGCGGTCCCACACGCCGGTGGTGCCGACGTCCTCCATGTAGTAGCCGCTGCCGCGCTGCTTGTCGAAGCGCACGCTGGCGTCCAGGATCAGCGGGCCCTGCTCCCACGAGGCCGCGGCGTACGGGGCCACGGCGGTGATGTCGTAGGCGAACGAGCGCACGCAGCAGCCGCCCCAGGTGAGCGGCGCGCCGGCCGCCGGCAGGTTGGTGCGGTTGCCGGCGTTGTCGTACAGGCCCGCGCCCTCGCCCGTGAGGCCGATGTTGTAGCGGTTCCAGTACCAGGTCTGGGCGATCTTCTGCGTGCCCGAGAAGAGGCCGCCGGTGACCGTCAGCTTCTGGCCGGGGCCGAGCGGCAGCTCCTTCTGCAGGCGCAGGTCGTTGAACACGTTGCCCATGTCGTCGAGCGACGTGTTGAAGATGTGCGCCGAGAACACGGGCGTCGTGCCGGTGTACTGGTTGGCGCCGTTGGCCGCGTCGGTCGGCGCCGAGCCGGCCGGGAACACGCCGATGAAGCGGCCGCCGATGTCGCTCTTGCGGAAGCGGTTGGTGAGATTCCAGCCGTCGCCGAGCCTGAAGCTGGCCTCGACGCCGAACGAGCGCACCTTCACCGAGAGGCCGTCGGCCGGGTTCGTGACGAGCGGGTTGCCGTTGCGGTCGATGACCCAGTCCTGCGAGAAGTTGCTGTTGATAAAGAACGCGGTGCGCGGGTCGACGCCGGGGATCTGCTCGATCGTGTTGCCGTTCAGGCGCACCGGCACGGGCAGGTAGGTGGGCGTCTTGTCGTCGAGCTGCTTGAAGGTGAAGCGGACGTGGCCGCTGTCGAACTCCTTCAGCAGCGAGAGCTTGATCTGGCCGCCGTTCTCGGCCGTCACGTTGGTGGGACGCACGCCCTCGCCGATGCGGTAGAAGCCGCCGGCGTGCAGCCAGGTCTTGTTGCCGAGCGCCGTGCCCATGCCGTAGTCGAAGCGCTGCTGGCGGTGGTCGAGGCCGAGGCTCATGCCCACCGAGCCGCCGGGCGTCTTGCCGGTGCGCGAGAGGAAGTTGACGATGGCGCCGGGCGAGTTGGTGGACGTGGTGGCGGCCGAGCCGCCGCGCAGCACGTCGATGCTGTCGAGGTTGTTGTCGGCGCGCAGGAACTGGTCGGCGGTGGCGAACGAGATGTCGCCGAACAGCAGCACGGGCAGGCCGTCCTCCTGCAGCTGCACGTAGCGGCCGCCGCCGTCGGACATCGGCAGGCCGCGCACGCCGAGGTTGGCGTTGCCCTCGCCGCCGGTGGATTCGGCGCGCAGGCCGGGCACGGCGCGCAGCACCTCGGTGGCGCTGGAGGCGACGAGGTTGCCGAGCTGATCGCCCTCGAGGCTGGAGACCGAGACGCTCTGCTTCATCTTCGAGCGGAGCACGGTGGTGCCGGTGATGACGATGCGGTCGAGCTGCAGGCCGTCGCCCGAGGCGGCGGGCGCGGGGGCGGCGGCGGGCGCGGCAGCCGGGGCGGGCGCCGGCGCGGCCTGGGCCACCTGCGTCGAGGCGGGGGCCGGCGCGGCCGAGGGCGTGGCAAGGGTCGCGGACTGGGCCAGCGCGCCCCACGGCAGCAGCGCCAGGGAGGCGGCCATGGCCAGGGGCGTGGGCTTCATGAGGCTTCGCGTCACGGTTGTCTCCTCGTTGTGGCGGTGCGAGCGGCGCGATTCTGGCTGGAATGCAATCGATTGCATCCCAGGGAAAACGCGACCTGCCCGTGATCGAGGGAACCGGCTCGTTGCTGCAGTGCTGGATCCAGCCGCGCGCGCGCGACCAGGCGGCTCTGCAATCGATCGTCAGTCGCCGCGTTCGGCCGCCACCCTGGTGACGGCTGGTGCGCTCTCGCGAACGACGAGGTGCACGGGCAGCATGCGCGGCGCCACGCGCTCGCCACGCAGCAGCGCGAGCATGGCGTCGACGATCTCGGTGCCGGCCAGGGCCACCGGCTGGTGCACCGTCGTCAGAGGCGGGTCGCTGTAGGTGGCCACCGGCATGTCGTCGTAGCCGACGACGGCCACCTGGCCCGGCACCTGGCGCCGGGCGGCGCGCAGCGCCTGCACGGCCTGGAGCGCCAGCAGGTCGCTGCACGCGACGACGGCATCCAGCTTCGGCCGGGCGGCGAGGAAGCGGTCGAGCATCTCGCGCGCGGCCATGATCTCGAAGGGCGCGGGCAGCTCGAGCTTCGGGTCGACCTCGACGCCCGCCTCTCGCAGCGCCTGCTGGTAGCCCTGGCGGCGCAGCTGCACCTCGGGCAGCCGCGCGTCGCCGAGGAAGAGGATGCGCCGCCGGCCCTGCTGCAACAGGTGGCGCGTGGCCAGCAGGCCGCCGCCGACGTTGTCGCCGCCGACGCTGCAGTAGAGCTGCTGCGCCAGCTGCCCACCCCACACCACCAGCGGCAGCTTGCGTGCCGCCATGTCGTTGAGCTGGTCGTGGTGCCGCCACTGGCCGATGATGACGAGGCCGATGGCGCGACCGCCGTCCACCAGCGCCGCGGCGCTGTCGAGCCGCTCAGCGTCGACGCGCGCCAGCAGCATGTCGTAGCCGCGGTCGGTGAGCGCGTCGGCGATGCTGCCGACGATGGCCAGGAAGAACGGGTCGGAGATGTGCTGCCGCGTCTGCGCGTCGTAGGGCACGACCACGGCGATCGTCTGGTTCTTGCGCAGGCGCAGGTTCTGCGCGCTGAGGTTGATGCTGTAGTTGAGCGAACGTGCCAGCTGCTGCACGCGCTCGCGCGTGGCCGGGTTGACGAGCGGGCTGTCGTTGAGCGCGCGCGAGACGGTGGAGACCGACACGCCCGCCAGCCGCGCGATGTCGGCCATCTGGAGGCGGCGGCGTTCGGCGTCGGTGCTCATCGCGGTGGTGGATCGGAAGCGGGGCTGCGGCGCACGCGCGCCTGGCCGGCTCAGGGCAGGCGTTCGAGCGAGCGCTGATAGGCCGGGTCGTGCATCAGTGCGTCCCAGGCCAGCGGTGGCGCGGCGGGCAGCAGCGCCTGGCGGCGTGCCTCGGCGTCGGGGTCCGCCGCCCAGGCGCCGTCGCGGGCAGCGCGCTCGAGGCCTTCGAGCAGTTCGTCCACCGCCGCGCCGCCGTCGACCGACTGATTGCACAGCAGCACCATGTCGCAGCCGGCCTCCAGGGCGACCACCGCCGCCTCGGTGTAGGTGAGCGGGGCGCCGTCGAGGTGGCGGGCGCCCTCCATGCTGAGGTCGTCGCTGAAGACGGCGCCAGTGAAGCCCATCTGCTCGCGCAGGATCGTCTTCAGCCAGCGCTCGGAGAAGCCGGCCGGGCGGTGGTCGACCTTCTCGTAGACGACGTGCGCCGGCATCACCGCGGTGAGCGTGGCGCTGAGCCACGCGTAGGGCGCGGCGTCGTCGGCCAGCAGCGCCTTCAGGCTGCGCTTGTCCACCGGCACGGCCACGTGGCTGTCGGCCTTGACGAAGCCGTGGCCGGGGAAGTGCTTGCCGCAGTGGGACATGCCCGCGCGCAACATCCCGTGCGCCACGCTCTTGGCCAGCAGCGCCGCGACGCGTGCATCGCGGTGGAAGGCACGGTCGCCGATGACGGTGCTGCCACCGTGGTCGAGGTCGAGCACGGGCGCGAAGCTGAGGTCGACGCCGCAGGCGCGCAGCTCGGCCGCCAGCACGTGCCCGAGCGCGCTGGCCGCGTCGGTGGCCGCCATCGCGTCCTTCATCCACAGCTCGCCGAGCACGCGCATCGCCGGCAGCGCGGTGAAGCCGTCGGTGCGGAAGCGCTGCACGCGGCCGCCCTCGTGGTCGACGCAGACGAGGCAATCGGGCCGGATCGACTTGATCTCGGCCGTCAGCTCGGTGAGCTGGCGGCGGCTCTCGAAGTTGCGCGCGAAGAGGATCAGGCCGCCGGTGAGCGGGTGCGCGAGGCGGCGGCGGTCGGCATCGGTGAGCGCAACGCCGGCGACGTCGAGCACGACGGGCGAGTGGACCGGGGGCGCATTGTCGGAACCGGAAGGGTCGCTCATGTCGCTGGCGTCACTCATGGGGTGGGCTCTTTCGTTCGACGACGACGAAGGCGGCCACGTAGTCCGACTCGTCGGTGACGGTGACGTGCGCCAGCAGCTGGCGCGCCTCGAACCACTCGGCGAGCGCGCCCGACAGGCGGATCACCGGCTTGCCGCTCGGCTCGTTGAGGATCTGGCAGGCCGACCAGGTCATCGGCGTGCGGATGCCCAGGCCGATGGCCTTGGAGAACGCCTCTTTGGCCGAGAAGCGCGTGGCCAGGAAGCGCAGGCCGCGTGCCGGGTGGCGGCCGCGGCGCAGGTGGAACACCTGCAGCTCGGCCGGGCCGAGCACGCGCTCGGCGAAGCGCTCGCCGCGCCGCTCGAGCGTCTGCGCCATGCGGCGCAGGTCGCAGATGTCGGTGCCGATGCCGTAGATCACGGCGCCGGCCGCTCCGGCTTCGCGCTGCACATCGTCGGGTGTCCCGGGCAGCCGCAGGTCGCGCGGCTCAGGCCGGCGCCGCGGCGCGGCGGATGATGCGCTGGTAGTCGCGCACCGTCTCGGGCAGCCCGAGTTCCAGCGCGTCGGCGACCAGCGCGTGCCCGATCGAGACCTCGAGCACGCCCGGCACGGCACGCAGGAAATCGGCGAGGTTGGTGCGGTTCAGGTCGTGCCCCGCGTTGACGCCGAGGCCCGCCGCGGCTGCGGCGCGCGCCGCGGCGGCGAAGCGCTCCAGCTGGTGCGCCTGCCCGGGCGTGCCGTGCGCGGCGGCGTAGGGCTCGGTGTAGAGCTCGACGCGGTCGGCGCCCACGGCACGGACCAGGGGCATCGCGCCCGGCTCCGCGTCCATGAAGAGGCTCACGCGCACGCCGAGGGCATGGCACTCCTCGATCAGCGGGCGCACGCGCTCGCCGTCGGCCGCGAGGTCCCAGCCGTGGTCACTCGTGAACTGCCCTTCGCTGTCCGGCACGAACGTGGCCTGGTGGGGCCGCACGGCGCGGATGAAGTCCATCAGGTTGTGGAACGGGTTGCCCTCGATGTTGTATTCCGCCTGCGGCCACTGCTTCATCAGCGCGGCCAGGTCGTGCACGTCGTGCGCGCGGATGTGGCGCTCGTCGGGGCGCGGATGCACGGTGATGCCGTCGGCGCCTGCTTCCAGCGCGAGCGTGGCGGCACGCACGACGCTCGGGATGCCGAGGTGGCGCGTGTTGCGAAGCAACGCCACCTTGTTGACGTTGACCGAAAGGGCGGTGGCGCCGTGCCCGCGGCGGGCGGCCTGGGCTCCCTCCTGGGCAATGAGCGGGTTCATCGTTCGAGCCGTTGCGCCGCGAGGCGCTGCAGCTGCAGGCCGACGCGGCGCGTGCGCAGTTGCGTGGTGCCCAGATGATAGTGAAGCACGTGACGCAGGGGCGCGCGCAGGCCGGCCGCGGCGGCCGCGCAGGCCTGGCGCAGCGCGGGCAGGCTGCCGTGCTGCAGCGCGGCCTGCAGCGCCACCCAGGCCGAACCGGGCAGGCCCGCGGTGTCGGCCACGACGCCGGCCTCGGGCTGCAGCGTGTAGCGGCGTTCGGCGACGACCGGCTCGGCACTGGCCGTGGCGACGTCGAGCTCCGGAAGCCAACCGAGCTCACGCAGCAGCACGAGCTCGAAGGCGCGCAGGGCCGCCGCTTCGGCGTCTGCGCCAGCCGGGGCACCGCCGTCCTCCGCGCCCACCGCGGACGGCGCGGACGGCGTCGAGGACGCGGGCGCCGCAGCCGGCTTCGCCAGCGTCGCGAGCGTCTCGGCGTAGGCGTCGTAGAGCGCCGGGTGCGGGTCCTGCCTGGCCAGACCCTTGAGCAGCAACTCGTTGAGGTAGAAGCCCGACATCAGCGAAGTCGCCGGCAACGGCTGCCCGCCGGCCCACTCGGCCGCGCGCAGGCTCTTGACCTCGCCTTCGTCGTCGGCGGCCGCGCGCGAGAGCCACACGGCGAGGGGGTGGAACGGCAGGAGCAGGGGCCGGAAGTTCGATGTCGGCCGCTTCGCCCCCTTGGCCACGACGACCACGCGCCCCTGGCTGCGGGTGAACAGCTCGACGATCAGGCTCGACTCGCTCCAGTCGTAGCTGTGCAGCACGTAGGCCGCGAGCGCTGGGGTGGCACGCGCAGTGGCCATCGGCGGAGGTCGGGTTGCGGCTCGACAGGCTGGCGGGCGCGGCCGGCCCCGTCACTCGTAGCCGTAGCTGCGCAGGTGGGCTTCGTCGTCCGCCCAGCCCGAGCGCACCTTGACCCAGAGCTCGAGGAAAACCCGAGCGTCGAGCAGCTTCTCGAGCTCCTGCCGCGCCTCGGTGCCGATGCGCTTGAGCCGCTCGCCGCCTTCGCCGATGACCATCCCCTTGTGGGCATCGCGCTCGACGACGATGCTGGCGGCGATGCGCACGCGGCGCGGACCGGCGAGGCGCGCACCGCCCTGAGGGCCGCCCCCGTCCACGTCGTCGGCGGCGCCTTCGCCGCCCTCCTCCTCGAACTTCTCGATGACGACCGTGGAGGTGTAGGGCAGCTCGTCGCCCGTGAGTCGGAAGAGCTTCTCGCGCACGAGCTCGCCGGCCAGGAAGCGCTCGCTGCGATCGGTGAGCGCCTCCGCCTCGTACTGCCAGGGCTGCTGCGGCAGGTAGGGTTCGACGATGGCGAGGAGGCGCTCGATGTCCGCGGCCTTGCGCGCCGACATCGGCACGAACTCGGCGAACGGGTGCCGCTCCTGCATCTGGCGGAGCCAGGGCAGCACGTCCTGGCGGCGCACGAGCGCGTCGAGCTTGTTGGCCACGAGGATGGTCGGCTTGCCCTGCGTGGCCGGCTCCTGCAGCAGCGACAGGACTTTCGCGTCGTCGAGCGTGAAGCGGCCCGCCTCGCAGACGAAGAGCACCACGTCGACGTCGGCCAGTGCCGCGAGCACGGTGCGGTTGAGGGTGCGGTTCAACGCGCCCCGCTTCTCGCCCAGCTGGCGTGTCTGGAAGCCCGGCGTGTCGACGAACACGAACTGGCTCGCCCCCACGGTGCGCACGCCGGTGATGCGGTGGCGCGTGGTCTGCGCCTTCTTGGAGGTGATGCTGATCTTCTGGCCCACGAGGGCGTTCAGCAGCGTGCTCTTGCCCACGTTGGGCCGGCCGACGATGGCCACGTGGCCACAACGCTGCGGCGCGGCCGCAGCCGAGGAAACGGCGCCGGGATTGGTCATCGGGCGGGGCGGTGGCGCTGCAGACCCGGAGAAGCCGGCTTCAGGACCTGAGCGGCCCGCCCGGGCGGTCGTTCGCCTTCAGGACGCCGAGGAGCCGGCGCGCCGCCTCCTGCTCCGCGGCGCGTCGCGAGCGGCCCTCGCCGCGCTCGGCAAGGGCCAGCGTCGGCACCATGCACTCCACCTCGAAGGTCTGCGCGTGCTTCTCGCCGCGCGTGGCCGCGATCCGGTAGGTGGGCACGGGAAGGCGGCGTGCCTGGAGCCATTCCTGCAGCTCGGTCTTGGCGTCCTTGCTCCAGCTCTCGGCCTCGGTGGCCTGGATCACCTCGCCGAAGAGGCGCTGCACCACCCCGAGCGCGGCCTCGTAGCCGCGCTCCAGGAAGACGGCACCGATCACGGCCTCCAGCGCATCGGCCAGGATCGAGGCCCGCTGCGCGCCGCCGCCGCGCGCCTCGCCCTCGGAGAGGCGGATCACCTCGGGCAGGCCGAGCGCGAGCGCCGCTCGGTGCAGGCTGTCCTCGCGCACGAGGTGGGCACGGACACGCGTGAGGTCACCCTCGTCGCTGTCGCCGAAGCGGTCGTAGAGCAGGCGGGAGACAGCCAGGTTCAGCACCGCGTCGCCGAGGAACTCGAGCCGCTCGTTGTGGCCGGCGCCGAAGCTGCGGTGCGTGAGGGCGCGCTGCAGCAGCGCCTCGTTCTCGAAGGAGTAGCCCAGCCGGCGCTGCAGGGCCAGCAGCGGCGGCAGGCTGTTCGGCGGCGACGCGGGCGGTTGGGACATGGGCTCCGGGCGCTTGACCGGCTCGCGTTGCGCGGCGGCTCAGCGCGACTGGACCTGGGAGCGGCCCTCGTACTTGATGAGCAGGAACACGGGGCCGGCGATCGGCACTTCCTTGTCGTAGGCGAAGCCGATCACGACGCGGTCGTTCTCCTTCGTGATCGAGAGGTCCTTGCCGCTGATGGCGCCGATCGCGTACTCGATCTCCTTCTGCCGGTCGAAGGCCTGGCGCGCCTCGGCCACGGTGGCCGGGTTGCTGGCGGCGATCTTGGTCACCGCGCGCTGGATGGTCATGTACTCGTTGACCGTGGGCAGCGTGCGCACCAGCAGGTAGCCGAAGAAACCGACCACGATGGCCCAGAACAGGAGACCGAACAGCGTGATGCCGCGCTGGACGCGGGCGGGTGACGAGTGCTTCATGGCGGTTGCACGTGCCTCCGAGGTGCAGCCCGGCTGCCGGCGCCTACTTGAACGCGCCGATGCGGGAGAGGTTGCCGAAGTTCATCCAGACGAAGAAGGCCTTGCCGACGAGATTCTGGTCGGGCACGAAGCCCCAGAACCGTGAATCCATCGAATTGTCGCGGTTGTCACCCATCACGAAGTAGTGGCCTGGCGGAACCTTGCAGGTCACTCCTTCGGGGCTGTAGCGGCAGTTCTCGGCATAGGGAAAACGCTTGGGGAAGGGGCCGTAGCCACCCAGCCGCTTGGGATCGACGCGGATCATGTGCTCGGTCTCGCCGAGCTTCTCGGTGAACTGCGGCGCGTAGCTCAGGCTCTCGTCGTCGTAGTGCTCGCCCTTGGCCACCGTCGGCACGGGCTGGCCGTTGATCGAGAGCTTCTGGTCGATGTACGAGACCTCGTCCCCCGCGACGGCGACGACGCGCTTGATGTAGTCCACCCACGGCTCCGGCGGGTAGCGGAAGACGATGACATCGCCGCGCTGCACCGGGTGGTTGTCGACGATCTTCTTGTTGATCACCGGCAGGCGGATGCCGTAGTGGTACTTGTTGACGAGGATGAGGTCGCCCACCATCAGCGTGGGCACCATCGAGCCGGACGGGATCTTGAACGGCTCGAACAGGAACGAGCGCAGCAGGAAGACGATCAGGATCACCGGGAACAGGCCGGCCGTCCAGTCGAGCCACCAGGGCTGCATCAGCAGCTTCTGCCTGGCCTCCTGGACGTCGCCGTCGACCTTCTCGATGCCCAGCCGGGCCAGTTCGGCGCGCCGGGCCGCGTCCTGCTGCTCCAGGCGGGCCGCTGCGGCCAGCCGTGCCGGCCGGAAGTGGAAGCGCTCGGCCAGCCAGTAGGCCAGCGTCACCACGGTCAGCACGAACAGCAGAAGCGAGAAGTTGCCGGTCCAGGCCCCGACGAACCAGCCGCCGAGGTAGACGACAAGCGCGCCGTAGAGCGCGCCCGTGAGGGAACTCATCATGTTGATTCTTGGCGCGGGGGAGTGCGTTCGGGCGTCCTTGGCGGGGCGGCGGGGCGGCTCAGTCCTCGACCTGCAGGATGGCCAGGAATGCCTCCTGGGGCACTTCGACGGTGCCGATCTGCTTCATGCGCTTCTTGCCGGCCTTCTGCTTCTCGAGCAGCTTGCGCTTGCGCGTGATGTCGCCGCCGTAGCATTTTGCCAGCACGTTCTTGCGCAGCGCCTTGATGTTCTCGCGCGCGATGATGTTGGCGCCGATGGCCGCCTGGATGGCCACGTCGTACATCTGGCGCGGGATCTGCTCGCGCATCTTGGCCGCCACGGCGCGGCCGCGGAACTGGCTCTGGGCGCGATGGACGATCATCGCCAGCGGGTCGACGCGGTCGCCGTTGATGAGGATGTCGACCTTCACGACGTCGGCCGCGCGGTATTCCTTGAACTCGTAGTCCATGCTGGCGTAGCCGCGGCTCACCGACTTCAGCTTGTCGAAGAAGTCGAGCACGATCTCGGCCAGCGGCAGCTCGTAGGTCAGGTGCACCTGCTTGCCGTGGTAGGCCATGTTCAGCTGCACGCCGCGCTTCTGGTTCGCGAGCGTCATGACCGGGCCGACGCAGTCCTGCGGCATGTACAGCTGCACCGTGACGATGGGCTCGCGGATCTCGCGGATGCGGCCCATGTCAGGCATCTTGCTGGGGTTCTCGACCTGCAGCACGGCGCCGTCGTTCAGCTCGACCTCGTAGACGACGGACGGCGCCGTCGTCACCAGGTCCTGGTCGAACTCGCGTTCCAGCCGTTCCTGCACGATCTCCATGTGCAGCAGCCCCAGGAAGCCGCACCGGAAGCCGAAGCCGAGCGCCTGGCTCACCTCCGGTTCGTAGCGCAGGCTGGAGTCGTTGAGCTTCAGCTTCTCCAGCGCGTCGCGCAGGGAGTCGTACTCGCTGGCCTCGGTGGGGTACAGGCCGGCGAAGACCTGCGGCTTGATCTCCTTGAAGCCGGGCAACGGCTCGCCGGCCGGCCCGGCGTTGTTCGGCAGCTTCTTCTCCAGCGTGACGGTGTCGCCGACCTTGGCCGCCTGCAGTTCCTTGATGCCGGCGATCAGGAAGCCGACCTCGCCTGCCTTCAGCTCTTCGCGCGACTGGCTCTTGGGCGTGAAGACGCCCAGTTGCTCCAGCGGGTAGACGGCGTTGGTGGCCATCAGGCGGATGCGGTCGCCCTTGCGCAGCACGCCATCGACCACCCGCGCGAGCATCACCACGCCGACGTAGTTGTCGAACCAGCTGTCGATGATCATCGCCCTCGGCGGACCCTCCGGGTTGCCGCGCGGAGCGGGCATGCGGTGGATGACGGCCTCGAGGATGTCGTCGATGCCCATGCCGGTCTTGGCCGAGCACGGGATGGCGTCGGCGGCATCGATGCCGATGACGTCCTCGATCTCGCGCTTGGCCTCCTCGGGGTCGGCCTGGGGGAGATCCATCTTGTTCAGGACCGGCACCACCTCCACGCCCAGTTCGAGCGCGGTGTAGCAGTTGGCCACCGTCTGCGCCTCCACGCCCTGGCTGGCGTCCACCACCAGCAGCGCGCCCTCGCAGGCGCTGAGCGAGCGGCTGACCTCGTAGCTGAAG
>Ga0073934_10002870_pt1 | contig 33733 bp, 26 predicted proteins | sample LarsenN4metaG_FD_76834 | JGI IMG/M metagenome (GOLD analysis project Ga0073934, IMG submission 76834) | Hot spring sediment bacterial and archeal communities from British Columbia, Canada, to study Microbial Dark Matter (Phase II) - Larsen... ...
ACGGCAGTCGAAGGCCAGCGGGCGTTCGGTGGCGCTCAAGCCGCTTCCTGCTCGGCGAGGTGCAGCTGCGCGACCGACAGCGCCGCCAGGGCCGGCACGGTCTCGATCTCGGTCGTCTGCCAGAACGCCTTGCCCGCCAGCGTGACCGCCTGCACACGATGCCCGGCCGCCTGCCAGGCCTGCAGCGCGCGCTGCGTCGCAGGCAGCAGCGCAGCACCGTCGTCGGGCGCGACCTCGATCCAGCACGATCGCGAGGCCCGCGCCGGCGGCGCGAGCGTGGCGGCGCTCAGGCCGCCGGACAGAGCCGCGTCGACGCGATAGCCGGCGATCGTCTCGTCGCCCGGCGTGACCGCGGCGGGCTCCGCGTCCTCGCCGCGCAGCGCCGCGCCCGCCACCTGCAGGCGACGGAATTGGTTCCACACCAGCCTGCCCAGAGGGGCGGGCTGCCAGAACAGGAAGCGCGGCACGCCGGCCAGCACATCGCTGGCCTGCACGCACAGCAGCGCGCCGGCGCGCAGGCCCCACAACCAGGGCTCGTGGCCGGTCTCGCGCTGCACCCAGCGAACGGCCGCGCGCACGTCGTCGCACCAGTGCGTCCAGGTCGCGTCCGCGAAGTCGCCGCTGCTGTCGCCGCAGCCCATGAGGTCGATCAGCAGCACGGCATAACCCTCGCTGGCGAAGGCCCGCGCCTGCAGCGCGACCATGCGGCGCGACTTGTTCATCTCCTCGGCGAACGGATGCACGTACACGACGGCACCGCGCACGCCCTGGCGACCCGGCGCGTGGAACACGCAGTGCCGCCAGCCGTCGGCCGCGGGCATCTGGAAGACGCGCAGCGCGGTGCGCGCCGTGCTCAAGCCTCGAGCTTCCCGGCCACCAGGTCGACGAGCGAGCCGACGGTCGAAAAGGTGGCGCCGTCGATGTCGTCGTCGTCGATCACGATGCCCAGGCGTTCCTCGAGCGAGGTGATCAGCGAGACCACGGCCATCGAGTCGAGCTCGGGGATGGCGCCGAGCAGGGGCGTGTCGCGCGTGAAGGAGGCGGCCCGCCCGCCCAGGCTCAGAACCTCGTCGAGCACGGCGTTGACCGCGCGCAGCACATCCATCGAATTCGCTCCTCAAGCATCACGCCCGCCCCGCCTTCCGTGGGCGGCGTCAGAGGCGTGGGATTGTAGGGTCGGGGTCGCGCTGCGCCGCGCGACGGGCAGCCGGCGTGACATACTCCCGCGCCCTCTTCCCGGCCGCGGGCGCAGACTCGCCGTCGCTCATGCCGCTGAATCGATTGCTGAGTCCGTTTCGCGAGTTCGGTTTCGGCGTGGGCCTGCTCTATGTTCTCGATCGCGCGCTGCGCCAGTTCAGTTCGCGCGCCAGCCTTCATCTCTACGAGTTCGTGGCGCAACCGGTGCCCGCGGGACCGCTGTTGCCGGCGGCCTACCGGCAACAGATCCGCTGGAGCGAAGTCGGCCCCGGGTCGCCGGAGATCGGCCTGATGCCGAGACCGGCCGAGGTCATCGAGGCGCGCTTCCGGCAGGGAGCGGTGTGCATCGCGGTGCGGCGCAAGGAGCAGTTCATCGGCTACGTGTGGTTCTGCGCCGAGCGCTATCACGAGGACGAGGTGCGCTGTGTCTACCGCCTCGTGTCGCCGCGCACGACGGTCTTCGACTTCGACTTCTTCCTGTTCCCCGAGCACCGGCTCGGCCGCGCCTTCGCGGCCGTGTGGGACGCCGCGAACGAGCATCTGCGCTCGCGCGGCATCGAGCACACCTTGAGCCGCATCTCGCGCTTCAACCTCGCCTCTCGACAGGCGCATGCACGACTGAACACGCGCGTGCTCGGGCAGGCGCTGTTCCTGCGCTGGGGCCGTTGGCAGGCCTGCTTCTCCAGGCGGCTGAGCCCGGCCTGGCTTCAGCTGTCGCTGGACGGCGAAGCCGAGCTGCGCGTGTAGCCACCTCACCCCGCGCGAGCGCAACAACGTCACGCCTCACCCCCGCATCTGACGGGACGGGTGTCGCCCCCGGCGTGCAATACTTTCGCGCGCTCCGTCAGCCATGCCCGACGGGCGAACAACGTCGAGCACCCGCTGTCGACCGGCCCCACTGTCCTTCGCCATGCCCGACGCCTACCTGCTTCACGATCTGGTCCGAATCGCCGCTGCCCGCGCCCCGGGCGACCCGGCCCTCACCTACGGCAAGCAGCACCTCAACTACGGTGAGCTGCAGTCGGCGGTCGCGGGCTGGTGCAGCGCCATGCTGTCTCTCGGCGTGCAGCGCGGCGAGCGCGTGGCCATCTATCTCGAGAAGCGCTTCGAAACCGTGATCGCGAGCTTCGGTACGGCCGCGGCCGGTGCGGTGTTCGTGCCGGTCAATCCGTTGCTCAAGGCCGAGCAGGTGGCGTTCATTCTGCGCGACTGCGGCGTACGCGTGCTGCTGACTTCGCCCGAGCGACTCGAGCCGCTTCGCGAGGCCCTGGCCGCCTGCCCGGACCTGCGCCACGTCGTGCTGACCGACGGGGCGGTCACGCCCGAGCCGCTGCCGGGTTCGAGCGTGCACCGCTGGGGCGACGTGCTCGCAGCTCCTGCGCGCACGGGGCATCGCGTCATCGACACCGACGTGCTGTCGATCCTCTACACCTCGGGCAGCACCGGGCGGCCCAAGGGCGTCGTGCTTTCGCACCGGAACATGGTCGCCGGCGCGAAGAGCGTGGCCGGCTACCTGGACAACCGCGCCGACGACACCCTGCTCGCTGCGCTGCCGCTGTCCTTCGACGCCGGATTCAGCCAGTTGACGACGGCCTTTCACGCCGGCGCGCGCGTCGTGCTGCTGAACTACCTGCTGCCGCGCGACGTGCTCAACGCGCTCGAGCGCGAGCGCGTCACCGGCCTGACCGCGGTGCCGCCGCTGTACATCCAGCTCAGCGGCCTCGAGTGGCCGGCCGCGATCGACCGGCACCTGCGCTACTTCGCCAACACCGGCGGGCGCATGCCGCGCGAGACGCTCGCGCTGCTGCGCCAGCGGGTGCCGAACGCGAAGCCCTTCCTCATGTACGGCCTGACCGAGGCGTTCCGTTCGACCTATCTGCCACCCGACGAGGTGGACCGCCGTCCCGACAGCATCGGCAAGGCGATCCCCAACGCCGAGATCCTGGTGCTGCGCGAGGACGGCACCGAGTGCGGGCCGGACGAGCCCGGCGAACTCGTGCATCGCGGCGCGCTCGTCGGCCTGGGCTACTGGGGCGACGCCGAAAAGACCGCCGAGCGCTACAAGCCCCTGCCGGCCGGCCTGGCGCAACGGCATGCGGCGCTGCAGCTGCCGGAGATCGCGGTGTTCAGCGGCGACACGGTACGGCGCGATGCCGAGGGCTTCCTGTACTTCGTCGGCCGGCGCGACGAGATGATGAAGACCTCGGGTTACCGCGTCAGCCCCACCGAGGTGGAGGAGGCGCTGTACGCGACTTCGCTGGTCGGCGAGTGCGTGGCCTTCGGCGTCGACCACGCGCAGCTCGGCCAGGCCATCCAGGTCATCGCGACGCCGCCGCCGGGTGCCGCGGCCATCGACCTCGACGCGCTGCTGGCCGCCTGCCGGCGTCACATGCCGGCGTACATGGTGCCGCACGGCATCGAGCAGACCGCGGGGCCGCTGCCGCGCAACCCCAACGGCAAGATCGACCGCAAGCTTCTGGCCACCCGCTGGGTCGAGCAGCGCGAAACCGCGCAGGGCTGAGCCGCGGCGGCAGAGGATCGAGATGAGCGACACCCCGACCCGGCCCACGCACGCCCCGATGGACCAGTTCGCCGTGCGCGACGGTGAGCTCGTCGTCGGTGGCATCCGGCTGACGCAGCTCGCCGCGCGCGTCGGCCAGACGCCCTTCTATGCGTACGACCGCTCGCTGCTGCGCCGGCGCGTGGCCGAACTGCGCAGCGCGCTGCCGCCGGCCATCAAGCTGCACTATGCGATGAAGGCCAACCCGATGCCGGCGGTGGTGGGCCTGATGAGCTCGCTGGTCGACGGCATCGACGTCGCCTCGGCAGGCGAACTGCGCATCGCGCTCGACGCGGGCGCCGACCCGGCCGAGATCAGCTTCGCCGGGCCGGGCAAGCGCGACCCCGAACTCCAGCAGGCCGTGGCCGCCGGCGTGCTCGTCAACGTCGAGACGATGCGCGAGTTGCCGGTTCTGGCCGCGGCCGCGCGTCGCCTGGGCGTGACAGCCCGCGTGGCGCTGCGCGTGAACCCGGACTTCGAACTCAAGGGTTCGGGCATGAAGATGGGCGGCGGGCCCAAGCAGTTCGGCCTGGACGTCGAGCGCGTGCCCGAGGCGCTCGATCGCATCCGGCACGAAGGGCTGGCGTTCGAAGGCTTCCACCTGTTCGCCGGCTCGCAGAACCTGCGCGCCGAGTCCATCTGCGAGGCCCAGCTGAAGAGCTACGAACTGGCCTGCCGGCTGGCCGAGTTCTCGCCCGCTCCGCTGCGCTTCCTGAACCTGGGCGGCGGGTTCGGCATCCCCTACTTCCCGGGTGAACGCCGGCTCGAGCTGTCGCCGATCGGCGACAATCTCGCCCGGCTGGTCGAGCGCGCGCGGCGCGATCTGCCCGAAGCCAGCCTCGTCATCGAGTTGGGACGTTACCTCGTGGGTGAAGCGGGTGTGTACGTGACGCGCGTGGTCGATCGCAAGGTCTCCCGCGGGCAGGTCTTTCTCGTCACCGACGGTGGCTTGAACCACCATCTGTCCGCCTCGGGCAACTTCGGGCAGGTGGTGCGCAAGAACTACCCGGTGGCCATCGGCAACCGCATGGCGGCCGGGGTCACCGAGACCGCCTCGGTGGTCGGCCCGCTGTGCACGCCGCTGGACCTGCTGGCCGATCGCATGGAGCTCGCGCCGGCAAACGAGGGCGATCTGGCGGTGGTCTTCCAGTCCGGTGCCTACGGTGCCAGCGCGAGTCCGCAGGCCTTCCTCGGCCATGCGCCCTGCGCCGAGGTGCTGGTCTGACGATGCGCCGCCCGGTCTCCGCGTTGCTGCTCGCCGGCGCCGCGCTGACGGCCGCGCCGGTCCACGCCGGCGACCCCTTCGACACGTTGAGCATCACCAAGGGCGAACTCGCCCGCCTGCCGGTGTACTGCCCGCATGCCTGGGGCTACGTGCACCGCGGTTGGGGCTCCTGGGCCGAGCGCGAACGCTGGGACGAGCGCCTGGGCCCGACGATGCGCCACATGCACCACTACTGCTGGAGCATCCTCAAGTACAACCGCGCGCACGGGGTCGGGGTCTCGGCGCAGTTGCGCGATGCGCTCATCGAGTCGGCCATCGTGGAGGCGCACTACCTGATCGACCGCGCACCGGCGGACTACATCTTCCTGCCCGAAGCGCTGCACCGCGTGGGCATCTACAACTTCGAGCTCGGGCGCTGGCTCGTGGCGCTCGACTACTTCGAGCGCGCCCGCACCATCAAACCCGACTACTGGCCGCCCTACGTGGAGATGGCCAACGTGAACATGAGCGTGGGTCGCAAGGAGCAGGCCATCGCCGCGCTGCGCGCCGGCCTGCAGGTCATGCCCGACGAGGAGAAGCTCAAGGAAGCCCTCAAGCGCATCGAGGCGGCGCCGGCACAGGCTGCCAGGAAGGAGACCCAAGGTGCGCGACAGCCCTGATCAGCAGTCCGCGGTTTCGCGCACGCTGCGTCCTTGATCTCCGGTCGCGCATGAACGCGCCTGAGGCGTCGGTGCTCAAGCGGATCGCGCGCGTGGTCGCTCGCGACGGCCCGGGCGGCCTCGTTGCGCTGCTGAAGAAGAACATCGTCTACCACTACCGTCTGTGGCTCGACCGGCGCTTCGACCGCCGCTTCGGCACGGACACCAGCGGGCGCATCGAACTCGACCACCTGTCGGTGGTGGGCGGCAACCGCGAGCACGGGGTCTACTACGAGTCGACACCGACCGCGCTGTTCAAGTTCTTCCTTTCCAACACGAAGCTGGAGTTCGAGCGCTACACCTTCATCGACCTGGGCTCGGGCAAGGGTCGCACGCTGATGCTCGCGTCGGACTATCCGTTCGGCCGCATCGTCGGCGTGGAGTTCTCGCCCGAACTGCACGAGGTGGCGGTGCGCAACGTTTCCATCTACACGAGCCCGGCGCAGCGCTGCCGCAGGCTCGAGTCGGTGAACGCCGACGCCACGACCTACGAATCTCCGCGCACGCCGCTCTTCCTGTACGCCTACAACCCGTTCGACGACACCGTGATGACGGCCGTGCTGGACAACCTGATGCGCTCGCTGCAGGCCGCGCCGCGCGACGTCGTGCTCGTCTACTACAACCCGCGGTGGTGGGTGCTGGAGAAGTTCCCCGCGCTGCCGCTGCGCGCGCGGCTGAACGTGCCGCACGACCCGACGCGCGACGTCCAGCGCCGCGCCGCGATCTTCGCCAACATCGAACTGCCCAGGGGCAACGGCTGGCTGTGAGGGCGCCGCTGGCCGCGGCGCGGGACCTCAGGTCGGGTACAGCAGGTACACCGGGTTCGAGCCGCCCGGGATCCAAGCCAGGCGCTGGATCGACGGCACGTACATCAGGAAGCCGTACTGCTTGGCGTTGCCGCTCGGGTCGGCCGACGTGTCCAGGGGTGGCAGGGCGCGCGGCAGCGTGACCGTATCGACGACCCAGGTGCCGGTGATCAGGTTGGCCGGAGGGGTCAGCCGCGTCAGCACGGAGCCGCCGCTCTGGCTGATCCAGTACAGCTTGTTGGTGAGCGGGAAGTGGACGAACCGGTCGTGCCGATCGGGCAGCGTGCCGCTGACCGTGCACTTGCGCCAGCCCTGCGTGGGGTTGTCGGGGTCGAACACGTACAACGTGGCGTTGGAGCCCTGCGCGAACAGGTAGCCGCCCAGCATCCAGATGCGCTGGCGATTGCCCAGATCCGAGCTGGGCCAGGGATGCTGACCCGCCGCGCCGAAGGACTTCGTCGTGAGGTCGAAGTACTCGGTGGACTGGTAGCTGTGCGAGTTCTGCGGCACGTGCCAGATGCGGCGCCGCGGGGCATCGAGGATGGTGGAACCCTCGTACTGCCCCATGCTGCTCGGACCCGGGTTGCGCGCCGAGACCGCGTTGGTGACACGCTGCCAGAGCTGGGTCTCGAGGTCGAAGCGATGCACCGACCCCGTCCCCGAGATGCCGGTGTGGCCCATCGCGCCGCGGCAAACGTACATCACGCTGCCCCTGTTGCCCCCGCCGAGGGAGGGCGGCACGTAGGCCAGGTTCTGGTACGGGTGCGGCGGCGCCGGCACGACGTAGTTGCCGCCGAGACCGTTGGTGCCAATGACCTCCCAGTAGGGTGCACCGGTCAGTTCGGCGTTCTCGAAGTACACGCCGTTGCGCGGCCGCTGCGGGCCGCCGTTCTTGTGCGGCAGGTACTCCCAGAGACCGGTGGCGAAGTTGAACAGCACCGCGCCCGTGATCTCGGCGTGGGCGTGCCCGCCCGTCGAGGCCATCACGAAAGCGCCATGGCTGCTGTAGTGCTCGGCCAGCACGCCCGAGCCGTAGGAGTTGAAGAGCGCGTAGTTGAGGTTGTCGGCGCTGTAGCCGGCTGTGGCCGCGAGGCCCGAAGCGGTCTTCGCGACAGCCCCGCTGTCAGGGCCGGACACGGAAATCGCGAGCACCTGGCCCACCCCGGGGAGCGAATAGGGTGCAGGACCGGCGGGCGGCGGCGGCGGCGTCGGGGCGGGCGGCGGTGCTGGAGTCGGGGCGGGCGTTGGCGACGGTGTAGGTGCCGGAGTCGGCCCCGGAGTGGGCGCCGGCGTCGGCGCCGGAGTGGGCGCCGGCGTGGGCGCGGGGGTCGGCGCAGGGGTGGGTGCGGGCGACGGAGCAGGCGTCGGCGCCGGAGTGGGCGCCGGCGTAGGTGCCGGGGGCGGCGGTGCAGGCCGCGGATCGGGTGCCGGGCCGGGTGCGTCGTTGGTCGCCTCGCTCTGCAGGTCCTCCGCGCCGCCGCAGGCCGTGAGCGATACCAAGCTGGACAAGGTGGCCAAACGCGCGAGGAATACGCGCCTGTTCGCCGCAGCTCTGGCGTCGGGCTCGGTCTCGCGCTCAGTCATATCGCTCATCTGGGACTCAACGTGTTCTCGTTTGGGATGTCGGCCAGGGCCGGCTTCGCTTGAGCGCCCCCTGTCCGATCAGCCTTCAAGGCCTGGACCGGATTTCGGCACAGATCGCGGTGGGTGCCGCTTCCAGTCGTTACAGACCCCTCCCCGTTCCCGCCACCGCCAGTGCGGGCCTCACCATCGGCGGACGCCCTGCCCGGATCGGTACGGTCACCGGACTTGCCGGGCCTCCAGCCGCAACTGGTTACGGAATCCCCCGCCGGAACGGCAAGATTTCACGGCGGCTCGACGCGCCCCCCGGTCGGCGGACGCCCGAGCCGCCCCGCATCGTTCCTCAATTATGTGCGAGGCGCCGCCGGTCAACGCGGGCGCACCCCCCAAACCGGGTCGTTGTTGAAGTCGGCGTTCAGGCTCGACCAGTTGGAGGCGCTCGTCATGCGCCCGTGCGCCTCGCGCGCGCCCGGCACCCCCAGGTCCACGGCGTACGCCAGCGCAGGCTGCAGGTTGCCCCAGTAAGAGTTGGCCGAGGGGAAGTTGCCGCCGCGCAGGCCGCCGTCGACGCGCGGGCCGGGTGAGGCCGCGGCGAAGGTGGCGTTGTACAGCGCGCCCCAGCTGGCGTACCAGGGGCCGCTGCCGCCGCCGAAGTCGGGCGAGTCGCTCGGCGCCACCGCGATCGTGTAGACCGCCGCGTCGCGGTACAGGTACTCGTTGCTGGCGGTGCCGCCGAAGCGGCCGACGATGCTGCGCGCCTTCCACGCGAAGAACTCGGCGTGCCGCGTCTGGCCCGTCGCGCTCAGCGGCAGGCCGAGCGTCAAGCCCATGCCGATGGCGGCGGTGAAGAAGTCCTGCATCCAGGTGGCCTCGAAGTACACCGCGTCGCCCGCGCCGGTGTAGTCGAAGTAAGGTGTCACCCAGCCGTACGGGTTGTTGGCCTGCGCGACGTAGCGCGCGTGGTAGTAGGCCAGGTTGGACTCGTAGCTGCTGCGCAACTCGGTCTGCAGCACGTCGCCGTCGGGCGTGACGGCCAGGGCCTGGGCCAGCGTGCGCAGCGCCCAGGCCGCGCCGCGCGTCGTGTTGGCGCCAACGTCGCTGCGCAGCACGCCCTGCGTGGTCTGGCGCACCGAGTCGGTGTTCTTCAGGAAGTGCAGCGTGGCCTGGAACTGCAGCGTCTCGAGGTGATAGCAGCGCCCGGTGAGCAGATAGGCCATGTAGCCGAGCGCCGGCGCGTGGCTGCTGGCGTAGACGGGCGGCGAGCCGCCGCTGGCCGTGGGCGTGTACGAGTTGGTCGTCGACGCGCCATAGGCGCTGATGCCCGAACTGCCATCGACCACCAGGTTCGGGTACTGCGAGAAGCGCAGCGGCCGGTTCGTGGTCTCGTCGCGGAAGTGGATGCCGTAGCGGCCGGCGCTGTACGCGTCGCGCTGCAGCGCGGCCCAGATGCCGGCCCCGGTGCTCACGAGGTACAGCACGTCCCATTGCGGCAGCAGCCCGATCGAGCCGTCGTAGCCTGCGGACCCCATGGTCGACGGGTACGACCCGAGCTGCAGCGGCGTGTAGGTGGACGGCAACGCGGTCACGACGGGCGCACTTGGCGACACGGTGGCGCCGTAGGTCGGCACGAGCCGGGTGCTCTGGAGGTAGGCGGCGTCCGGGCGCGCCTGCACGCCGGGGTCGCTGCCCAGCCAGTACGACAGCGCCGCGCCCGAGATCAGCGGTGTGCGCTGGTGGTTGAGCAGGTTGATGGCGGCGCTGAAGCGCTGCGTGCCGCCGAGGGTGAAGGTGTAGGTGGCGCTCTTGCTGGTGGGCGCGGCCACGCGCAGGTAGCCGTTCTCGATCCAGGGCAGCACCTCGAGTGCGCCGTTGGCGTACAGGCGCACCTCGAGCCAGGCCACCAGGTGGGCATCGCTGCCCACTGGCTTGCGATACAGCCACGACGACATCTGCGGCCCCGACACCCAGGTCTGCAGGGGCGCGGCCCAGTCGGCGTCGGCCCAGCTCGCAGTGCCGAACGCACCGCAGCCGATGGCGGCCGTGGCGCCGGTGTTGCGCAGGTCGGTGGTGGTCAGTGCGGTGCCGGGAGACGCGCTACCGGCCGCCGCCACGCTCACGACGAGCGGCGTGCCGGCAGTGACCTGCGCGATGCCGGAGACGATGGCGAACTTGGCACTGCCGTCGGGCCAGCGGTTCTTGATCACCGCCTGCGAACTCGCCACCGAGGTGGTGACGACCTGTCCGCTCGGTACGTCGCCCTGGCGGAGCGCGAAGCCGGCCGTGAAGGGCACGCTGCCCGTGGTCGAACTGTTGAGCACGATCTGCCTGGCCCCGGTTGGTGCAGGGGCGGGCGTGGGGGCCGGGGTCGGCGCAGGCGTGGGTGCGGGCGTGGGTGCAGGCGTCGGCGCGGGTGTGGGCGCAGGGGTTGGCCCGGGTGTGGGCGCAGGGGTTGGCCCGGGAGTGGGCGCCGGCGTGGGCGGCGGGTCGGACGCGATCGGCTCCGCACCGCCGCCACCGCCGCAGGCGCCCAGTGCGGTGGCGCCGGCCATGGCGGTGAGGCGCGACAAGAAGAGGCGGCGGTTGGCGAGGGCTTGCTCGGAGGTCAAGATGAGGCCGGTGATGTCGAGGGAGAGAAGCGGCCTCCAGGCCGCCACGACTTCGCATTTCGGCATGGCGTCGGCCTTGTGCCGCGTCCACTTGTAACCGCCGGGCACCCCGCAGCGGGCAGTAGTTCACGTCCCGCGCCGACGGGCGTGGGCGCGCCGGACAGGGGCCGGCGGCACGTGCGCTGGCACACGACGACGCCGGTGCGCAGCAGCGGAGAATCATCGTTTGCTCAGCCCGGGCCCGCGCCGGGTACAAACCTTCGAAACCGTCCTCGCGAATGCCATCACCCCCCGCGCAGCCCGACGCCGTCACAGCCGCCCTGTCCGCCGCGCTCGAAGCCGGCCCGGCAGCCGCCGCCGATCACCTCGCCCGACTGAACGGACCCTTCGCGGCCGGCCTGCGCAGCGCCGACCAGCGACGTGCCATCGTCGCCGTCGACCGCTTCTCCGAGCTGACCATGTGCCTGCGCATGCAGGCCGGCCGGCTCGAGTTCGCGGAGCGCGCCGACGAGCTGGCCGGCCCCGGCGCCGCGCTGGATCCACAGGCGCTGTTCGACTACCTCTACTTCCACTGCATCCCGGCGCCGCGCACCGTGTTCCGCGACGTGGTGCGCCTGCCCCCGGGGCACTTCGCCTGGTGCGAGGACGGCCGGCTGCACGTGGCGCCGTACTGGACGCCCGCCTTCGACGAGCCCGCCGCAGCACCCGACTTCGGCGCGCTGCGCGACGAGTTCCGCAACCTGCTGCGTGCCAGCGTGGCCGCGCGCCTGCGCGGCGGCGACCGCGCCTGCTTCCTGAGCGGCGGCACCGACAGCTCCACGGTCGCCGGCATGATCGGCGAGGCCAGCGGCCAGCCGGCCCAGACCTACTCGATCGGCTTCGAGGCCGAGGGCTACGACGAGATGGGCTACGCGCGCATCGCCGCGCGCCACTTCGGCACCGAGCATCACGAGTACTACGTGACGCCGGCCGACCTGGTGCGCAGCATCCCCGATGTGGCGCGCCACTACGACCAGCCGTTCGGCAACTCGTCGGCCCTGCCGGCCTACTACTGCGCCAAGGTGGCGCGCGAGCGCGGCGTGCGCCACATGCTGGCCGGCGACGGCGGCGACGAGCTGTTCGGCGGCAACAGCCGCTATGCCAAGCAGCGTGTCTTCGGTTGGTACCAGAGCGTGCCGTCGGCCCTGCGCAGCGGGCTGCTCGAGCCGCTGCTGCTGGGCACGCCTGTCGGCGCTCTGCCGCTGCTGAAGAAGGGCCGCAGCTACATCGAGCAGGCCAAGCTGCCGATGCCCGACCGGCTGGAGACCTACAACCAGCTGCTGCGCCTGGGGCCGGCCGAGGTGCTCACGCCGTCCTTCCTGTCGCAGGTCGACGTGCGCGCGCCGCTCGCGCTGCAGCAGCAGGTCTGGCAGAGCGCGCGCACCTCGAGCGAGGTGAACCGCACGCTCGGCTTCGACTGGCGCTTCACGCTGGCCGACAGCGACCTGCCCAAGGTGCGCGGCACCACCGCGCTGGCCGGCGTGGGCGTGGGCTTCCCCTTCCTCGACCAGCGGCTGCTGGACTTCTCGCTGCGCCTGCCCGCGGAGTACAAGCTCAAGGGCCTCAAGCTGCGCTGGTTCTTCAAGGAGGCGCTGCGCGGCTTCCTGCCCGACGAGATCATCACGAAGAAGAAGCAGGGTTTCGGCCTGCCCTTCGGCGTGTGGCTCACGCGCGACGCGGCCCTGCTGGCGCTGGCGCGCGACTCGCTCGGCAGCCTGGCCGGGCGCGGCATCGTCCGGCCCGACTTCCTCGCCTCGCTGCTCGAGCGCCGGCTTGCCGAGCACGCCGGCTACTACGGCGGCCTGGTGTGGGTGCTGATGATGCTCGAGCAGTGGCTGCGCGCGCACGCGCCGGGCTACCGGCACGAGGGCTGAAGCGGGCTCGCGAGACCGGCGCTACCAGCCCAGGTAGTTGCGCACCAGGCGCAGCGCAAAGCGGCCGCGCGTGCGGTCCCAGGGCGTGAAGCGGGGCAACTGGAAGCAGTCGCTGTCCGCCGACGCGGCGCCCCAGGCGGTGGAGACCGCGGCGTCGAATCCGAGCTCGCGCACGATCGCCACCGTCTCGTCGCGATAGTCCTGTCCCGGCTTGCCGTTGGGGTAGGCGAACAGTGCCACCGGTTCGTCGAGCAGCGCCTGCAGCGCCTCGCGGCCCAGGCGGATCTCGCGCTCTGCCTCGTCGCGCGGCAGGCGCGCGAGGATCGGATGGCTGGCCGTGTGCGCGCCGACGAGCTGCCCGGCGCGACGCAGCCGCCGCACCTGCTCGGAGCTCATCATCAGGTCGGTCGGCAGCGGTGCCGCACAGCGCGCCGCGAACTCGTCCACCAGCACCTGGCGCTGCGCCGGCGGCAGGTACTTGGCGTGGCCGATCACGCGTTCGATGAGCGCCCGGCGCTGCGCCGCGCCTCCCAGCGGCATCGCCTCGTCGATACCCGCCGGCTCGAAGCGCAAGGCGTCGGCGCGGCAGCCGCGCACCGCTTCGATGATGGTGTCGTTCCACATGCGCCCGCCGTCGAGGAAGGCGGTGGCGACGAAGAAGGTGGCGCTCAACCCGTGCCGCTGGAGGATGGGCAGCGCCTGGTCGTGGTTGTCGGCGTAGCCGTCGTCGAAGGTGATCGCCGCCGCACGCTGGGGCAGCCTGCCGTCGCGCAGTGCGCGCACCGCGGCGTCGAGCGGCAACACCTGGAACCACTCGCGCAGCCAGCGGCACGCAGCGTCGAAGTCCTGCACCGTCATCTCACCGGGGAAGAGCGGATCACGAGCGGGAAGAACGCGGTGAAAGATGAAGATCTGCAGGCGCCCGCGGCGCCCGGCCGGCGACAACAGGCTGAAGGCGGACTTCATCGCGCCGGCAGGGGCGGCAGGCGCGGCTTGGCAGGCACCGCGGAGGCCGCCGGTACGGCCGGTGTGCCCGCGGGTGCGCGGCGTGCTATCACGTAGTGCGCGAGCACGGTGACGGCCATCAGGTTGTAGGGCAGATCGAAGTAGGCCAGGCTGAGGAAGGCGCCGGCCGATGCATAACCGATCATGCTCACCTGGATCATCGCGCCGAGATCCTTGGCCCAGCGCAGGTCCGGATCGCCGGCGCCGATCCTGATCAGGCGGCGGCAGCCGATCCAGGTGCTCACGCCGATGGCCAGGAAGATCGCCAGCCCGATGAAGCCATGCTCGCCCAGCACCTGGAAGTAGATGCTGTGCGCCGCGTGCACGCGCTCGGGCTCGGGCGAGTAGATCGCGAACACCTCGGGCGTGTAGATGATGAAGCCGCCGCCGAACAGGTGGGCCTTGGCCACGTTCCAGGCGTTCCACCAGGCGTTGATGCGACCGAGCGCCGAGCCGTCCTGCTCGTAGGCCTTGATGGTCTCCATGCGCGCCCACCAGTGCTCGGGCATGAAGGGCAGCGCGACGAAGACGATGCCGACGATGGCCAGGCCCGACAGCATCTTGCCCGGGCTCTTGAGCCAGAACACGAAGCCCATCGCGGCCAGGCCCACCAGCGCGCCGCGCGAGTGCGTGCCGAGCACCATCACCACCATCAGCAGCATCGACGCGGTGAGGCCCCAGCGTACCCAGCGCGACGAAGACTGCAGTTGCAGGTAGCGCGCCAGCGGCAGCGTCATCAGCATCGCGAGTGCGAGTTCGTTGTTGCCCTCGACGAAGCCGCCCGGGCCCCAGACCCGGTAGTTGCCCCCGGTGGCCAGCGTGAACAGACCGCCCTTGACGCCGTAGTAGCCGAGCGCGCAGACCATCACCCAGACGAACACGTCGATCTTCTGCCGGCTGTCGATCAGCGCCATCGTCACGAACAGCATCAGGAAGATCTTCATCGAGCGCTCCCAGAGCGGGTAGCTGTACTCGAAGTAGAACGAGAACGGCAACGTGATCGTGATCCAGACCACGAAGGCGAGCAGCCAGGCGCTGGGCGCGCCGACGATCGGGTTGTGGCGGTCCTGGGTGCGCAGCAGGCCGATCAGCGTGCTGATGGCCACCACCGACGCCACGGGCCAATCGCCGGCGTTGTGCGCGAACTCCACGTGCGGGCTGCCCAGGCTGATCGCAGTCCACAGCATCGCGCCGATCCACGGCGCGCGCAGCGCCCAGATGCAGCCGCCGGCCAGCAGCAGCAGCATCAGCAGGTCGCGCATGCAGCTCTCCGGGCGTCGGTGAGGGCCGGCCTCAGGCGCTCCAGGCCAGGCCCTGCACGGGCGCCGCCAGGCGCGTGCCCTTGGGCAGCCGCACCAGATCGACCACCACCTGATCGGGCCGCAGCCGCGCCGCCAGCGCCTCGATCACCGCCGGGCTGTTGCTGCCCAGCACGATCAATTCGCTGCCGTCGACCACCGGATCGAGCTCGCCCGAGAGCATCTGACCGATGTGCGGCAGGTGGCGCTCGATGAAGCTCTTGTTGGCGCCGAGCAGGCGCGCCAGGTGCACCTCGGGGTCGTAGATGCTGAGCTCGTAGCCCTTGCCGATCAGCCGCTCGGCCAGTGTGACGAGCGGGCTCTCGCGCAGGTCGTCGGTGCCGGTCTTGAAGCTCAGGCCGACGAAGCCGACCTTGCGCCTGCCCGCCGCCACCACCTGCTCGAACGCGAGGTCGAGGTGGGCATCGTTGCTCTGCAGGATGCTGGCCAGCATCGGGATCTCGACGTCGCGCGTCTTGGCCAGGTAGGCCGTGGCGCGCAGGTCCTTGGGCAGGCAGCTGCCGCCGAACGCGAAGCCGGGCTTGAGGTAGGCCTTGCTGATGTTGAGCTGGGTGTCCTGGCACACCAGGTCCATCACCTCGAAGGGGTCGACGCCGAGCGCCGCGCACAGGCGCGCGGTCTCGTTGGCGAAGGTGATCTTCAGCGCGTGGAAGTTGTTGCAGCAGTACTTCATCATCTCCGCGGCCCGCACCGTGGTGCGCAGGAACTTGCACGGCAGGTGGCCGAAGAGCTGCTCGAGCTTGGCGTAGGCGAACTCGGCGTTGGCGCCCACCACGGTGAACGGCGGCTTGTCGTAGTCGCGGATCGAGCTGCCCTCGCGCAGGAACTCGGGCTGGAAGCACAGGTGGAAGTCCACGCCGTCCTTCTTGCCCGACTCGCGCTCGACGATCGGCCGCAGCACGTCCTCCACCGTGCCCGGCACCAGCGTGCTGCGGAACACCACCACGTGCGGCTCGGCCTTGCGCTTGAGCGCGCGCCCCATCTGCTCGGCCAGGCGCAGGATCGCGCCCTGGTCCTGGCTGCCGTTGGGCGCGCTCGGCGTGCCCACGCAGACCAGGCTGATCTCGCTGCCGAGCACGGCCTGCTCGGCGTCGGCCATCACCTGCACGCGGCCGCTCGCGGCCACCTGCTGCATCAGCTCGACCATGCCCTCCTCCACCACCGGCGTCTTGCCGTCGCGGATGAGCGCAAGCTTGGTCTGGTCGATGTCCACGCCGATCACGGCGTGGCCATCGCGTGCCAGGCACGCGAGCGAGACCGCGCCCACGTAGCCGAGGCCGAATATGCTGATCTTCATGCAGGGTTCCTTTGGGTGTGCGCCGCGCCTTCACCCTGACGGGCGAAGCGCGCGGTGCAACGTTCGATGATCGAGTCCAGCCGCTGCATCGAGCGCGGCCAGGCATGGTGGCTGAGCATGCGTTCACGGCCCGCCGCGGCCAGGCGTGCGCGCTCGTCGGGGTGGTCCACGATGCGCAGGATCGCAGCGGCCACCTCCTGCGGCGCATCGGCCACCAGCAGGTGGCGCTCGGCCTCGGCGTCCACCCCGCCGGCCGCGGCGCGGCTCGTGACCACCGGCACGCCCATCGCCATGGCCTCGAGGATCTTGTTCTGCGTGCCGCGTGCGATGGCCAGCGGCGCCACCATCGCGGCCGAGCCGCGCACGTGGGGCCGCACGTCGGGCACGCTGCCGGTGACGGTCACGCCGGGCAGATCGCCGAGCGCGCGGATGGCGGGCGAAGGATCGGCGCCCACGATGAGCAGCTTCATCGCCGGCCGCACGCCGCGCACGAGCGGCCACACGTCACGCGTGAAGCGCAGCATGCACTCCTGGTTCGGGTAGTAGTCCATGCGGCCGATGAAGCTGATCGTGTCGGCGTCGTACGTGCCGTCGGTGGGGCTGAAGAAATCGGCGTCCACGCCGTTGGGGAACCAGTCGGTGGCGGCACCGGTGCCGTAGGACTCGAGCGTCTCCCACTCGGCGCGCGTGGTCGCGGTGCACAGGTCGAACTTCCGTGCCAGGCGCTTCTCGGCCCACAGCATCTTCGTGCCCTCGAGCGTGTAGCCCAGCGAGAGCGGGAAGGGCTTGTAGTTCGCGTACTCGAGCCACTTCTGCGAGTCCATGTCGCCGAAGTCGAGGATCTTGGGCACGCCCTGCACGTGTTCGACGTACTGCGCCACCGACGAGCAGTGCACGAAGATCAGGTCGAAGCGCTCGGCGGCGAGCAGGCGGTCGACCTTGCGCTTCAGGTCCGACGAGAAGAAGTAGCCCATCGACGACGGCGTGACCAGCGGCAGCCGCACGATCATGCGCGCCCACTGCAGCGGCTCGTTCACGATGCCGACCTCGAAGGCGCTGCAGTGCGGCGCGATCCCGCGGCCCTCCTCGGCCTCGGCCGCCGAGCGCGCCAGCGAGCACACCGTCACCTGGTGTCCGGCGGCATGCAGGTGGCGGATCATGTTGAAGGGCCGGATCTTCCCGCCGCGCTTGGGCGGAAACGGGAAGCGGTGGCAGACGTAGAGAACCTTCATGCCGGCACCGCCACCGCGCGCGGCGCGCCGGCCAGGTGGTGCAGTTCGTCGGCCACCTCCTCCGGCGCCCGGCGGTCGAGGTAGATGCGGCTCCAGACCTCGAGGTTGAGCAGCGCGAGCAGCGCGTCGGTGCCGTCGGCGCGGTTGGCCTCGTGGTCGGCCACGAGCCGCGACACGGCCGCGGCGTCGAACAGGCCGCGCCGGCGCACCGTGGCCGGCGAGAGCAACTCGCGCACCACGGCCAGCAGCTCCTTCTTCAGCCAGGCCCCCATCGGCGTGCCGAAGCCGCGCTTGGCGCGGTGCAGGATGTCGTCGGGCAGCGTGCCGGCGAGCGCCGCCTTCATCAGGTGCTTGAGGTTGCCGCCCTTGACCTTGAGCGCGCCGGGAATGGCCGCAGCCATCTCGACGAGCTCGTGATCGAGCAGCGGCACGCGGCACTCGAGCGACACGGCCATGCTCATCTTGTCGGTGAGCAGCAGCAGGTCGTCGGGCAGCTGCGTCTCGGCGTCCACGGCGAGCATGCGGTTGATCTCGTCGTCGCTGCCGGCCTGCGCGAAGGCGCGCGCCAGGCTGTCGCCGGCCGCGCCGGCCGCATCTTCCGGCCGCGCCAGCAGCAGCGTGCCGACGGCCTGGCGCGCCACCACCGCCACGTAGCTGCGGTAGCGGTCGTCGGCGCCCATCTCGGCGCTGGCGACGAAGCCCTTGGCCAGGCGCGCGATGTTGAGCCACTTGTTGTGGCGGTCGGCCGGCAGGCGCGCCGCGGTGGCCGAGGCCAGCGAGCGCAGCCAGCCCGGCAGCGCGTTGTAGCGCCCGGCGTAGTGGCCGCCGAGGTAGCGCCGGTAGCCGCCGAAGAGCTCGTCGCCGCCCACGCCGGACAGGATGACCTTGACGTCGCGCCGCGCGAACTCGCTCACCAGGTAGGTGGTGATGAAGGCCGAGTCGGCGATCGGCTCGTCCATGTGCCAGACGAGCCTGGGCAGCAGGCCCACCACGTCGGGCTTGACGACGATCTCGTGGTGCTCGGTCTTGAACAGCTCCGCCACGCGGCGCGCGTAGGGCAGCTCGTTGTACAGCTGCTCGGCGCTGCCGCCTTCGAAGCCGATGGCGTAGGTGCGGATCGGCTGGTCGCTGGCCTTGGCCATGGCCGCGACCACCGCACTCGAGTCGACGCCGCCGGACAGGAAGGCGCCGATCGGCACGTCGCTCACCATCTGCATGCGCACCGAGCGTTCGATGCCGCTGCGGATGCGCTCGACCCAGTCGGCCTCGCTCGCGGCGTGGTCGATGCGCGTGGGCATGCGCCACCAGCGCCGCTCCTGCACCTGCCCGTCCTGCACCGACAGCAGCGTGGCCGGCGGCAGCTTGCGGATGCCGCGGAAGATCGACATCGGCGCCGGCACGTAGCCCAGGTGCAGGTAGTCGGTCAGCGCCTCGTGGTTGAGCTCGGTGCTCACGCCCGGCAGCTGCAGCAGCGCCTTGGCCTCGGTGGCGAAGGCCAGGCGGCGGCCGTCCTGCAGCACGTACAGCGGCTTGACGCCCAGCCGGTCGCGCCCGATCAGCAGGCGGCGCCGGCGCGCGTCCCAGAGCGCGAAGTCGAACATGCCGTTCAGGCGCAGCACCACGTCGTCGCCCCACTGGGCGTAGCCGTGCAGCAGCGTCTCGCTGTCCGAGCCGGTCTTGAAGCGATGGCCCAGCGCCTGAAGTTCGGCGCGCAGCTCGCGGTAGTTGTAGATCTCGCCGTTGCACACGATGGTCAACGTGCCGTCGGCGTTGGAGATCGGCTGGTGGCCGCCGGCCAGGTCGATGATCGACAGGCGGCGCATCGCGATGCCGCAGGCGCCGTCGATGTGCTGGCCTTCGTCGTCGGGGCCGCGGTGCGCGGTCACGTCGCCCATCGCCGTGAGCCAGCGGGGCTCGACGGGCTGGCCGTCGAGGTGGATGAGACCGTGGATGCCGCACATGCTTGGGTGGTTCTCCGTGCCGCGCGCCGCGCGGGCCGCCGCATCGGCGGCTGCGGTGCCGCGGACCCGGGGCAAACCCGGATTAGACCATCGGGCTGTGGCGCCTCACCGTGCAGGTTTGGCGGATCGAGGGCGGCTCGCCACCTGCACCTTGGGGGAGTCCGCTCACGCGGCCCGGTTCGCGGGCATCGCCTCGCGGAACCGGTCGACCAGCAGCCGGCTCGTGGCCGCCCAGCCGTGCCGCTCGGCGTGGGCGCGCACGGCCCGGGGGTCGGCCGGGCGCTCGAGCAGCGCTAGGAGGGCCGCCGCGAGCGCGTCGCCGTCGTCGACGGGCAGCGCGGCGCCGAGTTCGGGCGCGTTCACGATCTCGGGCACCCCGCCCACGCGCGAAGCGAGCACGCGCGTGCCGCAGGCCATGGCCTCGAGCAGCACGTTGGGCCAGCCTTCGCGGCTGGAGGCCAGCACCAGCAGGTCGGCCGCGCTGTACCAGTGGCGCAGCTCGGCCTGCGGTACCGCGCCGGCGAGCACCACGGCGTCGCCGAGGCCGGCTGCGTCGGCGCGCGCGCGCAGCGCCTCGCGCAGCGGGCCCTGGCCGACGATCGCCAGCCGCGCCTGCGGATGCCTCTCGCGCAGGCGCGCCAGCGCATCGATGACCAGGTGGTGGCGCTTGACCTCGAGCAGGTTGCCCACCGACAGGAGCAGCGGCGCGCCGCCGACGCCGAGGTGGGCGCGCGCCTGCTCGCGCGGCACCGGCGCGAAGAACGTCGTGTCCACCCCGTTGGTGGCCACGTGCACACGCTCGGGCGGGGCGCCCAGTGCGCGCAGCCTCTCGGCCAGCGCCGCGCTCACGCCGATGGAGGCCACGGCGGAGCGCGCCGCCCAGCGCATCATGCGGCGAGGCAGCGCGAACTCGCCGATCAGGTTGACGTCGCTGCCGCGCGCCGTGATCACGAGCGGCCGGTCGAACCAGCGCGCCAGCAGCGCGGCGGCCACGCCGTCCGGGTAGAAGTAGTGCGCGTCGATCAGGTCGAAGTCGAAGCCTTCGGCGCGCCAGGCCGAGAGCGCGCGCGCCGCGCCGAACGCCAGCAGCGCCGGCGCGACGTGCATGCCGATCTTGGGCAGCACCAGGTAGCGCGGGTGCAGCACGTCGATGCCGTGCCGTTGCTCGCGCCGCGCGGTGCGCGCCATCGCCGCGCGTTCGCCGTGCTGCGCGCCGGTGAACGGGAACCACGGCACCGGCGCGACGACGCGCGCCTCGACGTCGCCGGTGGCCAGCAGGTGGCGCAGCCGAGTCTCGACGAAGATGCCGTGCCCGGGGCGCTCGGCGCTCGGGTACAGCGTCGAGAAGACGAGGGCGCGCAGCGGGCGCGCCAAGCTAGGCGCCGCGCGCCAGCGCGCGGTGGCAGATGTCCTCGAAGACCCGCGCCACCTCGCGGTGCCCGAAGCGCGCCTCGACGAGGGCACGCGCGCGGCGCGACAGCGCATCGCGCAGCGCGCCGTCCTCGAGCAGCGCGAGCACCGCCTCGGCAAAGGCCGCCGGCTCCTCGCGCTCGAGGTGATGCTCGCCCGGCGTGCTGGCCAGCCCCTCGATGCCCACCGCGGTGGAGACGACCGGGCAGCCCATGGCCATCGCCTCGAAGGCCTTGATGCGCGTGCCGCCGCCCACGCGCAGCGGGATCACGAAGGCCTGCGCGCCGCGCACGTGGGGCCGCACGTCGTCGACCCAGCCGGTGAACTCGATGCCGCTGTCCGGCCGGGCGTGCGCCAGCAGCGAGGCCGGCGGGCTGCGCCCGACGACGACGAAGCGAGCCCGCGGCTGGCGCGCACGCACCAGCGGCCAGACCTCCTGGATGAAGAAACCCACGCCGTCGACGTTGGCGTCCCAGTCCATCGAGCCGGTGAACACCACGGTGGGCGCGGCGCCGCCGTCGCGCACCGGCGCCCAGGCGAAGTACTCCAGGTCGACGCCGGTGGGGATGACCTCGACCGTGCCAAGCCCGTAGCGCTCGCGGAACTGCCGCGCGTCGCGCTCCGACACGGCCACCACGCGCGTGAAGCGCGGCAGCGCGCCCGACTCGAAGCGCTGCATCTTCGCGTGCTGCGAGCGCCACATCCAGCGGCGCAGCGCGTCCGGTGCATGCTCGGCATGGCGCGCGAAGATCTCGGCCTCCACGTTGTGCGTGAAGCACACCGTGGCCGTGCGCAGCGAGTCCGGCAGCAGCACCGCGCTGTGCACGAAGTCGAACACCACCAGGTCGATGTCGGATCGCGCGGCCAGCGCCTGCGCGGCGGCGCGCGCCGCGGCGGTGTCGTCGTTGGCCACGTTCACCGGCAGATCGGACGCCAGGTCGAAGGCGCGCTGCCAGCGCGCGCGCTCGCGTGGCGCGGGCCAGGGTGTGAAGCGGTCGCACACGCCGGCGATCTCGCGCGACCACTGCTGCTGCTGCGCCGGCGTGGCCGGCGACAGCAGCTCGACCTCGAAACGCCCGCCCTTCAGACCGCGCAGGATGTTGGTGGTGCGGATGCGCCCGCCGGTGTCGTTGGGAAACAGGAACACCGGCGACAGGAAGGCCAGGAGCGGGCGCGCCGCCGCCCGTGGCGCCGCCGCCGCGTCCGCCTCAGGCAACGGGACGGCAGAGGACATTGGACGATTTCGCGGCCCGCTCGACGCGGTAGCCCCAGCCCTCGATCGTGGCCACCAGTTCGGCCGAGCCGGTCTCGATGATCATCGCCGGGCGCGAGCGCTCGAGCAGAGCGCGCATGCCCTGCAGCACCACCGCCTCGTGCCCTTCGGCGTCGATCTTGATCAGGCTCACGCGGTGCTCGATGGGCAGCGCATCCAGCGGCATCGTCAGCACCTTGAGCTCGGCCTGCGCCGCGTTCACCAGGTGCGCCATGTAGTAGTTGGTGAGGCCGGTGTCGAAGCGCGGCAGCGCCATGCCCAGCACCTCCACGCGCGACGACACCGCGGCGTTGAACAGCGTGACGTTGGCATGCGCAAACTGGCTGACGTTGGCCGCGAGCAGCGAGAACGTGGCCGGCACCGGCTCGAAGGCGAGCACGCGCCCGTCGGGCCCCGCCAGGTCGGACATGCGCTTGGTGTACTGGCCGATGTTGGCGCCGACGTCGATGACCCAGTCGCCGGGCGCGATCAGCTCCGGCAGGCGGGCGTATTCGGCCTCGTCGGTTTCGAACTCGCCGCGCGCGATCTGGCGCGCGAAATGCAGCCGCTTGAGCTCGGCCTGCCAGCGCTGCGGCAGGTGGGCAGCGGCCTTCTTGAGCACGGTCATCTTCGAGTTCTCCGTCGGCGGGCGTGCCCGCGTTCTTTCGTCAGGCGGCCACGCCCAGCGCCGGCTCGGCCGGTGCCTTGCCCGGCGCACCGGCCTGGCGCTCCAGGAAAGCGTCGAACATCAGCAGCGTCCACAGCGGCGTGCTTGACTCGGCGCGGCCCGACTGGTGCTCGTCGATCAGGCGGCGCACCACGCCGTCGTTGAACCAGCCGCAGTCGAGCATCGGCCCCTCGAGCAGCGCGCTGCGCACGCGCTCGCGCAGCGGACCGCGGAACCAGCGCGCCAGCGGCACCGCGAAGCCCATCTTCGGGCGGTAGAGGATGTCGTCGGGCAGCTGCGGCTCCATCGCCTTCTTGAGCAGGAACTTGCCTTCCTGGCCGCGCAGCTTGAGGTGGGACGGCAGCGTCGCCAGCCACTCCACGAGCGGGTGGTCCATCAGCGGCTCGCGCACCTCGAGCGAGTGGGCCATGCTGGCACGGTCGACCTTGGTGTTGATGTCGCCCACCAGGTAGGTCTTCAGATCGATGTACTGGATCAGCGCCAGCGGGTCGTCGGTGCCCGCGTTGGCGGCGTGCCGCTCCAGCACCTGGCGCGCGCTGTAGCCGCCGAGCTCGCTCTTCAGGCGCGTGCTGTAGAGCTCGCTGCGCAGCGGGTCGCGCACGAACGACATCGAGAGGAAGTACGCCTCCACCGAGCTGCGCGCCATGCCCTGGAAGGTGGTCTTGGCGCGCAGCACGCGCGGTGCCCAGTCGGCCTTGGGGTAGACGCGGCCGAGCATGCCGAACAGCGGACGGCGCAGCCCCTCGGGCAGCGCGCTGCGCATGCGCTCCTCCATCAGGTGCATGCGGTAGCGCCGGTAGCCGCCGAAGCTCTCGTCGCCGCCGTCGCCCGACAGCGCCACCGTCACCGAGCGGCGCGCGAGCTGGCACACGCGGTAGGTGGGGATGGCCGAGCTGTCGGCGTAGGGCTCGTCGTAGAGCGCAGCCAGCGTGTCGACGAGGTCGAAGTCGTCGCTGCTGACGGTCTCGACGCGATGGTCGGTGTGGTAGCGCTCGGCGACGATCCGCGCGAATTCGGCCTCGTTGAACTGCGGGTCGTCGAAGGCGATCGAGCAGGTGCGCACCGGGTCCTTCGACAGGCCCGCCATGGTGGCCACCACGGCGCTGGAGTCGACGCCGCCGGACAGGAAGGCGCCGAGCGGCACCTCGGCGATCAGGCGCAGGCGCACCGACTCCTCGAGCCGCTGACGCAGCTCGGAGCAGGCGTCGGCCAGCGAGATCGGGTTGTCGAGCGTGAAGCGCACGTCCCAGTACGGGCGCGGCCGGGGCGCCGCCTCGCCGCGCCGCCAAAGCAGCGTGTGGCCGGGCTCGAGCTTGAGCGCCTGCTTGAAGATCGTACGCGGCTCGGCCACGTAGCCGAGCGCGAAGTACTCCTCCACGGCAAGCGGGTCGATCTCGCGCCTGAGCGGGGCGCCGCCGGCGCCGCCCCAGGCGAGGATCGACTTCAGCTCCGAGCCGAAGAGCAGGAGGCCGTCGTCGGTGAGGCCGTAGAACAGCGGCTTGACGCCGAGCCGGTCGCGCGCCATGAACAGCGTGCCGCGGTTGCGGTCGTGCACCGCGAAGGCGAACATGCCGCGCAGCCGCTTGACCACGTCCTCGCCCCAGGCCTCCCAGCCGTGCACGATGACCTCGGTGTCGCTCTTGGTCTTGAAGCGGTGGCCCAGCGCCTGAAGCTCCGGAATCAGCTCCTGGTAGTTGTAGATCTCGCCGTTGAAGACGATGGCGACCGAACCGTCCTCGTTGAACAGCGGCTGCTGGCCGGTGGCGATGTCGATGATCGAAAGGCGCCGGTGCCCGAAGCCGAGCCCCGGCTCGAGGTGCAGGCTGCCCTCGTCGGGGCCGCGGTGCGTCTGCGTGTCGTTCATGCGCGCCAGCGCCGCGCGGTCGATGGCACGCGCGCCGCGCGTGTCGAACAGGCCGGTGATGCCGCACATGTTCAGCTTCCTCTTGGTGTGTTGGCGAGCGCCCGCTGGTACACCGCCTCGTAGGCGGCGACCATGGCGCCCAGGCTGAAGCGTTGCTCGACGGCGGCCCGCGCGGCGCGCCCCATCGCGGCGGCACGCTCCGGCGCATCGGCCAGCCCGGCGATGCCCCGTGCGAGCGCCGATGGATCGCCCGCCTCGACGAGCGTGCCGGTGACGCCATCGTCCACCAGGTCGGCGTTGCCGCCGACGCGGGTGGCCACCACGGGCAGGCCGCTCGCCATGGCCTCGAGGATGGTGTTGGAGATGCCTTCGGCCAGCGAGGGCAGCACGAACGCGCTCAGCCCGCGCATCAGCGCGGGCACGTCGTCGCGCTCGCCGGGCAGCCAGGCCAGCGATGCGAAGCCGGCTGCTTCGAGCACGGCGTGACACTCGGCGCGCAGCGGGCCGTCGCCCACCATCACGAGGCGGGCCCGCGGGCGCAGATCGGGGCGGCGCTGCAGCAGCTCGACGAAGGCGCGCGCCAGCACGGGCTGCGCCTTCACCGTCTGCATGCGGCCGACGGTGCCCAGCACGAGCAGCGCCGGGTCGTTGAAGGGGCCGCCCTCGATCGGGGCGCGCGCGCCCTCGGCGGGCCGGAAGCGCTCGGCATCGACGCCGTTGCAGATGCGAACCAGGCGCGCGGTCTGTACGCCGACCGACGCGTCCAGGTAATCGGCCAGGTCACGCGACAGCGCCACGTAGCGCTGAACGAAAGGGCGGTAGGCGCGCCGCGTCCAGATGTGGCGCGGGTTGGTGAGGTGCACGTCGTCGACGTCGCGGCCATGCTCGCTGTGCACGCGCGCTTGCACGCCGGCGGCCCAGGCCGGCGCCTGCGCCTCGAGGCCGGCCAGGTTGCGCGTGTGCACGAGCGCCGGACGCAGCTCGCGGAAGGCGCGCCACAGACGCGGGAAGAGCTTGATGCCCGGCCCGGGCGTCTTGTGCAGGGCCACGTAGCGCACGTCGTCGCGCGCGATGCGGCGCGCGAAGGATTCGTCCACGTCGGTCAGCGCGATGACGGCGTGGCGCCGGCGCTCGCCGTCCATGCGGTTGATCAGGTTGACCACGCCGTTCTCCAGCCCGCCGACCGCGAAGCGGTTCAGCACATGCGCCACGAGCACGGGGCGGGTGGTTTGCATAGGCATGGTGGGCGGTGTCGGCTCGTCTTGCGGGGTCAGAGTCGCCAGACGCGGCAACCCACGCCGTCGAGCAGGCGCCGGTCGAAGGCCGCCTTCACGTCGATGAAGGCGCCGCCCTTGACCAGCTTGCGCCCGATGTCCTCGGCGCCCAGCGTGAGGAACTCGCGGTGCGACACCGCGGCCACGATGGCATCGGCACGAGGCAGCTCGTCCCACTTCATCAGGCGCACGCCGTACTCGTGCATCGCCTCGTCGGCCTCGGCCTGCGGGTCGGTGACGAAGACGTCGACGCCGTAGCTCTCGAGCTCGCGGATGATGTCGATGACCTTGCTGTTGCGCAGGTCGCCGCAGTTCTCCTTGAAGGTCAGGCCGAGCACGTTGACGCGCGCCCCCTTGACGTAGCTGCCGCCGGCGATCATCTGCTTGATGGTCTGTTCGGCGACGAACTTGCCCATGCCGTCGTTGATGCGGCGGCCCGCCAGGATGACCTGCGGGTGGTAGCCCAGCATGTCGGCCTTGTGCGTCAGGTAGTAGGGGTCCACGCCGATGCAGTGGCCGCCGACCAGGCCGGGCTTGAACTTCAGGAAGTTCCACTTCGTGCCGGCCGCCTCGAGCACCTCGGAGGTGTCCAGGCCGATCTTGTCGAAGATGATGGCCAGCTCGTTCATCAGCGCGATGTTCAGGTCGCGCTGCGTGTTCTCGATCACCTTGGCCGCCTCGGCCGCCTTGATGCTGCTGGCCCGGTGCACGCCGGGCTGCACGATGCGCTCGTACAGCGCGGCCACCTTGTCCAGCGTGGCCGGCGTGTCGCCCGAGACGATCTTCAGGATCTTCGTCAGCGTGTGCTCCTTGTCGCCCGGGTTGATGCGCTCGGGGCTGTAGCCGACGAAGAAGTCCTGCTTCCACTTCATGCCCGACTCGCGCTCGAGCACCGGGATGCACACCTCCTCGGTGGCGCCGGGGTAGACGGTCGACTCGTAGACGACGATGGCGCCCTTCTTCATGTGCCGGCCGGCGCTCGTGGAGGCGCCGACGAGCGGCTTGAAGTCGGGGATGTGCGCCTCGTCCACCGGCGTGGGCACGGCCACGATGATGATGTCGGCCTCGGCGAGCATGGCCGGGTCGCTGGTGTACACGGCGTGCTTGGCGAGCGCCATCTCCGCGTCGGCCAGCTCGCGCGAGGGGTCGGTGCCGCGCTGGCACGCCGCGACCTTGTGCTCGGCGATGTCGAAGCCGATGGTGCGCATCTGCTTGCCGAACTCGACGACCAGGGGCAGGCCGACGTAGCCGAGGCCGATGACTGCGAGAGTGTTCATGGGGGTTCGCTGGACGGGTTTCGGGGAAAGGGTTGGGGCCGGCGGTCAGCGCGGCGGCGAGTTCATCGCATCGATGCGGCGACCCAGCTCCGGCAGCTGCTCGGCGGCGAAGCGGTCGAGCTGCGGGCTGCGCTCGCCGGCCTCGAGCGGCGCGAACAGCATGATCACGGCGCTGCCGTCGCCGCGGCCGAGCAGGCGTTCGACCGCGGGGCGGATCTTCGCCTCGGCGTCGCGCGCGGTGAAGCGGCCGGCCACGCGGTAGACGTAGGCGACGCGCATGCGCTCGCGCGCCGCCGTCGCGGTGTCGGCCGGCGAGCGCAACGTGGCGGCCTGCATGGGCAGGGCCTCGCCGGCCAGCGCCACGGCATGCGCCTGGCGCGCGGTCACGCGCCACGCGGTGGACGCATCGGCGACCAGCATGTTGGTCGACGTGACGAGCTTGCGGCCATAGGTCTGGTCGCGGTAGTAGCCGATCCAGACGCCGACCTCGGCATCGCCCTGGCGGTAGGCGGCCGAGGCGACCGCGCTGGCCCCGCCGTAGGCCGGGCTCCAGTCGATGCGCGGCGGCTGCACGCGCTGCCAGCCGCCGGGCAGCGTGGCCGGCAGCTCGAGCGGCGCGAGCGGCGAACTGCTCGGCGCGCTCAGCTTCCACATCGCGGCCTGGGTCGCGGCCAGCAGGCCCGCCACGGCCAGCGGGACGACCCAGGGCGCCGGGCCGGGCCGCGCGGCGGCCGCGAGCGCGACGCCGTGCCCCGGAGCAGGGACCGGCGCCGGGGCGGCTGCGGGAACCTGCGCGGCGGGCGGCGCATCGGCGAAACGCGCGCCGATCACGAACATGATCATGATCACCACGCCGAAGAAGACCCAGCCGTAGATCAGGTGGTCGGCGCCCGCGGCGAGCTTGTTGTCCGTGAGGTGGCCGAGCATCACGATCATGTACGCGCGCAGCCAGTTGGCGACGATCGGCACCGCGATCGACACGGCCATGAAGGCGAGCCGCCGACGCGTCGAGCGGTAGTTCAGGTAGGCGAACAGCGTGCCCACCATGAACGACGCGATCAGGTAGCGCACGCCGCTGCAGGCCTCGACCACCGACCAGCTGCCCGAGGGGATGACGAACTGCAGGCCCTCCCGGTACACCGGGATGCCGGTCGCCTTGAGCGCAGCCACGGTGAAGTCGGCGGTGGCCTCCATCATCGGCTCGAGCAGGAAGTCGCCGAAGGGCACCGCGAAGTACAGGAAGAGCAGCGGGAACGCCAGCACCTTGGCCACCGGCCAGCCGAACACCGCCGGCACCGACAACACGATCAGCGTGACGAAGGCGAACTGGGTGGCCGCGTTCACGCCCGCCAGGTCGCCCAGCAGCCAGGCCAGGCACACGGCGGCCATCGGCAGCAGCCACGCGGGCTCCGAGCGCGGCGTCAGGCCGGCCAGCTCGGCACGCCGCCCCCAGACCAGCCACAGGCTGATCGGCGCCACCAGGAAGGCGTGCTTGAAGGTCTCGGAGCCGAGCCAGATCGAGACCATCGCCGCCGCGGTGTCGCGGAACAGCACGAACAGCAGCGCGATCGCCAGCAGGCCCGGCACGAACGCCGACGCGCCGGCGCCGCGCGCGACCGCGCTCTCGTCGGGCTTGGCCTGGAGTTGCGCGCTCATGCCGTTCACCCCAGCGACCGCACCACGAACGGCCCGAGCCAGTTCGCGAAACCGAGCGGCATGCGCCGCCACGTCTCGATCATCAGGCGGTACTTCGCGTTGGCCGGGTTGTTCTGCGGCACCGCGTCGCGCTTGTACAGCCGGTACTCGTAGTGCAGCGGCTGCGGCTCGAAGCCCCAGTTCTTCTTGAACGAGTACGGGCCGGTGCCGACCTTGCTGCGCCCGTAGTCGAACAGCGTCAGCCCGCGCGCGCAGGCGCGGCGCATCAGCTCCCAGTACTTGAAGTCGTTGGCGGCCAGGTCGCGCGCCGCGAAGTCGTCGCCGGCGTAGTAGGGCAGCGCCTCGTTGCGGAAGGTGAAGCCGAGCACGCTGGACAGCAGCCGCCCGTCGGGGCCGGTGACGGTGAGCACCTCGCAGTCGGGGCCGAACTCGCGCCGCAGGGCCTCGAAGTAGCGCTTGGGCAGGGCCGGCGTACCGTGGCGGTGCACGTTGTCGGCATACAGCGCGAAGAACCGGTCGACGCCTTCGTCGAGCGTGCTCTGCAGGCCGTTCTTGATGCCCTTGCGCACCATCGCGCGCTGCTTGCGCGGGATGGCCAGCATGTTGGCCTCCTCGTCGGGCAGGATGGCCTTGCGGAAGGTGACGTACAGGTCCTGGCGCGGCCAGCCTTCGTGGCGGCGCTCGAGCTGGCGCAGCTCGAGGTGCTGCACGCCCAGGCGCTGCGCCAGGGCCTCGGCCTCGCGCTCCAGCGCCAGCGCGCTGGCCTCGTCCAGCGCTGCCACGCCGCCGTACACCGCGAAGGGCAGGCTGGTGAGCGCGTTGCCGAACAGCAGGCTCCTGACGTGCGCCAGCGGCAGCACCCCGGTGATGCGGTTGTCGCTCACCGCGAACAGGTAGTGCGTGTCGTGGCGGAACACCTCGCGCAGCACGCGCTGCCAGCCGGCGCGGTGGAAGAACGTGGCCTGCGGGCAGGCCATGACGAAGTCGTCCCAGCGCGCGGCGGTGGCCGCGTCTTCGGGTGCAAGACGTTCGATGCTCGGCACGGCGGGCTCAGTTCGGTGCCGCGGCGCGGGCGAGGAAGATCTCGTCCATGCGGCCCCAGCGGAAGTCGGCGAGCAGCTGCCCGAGCCGGCGCTCCATGCGCGGGATGTTCACGTAGTGGCGGAAGCGCGTCTTGGCGTCGATGCCTTGCACGCGCGGCTGGCCGGGGTCGATCTCCCAGGGGTGGAAGTAGAAGATCGCGGCCTCGCGGTCGAGCGTGTTGACGCGCCGGAGCATCCAGCGCGACATGGCGTAGGGCAGCAGGCGGAAGTAGCCGCCGCCGCTCGAGGGCAGGTTGCGCCCGCCGACGCGCAGCGTGGTCACCGGCACCTCGAGCAGGCCGCTGCCGACGCGGTGCGCGAAGCGTGGCGCGCCGGGCATGCCGTAGTGGTCGTGGCGGATCGGGTAGATGCTGCTGCTGTAGCGGTAGCCGGCCTCGGCCAGCACCTCGAAGGCCCACAGGTTGCCTTCGCCGATCGAGAAGCTCGGCGCGCGGTAGCCGAGCACCGGCTGGCCCGACAGGTCTTCGAGGATGTTCTTGGCGCGCACCACGTCGTCGGCAAAGGCGGCGCGGGTCAGGTCGCTGGCCCGCTCGTGGCCGTAGCCGTGGCTCGCCAGCTCGTGCCCGCCCGAAACGATACGGCGCACCAGCTGCGGATAACGCTCGGCGATCCAGCCGAGCGTGAAGAAGGTGGCGCGCGTGCCGTGCGCATCGAGCAGCGCGAGGATGCGGTCGACGTTGCGCTCGACGCGGCACTCGCGCGTCTCCCACTCGTCGCGCCGGATGTAGGGCGCCATCGCCGAGACCTGGAAGTAGTCTTCGACGTCGATCGTCAGCGCGTTGGTGATCGCGGGGGCGAGCATGAGGGGGTGTCTGCCTGGACTTCCTGGATCGATCTCAGCGCGGCGGCGTGCCGGGCTTCTTCAGCGCGCCGACGAGTTGCTCGAGCAGCGCCAGGATCTGCAGGTTGGTGCGCTCCAGGCGCAGCAGGCCGCGCTCCAGGCGCAGCAACTGGTCGCCGCGCTGGTCGGCCGTGAGCTGGGCGAGCTGCTTGGACATGTTCTCGGCATCGGCCGGGTCGACCTTGAGCTCGCTGAGGTCGAGGTCGAGCACCGCGCCGGCCAGGCCGCCGGGCATGACCGGCTCGCCGCGCGCCGACGACGCCGGCGGCGCGCCGCGCGAGGGCACCTGGTTCTCCTGCTCGAACTCGCGCACGACCTCGGTCACGTCGTCGAGGGTCAGGTGGGTGCGGCCGGAGAGGAAGCCGGCGAGCAGCAGGCGGTCGCAGATCGCGTTGATGCGGCGCGGGATGCCGCCGCTCGCCTCGTGCACCGCGGCGAACACGCCGGCGTCGAAGCTCGGCTTGCCGGTCGAGCCGGCGCATTTGAGGCGGTGCTCGATGTAGCCGCGCGTCTCGTCGGGGTCGAGCGGCCCGATGTGGCAGGTGGCCGCCACGCGCTGGCGGAACTGCTCCATCTCGGGCTGCTGCAGGATCTCGCGGAACTCGGGCTGGCCGACCAGGAAGCTCTGCAGCAGCGCCTGGTTGCCGAACTGGAAGTTCGACAGCATGCGCAGCTCCTCCACCGCGCGCGGCGTCAGGTTCTGCGCCTCGTCCACCACCAGGAGGCAGCGCTTGCCCTTGCTGGTCTGGCTGATCAGGAAGGCCTCCAGCGTGATCAGCAGCTCGCTCTTGGGCACGTCCTTGACGCGGAAGCCGAAGGCGGCGCCCACCATGCGCAGCGTGTCCTCGGCGCCGAGCTGCGTGGTCACGAGGTGGCCGGTGATGACGTTGCTGCCGTTGAGGCCCTCGATCAAAGAGCGCAGCACCATCGTCTTGCCGGCGCCGATCTCGCCGGTGATGACGATGAAGCCCTCGTTGCGCGACACGCCGTACTCGAGGTAGGCCTTGGCACGCCGGTGCTGCTTGCTGGCGAAGTAGAACTGCGGGTCGGGGTTGAGCTGGAACGGCTTGCTGTGCAGCCCGTAGAACGCCTCGTACATGATGTCTGGCTCTCAGAACAGCAGGTTGATCGAGGCCGTGAGCGCGGTTTCGCGGTACGGATCGGTGGGGCTGTTGAAGACGCTGTAGCGTGCGCCGAGGCTGCCGCTGGTGCGACGGCCGAGCTGGCTGGTCAGCGTGGCGAAGGCGGTCTTCAGGTCGGTGCCGGCGCGTTGATCGGTCGCGTGCGTGATCGTGCGCCCGCCGCCGAGGCTGAAGGAGGTCTGGGGCGTCAGGCGGTGGGCGAGCGAGGCGGCGTAGCCGGTCTGCTCGAAGTCGCCGTCACCGAGCGCCGGCAGTGCGCCGTCGAGCTCGCGCGTGTCGTTGCGGAACAGTTGCAGGGTCAGCGTGGTGCGGATGCCCTGGTAGGCGAGGCTCGCGTCCTGGCGGCGCTGCAGCGTGATGCCGCGCGACAGCGCGCCGCCGCCGAGCAGGGTGGACGGGTCGCGCGTGTCCTGGCGCAGCAACTGCTCGACGAGCGCCTCGCGCTTGGTCGCGTCGGGTTCGAGCGCCGCCGCCAGCTGGGTGTAGAACTCGCGCAGGGTCAGCGAGCGGGCGACGCTGGAGGCGTCGGCGGCGTTGTTGATGTCGCGCGCGTCGGTGTAGCGCCACACGCTGCGCGGCGTGCGGTACTGGACCGACACGCTGTGCGCGCGGCCGAAGAAGCGGTCTTCGCCGCGCAGCTCGACGGCGGTGCGCGGCGAGGGGGTCCATTGCAGCCCGGCGCCGTAGGTGTCGAAGCTCTTGCGCTCGAGGAACCCGATGTTGGTGGCCTCGCGGCCGCCGAACACGGACAGGCGCAGGTCGATGTCGGGATTGACGCTCAGCGTGGCGCTGGCGCGGTCGGTCTCCGCATTGCGCCCCGCGCCCTCGAAGCGCGTACGCTGGCTCGACGCCGCCAGCCCCCAGCCCAGCAGGGCTGCGCGGCGCGGCGATGCGAGGGTCAGCGCAAGCTGCGCCGAGGCCGAGTCGGGCGAACCGGTGGCGTCGGTCTGCGTGCCGGTGGCACTGGCGCGCAACTCGGCGTCGGCGAACCCTCCGAGCGAGCTGCGCAGGTACGGCGTCAGCGCCACCGTGCGTGCCTCGGTGCGGTTGGAGTTGCGCTGCGTGCCGTCGGCCACCGGCTGCCCGAACGCGGACAGGGCCTGCTGCGAGATCGCAGCCCGCGCGTCGAGGTAGGCATGGCCGGGCACCGCCTCGGCCACGACGGAGGCATCGAGCTGGTTCTGCCACTCGTTGCCCTGGGTCCTTTCGTTGCCGTCGCGCCGCACGAGCACCGCGCTGTAGCCGAACGAGCCTTGCACACGCCCGGACGTCGATGTGATGCGCACACCCGGGGTCAGGCGCAGCACCGACTCCAGGCCATTGGGCTCGGCGGGGCGGCTGCGGATCTCGAGGACGGACGCCTCCGCCGAGAAGCTCGGCGTGACGCGAAGCCCGCCCCCAGGCGCCTGCGCCTGCGCGCCGGCACCGGCCAGCATGCCGAGCGCCAGGGCCACGGCGGAGGGCTTGTGACGCGCAGTCGGCCGCCGGCCACGATGGGTTCCGCGAACGCAGCCCACTCAGCCCTTCGCCTTCTGGATGCCGGCGCCACCGTCCGCAGGCGTGGCGCCGTAGCCGTAGCCGTAGCCATAACCGTAGCCCTGGCCGTAGCCGTACGAACCCTCGGCGTCGTCGCGCGCACGATTGAGCACGGTCATCTTGACCGGGCAGGCCTCGACCGTGGCAAGCGCCTGCATCACCGTGGACTGCAGCGTCCGCCCGGCGTGCACGACGAGCACGATCTGCCCCATGTGCGTGGCCAGGACGCGCGACTCGGTCGTCAGCAGCAGCGGCGGCGAGTCGAAGATGATGACGCGGTCGGGATAGCG